>ERZ773216.97-NODE-97-length-107595-cov-16.159820_pt1 | contig 107595 bp, 89 predicted proteins | sample MGYA00511259_ERZ773216 | MGnify/ENA primary metagenome ERZ773216 (study PRJEB29015, sample SAMEA2737764) | human gut metagenome | biome: human gut; feature: human-associated habitat; material: faeces | place: China | collected 2012 ... | reverse complement strand
TCTTTGTAATTAACCATTGTTCTAATATTTATAATTGTTAGTGAATTAAATTCCATTGCAAAATTAAGCATAAATGTTCTAACTATGGCATTTTCGCTCTAAAATTATCTTATAAATTATGGTTTTATTAACTAATATCCATGCTAAATGTCTCAAACAGATTATATTGTAATGTCGACCTTGCAATATCGGCAAACAATAAAATGCAGATGAAAAACAAAAAAATGCTGCCGAAGTTTTTCTCTTTCAAAGAAATGACCTATCTTTGCAATCCAAAATTGAACCATTACACATTGTTGTTACCAAAACAGTAAAATAATAACAATAAAAACATATATAGAAATGAAAAAAGGTCTTCATCCAGAAAACTATCGTCCCGTTGTGTTCAAAGATATGTCAAACGGTGATATGTTCTTGTCTCGGTCAACTGTGGCAACTAAAGAAACCATCGAATTCGAAGGTGAAACTTATCCGCTTTTGAAAATTGAAATCTCTAGCACATCACACCCCTTCTACACCGGTAAATCTAAATTGGTGGATACAGCAGGTCGTGTTGATAAGTTCATGAGCCGTTATGGTAACCGCATGAAAAAGTAATTTGTAACTTCATTCAAGTTTCAAAATAAAAGGCTGCAACTTTTTTTGAGTTGCAGCCTTTTATTTTGACCAACATGTCGTCATTTCCTTTCAATAAACCTTCCCCCTACCCATTCATACACAATCGGCTCCTTTTTTATATAAACAGTCAGCTTTTCTCTTTCTGATTTTGCCAGATAATCAGGGGTGGTATAGGCAATACTTAAAACTGCACTGTCCGGTGAGAGTGTAGCTTTCAGAAGTTCCATATCAGCCTTCTCACGCAACAAAAGAAAATCTTCCTTCAAAGAATCAACAGGAAGATAAAATGCTTCAACCGATGGCAACTTCATATAATCCTGCTTAGGGAGTTCCTGCCACTGAGTGGAAAAGAAGCGTATCTCACTATCACAAGCGGATGCACACACTGTATTCACCATACATACGATTTTCACCGAATCATTCAATGGTAGCAATTTCATTTCCATACTGCTTTTTGAAGTCGTTTGCAGGTACAGATAATCATCTGTCAGCTTCTTCAGTTCTGTCGGCTGACCGAACCGGTTTTTTACTTCCGCTTTCATGTTACTGGCAAGAAAATCAATACAATCTTCCCGGTTCACCTTTGTGAGCAATGGTGCAATAGAATCCGGCATCGACACAAACAACGCCTTCATATCCTGTGCCTGCACACCAACCACACTTGCTATACCAATCAATATACTTATCAGTTTTTTCATATTATCATCTTTCATTAAGCGCCCAAAGATACATATTTTCTCTCCTATTTGTCAACCATATAAGATTTTTTTCTACTTTTGTGCAATTGATAACCAACTAAACATGAAAGATACTATGTATTTACATCCGGAAATGGAGACGTTGACACGTCCCGAAATCGAGAAGCTGCAACTGGAACGCCTACAAAAAACCGTCCGTCATTGCATGAACTCTCCTTTTTATAAAAAACGTTTTAAAGATAACCACCTGAAACCCGAAGATATCCGCTCATTAAATGATTTACGCAAAATCCCTTTTACCACCAAACAAGACTTACGCGATACTTATCCCTTCGGAATGGCTGCCGTTCCTTTGGAGAAGGCAGTCCGTTTGCATTCATCCAGTGGCACAACCGGTAATCCGACTGTGATTCTTCACACACAGAAAGACCTTGACGAATGGGCCAACGCCGTTGCACGATGCCTCTACATGGTAGGCTTGCGCCCCGGTGATATCTTCCAAAACTCTTCCGGCTACGGAATGTTTACCGGCGGACTCGGTTTTCAATACGGAGCGGAACGCATGGGAATGCTTACCGTTCCCGCTGCTGCCGGAAACACCAAAAGACAATTGAAGTTCATCACCGATTTCGGAACCACCGCCTTGCATGCCATCCCCAGTTATGCTGCCCGCCTCTATGAAGTAATGGAAGAAATGGGCATTGATCCTCGTCGGGACACCAAGCTCAAAACATTAATCATCGGAGCAGAGCCTCATTCGGAAGAACAACGCCGCCGCATCGAAGATATGTTGGGAGTCAAAGCATATAATTCCTTCGGAATGTCTGAAATGTGTGGTCCCGGCGTAGCTTTTGAATGCCGGGAGCAAAATGGCCTGCACATTTGGGAAGATTACTATATCGTTGAAATCATCAATCCCGACACGCTGGAGCCTGTGCCCGACGGCGAAGTAGGCGAACTGGTGCTGACCACCATCAACCGCGAAGCGATGCCGATGTTGAGATACCGCACCCGCGACCTCACCCGCATTCTTCCGGGGGAATGTCCGTGCGGACGCCATCATAAACGCCTGGACAGAATGAAAGGCCGCAGTGATGACATGATTATCCTGAAAGGGGTAAATATCTTCCCGATACAAATCGAAACTGTATTGTTGCAGTTTAAAGAGTTGGGCAGCGACTACCTGATTACACTCGAAACAATGGAGTCGAACGATGAGATGACCATCGAAGTGGAACTCAGCCAGTTATTTACCGATGACTATGCCCGCCTGCAAGCCCTTACCCGCGAGATTACACGACAGCTGAAAGACGAGATACTGGTTACTCCGCGAGTAAAACTTGTTCCAAAAGGCTCTTTACCCAAGTCGGAAGGCAAGGCTGTGAGAGTGAAAGACTTACGTAAAACTTTTTAAAAGATAAAATTATGACCGTCCAACAATTATCTGTCTTCATTGAAAACAAAGCGGGGACATTACTTAAAGTTCTGGAGTTATTGAAAGAAGCCAAGATTCAACTGATAGCTTCGACTATTGCAGATACGGTAGAATATGGAATTTATCGTATTATTTGTTCCGAACCGATGCGAGCTTATAACACGCTAAAAGAAGCCAATATATCGGTTGCCCTTTCGGATGTATTTGCCCTGACACTGGACAACCAGGTAGGTCGTGCTGCGGATGCAATTAAGATTTTCAGTGATGCCAAAATCGGTATTACCTATATGTATTCTTTCTTGTTGGGAGATAAAGGCATCCTGATTTTCCGAACAGATAATCCCGACCGCGCCAGAGAAGTAATTATCCTGAATAACCTCTCTTTCGTGGCAGACAAGGATTTATCGTCGCTGATTTAACAAGAGCTCGCGCAAGAAACGTGACAATCCTCTCATTTTGTCATCGCCGGTGAAGAATCTGAATACATCTGCTTTGTGTTATCAGATTCTTCACTGATGTTCAGAATGGCAATGGTCCGGAATAAACAATGGCCCGGAGTAATGAGAAGCTTATCCTCTGCGCTTTAAAAAATCGGTAGGACTTTCACCAAAATATTCCTTATAACATTTTGTAAAATAGGAAGGCGAAGTAAAACCAACCTCATACGTTATTTCTGAAATAGTTTTTTCCGAAGAAGCAAGTAAAGAAGCAGCCTTCTTTAAACGGGCGATGCGCAACAGCTCCACCGGAGAATAATTAGTCAACGCTTTTATCTTGCGATAGAGTTGCACGCGGCTCATACCCATTTTGCTGCCCAACTCCTCCACGCTCAACTCCGAATCCGACATATTCTCTTCAATCAACCGACGGAAACGGTCTGCAAATCCTTTATCAATCTCACTGACCGGTTCTTTTGACAGAGTCGTTTTATCGCCAAAGAACTGCCGTAAACGATGGTGGTTTGCTATCAGATTACGGAGACGTGCCAATAACAACTTGGAATTGAACGGCTTGGCAATATATGAATCCGCCCCACATTCAAATCCGGCTATCCGCTGCTCGTCCAAAGAACAAGCCGTAAGTAACATCACCGGAATATGGGAAGTCTGCAATTCCGACTTCAATTGTCTGCAACACTCCAGTCCATCCATCACCGGCATCATCACATCACAGATAATAACATCCGGTACATACTTCATGGCCATTTTTACTCCCGTATGACCGTCCGGAGCCTCTATCACTACGTACTCATCTCTAAGCAACGACTTCACATAACTACGCACATCGGCATTGTCGTCAATCACCAAGACACACGCCTTGCTTTCATCCGGTTTCACCTCTTCCGTTTCTGCCTCCGACAGTTCTTCCACTACCGACCGGGACGGAATACCAATGCCTTCCGACTCTTTTCTTTCTATCTCTGTGGCAGACCACCTGTTGACAGGGATATCTATTGTAAACACCGTTCCCTTTCCCTCCATGCTATCCACGGCAATCGTTCCTCCGTGCAATTCCACAAAAGCCTTTGTCAACGCCAGTCCGATGCCCGAGCCGGCATGATTCACATCAATCTGATAGAACCGGTCAAAGATATGCCGGATATGTTGGACTGAGATACCCGAACCACTGTCACTGACCACCAGCCGCGCATACTCTTTTCCATCGGCTTGAGCAATAGCAGACAATGTCACCACAATGCTCCCATTTTCGGGAGTAAATTTAAAGGCATTGGAAAGCACATTAAAATAAATACGTTCCATCTTCTCGGCATCAAGCGCCATCTTATAATCCGCCTGTCCATTTTCCACATCCAATATAAAATGAATATGCTTCTTGAGCGCCAACGCACGAAATGCCCCACTCCACTCCTGCAACTGAGCACGCAAATCAATATTGGATAGAACCAATTCCAATTTTCCATTCTCATACTTGCGGAAATCCAATATCTGATTGACCAGCCTCAACAATATAGTCACATTTTTATGCACCATCTGCAACAAAGACCGTTGCCGGGATGTCAGCGCTTCATCTTCCAATAACTGTTCCACCGGAGCAGCAACCAATGTAAGCGGGGTACGAAAATCATGAGATACATTCGTAAAGAACACCAATTTGGCATGAGTAGCTTCTTCCAATTGTTTAGAAAGGCTGATGAGTTGGTCACGCTGCTCTTCCAACTTTTTCTTTTGGGAAGAAAGCTCAGCATTCATCCGGTTCTTCATCCAATAAGCACGTACAATAATGCCCAACAATGCCGCAAACAGAATCAGAATAACCAGACAAGCATACAAAAACATAGTCTGCGCCGAATAACGCGACCAGAATTCATCAATCTGCCCGTTCAGTTTCTCTATCTTGCCGTCTTGTTCCAAAATATGGTCGGTCTGCAACTGCATCACGCGGGCATTGGTTTTGTCCACCAATGCCGTAGAAAGTATATTTTCTTTTTCAAAAGGTCTTTTCTCCAAAATGTTCATCGCAATCTGCATCACCTTATCGCCACCGGTAGGATAAATAAAAGTAGCATCCAACACACCGCTTATCACCTGCTCCAGTCCATAATCTTTTCCGGGCAGTGCATCCACTCCCACAAAAAGCATTTCTTTTTCTCTTCCCTGCTGTCTGGCAGCCAGATAAGCACCGATAGCCATACGGTCATTCTGTGCAAACAGCAAATCAATATCTTTGTGAACACGTAAAACAGAATCCACCTTTTCGCCGGCCTGACTCTGTAACCAGCCGCCATCCACACTTCCAACTCTCTTTATATTCGGAATCCCGGCCAATGCATCCATCAATCCCCTATGCCTCTCCATGGCAGGTGTAGAGCCTTGCAGTCCTGTCACCTCAAAAATATTCCCCTTTCCATTCAAACGGCTGACAATGTAATGTCCCACATCACTGCCGATCTTATAATTATCCGCCCCGACAAAAGCCGTATAGTTGTCCGATAATATCTTACGGTCTACCACCACTACCGGAATTCCTTTCTTTATCGCCTTTTCGACCGATGGAGTAATAGCCGCCGCCTCATTGGGAGCGACGATTAACAAATCAACCTGCCGGTCAATAAAATAATTGATATCATTTATCTGATATTGGTTATTGTCTTTTGCCGTACGAAATTCCACCTGCACACCGTCGTAGAAAAGTGCTTCACGCTGCATTTCTTTATTCATCTTATGCCGCCATTCATCATCGCTGCATTGGGACACGCCGATGTGATAACGTGTATTCGTTCCGTCACACGAGGAAACAAGCGCTGCCAGGCAAAGCAGGAAATAGAGAAGACCGTTTTTCATATTCACAGATGTATTATGGAAACAAAGATAAAAGGAGAAGAGAAATAATACAAGAATTTGGAAAGAAAAGAAAAAGAGAATGTGTCAAAACCCAAATGACCTATCACTTCGTTCAGAATGATAGCATTATCTACGTTTTGACACATTTACATTTGCAATACCCAACAGCAGCTTTAGCCCTCGGGCAACTGCCGGCAAATAGTCGGGCAAGTGTGTTTTTACATCAGCCGTTCCTTCAGGCGGACAGGCAATTCCGGCATAGCCCCATTCTGCGTACACACGTATGCAGAAACCTCTACCGCCAACTTATGTGCTTCCGCCACCGGCTTGCCTTTCAAGATAGCAGCCACAAAGGTAGCAGTGAACGAGTCTCCCGCACCCACCGTGTCTGCCACCTCCACCTTGGGTGTCTCCACAAAGGAAATCTCACCCGGAGTAAACACATAACTTCCATTCACCCCACAAGTCAGAATCAACATCTTCAAGTTGTACTTGGCGAGCAAAATCCAGCACTTGTCCTGCAAGTCGATGCCCGGATAACCAAACATACGGCTCACTGTCACCAGCTCTTCATCGTTAATTTTCAATATATTGCATCTTTTCATCGAATTGCAAAGAATTTCCTTCGTATAAAAGCCCTGACGCAGGTTCACATCAAAAATCTTGCACTGTCCCTCCCCGTCGGGCATAGCGTTCAGAAAGCTATTGATAGTCTCACGAGAAACCACACTGCGCTGTGCCAGCGAACCGAAGCATACCGAACGGGTCTTCTTTGCCAGTTCCTCCAATGCAGAAGTGAAAGGAATATTGTCCCATGCCACGTTCTCCTTTATATCATACATCGGCACGCCGTTCGGGTCCAGTTCCACTTGTACTGTCCCTGTAGGATAAGGTACTTTCTCAATCAGATAATTCAATTTCTTTGCATCAAAGTTCTTCAGTATCTCATTACCCAACTTGTCCTCTCCTACCGCACTGACTACGCGGCTGTCGAAACCGAATTGCGATACATGGTAAGCAAAGTTTGCCGGAGCACCTCCTATTTTCTTTCCTTCGGGCAGCACATCCCATAGTGCCTCGCCCATTCCTACGATAATATCATTCATGGTTATTTCTTTATTTTTAAGGTATATATTAACAAATAAATCACGCCTACGGTCATCACCGCTACAGCTCCCGTCTGTCCCACCGCATCAGCGGCAACTCCCATTGCCAATGGGAATACCGTGCCACCGAACAAGCCCATTATCATCAGACCGGACACTTCATTCTTCTTGTCGGGGGCGGCAAACAGGGCCTGCGAGAAGATAATGGAAAACACATTGGAGTTTCCAAAACCAATCATGGCGATGCAAATATAAATAATTGTTTCGGTATGGAACATAAACAATCCCGCCATAGCCAACAACATTAACACCACGCTGAAGGCAAAAAACAGTTTGGCAGAAGCTTTCCTCAAGATAAAAGCACCCAAGAAACAGCCAATCGTGCGGAATATAAAGTATAGGCTGGTGGCAAAGCCCGCCTCGGCAAGTGTCATGCCCAAACGCTCTATCAATATCTTCGGGGCAGTGGTATTGGTACCGACATCGATACCCACATGGCACATGATACCGATAAAAGAGAGCAAAATGAACGGTTTTCCCAGCAAAGCCAGACAAGCCTTGAAACCGGAAGCCTTGTCAGGCTGTTCCTCCTCAATGGGAGTAGAGCCCAATAAAACGATGGCAAGCACTGCAATCACCATATACATAGGAAACAACACTCTCCAACCCAGTCCGAAAGTGGGAATAGTCTGGGTGGCTCCCCACATGGCAATATAAGGAGCCAGAAAAGAAGCGATTGCTTTGACAAATTGACCGAAAGTAAGGGTACTTGCCAATTTATCCCCCGTTATAATATTGCTCAACAAAGGATTCAGAGAGGTCTGCATCAGTGCATTGCCAATGCCCAGCAAAGAGAAAGACAACAGCATGATGACATAACCATCGCCGAACACGGGAATCAGCAAAGAGGCAAAAGTCACAGCAAGGCTCAGAAGCACTGTCTTCTTACGGCCTATCTTATTCATCAATATTCCTGTGGGAACCGAGAAGATAAGGAACCAAAAGAAAACCAGCGACGGAAAGATATTGGCCTGCGCATCCGTCAGGTTCAAGTCGACCTTGACATAATTGGAAGCAATACCCACCAAGTCTACAAACCCCATGGCGAAGAAACAGAGCATCACCGGGATTAATTTGGCATATAGATTTTTATTGTTGTTCATGGTTTTATTATCTATTGTTTTTTCTGTACGTTGTTCTTATTCATTCACCGTAGGGGCAGATACATGGGTCCGCCCCTACGGGAACACCCGACCTAAAATCACAAGCCTAACTTATACACTGTGAAATCCGAAACTTTCATTTCCCCTCCTTCACTATAAAAACGAAGCGTGTCATAAGGTTCATTCGGAAAGACCAAATTAGTCATGGCTATGCGTCCGCCATCCACAAATATCTCGATAGAGCATTTATCCACAAAGACATTCAGATGATAAGTTTTGCCTTCGCACAAAGAGAGTGGAGCCCAAGTGCCCAGGGCAAAATCATTCTTATAGTTCACTGAAAGTTTCATGCGATGATTATCTGTCTCCTTCTCGTGCACATTAAATTTACTCGGTTCACCCAAGTCGGTAATTCCACTCTCTGTACGGTCCATCACCAGCCTGTTTTCTTTCATATCCAGATAAATATTCACTTTCTCACCCTTGCCGTTCAGCAACTCGAAGCCTGCCAACTGCGATGCCCCCGGAGTAATATCCATCGAAAGTTCATACGCTCCATCTGTGTTGGGAACCAATTCCTCCAACCGGCTCTCCCCATTCACAACCAGACTGCCCACCTCATGCTCATCTTTGCGCAAAGTCTCCGTTTCTTTCACCGCATCGGCAGCCATGTATATCTCTCCGTCCTTTGTATAAAGGCTCAATTCGCGAGGCAACGAATTGGCGCTGCGATATTGTTTGGTGGGAAGGATATTGGCATACTGCCAATTGCTCATCCAGGGCACGGCAATCGTGCGCTCTCCCGTATTCGAGAAGCAAACGGTAGCATAATGGTCCTTGCCATAGTCCAGCCATTTAGTCACTTCGGGTTTTGTGTCACATTTAAATTCCTTTCCGTCAAAGTCGCCGATAAAATACTGTGTAGCGCTACCGCCAAACATGCATCCCGGATTGATATTGACAATCAATGCCCACTTCATGCGATTCTTATCACCGTCCACAGGCAACTGAATAAAATCGGGACACTCAAATTGGCTGGGCTGTACTCCGTAACCTTCACCGAAACCGCTCATAAACTCCCAGTCTTTCAAGTTCCGAGAAGAATAGAAACGCATCTCTTTGTCGGCAGATACCACCATCACCCATTTTTGGTCGGGTTCATACCAAAAGACCTTCGGGTCACGGAAGTCTTTCAATCCGTCAAAAGGAGTCAGAATGGGATTGTTCTCGTATTTGGTATAGGTACGTCCATTGTCGGTGCTGTATGCCATGCACTGAATCTGACCATTCTTGTCACTGGCCGAAGTATAGAAAGCAACCATTGTATTTTCACCGTAGCCTGCGCTGTTCTTTGTATCCACCACTGCACTCCCCGAGAAGATATGTCCCAAAGTATCCCTTGCAATGGCAGGGTCAAGATGCTCCCAATGCACCAAGTCCTTGCTCACGGAATGTCCCCAATGCATATTCCCCCATACCGAACCGTAAGGATTATACTGGAAGTAAAGGTGATATTCACCGTCTTTATAAACCAGCCCGTTGGCGTCATTCATCCAGCCATAAAGCGGAGTGTGATGATAAACGGGACGGAATTTGTCTCTGTTGGTTGTATCAAAGATATCTGCAACCTTAATGCTGTCCCAACAAAGGGCATCGGCTGCCACATTCTTCACAACAACGACAGCTTCAGCGGCTCCCTGCGGTAAAGCAAACGGAACATAATATTCAACACTGTCTGTAGCCAGACGAACATCCATATAAGTATCCGCCGGACTGCCGGTATCCAGTTTTACCTGTCCTTCATTGCTGCTTTCCTGAACGGGAAGCAACAGATACTTGGCGGGAGAAGCAATGCGTACAACGGTCATTGTATCTCCTTGATGCTCGAACACCGGATTATTTTTCTGTGACTGACAAGAAACCGTGCCTGCTGTAAAGGCTAAACCTAATGCAAGGTTCACTAAATTTGTTTTCATGGAATATATGGTATTAAAAGTTTTATTATTAAAATCAGAATGTAATTTTTGCTGCAAACTCTACGGTAAACGGACGAATGTAGCTTCCTGCCATCCATGCCCCGTTATAAGCGGCAGCATTTTCCTTATCCACCAGTTCCGCACCCGAGATGCTTCCTTTTGCCCCCGTCTGGTTGAGGAAGTTAATGACAGTTCCGCTGAGTGACAAGTGTTTGTTCACGTTCCAGTTGACACCGCCAAAGGTTTCCCAACGTCCGTTAAAGTAATAAGCGTTCTTAATATTGGCATACGTCTTGCTAAAATAACGAAAACTGGCCCATACCTTCAAATCTTTTGTAATATTATAACTCGGATCGAGTTCAATCAGCACCTTGGGTATTTCGGTCACAATATTGCCTGTAGCATTGATGCCCGAGGTGGTTCCGTCACCAAAAGTCACCTCCGTTTCATATTTCTTGTACTTCGGACTTTGGTAAGTAAACAGAAAATGAAAATCAAACCCTTTGAAAGGTTTTACTACCGCATCCGTTGTCCATCCGATGGTTTCAATATCATAGCTCAATGCTGCGGCTTTGATATCCTTATCGTTATGGGGGTTTATCAGATTCAGCGTAGAGTTGTTATTCGTTTTGGCAATATAAGTAAACAAAGAAGTCAGGCTAATCCAATCGTTATTAAAATAAATACCCGCACGTCCCAACGGAATGGTTATCTTATCTACATTCGGCATCTCGGCAGGCGCAAAATTCGACATGTTCGGGCGCTGGGTATTGTAAGTGAAATCGGCAGTAAAACCAAACTGTTGTGTCATCTTATAGGTAGCCGCCGCCGTGAAAGCCATATTGAGCCAATCATAACCATAGCCGCGAGGAGCAATCTTAGTGCCGTCGGCTGCCACTGCCCCGATGTGGTAATTGGCAAAACGGCCTACCGCTTTTCCGTCTGCATTGTAAACAGCCAGATTCTTTCCCGCCAAACGCTGGTATTCGAAACGGGCGCCATAATACACATTCCATTTATCAGTAATATCCCAATCGTGAGTAGCATAAAGAGCCAGCTTGTTTTCATGACCTTTATAGTATTCCGAAGCATTCTGGTTCAGGTTATAATAAGGAGTATCACCATAATGATGAATGTCTTTGGTATCGGCGCTGTAAAGAATCTGAGGATATTCTTCCACCGTATGGTCGTACATCGTAGTGTTTGAAGCATAGTCTACATCGTAATACCATTCGTTCAAGCCCACACGCCAAGTCATGTTGTCATACTTCCGTGACAGTTCGGTGGTAAAGAAGAACTCGTCGATACTGCCGCGATTGAAACATGACATACGGCTCTGCACATATCCTTCGTAAGGGGTCAATGTCCCGTCCGATACTTTCCGGCTATAGCCGTCCGCCAAGGTTTTCTTTTCCATCGACATGGGAGTCTGGTAGAGATAAGAACCCAATGCGTGGTCATACTTCATATTCACAGTCCACTCCAACCCGTTATCCCATTTGTAACGGTTCAACAATGTGAATTGATTACCTTTGCTGGCAGTGGCGTCATAAAGACTTGTCTTTTTCATCTCGCCCGTACGTATATCCATATAGACAATGTCAGAAACATCGGGAAGATAAGACGAAGTACCGAGACTGAATCCGGGAATTTCTTTCACACTGCCGTCGCCCACATAAATAAACGGTGCGCCGGTAGTGGCATTTGACAACCAGTGACTATTGCTGTAATGGTAGATAGCCGACAATTGTCCGCGACCTTCATGGTAGAACTTTGTCAAAGCAAACTTATAGATTTGTGTGCGGTCCTGATATTGGGCGAAACGGAGTTTGAACGAACCCGGGTCAAAGTTCTGATAAACGCTTCCGCTGTAGAACCAGTCCTTGCCGATGCTTCCGTTTAAGTTGAAATCAAACTGCTGTTTGCCGAAGTGATTGGTATTATAATTCAGCACACCATTAAACCGCTTCTCTTTATTCAGTCCCAATTCGGTGAAAGAGTTCACAGCATAACCGATGTTTCCGGTAGTAATGGCCGTTTCGGATATTTTAAGCAGTCCGGTATGTCCCAAACTGCTGTCTCCGCGCCAATGAGTATTTACATTATGAGGATTTGAGTTATAGACCACGGGCAAACCGTTTTCGAGTACATTGACATCGCCGCCGGGCAATCCGATGGAAATTTCACGGGGACCATTGGCACTGGCTGCATTCAGCATGACATTTCGATTACCTTCTTCCTTAGAATTAGAAAGGACTTTGGCTGAGTCTTGTTGTGCGTGGCTGTTCAAGCAAGCGGCTGCCCATATCATAAGGAGCACGCCCATTCTGTTCATTCGCTGATTCTTGTTCATAGCATTAAATATTTTTAGAAGTTTTTCTGAGGCAAAGGTATGGGTTGTCTCACAACACTTCTAAAACATTTGTTGCATGAGATAGCTCTTTTGTTTCATCGTAACAAAAGTGCTCAATTATGTAACATTCTCAGCATACAGAAGTAATTCCGAAAGTCCTTTCACACCTCACGCATCCAAAAACCGCCATTCCATCGAAGAAAATTGTGAAAGGACTATCATTATGGTAATAATTTGTAATTTCATACTGCTACTATTTTGGTCTTCTCATATTTCAAGTGTTTTTCTAATTTATTTGACTTCAATATTCTTAATAAAACGAACCGGATTACCTGCTGCTACAGCCACAGGCGGCACATCTTTGGTTACAACTCATTCCACCAAAAGATGTCCGAATAACGTAATGTATTGATTCTGCCCGTCATTTCTTTATTTAATTATAACTACTATTTCTTTTACAAAGAGAATTCTTTTCTAAAGAAATCATTTTGCTGTATCGCTCAAAATTATATCTTGCCCCTAAACTCTTTTTTCCGGCAGATTAATAGGTTTTTACGGTATGATTAAGTACTTTTGTACTGAATACTAAGACAGACTCCGCCAACAGACTGTACAGTCCGTTACAGTAGACCGTACAGTCCATTACCGCAGACTATACAATCCATTGCAGCAGATTATAAAAGCCCATAGGAAGAAAGCCCTTAGCCTTCAGGAAGAAATGACTTAATTCTCTTATCAAAAAGCATTAACATGACAGCAAAGTATGATTTCAAAACGTCACCCGACATACAGGGGGACAAGGAGCAGGCTACTCTGTATCCGCAACTTGTAGTATCGGGCACAAAAGACCTGACAGATTTGGCTAAGGAGATAGCCCGACGTTCCACCATCAAGGAAGGAACGGTTATGGGACTGTTCTGTGACCTGGAAAACATTATCGCCAATTATCTGGCAGACGGTTATAACGTAAAATTGGGAGAGCTGGGCACTTTGTCCGCCACCCTGACCTGTCGCAAGGTGGCGGACAAACGCGAGATACGCGCCGCATCGGTACACTTTGACAACGTGAAATTCAAACCTACCCGGCAATTCCGCAAGGAGATACGTGCCAAAGGTGAATTGGAACGCGCAGAATATGGCTTCCGGGGTTCTTCCTCCCAATATTCGGAAGAAGAACGCTTTGCATTACTGACGGTCTATCTGAAGGAACATTCCGTCATTAACTGCAAAGAGTATTGCAAACTTACGGGACTGCTGAAGACAAAAGCGGGCATGGAACTGCGCCGGTGGGACAACGAAAAAAAGATAGTAAGAGAGGGACGGACCCCTCACGTGATATACAGGGCGGTGCCGGAGGCTTAATTCAATGCTTGTTCGCATTCCGCCGGAAAGAGTGCAAGTTATCATGAGTTTCTCTTTCCGCACGTTTGATTCTGATGAAAACAAGAGGCTGCTCCCAAAGATATATTGCGTTATCTTTTTGAACAGCCTCTTGCAAGAAGGTTATTCGCCCCTCTTATTTGGTTGGCTTTTTATACCATTCTTGATGTGAATTTCTATCTTCGCCCCACGCACCAAAACCTTCATATTTCTCATTAATCATCTGGCGTTCTGCCGGATATGCCCAATCTGTAGGAATACATAAAGCAAAAGGTACACCGCCCAGTTGAAACTCAGGGTCGTCTTGTGAGATATAAACTCTTAGATTCGGGTTATTCTTTTCATGAATATAAAAGGCTATGTCTCCAAGACTTGTTATATTTTTGATAGTTTGCTTGGGCATATCTGCCAGCGTAGAAGGACCGGGATTTACTATGGTACCGGCCGATACACCTAAAGCTTCGTGCACACTGCTCCATAAAATATTGTCCCGACCGTTAACCTTATAGCCGGCAGATAGTTCTTTGGTTGCTCCGGCAGCTGCCAATGCGATTGTGACCTGTCCATTGTTTACAGCCGTCACTTTCAACACGACATCATTAAAATCATAGTCACCGGTCGTAGTAGTAATATCCTCAAAGACATAAGTAAAGATAGCCAGAGGCGGAGTTGTCGAAGGTTCCTCTTTATCATAATCGGGATTACAACCCTGCGCATGGTCTCCGACAGTTGCATTCACCAATAATACATGCCCGGAGGCAGCCCAAGAGTCAAAAAAGTCATTTCCACATGTCACATAAGTAACTCCGCTCATTGTAAGTTCTCCCTTATCATCATCGTAAAAGGCTCCTTTAGCACACAGCAGCAAAGGCTTATCCTTATCCTGTACGCCTGCATCACTGTTCAGCCGAACACTCTTCTCAAATTCCAGACTTTGGGTCTTAAAGATACTTTTACCGGCCATATTTAAAATTGCATTTTCCAATTCAGCCTTTCCCCCACAATGAATGAATCCGCTATTATTAAAGATTACATCCTTACCATCAGAGCCCTCTAATTTAAAATCTTCACCAAGATGTAAATTGCAATTATTCTGTAACCGGTAGCCCGAACTTACTTTAAATCCATCACAAGCATAATAACCATCATTTACCCAGGTAGCACTTGATTTGTTCTCATTGGCACCATCAGTGCTGTTACTATCTATCGATGTTTCATAAGATACACACTGTCCACTTTCTCCATTATAGAATTCCCCTGCACTCAACTCAAAATCAGCTTCTATATATATTATTCCATAATTAACAAGTTCGGCTTCTTTATTCTGCATGTAAAAATCATCTCCATTAATAGTAACTGTTCCTTCATTATAAATAGAACCTTTCAAAGTAAAATCATCATCATCCTTTCCGGTTCCGTTAATACGTAACGTCCCCCCTTTACATACAACGATTGTTCCTTTGTCAATCTTATCAACATTGAGAGTCAAGGTAATACCGGACTTAATGTACAGTTTAGTATCTTCCGAAAGATTTATCTTATCAGCTTTTAGGTTCTTTGAAATGTAGTAAGCCCCATTCCTCACATTTCCAGTAATATTCTCCTCACTCAATTCTTCAGCATCATTCGGACAAACAAAACCAGGAGCCGGCAAATTATCAATCGTAATATTAGCAGCCCGTTCAGAAACCGCACGCTGAGTTGCAGAACGTCCGAAAGCAGCAACAAACTTATCATCTTTAAGGGCAGCAACAGTCACTTCGCAATCCTTAGTTCCCACTTGGCGCATCACGTATGCATATTCCATGGCCGACGGTGCATCAAACTTCAAGGTGGCAGTAGTTCCATCTTTCACATCTGCCACAGCAAGCACATACGCATCATTCTCTACCTTAAAAGGATTGTCTGTCAATACTTTGACAGTATAAACAGCCCCGGTTCCCGCATTTATCGTTATATCCAGAGTACGTACAGCCATCATATTCCAATCCTGATCAGGGTCAATATCCTTTATCGGAAAATTTTCTTTTGCTTCTTCTTTCACTCGCCCTGAATCGAACAAATCTTTACGGTCTGTGCACGAAGCAAATGCAACTAGTACCATCCATAGAATTAATAGTTTCTTCATATCATAATAAGTGTTAGCGTAAACAAAAGTAAATCTCTACCAAGGGTTTGACAACCTCTTTTCTCCGATGAAACCGGTAACTTATGATAAATTACTTATCAGCATAAGGGTATTCACCATTGGCTGTATCCCATTTTTCTTTAAACTCAGGCATGTGTTCTTCATACCACCTTGTATAAATTGTATGGTTCTGTGCCCAGTTTGCAAAGTAACGATAAAGAGCGGTTATCTGATTACGCTCTCTCGGAAATACCCAATCTCCGGGAATGCAAAGTCCATAAGGAGGATAAGTAGAAGCGGGAGTTACTTGGGACGCAACATGTATTGTTATATTGTTCGCATTATCGGCCTCATATATATAAAAGTCTCCATTGTCTTTCAATGTACCGGTTATAGTGATTTCCTTTTCTACAGAAGTACCGTTAGGACCACTACCGGTATTTATCAACGTACCGGGATCACAGTTCATAGCCGCATGAACCTCTCCAAATAAATCTGATTGAGAATTTGACCCGTTCGATGTATCCGTAAATCCCACCTTCAAATTCTTAGCAGCACCGGCGGCAAACAAAGTCACAGTTGCCTTTCCGGATTCATCGGGGACTGTAACTTTTAACACCACATCATTAAAGTCAAAGTCACCGGCTTCACGGGTCATGTCTTCAAAAACGTATGTATACACTTGAGGAATATCTGTAGCATCCGAGTTCGTTCCGCCACCGTTCGTCGTATAATTATAGCCACATCCGACCGGTTCTCCTAATCGTACTTGTTCTACTTTTACAAGCTGTGCACCATCCGAAAAATTTGTATCACCGGTATACCCTTTCAATGCGACCTCTAACTCACCGGAATAAGTAATACTCTCATCGGGAGTTTTAATACAAACCCCACTTACCCAAAACAGGGCCTTTTCATCTGAACCGACTCCGGTCACATCAACCTTTCCATTCTGGTATTCCACGTTGTCTTTTACATGGAATACACTCTTGGAACCTAACCTCAAAGGTATATTCCCATTTGTTTTCAGCGTATTTGTTTCAAAAGAAGAGCCACCATCTTGTTCAAATGCAAAGCCCTCCCCATTTTGGAAATAAGTAGAACTAAGGATTTCCATCCTGCACCGGTTATAAATATAAGAACTACGGGTATCTAAAGAATTAGCTTTGACAGTTCCTTCTTCATTTATTAATTCAGAACCTCCGGTCATGGTCACATCCTGCAATGAAGCAGATTGAAGATTTACAAAAGTTGCCTTTCCGGACATGGCGAATGTTGTCTTCCCGGTTATTTCAAAACTACCGTCATTATATATATATCCACCCGAAGAGTTAGATGCCCCCGCAACAGTAATTTTCCCCTTATTGTATAAAGAACAATTAATGCTTATTCTATTAAGCTTCATCGTTGAATTTTGCGCGATATAGAAAACCGTATTAGGGTTAAATGTTTCAGCAGCAGTGGCATCCAAAGTGCTACCCTCCAATAAGTAAACCACTAATCCGTCAGGATAAGCACCTGTTATTGTAACATTTCCTTTAATATATAGCGTATAGTTGCCATAACGTAGTTCATAAGAGCCGTCATTCATATAATATCCACCACGCATTTCAGCCCATTGTATCGGATACTGTTTAGCATCTGCAGGCACCTCTTTCAAGAAATTCTTCTCATCAGGCACCTTGTAATCCCAACTGCTTCTTGCCATAGCGCTTCTCTTTCCTGCCTCACTTCCTTGCTCTTCCCAAGAAACCGAAGGACGACCGACCTTCATATCTGCCACCTTTACCCAGCCATTGTACATTTTATCTTCAAAAAGTACATAAACAGATTCAATGGCTTTGGGTACATCAAAAGTAAATAATACTGTTTCTCCGTCTCTTACCCCCGTTTTCTTAGCCAACAACCGAGCATTGCCTTCAGAGTTCAAAGGATTATCCGTATATACTTTCACAGTATAAACCTCGCCTGTCTTTTGATTGATAGAAACAGACAACGTTCCTACCGCAGCCATATTCCAATCCTGACTCGGGTCAATGTCTTTCACCGGAAAATTCTCTTTTGCTTCTTCATCGATATGATGGGGGTCAAAGAAGTCTTCTTTCTTCGTACAAGAGAACAAGACAGAGATACACAATAATAAAAAGATGCTTTTCTTCATAATAAGCTTGTTTCAAGTTAATCACATTTTATACAAAGATATGAAATATAAAAATGATTAAGCAAAGAAAAAGCCTTCAAATTAGTTCATAAGCATCTAGTTTTCAAATATTTATTCTCGCTTGAATAATATACCTATACTTTTGATTAATTTACCGATATCTATACTTTGGCCGTTTTACTTTTATAGATAAGATATCCTCCCAATAATATCAAAGGTACACTCAACCATTGTCCGATATTCAGGGTCATATTCGTTTCTTCCACCACTTGCGGATTCTTCATAAACTCCAATGCGAAACGCGAGCCAAAGAAAATGAGCAGGCTCACTCCGGTAATCAATCCCACACGATTCTGCAAATGGTATTTATGATACATCACCCATGCAGTTACGCCCGCCACCAAACAATAGAGCATTTCATAAATCTGGGTAGGGTGACAAGGTAAACCTTCATATAACTGATGCCATTCACGCGAACGCACAAACTCAAAGCCCCACGGTAAGGTAGTGGGATAACCATAAATCTCGGAATTCATCAAGTTGCCGAAACGGATACAGAAGCACACCACCGCAACTGCCGGAATCATCCGGTCAAACAACCACCAGACACTCTTCTTCGTCACTTTCTTAGAATACCAGACAAGGGCGAGAATAATGGCAAAGACTCCTCCGTGACTTGCCAGTCCGCCTTTCCAAATCTTTAATATCTCAGCCGGATGCACCGAATAATAATCCCATTCATAGAATAAGCAATGTCCCAACCGGGCCCCTATCACCGTACTGACAATGCAATAAACAAAAAGCTTGTCTACCCAGTCTTCAGGATATTTTTCTTTTTTGAAAAGGCGACCGACCATCTCATAAGCCAAGATAAATCCCAGTCCCCACATCAAACCATACCAACGCACTTCCCAACTGCCAACCTTAAACCATACGGGATCTACATCCCACAGAATACTAGCTATCATTGTTTTATTTCTTTGTTTATTTATATAAGCACAAAGGAAATAAAAAAATCCCTTCCCCGAAATAAATCAGAGAAGAGATTTCCCTATTCCTTATATATTATGATATTTTACACCAAATGTGCAATCAATTCCTCGCGGTCTCCATACATCAAATCGATAACCGGAACTTCAATCATTGTATAGCATCCCGGTTGCTGTTTCATTGTAGCGCGTGCTACACATACCAACACCTGAGCTGTCAGAGCCGGATTATTAATCTTCATATCAAACTCAAACAACTGATTGTGAGTCTTGCCCGACACTCCTTTACGAACCAGATTAACACCATGTCCCACATCATTCAAGTCGTCTACACAAGGCACCTGAATAACATGTGTCTCATCATTGACAAAATAAGGATCGTTCTTAACAGCCGCTTCAACAGTCTTGAAATCCGCTCCTTCTTCCAGTTCCACATAAACCATACGACGGTGAATACCTGTACCTACAGGAATAGTCATAGACAGAGCATCTTTCACCCCTGCAATAGCACGAACGGCTACAGAGTGTCCCATGCTGCGACCCGGACCAAAATTGGTATAAGTAATGCCTTTCGGAGCAATTGCTTCCAAGAGGGTACGTACTACCGAGTCACTTCCCGGATCCCATCCTGCCGAAATAATGGCAACAGCATTGCCTGCTTTGGCCGATTCGTCCAGCGAACGGCGCAGTGCGGTAATCTGTGTATGGATATCAAAACTATCTACCGTATTGATGCCCATAGCCAGAATTTCTTTCGCATATTTTTCTACACTGCGAGTCGGAGTAGCCAAAATAGCAACATCTACATCATTCAGTTCCTTTATATCTTTAACAACAGCGTATGGTTCCAATTCTGCCGGTTTGTTTTCGGCTCCATTACGGCGAACAATACCTGCGATTTCAAAATCGGGAGCTGCTTCCAGAGCTTCCACTACATACTTACCAATGTTACCGTATCCAACGACGGCTGCTCTAATTTTATTCATCTTTATTGGTTTTAGTTTACTATTATCTTTTATTTAGCTGCAAAAATAAACATTTTGCCTCATTCTTTTGTTCTTCCAAACCTAATATTTTAAAAATATTCTTGCCTAACTTGTAATTTGAAAGATAGATATCCTATTTTTGCAAAGAACTGTAAATTACAAACTAGAAGAATCATGATAGAATATATTAAAGGAGACATTGCAGAGATTACTCCGGCAATGGCGGTGATAGATTGCAACGGGGTGGGCTATGGAATCAATATCTCGCTGAACACTTACTCGGCCATTCAAAATCAAACACGTACCAAACTCTATATTTATGAAGCCATCCGTGAAGACGCATACGTGCTCTACGGATTCTCTACCAAGCAGGAAAGAGAACTGTTTTTACTGTTAATCTCTGTATCGGGTATTGGAGGAAATACCGCAAGAATGATTTTATCGGCCCTTTCTCCTTCCGAATTATGCGGGGTAATCAGTTCGGGAAACGACAAACTGCTGAAAACAGTTAAGGGTATCGGACTGAAAACAGCCCAACGCATCATTGTCGATTTAAAAGACAAGATAGCCTCTTCCGGCATGGAAACGGTCAACAGTGAAATGTTTGCAAGCGCTGCCAACTCGGAAATTCACGATGAAGCTGTAGCTGCACTGACTATGCTGGGATTTGCACAGGCTGCTTCACAAAAGGTAGTGGCAGCCATATTGAAAGAAGAACCAAGCGCCCCTGTTGAAAAAGTCATTAAGCTGGCTCTGAAAAGATTATAAAAAGAGAAGTGTGGCAAAGCATTTTGTTGTAGTGGCATTCCACGTGTTGGCTGCTACAACAAAATGCTTTAATATCTATTTATCTTCTTCCGGTTTGTCTTCCTGCATCTTACGGGTAACAAATTCTATTTTCAGCATAGCTTCCTTTTTATCTTTCCGAATCTGCTCCATACCCGATAAGATACGCGCCAACCCGGTCAACTCGGCAATTGCTTTACGGTCATTGGGATGCATAACTGTTCTATAAGTCTTATCCCCTATAAATTGAAGTTGGATATTCTTATCTTTATTGGCAACAATGAACCCGATAACGCCACCGTCATCGCCCATTTTATAATCAGCTTTCTCAATGGCACGCCCCAAATCCGTCGTCTCATAACTGTCTTTGGACGCGGGAGTTTCGGCAAAAGTATCGCCCACACTGACTTTCACTGCTGCATGATGAAGCTTTCCACCGGCACAATAAATAGAGGTAATAGACATCTCGCCCTGCTCATTCACTTGTCCGCGAAGAAAAGAACGACCGATATTCTTTTCCACTGTCTGCGTAGGATAGAAATAATTACCTACTTCCTGATAGGCTGTATCTTTTTCCAATACAAAATTGCCTTTGATTGAATCCAACTGAGCCTGCTTCACCTGCATCATACTGTCCAAATAAACCAAACTCTTCTGCTGTTCCTTCAAGTCAACTTGTTGCATCAACCTAATTCCCTGCTTCCTGGCCTCAAAAGCCTTTGGATATAAAATACGGATACTATCTATCTGCAACTTGGCTTCATTAAAGTTCTCTTGCTTCAATGCCGTTTCCGCTTTTTGCAAATGCAGTTGAGCCTTCTTTTCGCCGCCATCGTCACAAGCCGCCAGTAATAAGGCAAATAATGCCACTAATCCTATCTTTTTCATGTATTTAAACGTTTTATATGAGGACAAAAATACAATTAAATTGCTTTACTTCTCCTATTCACAAGCAAAAAAACATAAAACCCAGTTATTCTTTAAATATATAAGCGATAACAATGAAGAGAAATAACCTGCACACAAACAAAGGAGTGCTTAAAAAAATATTTATTTCTACAAACATTCGTTTATATATTTGGCTCATACCTCCATTATTAATAACTTAGTTTCCGATATTCCTTTGTCTATACTTATTATTTAAATTTACGGGTATATACCAACAAAAGAATATGATAGGTTCTTTCTGTTTCTATATATCAAACAAACATTTTAATTTAACCATTATGAAAAAAATATTTTTATCGCTTGCTTTTCTTTTTGGTATCGGAATGTCTGTTATGGCCGATAATACTATGCAAATTAAAAATGATACTATTGCCGTTGAAGACGGATTTAAAACAATAGACTTGAAAGAAGTCCCTCAATCCATCAAAGACGCTATAGCTAAAAAAGCCCCTGGTTCCACCCTCAAAAGCGCTTCTCTTTCTCTAAAGCAAGAAGGTGTAAAATCGTACAGAGTAGTGTATGTAACCAAAGAAGGAGTAGAAAATAGTATTCTCATAAATCTGAAAACAGCCCCTAAAAAACAATAGTCTATTCAATGATATCAAAGGAATATTTGTTAATATCAAAAAAGGTCATTGTGCTACACAGTGACCTTTTTTAGTCTCACTAACAGTTCTTCAGCAGTTCATTTTCTCATTGGCATTCCGCTTTTGCCAAGCATGCTCCCTCAACAATCAAACGGTTCTTTTCCAATGTTCCCATACCCCAATACTTATTTTAACATCCTCTTTATCCTTTCAATAGGTATCTATGGAAACGTTTGGTATAGTGCTGCAAAAAATGTAATTTTGCATCTCATTAAGATGAGTATGGAATTGAAAGAACATTTTAATAGCAAAATATTTGCCCTAATTTCCGAGACAGCTGATGAATTGGGATTGGAATGTTATGTGGTAGGTGGCTATGTACGAGATATATTTTTAAATCGCCCTTCTAAAGATATAGATGTAGTAGTGGTGGGCAGTGGCATAGAAATAGCTCAAGCTTTCGGCAAAAAACTGGGACGTGGTGCGCATGTCTCTGTTTTCAAGAATTTCGGAACAGCACAAGTGAAGTTCAAAGACACGGAAGTGGAGTTTGTCGGTGCCAGAAAAGAGTCGTATAGCCACGACAGCCGCAAGCCGATAGTGGAAGACGGAACACTGGAAGACGACCAAAACCGACGTGATTTCACCATCAATGCAATGGCGGTATGCCTCAACAAAAAACGTTTCGGCGAACTGGTAGACCCATTCGGCGGGATGGATGATTTGAAAGAGCGTACAATCCGTACACCACTTGACCCGGACATCACCTTCAGCGATGACCCACTTCGCATGATGAGGTGTATCCGTTTTGCCACCCAACTCAATTTTTATATTGATGACGAAACGTTTGAGGCGCTGTCGCGTAACAAAGAACGTATCCATATCATTTCAAAAGAACGCATTGCTGACGAACTGAACAAAATACTGCTTGCCCCCATCCCCTCTAAAGGTTTCATAGAGCTAGACCGTTGCGGATTATTGCCACTCATATTCCCTGAGTTTTCGGCATTGCAAGGAGTAGATGTCAAAAACGGCCGCGCGCACAAAGACAATTTCTATCATACACTGGAAGTGGTGGATAATATATCCAAACATACCGACAATTTATGGCTGCGCTGGGCTACCCTGCTGCACGATATCGGCAAACCCAAGACCAAGCGATGGGAACCCCGCATCGGATGGACTTTCCATAATCATAACTTCATCGGCGAAAAGATGATTCCTGATATTTTCCGCAAAATGAAATTGCCGATGAACGAGAAGATGAAATATGTACAGAAACTGGTCGGCCTGCACATGCGTCCCATCGTAATTGCCGATGATGTGGTAACCGACTCGGCCGTACGCCGTCTGCTGTTCGAAGCCGGAGATGACATTGATGATCTTATGATGCTCTGCGAAGCGGATATCACCTCAAAAAATGAAGCGCGAAAGCAGAAATTCCTGGATAACTTCAAACTGGTACGTCAGAAACTGAAAGATCTGGAAGAGAAAGACCGCATACGGAATTTTCAGCCACCGGTAGACGGAGAAGAAATCATGCGTGTATTTGATATGAAGCCTTGCCGTGAAATCGGTAGCCTGAAAAGCGCCATCAAAGACGCTATTCTAGACGGGGTAATCCCAAACGAGCACGATGCCGCCTTTGAATACATGCTGAAAAAAGCAAAACAAATGAAATTAACACCCAAAAACCTATAAACAAATTGGCAATACACTACACAAAAGGGGAAGAATGGGCAAACGCCCTGTCACACGGCATTGGTATATTAATAGGTATCATTGGCGGAGGGTATTTGCTACATATTGCCATGAAAAGTGGAGATGTGTGGGCAGTGAGAGGAATGTGGCTCTACCTGTTCGGTATGCTTGCCTCATATATTACTTCCACTTGGTACCATTCCAGCCGGCCGGACACCCGGCACAGGGAAGTATTGCGCAAATTCGACCATGCCGCCATCTATCTGCACATTGCAGGCAGTTATTCTCCCATCATGCTGGTCAGCCTACGCGAAGCGGGTTATTGGGGTTGGGGAATATTCAGTGTTGTATGGCTGTGTGCATTCATCGGAACCACTCTCTGCTTTTGCAGACTGAAAGAACACAGTTATCTGGAAACAATCTGTTACATAGCGATGGGATGCAGCATCTTTGTTGCCTTCAAACCTTTATGCAATCATGTACCTTCCTTATTTATCTATTGGCTCATTGCCGAAGGTGTCTCATACATCACCGGCGCCGTATTTTACTCCTTCCATAAATTACCCTATATGCATTCTGTTTTCCACCTCTTTGTATTAGGTGGAACAATCTGCCACATGATAGCATTGTGGTACATTTTATAACGTCCCTATCATCAACAAGTTATCCGTTTTGGAAAACTTATTTTTATTTTTTAATAGAGAAGTTTTCCGAAATGTTATATCTTTGCAGCTGTTCAATGAAGGTGAAGTTAACCGTTCTAAAAAGGGAATGCTGTGAAAATCGGCGACAGTACCCGCTGCTGTAATTCTCGAAGAGCCGAAACAAGATGCCACTGCAAATCATTGTGGGAAGGCGTTTCCGGGGAGAGATAAGTCAGAAAACCTGCCTCATAGAACAAACAAGTTCTTTAACTCAAAACATTTAAATTTTCAAACAATGAATTACGCTGAGATTTGTATCATCAAAAGAGATGGGAAGCGGGAAGACTTCTCTATCAGTAAAATTAAAAATGCAATCGGTAAAGCATTCCATGCAACCGGAATAAACAATGAAGAGAAACTTATTGCTGATATCACCATGCGGGTAATCAGTAATTTTACCTCGTCTACCATCAGTGTTGAAGAGATTCAGGACCTGGTGGAAAATGAGTTGATGAAGGTGCGTCCTGAAGTTGCTAAAAAATATATCATTTACCGTGAGTGGAGAAATACGGAACGTGACCGTAAAACTCAAATGAAACATATAATGGATGGTATTGTAGCTATTGATAAAAACGATGTCAATCTCAGCAATGCCAATATGTCCAGTCATACTCCTGCAGGACAGATGATGACCTTTGCATCGGAAGTAACCAAAGATTATACATATAAGTATTTATTGCCTAAAAAATTTGCCGAAGCGCACCAATTGGGTGACATACACATTCATGATTTGGATTACTATCCGACCAAAACCACCACTTGCATCCAATATGATTTGGACGACTTGTTCGAACGCGGATTCCGCACCAAAAACGGAAGTATTCGCACTCCCCAATCCATTCAAAGCTATGCAACATTAGCCACTATCATATTCCAAACCAACCAAAACGAACAGCATGGAGGACAGGCTATACCGGCTTTCGATTTTTTTATGGCAAAAGGTGTACGTAAGACTCATCTTAAACATCTGCAAACCTTGACGGATTTTTACCGTGAAGTAGAGGGGAAAGAGCCCAACGAAGATGCGCTAAAAAAAATAGAAGAAAAAGCATTGGCCATGACTCGCAAAGATACTCATCAGGCAATGGAAGGTTTTATTCATAACTTGAATACAATGCACTCTCGTGGCGGAAATCAAGTAGTATTCAGTTCTATTAATTATGGAACAGATACTTCGGCAGAAGGGCGCATGGTAATAGAAGAACTGCTGAAAGCTACAATTGAAGGTCTTGGCAGCCGTGGAGAAGTACCGGTATTCCCCATCCAGATTTTTAAGATTAAAGACGGCGTCTCTTATTCGAAGGAAGATTATAAAAAAGCAATGGCTAACTTTGATGATGCCGTGGCCGGCAAAATCCAATTCAAGGCGCCTAACTTCGACTTATTTCTAAAAGCTTGCCGTACTACAGCAAAAGCGCTCTTCCCGAACTTTATGTTTTTGGATGCCCCCTATAATCAGAATGAGAAATGGAATGCCAATGATCCGAAACGCTATCGTTATGAGCTCGCAACCATGGGATGTCGTACACGTGTATATGAAAATGTAGCCGGAGAGAAAACATCTTTGGGGCGTGGCAATCTGTCGTTTACCACTATGAATATGCCCCGGTTGGCTATCGAAGCACGCATTAAAGCAGAAAGCATGGAAGAATCCGGAAAGAAAGAAGCCATCGAACGTACAGCTAAAGAGCTGTTTATACAAAGCGTGCACCAAACGGCCGAGCTTATCGCCGAGCAACTCTACAGCCGTTATCAATACCAGCGTACCGCCTTGGCACGCCAGTTTCCATTTATGATGGGCAACGATGTGTGGAAAGGAGGAGGAAAACTCGCTCCCAACGACCAGGTGGGAGATGTATTACGACAAGGAACACTAGGCATTGGATTTATCGGCGGGCACAATGCTATGATGGCACTTTACGGTGAAAGCCACGGACACAGCCGGAAAGCATGGGACACATTATATGAGGCAGTGTTGGAAATGAACAAAGTAGCCGATGATTATAAAGCAAAATATCAACTGAACTTTTCCGTTCTTGCAACTCCGGCAGAAGGACTTTCCGGTCGCTTTACCCGTATGGACCGACGAAAATATGGTACTATTCCGGGCGTAACAGACAATGATTATTACGTAAACTCTTTCCATGTAGATGTAAAAGAGTCGATTACCATTGTTGATAAAATCAAGCGGGAAGCTCCGTTCCATGCCATCACACGTGGTGGCCATATCACTTATGTAGAATTGGATGGAGAAGCACAGAAAAATATCAAAGCCATTGCCAAGATAGTAAAAGTGATGCATGATGAAGGAATAGGCTACGGTTCGATCAACCATCCGGTGGATACTTGCCATAACTGTGGCTATAAAGGAGTAATTTATGACAAATGCCCGGTTTGCCAAAGTGAAAACATTCTGCGTATGCGCCGCATTACCGGATATCTGACCGGTGATCTCAGCACTTGGAACTCAGCTAAACGCGCCGAAGAACGTGACCGCGTGAAACACGGATAACCCCCGATATGAACTTGTTATTTACTTATTCCGAAACCATAGTTGATGGTGAAGGCATCCGCTACTCTATTTATCTGGCCGGATGCCACCACCATTGTGCCGGTTGCCAAAACCCGGAATCGTGGTCTCCGCAAGCAGGTACTCCACTGACTCAGGAAAAAATAGAAACAATCATCAGCGAGATTAAAGCCAATCCGTTATTAGACGGTGTTACTTTTTCAGGAGGCGATCCTCTCTATTTCCCAAAAGAGTTTCGTGCTCTGTCTCAACAAATAAAAAAAGCTACCGGATTAAACATTTGGTGCTACACAGGCTACACAATTGAACAAATAAAAGCCTCGCCTTTGTTAAAATCGGCAATAGACTTCATTGATGTTTTGGTAGACGGGCGTTTTGAACAGGATTTATACTCTCCCTATCTGGAATTCAGGGGCAGCAGCAACCAACGTATCATCCGCATACGATAATACAAAAGAAATCTAAATGACCCATTTTCATGATATAAATCAAGAAAACGGGTCATTTCATGTTTTTCAGCATATATACGCTTGCTATTTTCAAGAAAAGCCGTACCTTTGCAATGTGGTTGTGAAACTACTAATTAAGTTAATAATAATTTTTTTAAGGTATTAAGTAATAAGGTAAAATTAGAAAAGGTATTAGATTTAGGTAAATCAAAAAGAGATTGTTTTCAACAAGGACAACAAGCAAGGTATTAGAGATTAATTTAAGGTTTGAAAGAATTGCAAGTTTTCAGGAATTTAGTTTTATAGGTATTAAAAAAGTTGTTTTTTAAGTAGAAGAACAGAGGGATAACAACAACGACGACGAGAAAGATGAAAAGAACCCCATATTTTATGAGGGGGGTTCTTCAAGGCGTGGGCGGGTTCGAAATAAAGAACTATCGCTCTTTTTTTATTTTATCCCCCTTTATTTTATCTGCTTTTCCATATCACTATCATCATATGAGGTCACTTATTATTCTTGGGGATTTAAATATCATATCACAAACAAAGGAAAGAATAAGCCGTTTCCTAAGGTCGGTCAAGGTCTTTTAAACGGAAGATTATTACAGTCTGCGGCAATGGACTGTACAGTCCACTGTAGCAGACTGTACGGTCCACTGCAACGGATTATACAGTCCGCTGCCGGAGACTGTAGTAATCCGACGGACAGACGGGCATAATCGAAAGGACGAAAACGCTTGGTCCGACTAATGAAACGACGTAGGAAGCCCCAAAACGCATGAGGGGATTGAAGACCGGAGGAGACAACATCAGGGGACAGATGTTTGATTGATATATTAAATTCCCAAGAAATAACCGACCCATCATATGGTCATTACCAGGATAAAAAATTCCCCCGGCTGCCAGGTTAACCCCGGCAACCAGAGGATATATAAAAAAGCCTTCGCCCTATTTAAAACACGAAACGCATTATGTCATTGAAGTTAGCCCAAATAAGTAATGCAAATAACAAGAACATACCTACCATTTGTGCATATTCCATAAACTTATCACTCGGCTTGCGACGTGCTACTATTTCATAAAGCAAGAACAAGACATGCCCACCGTCCAAAGCCGGAATAGGAAGAATGTTCATAAACGCCAGAATGATAGATAAGAAAGCTGTCATTTCCCAAAAACGATGCCAATCCCATACCTTTGGGAAGATACTTCCAATGGTTCCGAAACCACCCACACTCTTCGCTCCTTCTTTAGTGAACACATATTTCATATCGTTCACATAGCCTTTCAACGTATTCACACCCAGTTTAACTCCCGCCGGGAAAGACTCAAAGAAATTAAAATGGCGGGTAGTGACTTTATAATCAAGCATAGAAGTTGCTCTTACCATAAACAAAGAGTCAGTACGAACTGCAACAGTATCGCGCATCCCTTGGTGCGAATAAACCAATGAAAACTCGGCATATTCCGCTCCGTTGGTTTCAGCATCCGAACGGAAGCCTTCCAATTTTTCAGTAAATTCATTCCAGCTACCGACAGGCATATTATTAACAGCTAAAATGCTGTCCCCTTTCTGCACTCCGGCTATCGCCAACGGACCGCCGGCAATCACAGAATCCACCACATTCGGCCGCAAGATATCAAGAAACATCGGTTCTTCTTTAGCGATATCCAAAAGACTGATTTCAGGCATATAGATTTCTGTTTCCTTTCCGTCACGAAGCACAGTAACCGTACGTGCTTCAGCCACATTACGCAGCATATCCATGCCAAAACGTTCCAAAGGCTGTTCATCAGCACGAAGTAGAATATCCCCATCCCGGAAACCGATTTCCTGAGCACGTTCGTTAAACTTCATACCATAAGTCATATCCTGTAATGAGATATAAGAGTCCCCCCAATGGAATAGAATCATAGAATAAATAAAGATAGCCAACAAGAAGTTCATCAACACTCCTCCAATCATAATAAGCAAACGTTGCCATGCCGGTTTGGAACGGAACTCCCACGGCTGTGCCGGTTGCTTCATCTGTTCGGTATCCATGGACTCATCTATCATACCTGAAATTTTCACATAGCCACCCAAAGGCACCCATCCGACCCCATATTCAGTATCACTGTTCTTAGGCTTAAACTTAAACAAAGAGAACCACGGGTCAAAGAATATGTAGAACTTCTCTACTCTTACTTTAAAAAGGCGCGAAAAAAGAAAATGTCCCCCCTCATGGATAATGACCAGTAATGACAAACTCATTATCAGTTGGAGAGCACGAATCAAAAATGTTTCCATCTAGTTATTATTGTTTTATTATTTACTATTTATAATCAGTTCTTCTGCTATGCAGCGTGCCTCTGCATCGGTTGTCACATAGTCCTCATAAGAAGGTTCCTTGATATAAGCCACTCTTCCCATTGTCTTCTCAATGACATCACTCATGCCCAAGAAAGAAATATTATCTTTCAAGAATGCAGCCACCACCACTTCATTTGCCGCATTAACGATGCAAGGCATATTTCCTGCCTGATGCAAAGCTTCATACGCCAAGGCCAAATTGCGGAAACGCTTGGTATCAGGCTGCTCAAAGGTCAAGTCGGTCACTTTGGCAAAGTCCAGACGTTCAAAAGAAGACTTCACACGCTCAGGATATGAAAAGGCATACTGAATGGGCAGGCGCATATCGGGCATACCCAATTGGGCTTTCACCGCGCCGTCTTCAAACTGTACCATAGAGTGAATGACCGACTGTGGATGAACCACTACCTCTATTTGTTCCGGTCTTACCCCAAAGAGCCATTTAGCTTCAATCACTTCAAAACCTTTGTTCATCATCGAAGCTGAATCAATGGTAATTTTCGCCCCCATCTCCCAATTAGGATGCTTCAAAGCCTGTGCCTTAGTCACCTGTTGCAACTGCTCCATCGTATAAGTACGGAATGGCCCTCCGGAAGCAGTCAATATCACTTTTTCTACAGGAGTATTCATTTCCAGACACTGGAAAATGGCCGAATGTTCCGAATCGACAGGAAGAATCGGTGTCCTGTATTGATTGGCCAACGCATTTATCAATTCACCGGCCACTACCAAAGTTTCCTTATTGGCCAAAGCAATGGTCTTTCCCGCTTTAATAGCATTCATGGTAGGACGCAATCCGGCATACCCTACCATCGAGGCTAAAACGATATCAATGGGTTGCGATTCCACTATCTGGCAGAGTGCATCTGCACCGGCATATACCTTAATAGGCAAATCGCTCAATGCCTCTTTCAGTTGGAGATACTTTTCTTCATTGGCTATCACTACCGCCTCAGGCAAAAACTTACGAGCTTGTTCAATAAGCAAATCTACCCGGTTATTGGCTGTCAATGCGTATGCTTCGTATAAATCGGGATGTTCCTCTATCACCTGCAAAGCCTGCGTACCGATAGATCCCGTCGAGCCTAATATAGCTATTTGTTTTTTCATAATTTGTTAAAATACAATGTATTTCGAAGGGTTGATGGCACGCCCTTTATTCCACAATTCGAAATGAAGATGAGAACCGGTTGTTTTTTCGCCCGTATTGCCAACCAACGCAATGGCTTCACCACCTTTCACCGTATCTCCCTCTTTCTTCAGTAACGAACCGCAATGTTTATACACGGATACAAAATCTTGCCCGTGCTGTATCTGTATCACATACCCCGTCTCTGCCGTATAAGTTGAGAGAATCACTGTTCCATCCAATGTAGCAAGTATACTTTCATTAGGATTGGCAGCTATATCTACCCCATAATGTTTGTTATCGGGATCAAAGTTAGAAGACATCATACCGCGCGTGGGACGATAGAATATCAAGCCCGAAGCTGTGGGAGTATTATTGACAGCAGTCAAATTATAACGTTCCGATTCTTCATATTGCTTACGGAATTCTTCTTCCTTACGAGTACGTTCCATCAATGAATCCGAACGGATAGCCGTCAGTGAATCAATGGACTGCACTGTATCCACCTGTATCTTTCCACTAAAGATATCTTGGATATTCATAATATACAACTTTTGCCGTTCCAACATTTTCTGTAAAGAATCGGCACGCAGGGCATTGCTTACTATTTGGGCACGCACTTCACTGTTCATATATCCGGGCAGATAATTGCGCAGCGGCGTGAAAGCAATAATAATAGCGGCAACCAAAAAAATAACCGTCACGGCAGAAAGCAACCACGACAAACCGTTCAGCTTGGAAACGTGGATACCCACCACTTCCTCCAACGTATTTTCATTGGTAACAGTCAGTTTATACTTAAACTTAATATTATGCCAAAATGCTTTTCTTCTCTTTTTCTTCATTACTGCACGCGCGTACCTTAATATAATATATATTATAAAAGTCCATCGGGTACATCCACCGTCAGGAGTCTTTTCTTCTTATCCAGCTTGCAAATAAATTCTTCGTGGGCAGGAAGCAGAAGTTCTTCTCCGTCCTTCTCTATCGCAAAAAGCACATTCATTGTACTGTCATCCACTGCCACAATCTCACCTAAATCACCATGACGAACATCTTTCACCTTAAACCCTATAAAAAAGTTCCAAGTAGGAATATCTTCTGTCTCATCATCCTGCTCTACATATTTCTTTGGAAAATAAACTTCCACATTCGTAAACATACGAGCTTTTTCTGCCGTATCCACTCCCTCCAGCTTCACCAAAGCAGTAGTGTCGGAACGAAAACGATATTCTTCAATAAAAAACGGAACGAAAATACCATCCAGCAGACATACCAAGTATTCACAATCCACACGATCGAAAATATCATCCGTAAAGGTAAAAGAGACCTCTCCCTTTACTCCGTGAGGCTTATTGAAGATACCTATCTTAAAAATTTCGTCTTTCTTAATCATAACCTTAAATTCTTGTAATCCGTGCTCCCAGGGCATTCAATCGCTGTTCTATATTCTGATACCCCCGGTCTATCTGCTCGATATTGTGAATGCGGCTGATGCCGTCGGCACTCATTGCCGCAATAAGTAACGCGATGCCGGCACGGATATCGGGTGAAGTCATGTTCCCGCCACGCAACTGAAAACTGCGGTCGTGACCGATAACCACTGCACGGTGAGGGTCGCACAATATAATCTGAGCACCCATATCTATCAGTTTATCTACAAAAAACAATCGACTTTCAAACATCTTCTGATGAATAAGCACACTACCTTTGGCCTGCGTAGCCACCACCAGCATCACACTCAACAAGTCAGGCGTCAATCCGGGCCAGGTGGCATCGGCAATGGTCATGATGGAACCATCGATAAACGACTCTATCTGATAATGTTCCTGCTCGGGAATAAATAAATCATCACCACGCTGCTCTACCTTAATGCCCAAACGACGGAAACTTTCGGGAATGATACCCAGATTTTCATGAGATACATTCTTGATGGTAAGCTCACTGCCTGTCATGGCCGCCATACCAATAAAACTGCCCACCTCAATCATATCAGGCAATACCGTATGACTGCACCCGTGCAATGATTCCACTCCCTCGATGGTGAGCAAATTAGAAGCAATGCCCGTTATCTTTGCCCCCATGCAGTTCAGCATACGGCAAAGTTGTTGCACATAAGGCTCGCAAGCAGCATTATAGATAGTAGTCTTACCTTTTGCCAAAACCGCTGCCATCACGATATTGGCGGTGCCGGTCACCGAAGCCTCATCCAACAGCATAAATGCCCCTTTCAGTTCTTTAGCTCCGATAGTGAAAATGCTGCGTTCGTCATCATAATCAAAGCAAGCTCCCAACTTCTGAATACCGATAAAGTGAGTATCCAAACGACGGCGTCCTATCTTATCGCCTCCGGGTTTTGAAATCAGTGCTTTGCCGAAACGCGCCACCAACGGACCGACCAACATGACCGAGCCACGCAAGCTGGAACACTTTTTCAGGAAGTCATCACTCTCCAGATAGTTCAAGTCAACCGAGTCGGCCTTGAAAGTATAAGAGTCAATTCCTGTTTTCGATACCTTGACCCCCATTTCACGCAATAACTGAATCAAGTTATTCACGTCCAGAATGTCAGGAATATTATTCACTGTTACTTCTTCCGAAGTCAATAAAGTGGCACAAAGAATTTGCAGAACCTCATTCTTAGCACCTTGCGGATGAATTTCGCCGTGTAACTTATGTCCACCTTCTATTACAAACGAAGCCATGATATCGAAGTTTTTAAGAATTAATATTTTCTTCTCTGATTATTATTCTGTTGCATTCTGCGCTGCCCGTTGTTTTGCTGCGGTCTGCGCTGAACATACGTGCGCTGTCCGCACAGTTGCAAATCTTCGGGAGACAAACTGATAGCCCCCTGGGAATATTCGCGAAGGTCATCCAGTATCTTCTGGTCTTCCACACTGTCTTTATTCCAGTTGATAAAGCATTTTTTCATTTGATTGGCAATCAATGAAATCAGATGTTTTCTGTCTTCTCCTTCAGGATATTCCACCGCCTTCTTCACCATGTTTTCCAATATGTGTCCATAGTGACGATAACGAATGCGTTTTTGCGGATAAGCCAATACCTCCGGTTTCACTTCAAGGCTTTCTTTCTTCACTATTTCATAAGGATAATCAATATCCAGTTTAAAATCGGCCATGATAGCCAAATGGTCCCACAGTTTATGTTTAAAGTCGGGCACATCGCGCAGATGCGGAAACATACCGCCCATAATATTAATAATCGTATTGGCACAACGCTGGCGTTCAGCTCTATCTTCGATGGTAAGAGCATGGTCTACCATGTTCTGCACACTTCTTCCATACTCAGGAAGGGGTAATCTTCGTTGTTGGGTATTATACTCCATGTATATAAATAATATGATTTTGTTTATAAATTATAAAAGCTTCTTAGGTTTAGAAGCAACGAACTCTTTCAAATAGAAAGGTTCAAAATATGCCACATCCTTAAAATCCTGTTTCACAATAGCTTTCTCAGCCAATGGGAACATCCATTTTGCCAGCGGACAAATTTCATCAATAAAATGTGCATTGGGATGTGTAATCTTCTCACGGCACTTGGCAGCTCCGTTGCCGAAGAAATAAACAGGATGTTCATCCAGAAACTCCAAGTAAGAGTTTTCATCTACTATGTCGGCTGCTATTTCACGCTTCACTTCCAACGCACGGTCATAAACAGCTGCATACACCTCCATGCGGCGTGCATCTATCATCGGACAAAGCAGTGCATCTTCGGGCAAGTCATGATACAATAAAACCGGTACACACAGCACCTCCAACGTATGAAGCCCTATGAGTGGCAAATTACGTCCATAACAAACACCCTTCGCCATTGAAACGCCAATGCGCAAACCGGTATAGGAACCGGGACCACAGCTGACAGCCACCGCATCCAACGGCAGACCGCGGCTGTCCACAAATGACAACGCTTCATCTACAAACACGCCCAACTGAACAGCATGCGAAGGTCCCTTCAAGTCCTCTTTGGAGAACACCGCCAGCCCATCTTCGCTAACGGCAACAGAGCAAGCCTCTGTTGATGTTTCAATATGCAAAATACACGACATAATGCTATACTTATATAATATAATGTGCAAATATACACTTTTATTTATACTTCATTTCCATAAAAACACTACTTTTGCAAAAAAACACATTAGTTATGATACAATCAATGACCGGATACGGCAAAGCAAGTGCTACATTCGGAGATAAAAAAATTAACGTAGAGATAAAGTCACTGAATAGCAAGGCTATGGATTTATCTACACGCATTGCACCCTTATACCGCGAAAAAGAAATAGAAATCCGTAATATGGTTTCCAAATCATTGGAACGTGGAAAAGTGGATTTCAGCCTGTGGATAGAAAAAGAAGCAAGTACTTCTGCCGCACAAATCAATATAGCCTTGGCACAAAGCTATGACCAACAAATGCAAAAACTGTCCGAAGCATTAGGCTGGGGAAATTACCCTAATGAATATTCCATGGCAACATTACTTCGCATGCCGGATATCATGAGTAAAGATGAAATCATAGAGCTATCGGAAGAAGAATGGGAAGTGGTACGTCAAGTAGTGGAAGAAGCAATTGCTCACTTGGTGGATTTCCGTAAACAAGAGGGAGCGGCGCTCGAAAAGAAATTCAATGAGAAAATCGACAACATCGAACGTTTGTTGAAATCCATCGAACCGTATGAGACCGAACGTGTGACAAAAATCCGTGAACGCATTACAGATGCACTTGAAAAAACCATCAGCGTGGATTATGACAAGAACCGCCTGGAACAAGAGTTGATTTACTATATTGAGAAACTTGATATCAACGAAGAGAAACAGCGTCTGTCCAATCACCTGAATTATTTCCGCGAAACAATGGCAAGCGGCCACGGACAGGGTAAAAAACTGGGGTTCATTGCTCAGGAAATGGGACGTGAAATAAATACTACCGGCAGCAAGTCCAACCATGCAGAGATGCAGAACATCGTAGTGCAGATGAAGGACGAGTTGGAACAAATCAAAGAACAAGTATTAAACGTTATGTAGATGAAAAAAGGTAAGCTTATCATATTTTCAGCCCCTTCAGGTTCCGGCAAATCGACGATTATCAATTATCTGCTGACACAGAACCTGAATCTGGCATTCTCTATCTCTGCCACCAGCCGCCCGCCCCGCGGCACAGAGAAGCACGGAGTGGAGTATTTCTTCCTCACCCCTGAAGAATTCAAACAACGCATTGCCAACAATGAATTCCTGGAATACGAAGAAGTGTACGAAAACCGTTTTTACGGAACACTGAAAGCGCAGGTGGAGAAGCAGTTGGAAGCCGGACAGAATGTGGTTTTCGATGTAGATGTAGTAGGTGGCTGTAACATCAAAAAGTTTTATGGCGAACAGGCTTTGTCACTTTTCATCCAGCCCCCGGGCATAGAAGAGCTTCGCAACAGACTGGTAGGACGGGGAACAGATGCACCTGACGTAATCGAAAGCCGCATTGCCAAAGCAGAGTTTGAATTGAGTTTTGCCGACAAGTTTGATGTGGTAATCGTAAACGACGAGTTGGAGAAAGCCGAAGCGGAAACATTGAAAATAATTCAGGACTTTATTGCAAAATAAACAGATGATAATCAAAGACCCCAAAAGATTAGCCCTGCGGATGATGATACTCTGTGTCATTATCGGACTGACAGCCTTGGCGGTAGCTGTTATGGCTATCTCCATGCAGAAATATATCATTGCCGGCATTATGGTCATCGTTGCCATCATGCAGATTTGGAACTTTAAAGTATGGCAAAAGAGAACAAAATAAGAACAGGAATATTCGGTGGTTCATTCAATCCTATTCACATCGGGCATTTAGCTTTGGCCAATTACCTTTGTGAGTACAGCGAATTGGACGAAATATGGTTTTTGGTTTCTCCGCATAATCCTTTAAAGAAGCAAACGGATTTATGGGATGACAGTCTGCGACTGGAGTTAGTGCAACTTGCCATCGCAGATTATCCCAAATTCCGCGCTTCTGATTTTGAGTTCCATCTTCCCCGCCCTTCTTACATGATACATACGCTCGATGCTTTGCAGTCCGCTTATCCCGAACGTGAGTTTACGCTTATTATCGGGGCGGACAATTGGGCTATCTTCCCGCGTTGGTATCATTCCGATGAAATAATACAACGCCATCGGATAATGATATATCCACGTCCCGGATACACGATTGACCCGGCCGCACTTCCTCCCTCTGTGCAACAGGTCGATACTCCTTTATTGGAAATAAGTTCTACTTTTATCCGCCGGGCTTTGGCGGAAGGGAAAGACGTAAGGTATTTCCTGCATCCGGCGGTCAATGAACGGCTGACGAGATAAAAACAACGGTAGCAAAAAAGGAGCACTCCGAAGAATGCTCCTTTATATTTAGCAAATGATTAAATTAGTCACTAAGTCCGGTTACTTTCAAAGTAACTTCTTTTGGATGGACAAAAGCTGAAGGCAGATTGTGAAGGGACTTGGGAAGCACGGCTGAAGGGAGGATGAGAGGAGGTTCTGTCATCCTTAGCCGATTGATTATCTGCATATTATAATTAAAATGTAAGGATGAACGGAAAAGAAGGAATGACCGGATTAGAGAGAGAGGGGGGGGATGCAATTTGTCCCTACATGAAAAACACACCGAGCTTTTCAAAAAAGACCAAAGAGTTTCCGAAAAAGAATTAAGTCTTTTTCAAAAAGATGAAGGAATGTTTCCAAAAGGTTCCTTTTTGAGATTATTATAAATGCAAAAGTAAACCTTCCTTCGGTTTCTTCCAGATGAGCCGCTTTGAACCGGACAATTCACCGGTAAAACCGGCTGTTTAACCGATAAAATAGAAAAACCCGCAAGGATATTACACTGTAATACCTTACGGGGAAACACACAATTCTCGGTATAATAACTAATTTAAAATACGGTATAACATACTTATCTGTCGCTTTCCGCGTTCTACTTTGTGTTTGTGTTCACATTTTATCTTGTGTTCTTTTACTATTAGACGCAAACATTCCTCCAAACGTTGCACCGAAAGCCGTTTTTTTTCAGATTATTTTTTCTCTACCCGATGAAGTACCACCAAAACCACCTCACTGGGAGTAAACAGACGGACATTCATTCTCGAAGTACCCAGTCCGTTCGTTATAATAATAGGAACACCGGCACTATTCTCTTTCCGACCGGTCAGAAAACGGTTACCATAAATGGAATGTTTTACAGGAGAGTACTTCTTGAACAAACTCACCTGCCCGCCATGCGTATGCCCGGCCAAAACCAGATTGGCATTAGACACGTCCGTATCTTCGGCATAGTCGGGCGTATGGGTCAGCAGGAGAATAAAATCATCGGCAGGGAAATGTTGTGAAGGCGAATCACCATTCTTTTTCAGGTCAAAAGGATTACGTACGCCACTGATGATAATGTGTTGCCCGTCCTTCATCAACTTATAGCTTTTGTGTTCCATCAAATGCACATTATTCTTTTCCATGGCTTCCGCCACCTTCGTATAGCAATAACTGTAATCATGGTTTCCCATCACGCCATAGATGCCATACGGTGTAAGCACCTTTCCCAATGCGGTGAACAATGTGTCCATATCCCCTCCTTTCGGACTGCCGTAGTCTCCCCCCAACAATAATACATCGGCATTTAAAGATTGTAATGCACGTATCGCATTGTCAAGACGCTTGCGCGTGAAACGACTTTCATAATGAAAATCCGATGCAAAGCCGATACGGAATCCGTCGAATGCCGACGGAACGTCATAACTGTAAAAATCATACTGCTTGATGCGTCCCACTCCGCGATACTTCGACAGAGAAGCAGTGGCACAGGAAGTAAACAGCACTGCGGCAAGCAACAAATAAAGAACAGGTTTCTTCATGTCTTTTTCTTTTAAATGAGGAGTAAAGATAGAGAATTAATTGTTTATCTTTGCACATCTTTAATATGAAATGGATGGAAACTGTTAAAACAAATTCTATAAAGGCATGGCTATTGGCTGCACGCCCCAAGACATTGGCAGGTGCCGCTGTTCCCGTCATGCTGGGATGTGCCTTGGCAGCAGCAGACGGATGGTTTCAAATCGTACCCGCCATGCTCTGTTTTCTTTTTGCTTTTCTGATGCAGATAGATGCCAACTTTATCAATGATTTTTTTGACTACCTGAAAGGAAGTGACCGCGAAGACCGGTTGGGCCCCGAACGGGCATGTGCACAAGGATGGATTACATTGGAAGCCATGAAACGGGGTATCGCCCTGACCACCATGTTGGCCTGTGTGGTTGGAGCCTTGCTGCTTTTTTACAGTGGAGCAGAGATGATTCCGGTCGGACTGCTGTGTATTCTATTTGCTTTTTTATATACTGCCGGTCCCTATCCTTTGGCTTATCATGGCTGGGGAGACGTGCTGGTCATCATCTTCTTCGGTTTTGTGCCCGTGGGATGTACCTATTATGTGATGTGCCATGACTGGACATGGAATGTCACTATCGCCTCTGTGGTATGTGGCATGATTATCGACACCTTGTTAATGGTAAACAATTATCGCGACCGGGAACAGGATGCGTTAAGCGGCAAGAAAACACTGGTCGTAAGATGGGGTGCGGCAACAGGGCGTATGCTTTATCTGTTTTTAGGATTGGCAGCCGCATGGTTATGCCTCTTGTTTGCCGTCAGCGGACATATATGGGCAGCAATACTACCACAAATCTATATTCTTCCCCATTTCCTGACTTGGCAACGAATGGTGAAAATCAACAAAGGCAAAGAGCTGAACATCATATTGGGAGAAACCTCGCGCAACATGCTGTTATTCGGGATATTACTGACCTTGGGATTGATTTTATGAGATGGAGAAAAACACGTTAGTATGCATCGCCTCACACGTACGTCAGTATAGGCTCATACATACGTACGTACGTGTAAAATTACCCTTCTATCAATACAGTGGCATACGCCGAAATACCCTCTTCACGTCCCGTAAAGCCCAGCTTCTCCGTGGTAGTCGCCTTGATGGAGACATCATCGAGTTCTATTTTCATCAGATGGGCCAAGACTTCCTGCATCTCGGGTATACGCGCTTTCAGTTTCGGGCGTTCGGCACAGACTGTCGCATCTATATTGCCCACCTTATAGCCTTTGGTTGCAATCAGATCAACTGTTTTGGCCAACAGAATCTTACTATCTATATTCTTAAACTCACCTGCCGTATCGGGAAAATGATAGCCGATATCACGCATGTTGGCAGCTCCAAGCAAAGCATCGCAAATGGCATGAATCAGCACGTCGGCATCCGAATGGCCCAATAGCCCCAATTCATGTTCAAACTTTATCCCTCCCAGCCACAGTTCACGCCCCGGCACCAACTGATGTACGTCAAATCCAAATCCTACTCTTATTTTCATCTTACATAGAAATCTAATAGTTTTTCTTCTTCCAGATAACCTTGTAAATGCTGGCCGACACTGACCGGTCCTACTCCTACCGGTGTACCGGTAAACAACAGGTCTCCTATCTTTAATGTGAAGAAACGGCTGACGTACGCAATGATTTCGTCCACCTTAAAAAGCATATCTGCCGTATTACCCTGCTGCACCGTATTGCCGTCAATGTCCAAATGGAACTTCAAATTCTGAATATCCTTGAACTTATTCACCGATACAAAATCTCCGATAACAGCCGAATTATCAAAGCCCTTGCATAACTCCCACGGTTTTCCCTCTTCGCGAAACCGACGCTGAAGGTCACGTGCCGTAAAGTCAATCCCCACCGTCACCGCATCATAATAACGATGCGCAAATCGTTCGGCTATATTTTTTCCCAAACGGTTGATACGAACCACCAGTTCTGTTTCATAATCTACCTGCCGAGAGAAATCCGGGATAAAAAAAGGCTTGCTGTCTTTAAGCAACGCAGAATCGGGCTTCATAAAAATGACCGGTTCCTTCGGTAAGTTTTCATTGGCATGCAACTCTTGGCAATGAGCCACATAATTCATACCTACAGCTAATATCTTCATATAATTTTAGTCCTGATTTACATTTAAACGGTTAAACATCACAGCCAGATGAGCATACAGTGAAGTATTCTGCACTACAATATCTTCGGGAACACGAATACGGAACGGAGTAAAATTCCAAACAGCTTTAATTCCGCCCGATACCATCTTATCCGTTATCTCCTGTGCTATATTGATAGGTACAGTCAGAACTCCTATATTGACATTATATTTTTTCATCATCTGTTCAAAGTCATCGGAATGATAAATAGGAATACCATTAATTTCAGTTCCCACAATGTCAGGGTTCACATCAAAAGCACCTGCTATCTCCAACCCGAAATGGTGAAGACCCGAATCGCGCAGCAACGCTCCTCCCAGGCTACCTACCCCGAACAAAAATGCTTTATGCATGTGCGTAAAGCCCAAAAAACGTTCCAACACTTCTATCAGAGCATCTATTTCATAGCCCACACGAGTACGGCCGGATATATTGACATACGAAAGATCTTTCGCTATCTGAGACGCATCTATATTAATCTGCTTGGATATCTGGGTAGAAGACACATACGTTTCTCCTCTCTCTTTCATCAGCTTGACATTAGAAAGATACCAAGGAAGTCTGCGCAAAGTAGGCTCAGGCACTTTATCTGAGAATTTATGCATACGTATATCCATCTGTTTCTATTGGCATTATCATTAGGTAATGTGCAAAAGTACACTTTTATTTGTTACCACTACCTTTTGAGAATAAAAAATGTAGTATCTTTGACCACTCATTTAAGCAAAATTCACATGAAAAATAACGATTGGAAAGAGCGTCTGAATGTGGTGTATTCAACAAATCCCGATTTCAACTATGAGCACGGTGAAGAAGAAGAGACAGCCACTCCGGATAAGAAGCAGCAGAAATTGCGTGTCAGCATCGAGAAGAAAGGCCGGGGAGGCAAAACTGTTACCCTTGTCAATGGATTTATAGGGACTGAAAATGACCTGAAAGAATTGGGCAAGTTGCTCAAGACCAAATGTGGTGTGGGAGGTTCTGTGAAAGATGGAGAAATCATCATTCAAGGAGAGTTCAAACAGCGGATTATCGAGCTGCTGAAAGCAGAAGGATATACACAGACAAAATAAAAAAGGAAAGAGGGTGCGCACCCTCTTTCCTACCATATAACCCTCGTAACAGAGAACTGCGCCAAGGGCTTTCTCATGAATATTATTCAGCACGCAAAGTGAAACGTTTGAAAGCAACGATCTGCAATTCAGGATCGATTTCTTTCAGCACTTCTCTTACAGTTTTCTTGCCGTCCATAATGTCTTCCTGGTTCAACAAGCAAACTTCTTTCAAGAACTTGCCCAAACGACCTTTAGCAATGTTCTGAATCATAGCTTCGGGTAAGTTAGCAGATTTCTCTGCAGAAACAGTGGCAATGATTTCCTTAGCCTTAGCAATGTCTTCATCGGTAATCCATCCCTTAGCCTTATTGCTTTCCATGTGTTCTTCACTGTCTACATGCGCAGGGTTGATACCGGCTTTCTTCAAAGCAGCTTCAACAGCCTTGTCCACTTGTTCTTTCTTAGTCTTATCGATGGCAACCTGAATTTCAGCTTCCTTCACTGATTCGGGAACACCTGCTTCGTCAATTGCAATAGGGTTCATAGCTGCAATCTGCATAGCTACTCCGTGAGCAGCAGCTTCTGCTTCCTTATTCATAGCCACGATAGTACAAAGCTGGTTGTTTCCTTGGTGGTTATAGATAGAAGTATAAGCTCCTTCAACTACATTGTAGCCGTCCAACTCCATCTTTTCACCGGTAATACCGCTACGGTCAGTTACAGCATCCTGTACAGTACCGTTGCCCAACGGCAATGCCTTTACTTCATCCAAAGTCTTACATTTGTTGGCCACAGCAGCGTCCAGAATAGCCTGAGTCAAAGCAACGAAATCAGCATTCTTGGCAACAAAGTCTGTTTCGCACTTCAATGCAATGATTGCAGCGAATTGACCTGTTGATTTAGCCAATACACAACCTTCTGATGCTTCACGGTCAGAACGTTTTGCAGCAACAGCCTGTCCTTTTTTACGGATAATTTCCATTGCTTTATCGATATCGCCATTAGCTTCAGTCAAAGCGTTTTTGCAGTCCATCATACCAGCTCCACTAATTTTACGAAGCTTGGTAATTTCAGCCATAGTTACAGCCATAATATTCCTTTATTTTAATTTGTTAATAATATCTTTAAAAGCAGTTGAGAGTTGAGAACAGAGAGTTGAGAATTGCATATCGTAACTCTCAACTTTCAACTCTCAACTCTCAACTATAGTATATTAAGCTTCTTCTTCGTCTTTCATGAAAGCGGCAGCCTTAGCAGCGTTGATAGCTTCTTCTTCGGCTTTGTCCATGCGAGCTTTAGTAGCTTTCTTCTTACCGGCACCACCCTTAGGAGCGTTTTCACCGGCAGCTTCCATATCTACCTTTTCTGCTTTTCTTTCTTCCAATCCTTCTGCCATAGCAGCGCAACAAGCATCCAAGATAACTTCGATAGACTTAGTAGCATCATCATTAGCAGGGATTACGAAATCTACATTTGAAGGATCTGAGTTTGTATCAACGATAGCAAATACAGGAATACCCAAACGGTTAGCTTCGCGGATTGCAATATTTTCTTTCAAAACATCGATAACGAACAATGCAGACGGCAGACGAGTAAGATCAGAAATAGAACCTAAGTTCTTTTCCAGTTTAGCACGCTGACGCGAAATCTGCAAAACTTCTCTCTTTGAAAGATTTGAATAGGTACCATCGTTAGTCAACTTATCGATAGTAGCCATTTTCTTCACAGCCTTACGGATAGTCGGGAAGTTGGTCAACATACCACCCGGCCAGCGCTCGATTACATAAGGCATATTTACAGAAGCAGCTTTCTCAGCCACTACCTGCTTAGCTTGTTTCTTAGTAGCAACGAACAGGACTTTCTTTCCTGATTTTGCAATTTGCTTCAGTGCATCAGCAGCTTCATCTACTTTAGCAACTGTTTTGTGGAGGTCAATGATATGAATACCATTGCGTTCCATGAAAATATAAGGAGCCATTGCAGGATTCCACTTTCTCTTAAGGTGTCCGAAGTGGCAACCGGCTTCCAATAATGTATCGAAATTAGTTCTAGACATTTTGTTATTCTTTAAATCGTTTACTTTCTTTTTTGTTTATCTCAACCAACCATCGGGTAGTCCGCTACAAAGTAGAGTCCCGGCAGTTTAGATACTAAACGCTTCTTAACCAGTTCTAAGTAAAACCGGATATTAACGTTTACTGAACTGGAATCTGCGACGTGCTTTCGGTTGACCCGGTTTCTTACGTTCAACAGAACGGGGATCACGTGTCATGAAGCCTTCTGCACGGAGCGCTTTCTTATCTTCAGGATTGATTTTCACCAAAGCACGAGCGATAGCTAAACGCAGAGCCTGTGACTGACCGGTGAAACCACCACCACAAAGATTTACTTTAATATCATATTTTTCAGCAGCTTCGACCTTAGTCAGAGGCTGTTTTACAACATACTGAAGAATAGTTGATGGAAAGTACTCTGCAAGGTCTCTCTTGTTAATAGTAATCTTTCCAGTACCTTCGCTTACGAATACGCGTGCGATTGCGCGTTTACGTCTGCCTAATGCATTTACTACTTCCATTCTTTATTATTTAAGTGAGTTTATATCAATTGATTTCGGAGTCTGAGCTTCATGTTTGTGTTCACTACCAGCGTAAACATACAAATTGCCCAGCAACTGTGCTCCCAGACGATTTTTAGGAAGCATACCTTTTACTACTCTCTTCAACAGTTTTTCTTCACCGTTAGGTTTCTTCATCAATGCGGCAGGAGTAATTTCTCTCTGACCACCGGGATAACCTGTATAGCTCAAGTAAACTTTATCGTTCCACTTGTTTCCGGTAAATTTAACTTTGTCTGCGTTAATGATAATCACATTATCACCACAGTCAACATGAGGGGTAAAGCTAGCTTTGTACTTTCCTCTCAACAGTTTCGCAACTTTCGAACCGAGACGGCCTACGACCTGATCGGTAGCGTCGATAACAACCCATTCTTTTTGAGCTGTTTCTTTGTTTGCAGAAATGGTCTTGTAACTTAAAGTGTCCACTCTTAAAATCTTTTTAAATGTTAACTACTAAAAAACAATTTCTTCCCAGCGTCTCTAACCGTTCCCGGACAAAGAACTATTAATACGCTAAGAATTAATTCTTTATAAACTTTTGATAATAATCGGCTTGCAAAGGTACGGCTTTTCTTCGAACTGGCAAACAAATTAAGCATTTTTTTGGTTGATTTTCAGGGAGAGAGCTTACATACGGCAGCAAAAAAGGGAAGATTAATCCATCTCCCCAATTTATTTTTATTTAAAATATTCTTTTAATGTCTCCAGCCCGATTCGGATTCACCAACCGGACAAGCATATCCGGCAGACTGGCGAAGCTTCAAAAGTTCCGTTGCAGATACCCGCACCACTTTTCCATCAGGACGACCATAACACAACGTCCCTTCACGACGAGCTGTTTCTTCTATTAATCGCTGTTCGGCCAGTTCCAAACCATAACGCAATTTCTCGCTCAGTTCCTTATATTCTTCTTCAGTTGACATAACTTCTGATTTTATTAAAGAGTTCATGATTATAAATATGTGGCTCTTCCCGCAAACGAAAAGCATCAGCCACAATAACACGCGGTGTAGAGCTATTGTCTGCCAGCATCCAATAGTCCACACATGACATATAAATATGGAAGAAGTTATCCAATCCCGCACGGTAACGACGACGAATGATAGGCGCCGGCACATCATGCCCTCCATTGGCAACACGTTGCTTTACCCGTTCAATAGCCAATTCAGGTGAGTTCAACCAAAAATAAATCAGACTGACACTATAGCCCTGACTTTGCGCCTGATGAATGAGATTAATATAAGAACGGGTAGAGAGCGTTGTTTCAACAGAAAAGCTGACTCCGGCAGAAAGCAATTCGCCAATGCGCTTAAGCATTAGCCGGCCGGCTTCAATGGCTACACTTGAGGGATTAAAAGGAGAAAGACCTTTTGCGATTTCGTCGGCATTGACAAACTCGCGACAGTCCAATATTTCGGGAAGCACTGTGTAGGATGCCGTCGTTTTTCCGGCCCCATTGCAACCTGCTATTATATAAAGCTTAGACATTAATCTCCTTTTCTATTTTATGTTATTGGTGACAAAGTTAACGATTATTTCTAATCTTTGTTCTTCCAAAGCCATAAAAGTGATGAAGAATAGCACATTTTTTGAAGAATTGTGCAAAATACAATATAAGGCGGACTCTCGCCCGCCTTATATTGTATTTTTCCAACTACTTATTATCTTACCAAATCTTTTGGATAAGCAGCCGGCATCTTCACCCGTTTCCAAGTTTCATAATACCATGAATTGATATCATTGCCGTCCTTATCTGTTTTCACAAAGAACTTCAATACCATTACATCACCACCTTTCATCTCGAACTCCAAGATATTGTCTGAGCCCACCAATTGAGGTAAATGCAGATTCTTCTCTACATGCTCTGTATATGCATTCTCTGCGGTCTGTTTATAGGTACCCGCACCAATAATAATAGCTCCATGGTTAGGAATTACCGTCATATTGGTAAACTTTCCATCATCAGACAAGATTTTGAATGAATTACTCGGCTTTAACTCTCCGGGAGTATTCGGAACGCCGGATACATAAAAACACATCTGCCAAATACCTTTTAAATCAGCAGGGGCAACAGCAGATTTATTTTGTCCCATTACACGAGAAGTACCGATCAGCATAAATGCTATCAGCAGTAAAAATAAAGAATGTCGTTTCATAGTCGTATAATATTTAGTTAACAAATTGCGTAATGTGGATACACAAAATTAGAAATAATTTTCATATATCCACGTTTTTAAATAACTTTTTTACAGGTAAATGCAAAAAAAATCCTGCTCTATGTTATAGGGCAGGATTTCCATCATTATTTATATCTTTTAGAATTCAGCATTGCGCGGAGTACGCGGGAACGGAATCACGTCGCGGATATTGGTCATGCCTGTTACAAACAATAGCAGACGCTCGAATCCGAGTCCGAAACCGGAGTGAGGACATGAACCAAACTTACGCGTATCCAGATACCACCACATATCTTTCATCGGAATGTTCAATTCCTGAATGCGGGTCATCAGTTTATCATAGTCTGCTTCACGTTCGGAACCACCAATGATTTCACCAATCTTCGGGAACAATACATCCATGGCGCGAACGGTCTTTCCATCTTCATTCTGCTTCATATAGAATGCCTTGATTTCTTTCGGATAGTCAGTCAGAATAACCGGACGTTTGAAGTGTTCTTCCACCAAGAAGCGTTCGTGCTCTGACGCCAAGTCTACCCCCCAATAAACTGGGAATTCAAACTTATGCCCTTTCGCTACCGCTTCTTCCAAGATCTTGATACCTTCTGTATAAGGCAAACGAACGAAAGTTTCTTTCAATACGCCCTGCAAACGCTCTATCAAGCCCTTATCGAACATATCATTCAAGAACTTCACATCGTCATAGCAATTATCCAATGCCCACCGAACACAGTATTTAATGAAATCTTCAGCCAAATCCATGTTGTCGATGATATCATTGAAAGCAACTTCCGGCTCAATCATCCAGAACTCTGCCAAGTGACGCGGAGTATTCGAATTTTCAGCACGGAAAGTCGGACCGAAGGTATAAATAGCGCCCAATGCCGTGGCAGCCAGCTCACCTTCCAACTGACCGGAAACAGTCAGACTTGCCTGTTTGCCAAAGAAATCATCATCATAAATAATAGAGCCGTTTTCATCCTTCTTCAAGTCATAGAGATTCTTGGTAGTAACCTGGAACATCTGACCGGCTCCTTCACAGTCTGATGCTGTAATAATAGGAGTATGGAAGTAGAAAAAGCCACGTTCATGAAAAAACTTATGGATAGCAATTGCCATATTGTGACGAATGCGGAACACTGCGCCGAAAGTATTGGTACGCGGACGCAAGTGAGCAATCTCACGAAGGAATTCCATCGTATGACCTTTTTTCTGCAACGGATAGGTGTTATCGCAAGCACCCAGCACCTCTATTTCACGTGCCTGAATCTCGGCAGCCTGACCGGAACCGATAGATTCGGTCAGTTCACCATTCACACTGATACATGCACCTGTAGTGATGAGTTTCAATATTTCTTCATCGAAATTTGACAAATCAACTACTATCTGCACATTATTTATTGTAGAACCGTCATTCAGGGCGATAAAATTTACCTGTTTGCTACCACGGCGGGTACGAACCCAACCTTTTACATTGACCATTGCGCCAAAATCACGACGCTTCAACAGGTCAACTACCTTTGTTCTACTAATTTTTTCCATTGTTTTGTCTCTTAATTATTATTTTACTTGATTATTCGAATGAGCCCATACGAAGCATATTCACTTCCTGTTCTGTCAGGTAACGCCAGTCACCGCGACGAAGCCCTTTCTTGGTTAGACCCGCAAAATATACACGGTCCAGTTTCACAACCTTATAACCCAGTGATTCAAAAATACGGCGCACGATACGGTTCTTTCCGGAGTGGATTTCGATACCTACCTGCGACTTGTCTGTATCCGATGCATAACTGATGGCATCTGCATGAATATCACCGTCATCCAAAGTAATACCGGCTGCAATTTGATCGAGATCTGCCTTAGCTACATTCTTATCACAATATACATGATAAATCTTCTTCTTCAAGTATTTCGGATGAGTCAGTTTTGAAGCCAAATCACCGTCATTGGTCAATAGCAGAACACCGGTAGTGTTACGGTCCAGACGACCTACAGGATAGATACGCTCCTTACAAGCACCCTTCACAAAATCCATCACTGTCTTACGTTCCTGAGGATCATCGGAAGTAGTCACGCAATCTTTCGGTTTGTTCAGCAAAACATAAGCTTTACGTTCAATGCTCACCGGTTCATCGTGGAACTTCACTTCGTCTGTACGCTTGATTTTAGTACCCAATTCTGTTACTATTACACCATTTACGCTTACCACTCCCGCAGTGATGAATTCATCAGCTTCGCGACGAGAACAAACACCTGCATTTGCCAGGAATTTATTCAAACGAATCGGTTCGTTCGGATCAGTCAGTATATCCTTATATTCTATCTGCTTTTTCAAGCTATATTTAGCATTCGGATTATAATCACTGGTACGCGGACGGTAAGGACGGTTGTATCCTCCACCTTGGTTATACCCCCCGGTACGCGGACGATAAGGACGGTCGCCGCCCTCACGGTTATATCCACCTCCTTGATTATAACCTCCTACGCGAGGACGCGGAGAGTAAGGACGCTGTTCACCACCTTCACCGCTATTGAAACGGGGACGCGGAGTATACGGACGCTGTTCACCACTTTCACGATTATAATTGGTACGCGGACGCGGAGAGTAAGGACGCTGCTCACCACCTTCGCGGTTATAGTTGGTACGAGGACGATACTGACGCTGTTCTCCCCCTTCACGATTATAATTAGTACGAGGACGATACTGGCGTTCACCACCTTCTTCACTGTTAGAATTGAAACGGGGACGCTGCGGACGTTCGCCATTATTATAACGATTGTAAGAAGGACGCTCACCATTATTATATGAAGAGCGATAAGGGCGTTCTCCTCCCTCACGGTTATAGTTAGTGCGGGGACGATACTGACGCTGTTCGCCGTCGTTGTTGTATCTGTTGTAATTATTGTCTCTGTTATAAGACTTATAACCACCATCACGGCTGACATTCTGGTTTTCTTCGTTTACAGAACCTTCTTGTCTGTTTTCATTTTCTGTACTCATGATTTCTCTTTAATTAAATTAATGTATAACGCCCTCTCGGGCTCTGTTTCTTTTTTTACTTTAAATAAATAACGTTTTAAATGCCTGTATAGTTGTGCGGCGTAATCTCACGCAGCTCTTTTTTTATTTCTTCACCGACATTTAATGTCTCGATAAATTCTTTGATAGACGATTCGGTAATAGCCTGATTAGTACGTGTTAACGCTTTCAGTGCCTCATACGGGTGCGGATAAGCCTCCCGGCGAAGAATGGTTTGAATAGCTTCTGCCACTACACTCCAGCAGTTATCCAAATCCTCATAAATCTTATGTTCATTCAGCAGCAGCTTACGCAATCCCTTCAATGAACTTTGAATGGCAATGATGATATGTCCGAAAGGTACACCTACATTGCGCAACACTGTAGAATCTGTCAAGTCACGCTGCAAGCGCGAAACCGGCAGTTTAGAAGAAAGGTGCTCCAATATAGCATTGGCCATTCCCAAGTTTCCTTCCGCATTTTCAAAGTCGATAGGGTTCACTTTGTGCGGCATGGCACTCGAACCGACTTCACCCGCCTTGATTTTCTGCTTAAAATATTCCATAGAGATATACTGCCAGAAATCGCGGTTCATGTCAATCATTATGGTATTAATGCGTTTCATGGCATCAAAGATAGCTCCCAGATTGTCATAGTTTGAAATCTGAGTGGTATATTCCTCGCGTTCCAGACCGAGTTTCTCTGCCACAAACTTATTGCCGAATGCTTTCCAGTCATATTGCGGATATGCCACATGATGCGCATTATAATTACCTGTGGCTCCACCAAATTTAGCAGTAATGGGACAAGCCTTCAGCACAGCCAACTGACGGTTAAGGCGATAAACGAACACCATGATTTCCTTGCCCAAACGAGTGGGAGACGCAGGCTGTCCGTGAGTCTTTGCCAACATCGGGATATTCGCCCATTCTTCTGCGTAAGCAGTCAGCTGCGCAATCAGTTCTTCAATCTGCGGATAATATACTTGTTCCAGCGCTTCTTTGACAGACAAAGGCACTGACGTATTATTAATGTCCTGAGAAGTAAGGCCGAAGTGGATAAACTCCTTGTATTCTTCCATTCCGCCCAACTTGTCAAATTGTTCCTTAATGAAATATTCTACAGCTTTAACGTCGTGGTTTGTAACACTCTCTATTTCCTTAATGCGTCCGGCATCGGCTTCCGAAAAGTTTTGGTAGATAGCACGAAGCGATGCAAAACGTGCATGATCAAAGCTTGTCAGCTGCGGTAACGGTAGCTCACATAAAGTGATGAAATATTCTATTTCTACCTGCACACGGTACTTAATGAGTGCAAATTCAGAAAAATAAGAGGCCAAAGCTCCCGCTTTTCCTCTGTATCGACCGTCAATAGGTGATATTGCCGTGAGTAAATCGAGCTCCATAATGTATTTTAGATAATTATCAGATTGCAAAATTAATTCTTTTTATTGAGTTTAACCGCCTCAATCACTATAAAGTTTGCGAAAATCACATTTATTATTTCACAAATCCTTTCTTTGCCCACTTCATACTATTCCAACGCCGCACAAAAATGATGCCGCGAATGTTCTCGTCCAGCAAGAAAGCACACCACATACCGACCAGTCCCCACCCCCAATAGAGCCCGAACAGATAGCCGCAGCCTACTGCTATGCTCCATTGTACAACTACCCCTACATAAAAAGGATAGTTCACATCTCCGGTTGCACGAAGGGCATTGGTGGCATAAATGTTAATGGCACGCCCCACTTCAAGTATCACATCGACAAAAAGGATGACAGTACCCAAACGGACAATCTCCGCATTGTCTGTCAACCAACTAAAGAGCGTGTGCCCCATCAAAGCCCAAATACAGGAAAGTACCAGCGATACTAAAATAGAAATACGCATTACATACTTGCCCAACAAATAGGCAGCTCTTATTTTCTTCTCCCCCACCAAATGCCCGATGCAGATAGCCCCGCCTTGTGCCATGGCTATCGCAAACAGATAGACAAACATCACCATATTAACCACGTATGTTCGCGTAGTAAGAGCTTCATTTCCAAGCATATTGATAAAATAAGTCAGTAACACCTGCGATAAGCTATAAGACATGTTCTCCCCTGCCGACGGAAGACCGATTTTCAACAGATTCTTCAGTTCCACAAAGGGAAAAGGTCGGAAGTAGTCAATCGGGAACTTGGGTATATATTTACGAAACAGAATAATAAAAAGGATAATCATCGACACTCCTCTGGCAAAAGCCGTCGAAATAGCCGCTCCTTCCACCCCCAATGCCGGCATGCCGAACTTACCGAAGATTAAGGAGTAATTACCTATGATATTCAGGATATTCACCACCACAATGACCATCATAGGATAGACAGCCTTATTAGCACTACGCAAAGAAGCAGAAACCGTCAGTGAAAGTGCCTGAAAGAAGGCGAACGCCCCCACTATCTCCATATACCCCACTCCATAGACCATCAATTCAGGACGCAGTCCCATCAGTGTCAATAACAACGGCGCACCATAATGCAAAATAGCACTTACCAGTAATCCGAGCACAAGATTGAGCAGAATAGCCACGCCTACCACCTGAACCACATTCTTCTGTTTCTTTGCCCCCAAATATTGCGAACAAAGTACAGAGGTACCCAGGTTTATCACCTCAAAGATAAGAAAGGCAAACATAATCAACTGGTTCACCACTCCGACGGCGGCAACTGCATTGTCTGAATACTGGCTCAGCATGATAGTGTCAACTGCCCCCAGCATCATAATCAATAAAGTTTCTATAAAGATAGGTACGACCAGTTTAGACAAATTCCGGCGTACACTTCTCGGTTCTTTTATTTCATTCACTTGTTACCCTGTTTTTTTAAGGTGCAAAGTTACTGAGTTTTCGGATGGTAACTGTTTGACTTATATCAAGAAATAAAGAGATTCAGACAATCATTCAACAAAAGGTTTTGATAAAATCACTTTCCGTACCTAATAATATCAACAAAGATTAATGAACTCCTATCCACAGCCGCATATTCATTTTGATACGCTTCTTCAGAGCATAAAAGTCCTATGCTCTTAAATCATAGATATCGAATCACATAGCATACTAACTAACCCCATCCTTAATCACGTAAAGTAAGTTTGGTTCTAATAACATTCAAATACAGAAGCAAGCTAATTTTACACAAAGATTATTATAAGAACAATCATCCTATATTATGTGATGTCGGTGATCTATTCTTTGGAGCTTGTACGGTTACGGGTGCACTAACAAGCGCTATTAGTTGCGCATTCTAAAGCCACATAAATAAACATATAAAGACTATATTACTTCTGGCTATTCTACTTACATTCATGTGCCCTATTTTAGGCATAATATTACAGCATGGCAGAAATATAAAAAGAAGACTTCCCATGAAAGCAGTTTAAGGAAATTTTACCAATGGATAAAAATATGTTTTATAGCCATGCTGATAATATGGATTATCGCTGTAGTCTTTTTATATACATTATACTATCAATCAAAATAAATAATTGAACTGTTTCTAAACGTTGATTATGCTGTCATTTTATTAGTAGGGGCGAGATTGCTCTCCCCAAATAGCTTGTTTGCGTATTCGGGCAGGCAAACCCTGCCCCTACAGTTGATGGTTTGATAGACCATCTGAGTTTTGATACCCCACTGAAAAATGTGTTTGTGTTACTATTGTTGTTCCAAATATTTTTTATACATCTTGTCTATCTCATCCATGGAAATCTCCAATGTCTTCAGTTGTCTGAAAAACTCCGGTAAGTCCTCATGCAAGAAGGTATCTTTGCGAAGAGTGATAATTCGCTCTTTAGCTCCTGTCGATACAAAATAGCCAATACCTCGTTTATTGTATATGATTTCCAACCCTTGCAAATAATCATAAGTGCGGACTACTGTATTGGCATTCACTTCCACTGTGCCGGCATATTCCCTGACCGAAGGGATTCGCTCTTCTTCGGGATATTGCCCTTGCAGAATCTCGTCACATATCCGGTCGGCTATCTGCAAATAAATAGATTTACTTTCTTTAAATTTCATAGCAAACGAAATTTAGGTTTAATAACTTGCGAACGGGTAAAGAGCTTATAGCCCAACCACCAGTTGAACATTGTGAAGGCACTAAAGAAAGCACCGCCAAATGCAAGCAGTTTGTTCAGCGTCATCCACTGGAAGTTTTCTTCCAACCAGTCGTGAAGACCCATCATGCCTTCTTCTCCTATCCACTCCACAATCTGTACCGTGATAATAGAGCCAAGGATAGAAATCACAATCAGTGTCCCCAAAGTCTTGAGAAAAGCTCTCTTGTACCAAAAACTTCCTCCTAAAACATAGAGTGAGTGTGACCAAATCAAAAAGCTCCATCCACAAGCCTCACCCAACCAAGGCATATACTCCATATTAAATGCATAGGAACCTCTAAATGCCTGCTCACCATCTATAGTAAGCATAGAAAATACTTTAAACAATGCGGAGCTATGAAACACATCAGGCAAGTCAAACAAAGGAAGCAGAATATAACGAGTAACCTCTGCCAAAAGCATTCCAACAATGGCAGCTATTATAAATCCCAGCGTAGCCATCAGGAAGCGTGCCAAATACTATCTACCCTTTGTAATATTCAGTATATCAGAAGTATAGAAGGAAGGCTTAATATGGTGAGGTCCTGTAGAGGACCCTTTTATTATTTAATAGTTGATAGTTAGATCCGGTAAACTATCGACAGCTTTTTGCTTCAGTTCATCTATTATATGTACATACTTTTCGGTGTGTCTGGTTGTTGAGTGGCCGGCAAGGGAAGCGGCGGTTTTAATGTTGGCTCCATTTGCCATGATATTTGTGATAAAAGAGTGGCGGGCACAGTGGAAGGTAATATGCTTTCGTATATTAGCGTCTATTACCCACTTACGAAGAATTCTGATTGTATATGAGTAGGAGGGAAGTGAGAAAACCAAGTCTTCTCTGTCTCCATTACATTTCTGTAAAAGTTTGAGAGCTGTGTGGTTTAAGTTTAAATGCAAAATGGCACTTTTGGAATGTGTTTGTACTTTCTGTTGTATGATGGTTAATCTTCTTGCCGGAAAGTCAACATCCTTATATCGTAATTGATAGACGTCGCACCAACGTAATCCGCAATAACATGAAAAAAGAAATGCTCGTTTTACCTCATTATTTGGGCAGGAAGTAACAGCTAATTTTTGTATCTCTTTTAATGTCAGTATCTCCTTTGTTACTTCGTCAAATTGCGATAACCGTATCCCATTTGTCGGATTATGAGAAATTAACTTCTTTTCAACACATTTATTGATGCACATTCTGAATTTCTTGAAATAGCCAATAGGGGTATTGCCACGGAGTTTAGATCTTAAATAGTCGAGAAAATCTACACAAAATTCTCTTGTAATTTTGTTGATTGGTAAGATTTTCTTTTTATTAAATGTGCGTAAATGGAGAATGGTTGATTTTACCATTTTCTTATCTTTCTTATAATAAGTGCTTAGGTATTCATTCATGATGCGGAAAAAGTCCGGTCCGTTACTTGGTGCTTCGGGCAGGATATCTTCAAATGTTTCTGCAGTTTTATTTAAGGCATATTCGACAGACAAGAATTCAAGCTCTTTTTTTGCTCGAATCTGTTTAGCAATCAATATTTTATTCTTGTTCTCCGCTCTGGCTTCCGGTGTGACAGGCGGTTCTAGAATAATGCCTAAATACTCTTTACGGCGCTTGCCGTTGTGACTGTAATTTAAATAAAGAGAAATTCTTCCTTTGTTTAATTGTTTCTTACCTAGTGTAACTCCCATAATAATTAATTATTTATACAATAATGAATTTATATAAAGGACGGATGAGGGACTGAAAATGAATTCCTCGATCTTTCTTTCTATTATAATAATATCTTTTGTACCTTTGTGCGAGAAACAAAAAGATGGAAGAGAATTTTGATATACGTGAGCATCAGCTCACAAGCAGAGAACGTGACTTTGAGAATGCCTTACGCCCATTAAATTTTTCTGACTTTAGTGGGCAAGATAAGGTAGTGGATAATTTACGTATATTTGTCAAAGCTGCTCGCTTGCGGGCCGAGGCGCTCGACCATGTTTTATTGCATGGGCCTCCGGGGTTAGGAAAGACAACATTAAGCAATATCATTGCCAATGAACTGGGAGTCGGTTTTAAGGTTACTTCCGGGCCGGTACTCGATAAACCCGGTGACTTGGCGGGAGTCCTGACCAGTTTGGAACCAAACGATGTCCTGTTTATTGATGAGATTCATCGGCTCAGTCCGGTGGTGGAAGAATATCTTTATTCGGCCATGGAGGATTATCGGATTGACATAATGATAGACAAGGGACCGTCTGCTCGAAGCATTCAGTTAGACTTGAATCCTTTTACTTTGGTGGGGGCGACTACCCGTAGCGGATTGCTTACGGCACCTCTTCGTGCACGTTTCGGCATTAACCTGCATTTGGAATATTACGATGATGATGTGTTGACTGCTATTATCCGCCGTTCGGCAAAGATATTGAATGTGCCTTGCGATGTACAGGCGGCGGGTGAGATTGCTTCGCGCAGTCGTGGAACTCCACGTATTGCCAACGCACTTCTTCGGCGTGTGAGGGATTTTGCGCAAGTCAAAGGTTCCGGCAGGATTGATGTGGAGATAGCTCGGTTTGCGTTGGAGGCCTTGAACATAGACCGCTATGGTCTTGATGAGATAGATAACAAGATTTTGTGTACTATTATCGATAAATTCAAAGGAGGACCGGTGGGTTTGACCACCATTGCTACTGCTTTGGGAGAAGACCCCGGTACCATTGAGGAAGTTTATGAACCTTTCCTGATAAAGGAAGGTTTCTTGAAACGTACTCCTCGCGGACGAGAAGTGACAGAACTCGCTTACATCCATCTGGGACGGAGTATCTATAATAGTCAGAAGACATTATTTGATGATTAAATATGGCCGGATTAAAATCATTAGCCAAAGACACTGCAATATATGGACTAAGCAGCATTGTGGGGCGTTTCCTGAATTATTTGCTGGTGCCCATTTATGCAGCAGCTATGTCTGCGGCTTCGGGAGGTTATGGGGTGGTGACCGAAGTTTATGCTTGGACTGCGCTGCTGATGGTCATTCTGACCTATGGCATGGAAACTACTTTTTTCCGTTTTGTCAATAAGGAGACGGAAAACTCTGAGCGTGTGTATTCCACTGTTCTGTTTATGGTGGGAAGTACTTCTTTGGTTTTTGCCGCTTTGTGTATGCTGTTTCTTCATCCGGTTGCCGGCATGATGGGCTATGGCGACCATCCTTGGTATATCGGCATGATGGCACTGGTAATTGCGATGGATGCGTTTCAGTGCATTCCGTTTGCTTATCTGCGTTATAAGAAACGTCCGATACGTTTTGCCGCTCTGAAACTTCTTTTCATTCTGCTCAATATCACTCTGAATTTAGTTTATTACGTAGTGATGAAGGGTAGTGATGTTTTTTATGCCTTTTTCTTTAATTTGATTTGCACCTCGGTCATCATGGTACTGATGGTTCCTTATCTCAAATTTAACGGAGGTTTTGACAAGCCATTGGCGAAGCGAATGCTGATATATTCCTATCCTATTCTGATATTGGGAGTGGCAGGTATTTTGAACCAAGTGGCAGATAAGATTATTTTTCGTCATATATATCCCGATAAGGTGGAGGCCAAGACGCAACTTGCCATCTATGGCGCTTGCAGCAAGATTGCCATGATTATGGCAATGCTCACTCAGGCATTCCGTTATGCTTATGAACCTTTTGTGTTTGGAAAGAGCCGGGACAAGGATAGCAAGATTATTTATGCACAGGCGATGAAGTACTTCATTATTTTCACATTATTGGCTTTTTTGGCTGTTATGTTTTATTTGGATATATTGAAATACATTCTTGCTCCCGACTATTGGATAGGATTGCGGGTGGTACCTATTGTGATGGCGGCTGAAATTTTTATGGGTATTTTCTTTAATCTTTCATTTTGGTACAAACTGATTGACGAGACCAAGTGGGGGGCCTATTTTTCATTTGCCGGTTGCATCGTTTTAATCTTGATTAATGTGATTTTTGTTCCCTTGTACAGTTATATGGCATGTGCCTGGGCGGGATTTGCCGGATATGCGGTAGCTATGTTGCTCTCTTACTTTGTGGGGCAGAAGAAGTACCCCATTCATTATGATTTGAAAGCGATAGGTAAATATGTTGCATTGGCACTTGTATTGTTTGGTATATCGGAATACCTTCCTTTTCAGAACATTTTTTTGTTACTGTCTGTTCGTACGGTGTTGCTGATGCTCTTTGTGGCATACATCATAAAGGTAGATTTTCCATTGCATCAGATTCCTGTTATTAATCGGTTTATAAAGAAATAATTATGGCTGACATTAAAGGTAAGTTAAAAAACGATTTGAAGAATATGCCTTATATCAGGCAGTTCCTTCATGAATATTTTGATTTGGGCAAAGATAAGGATAATGAAGCTGTGACTGTCGAGTCTATCCGTAATGGAGTGGAGTTTAAAGGTACTAACCTTTGGATTCTGATATTTGCCATTTTCATTGCTTCTTTGGGACTGAATGTCAATTCTACGGCGGTAATCATCGGCGCCATGTTGATATCTCCTTTGATGGGTCCTATCATGGGAGTGGGATTGGCTATCGGGCAGAATGACTTTGAACTGCTGAAACGGTCGTTGAAGAGTTATCTGATAGCGACTGTTTTCAGTGTTATTACTGCCACTTTATATTTCTCACTGACTCCATTGGATGAAGTGCAATCGGAATTGCTGGCACGAACTTCGCCTACTATTTATGATGTTTTGATAGCTTTATGTGGCGGTTTGGCAGGTATTATTGCGCTTTCCACCAAGGAAAAGGGCAATGTGATTCCGGGGGTAGCCATTGCCACTGCATTGATGCCCCCCTTGTGTACCGCCGGCTTCGGGTTGGCAACGGGAAACCTGCTTTATTTCTTGGGCGCTTTCTATTTATATTTCATTAATTCGGTATTTATTAGTTTGGCAACTTTCATTGGAGTGCGCGTGATGCACTTCCAGCGGAAAGAGTTTGTGGACAAAGAGCGTGAGAAATTGGTTAAGAAGTACATTGTTATCATTACTTTGGCTACCATGTGTCCGGCAATATATCTGACATATGGTATTGTGAAGAATACCATCTATACGGCATCTGCCAATAATTTCATCAGCGAAGAACTGAATTTTCCCGATACACAGGTTATTGACCGTAAGATTTCGTATGAGAATAAGGAAATTCGTGTTGTGCTGATTGGTAATGAAGTTCCTGCAACAGAGATTGCTGCTGCTAAAGATAATTTGAAACATTATAATTTGGCCGGTACGAAATTGATTGTCATGCAGGGGATGAATAATGAGGCTATGGACATAGGAAGCTTGAAGGCCCAGGTCATGGAAGATTTCTATAAGAATAGTGAAAAGCGTTTGTTGGAGCAACAGAACAAGATACATGAGCTGGAAGAAGAATTGAAAGTTTATGCCGCTTATAATGCGGTAGACAAGAAAATCATTCCTGAACTGAAGGTGCTTTATCCGTCGGCCGAAACCATTGCAATGGCAAAAACAGTAGAACTTTCCGTTGATTCGACACGCATGGATACATTAACTTTGGTTTTGATGAAATTTGCGAAGCACCCCAGCGAGAAGGAACAGGAAAAGATAACCGAATGGCTGAAAGCCCGTGTCGGAGCAAAGAAACTGAAATTAGTGGTGGAATAAAGACAGGACACCAAGCAAAACACTCGTGCCATGAAAAAAATATTGATGTTGCTCGTCTTCTTACCTATATATATATGGGCTGATGAAGGTATGTGGTTGCCTTGCTGCCTGAGCAAGCAGACTAAACAAGTGATGAAAGATATGGGGTTGAATCTTACTCCCAGGCAATTATATAATCCCGGCGGTGCTGCACTTTCCAATGCTGTGGTCAGTTTTGGAGGTTTCTGTTCCGGAGTGGTTGTCTCTCCGGATGGTTTGGTGTTCACCAATCATCATTGTGGTTTCGATGCTATCCGGCAGCATAGCACGGTGAAGCATGACTACCTGCGTAATGGTTTTGTGGCCGATTCGTTATCGGACGAACTTCCCAATCCCGATTTATTTGTCAGTTTTCTTGTTCGTACCGAAGATGTGACAGAGCGCATTTTACAGGCCTTACCGCAAGATGTGACTGAAGATAATCGTTCTTTGATTGTAGACTCTCTTTCTACACTGATTGCTGACGAAGCAGTGAAGAATGACACTTTACTGCGGGCAGTTGTTTCGTCTTTCTATGCCGGCAATGAATATTATCTGTCTGTGTATAAGGATTATTATGATGTTCGCTTAGTCTATGCTCCTCCCTCTTCGGTTGGCAAGTTTGGGGGAGATACCGATAACTGGGTTTGGCCGAGGCATACCGGAGACTTTTCCGTTTTTCGTATCTATGCGGATACTCATAACGAACCGGCAGCTTATTCTAAAGATAATGTTCCTTATCATCCTGATTATTATGCTCCTATTTCCTTGGCAGGTTATAAGGAAGGTTCTTTTTGTATGACGATGGGTTATCCCGGGACTGCCAGCCGTTATTTGTCTTCTTATGGTGTGGAAGAACGTATGAATGCCGATAATATGGCAAGAATAGATGTTCGTGCTATCAAACAGGCTATTTGGAAAGATGCAATGGAGAAAAGTGATGCTGTTCGTATAAAATATGCTTCGAAGTATGCTCAAAGTGCCAACTATTGGAAGAATAGCATTGGTATGAATCAGTCTATTAAAAAGCTGAATATTATCGGGAAAAAACGTCGGTTGGAACATCAACTGACGGAATGGATTCATCGGAAGCCGGAAGAACGAAACAAGTATGCCGGGATATTGACGGAGTTGGAAGACAGTTATCGCAATCGTTATAAGAATGCCCGTGCAATGGCTTATTTTGGTGAATGTTTTGCCAATGGTCCCGAGTTGGTTACTGCTGCATGGTCTGTCCTGAACTTTGATTTTGAAGCGGAAAAATCGGTTTTGGAAGAGAGGGTTCGTCAATTGTTGGAACTTTATGCCAATATTGATTTGGACATTGATAAGAAAGTTTTTGTGGCTATGCTTAAAGAATATGCGGCAGTAGTAGAGCCGGAGAGCCTTTCGGAAACTTATGCTACTATAGAAAAGAAGTTCAAAGGTGATTATCAGGCGTATGTGGACGATTTATACAGCCACACAGAATTGGATACTCCCCGAGGATTTGAACGTGTAGTGAAAAAGGACAGTACTTATGTTCTTTTTGAAGACCCGGCTATTTCGTTTGTCATTGATATGTTGGTGAAATCTTACGAACTCAGTGCGGCTGCAGATGATGATAATATGAAAATAGAAAAGAATGAGCGTTTACTTAATGAGGCTGTGCGTGAGATGGAATCAGATAAGGATTTTTACCCGGATGCTAACTCTACCATGCGTTTCAGCTTCGGAATGATTGGCGGATACTCGCCAAAAGATGCATTAGAATATACTTATTATACAACGACCAAGGGTATCTTCGATAAGATACGTGAATACAAAGGCGATAGCGATTTCGAAGTCATGCCCTCCGTCATTGATTTGCTGGAGAACAGAGATTTCGGTCGTTATGCGGCAGAAGATGGAAATATGAATGTTTGTTTTATTTCCGATAATGATATTACAGGAGGAAATTCCGGCAGCGGTATGTTTAATGGAAATGGAGAGCTGATAGGATTAGCTTTTGATGGGAATTGGGAAGCGATGAGCAGTGATATTATTTATGAACCCAATTTACAGCGTTGTATTGGGGTGGATATTCGCTATGTACTTTATATGATTGAGAAATATGGAAAGTCTACGCGTTTGATTAATGAATTGAAATTAGTGGAGTAAGCATTTTGGGGTGAGGAATGCTTATTGTTTTTCCCGCATGTTTTGGTGATAAAAAAAGGGAGTACCATCAGTTTTTGACACTCCCTTTTTTCTCTTATAAACGGTTTTATTTTTGTTTTTTTCTGCGTGCCCAGCCTTCTTCGTTAAAGTCGGGTTCTTCCCCTTTCAGTTTGCTGCTTTTTTTCTTGCTGTTGTCGCTGTTGAAAAACTGTTTCCAGTCATCTTGCTTCTTCGGACCGCGCTCTTCGGTATATCCGCGTTCGGCACGGCTAAGCTTTCTTTCCTTTGCTGCCTTGGGAGAAGCGGACTTGGCGGTTTTCTCCTTAGTAGAAGCCGATTTTCGAGAACTGCTGTTTTTGCGTCCTCCGTTATCGCTTTTTCCACTGTTTTCACCTGCTACTTCCACTACTACTTTGCGTCCGTTCAGGTTGACTTTATTAAGGGCGCTGATAACATCATTTGCCTGCTTCTCCGCCACTTCAAAGAAAGAGAAGTTTTGCATCAGGTCTATTCTTCCGATAGTGGTGCGCTGCTTCTTCATGTTGCGGTTAATCAGCTCAATAATTTGGTTGGCATAGAAGCCGTCTGTCTTGCCTAAATTCAGGAAAAGGCGTGTATATCCCTTTTCTGCTTTGCGTTCTGTCTTTTCGCGACTGCTGCCGTGTTCCTTGCGTTCTCTGGGTTCGCGTTCACCGCGGCGGTCGGTTACGGTCGGCGTTTCAATTTCGGGTGCATTACTGTAATACTCTAAAAAGCGGTTGAATTCCATAGACACTACGCGCTTTATCAAATCTTCTTTCGAGAGCCATTCCAGTTTGCGGTAAATACCCGGTAGGAAAGATTCGATTTCTTCCTCGTTTACTTTTACCTTTTCTATGTCATCAATCAGCTTGATGAGCTGCTGTTCACAGATCTGCTTGCCGGTTGGCATTTCGCCCACAATGAACTTTTTGTTGATGATACGTTCTATTTCGCGCATCTTTCCCCTTTCGCGTAAGTTGATGATAGCGATAGAGATACCTGTCTTTCCGGCGCGTCCGGTACGTCCGCTTCGGTGGGTATAGCTTTCGGTATCATCGGGCAGACCGTAGTTGATGACGTGTGTCAGGTCATTTACGTCCAGTCCGCGGGCAGCCACATCGGTGGCAACCAGCAGTTGCAGGTGACGTTGACGGAATTTCTGCATCACCAGGTCGCGCTGTGCTTGGCTCAGCTCGCCGTGTAACGAGTCGGCATTATAACCGTCCTGTATCAATTTGTCGGCAATTTCCTGTGTCTCCTTGCGGGTACGGCAGAATATAATACCGTAAATTTGCGGATAATAATCGGCAATGCGTTTCAGCGCTGCATATTTATCTTTCGCGTGTACCACATATGCAATGTGGTTTACGTTTTTGCTTCCTTCATTTTTGGTTCCGATGGTAATCTCTTTTGCATTACGTAAGTATTGTTTGGAGATGCGTGAGATTTCGGGACTCATGGTAGCCGAGAACATCAGTGTATTTCGGTCTTCGGGTACTTTTTCAAGAATAGAGTTGATGCTGTCGGTAAATCCCATGTTCAGCATTTCGTCTGCTTCGTCCATTACTACATTACCGATGGTATCTAGTTTGGCTACTTTTCGTTCCATCAGGTCAATAAGTCGTCCGGGAGTTGCGACAATAATGTGCACTCCGCTTTTGAGCATGCGTATTTGGCTTTCGATGGATGAACCGCCGTATACGGGAAGGACTTTCAGTCCGTCAATATACTTGGAGTAATCATTCAGATCACCTGCGATTTGCAAGCACAGTTCGCGTGTGGGGCAAAGAATTAACGCTTGCGGTACGCGGTTTTTTACATTAATTTTCTGGATTAGCGGCAGACCAAATGCGGCTGTTTTTCCAGTCCCTGTTTGTGCCAGGGCCACTACATCGTTTCCTTCACCGAGTAAATACGGTATAACTTCTTCTTGTACAGGCATCGGGTTTTCATAACCCATTTCTTCTATTGCTTTCCTGATTTCGGGGGAAACGCCTAACTCTTCAAATGTCTTCATTTATTTCAAATATCTAATTCGTTACAAAGATACGGATAATCATGGGATTATATGGCATATATGAAATATTTGTTTGATCGGACAGTACAATTTATAGAAAATTGACTAAAAGGTGCCGGAGAGAATAATAAAGGATTGCATTGAGCAATCCTTTATTCCTTCCCACTGTAAGAGTTATGAGGGGGGCAGGTATGAGAGAATTTATGTTAGAGTGTCTGTGTTGCCTGTCAGGTTATTCATTCTCTTCACGATACTCCAGAATGTCTCCGGGCTGGCAGTCTAATTCTTTGCAGATAGCTTCCAGTGTGGAGAAGCGGATAGCTTTTGCTTTTCCGGTTTTCAGGATAGAGAGATTGGCCGGGGTGAGATCAATCTTCTCGGCCAGTTCTCCCAGCGAAATCTTTCGTTTCGCCATCATTACGTCTAAGTTTACTATTATCGGCATAGTTCAGGTTTTAATTATTCGTTGTTTTTTCTTTTTAGCGAGTTCCACCACGAAGTATAGCGTTTGCTCAGTCTGTAATAGACATACATACAGAAGTATATCCATCCGATATTAAGAAAGGCTTTTGCTGTTTTGTGATCCAGCCATTGGCGTAACGTAAGTGTATAGATGAGTTGGACAACAAACAGTGTTATTATGAAACCGGCTATCAGGCAAACTATCGAAATAGTTTTTTTATCTTTTTCTTTCATGGCGGTTGTTCCTTAAATGGTTAATTCTTGTTCCTCTTTCATGCGGATGCCTATCTGGAACAGATATCCGATAAAGATGATGAATACTCCAATAAGGATATATATCATATAGGTTTGTCTTGGGTTTGTTACAGGAGCGAACTCATTCAGGATAGCTTGCAGAATTCCGTTAAACTCGATAATAAGACCGATATAATATATCAGATTGGCGTTGGCTCTTACAAATATCAGATTGCGCTTTACATTGCGGAGCATCAGATAGATAAAAACACTGCATACAGCCATGGATAATAAAGTGATACCTTGTGGAAATGCTTGCCAGATAAATTGTTCGGATGCCGCTGCTTTTCCGGCATCTATGGCAGCCCGATTGGTTCCCAATTCGAAACACAATATTGCGTTTTGAAAGATAGTGATGAATGTGCAACAGAAACAGATGATGGTGAGGCAAGTCATAATCAGTTTCATTTCTTTTAAAGAATGCTCTTTGCTCTTCTCTTTCATAGTTGTTCTATATTTAAATGGTGAGGTCTTGTTCTTCTTTCATTTTCAGTCCGATGGCAAATACTTCGGCAATGACGAATGCCAGTACGCCAAGCAAAAGACTGGAGTGTGAAAAGGGGTTGAGCCAGTTATAAGAATAACCGGGTATCTTCAATACTTGCGAAAGTTGCCAAGTGTGCATATAAGTGCTGGTCAAAGTGGTGGCGAAAGTAATCAGCAAAGAGGTGCCTAACTTGCGCAACAGTTTTACATTTGCCCAGCAGAAGATGTCCGAGCGGTTGATATTGCGAATGAACTTGATGAATTGCAGGACAGCTTTGATGCCGAAAATGATGAGGATGAAACTAAGAAGGGTGTTGATAAGGGCCAACCAGCCGGGTGCATCAGTGTCGACAGTCACCATGGATTGTATCTGCCATATCGGTACATTCTTTCCGGTCATCTCATTGTATATAGAGTCAGAAGTGCTACTCAGATTGTCCGGGAGCAACATCAGCGGATGGAGGTTATTTATTTCTCCTGCCTTATTTTCCATACCGGCTTTCCCACCTTCGATGGCTCCCCATACCATGGAATAGATATTCTCGGACAAGGAGAGTAATAAGACGGCAAATATCATGGCACAAAGTAGATTCAGTTTCTTTTTCATCGTTATATTTTATTATTGGATTAATCAATTTTGTGGGTTGGTTTCTTCCGCAGGAACAGGTTCGGTCGCTTCTACCGCCCACTGCACGGGTTTCACCTCTTTTTTGAATAACAGGAATGTGAGGCAGAAGATGGCGATTCCTGTCATTCCCCATACATGAACGGCAGTGGTGTTTCCTAAAATATCGGTCAGGGTATCTTTCTCTTCAAAAACATTCATCAGTATCAATGACAGAGTATTATTGATAAAGTGAAGAATGATGCTTGGAAGCAGGCTGCCGGTACGGTAATAAAGCTCTCCTAAGATAATACCGAACAGAAAGGCGAAAAGTATCTGTGCCGGATTCATGTGTATCAATCCGAAGATAAGGGCTGACACAAGGATGGCCCAACGGGGATTCTCCCATTTGCGCAGCAAGTATCCTTCGATGGCACCACGGAAAAAGATTTCTTCAAATATAGGAGCGATGATACATACGCTCAAAATACCGAATACATTGTTTTTCATTTGTGCAAAGACGTTTTCGGCTATATTGGGGAGATGGACCATCTCGCTCAGCCAGTTCATCCATATAATGGCGGCTGCTCCCATAAGGATGTAGAGACAGGTAGGTTTAAGAGGCAGGGACGCAAGAGTCTGTTTGTCCAGTTTTACATATTTATAATGTATCAGATGCCATGCCATGAGCAGGGTTCCCAACAGTGAAAGGATAATGGCCAAAGAAGTAGGGGCATTATGCAGGTCGAAACTTTGCGTTTCAAAGCATTTCCATATTGTGTATCCGAACATTCCCGGAATGGCTACAGCAAACTGATAAGCAAAATAGTAAAGTATTAATTTAATCGTGCGTCCCATCTTAATTTGTTTTTATGATTATTATTTCTTTAAATGAATACTCAGAAATTTATCCATGGCGCGATAGAAATCAAATTTATTCTCTTCGTTGTGGAAGCCATGTCCTTCGTTGTCTTTTACCATATATTCTACTTCGATGCCACGTTTCTTCAGCGCTTCCACCATCTGGTCGGACTCGGCTTTGTTCACGCGTGGGTCATTGGCTCCTTGTGCCACGAAGAGCGGGGCTTTAATCTGATCTACGTGGAACACCGGAGAATATTTTTCCATCATTTCCTTATCTTTCACCGGGTCGCCCACCATTTCGTACATCATGTCCAGCAATGGTTTCCAATATGGAGGAATGGTCTGCATGAAAGTAAACAGATTTGCAACTCCCACATAGTCGATGGCACAAGCATAAAGGTCGGGGGTGAAAGTGACACCTGCCAGTGTTGCATAACCGCCGTAACTTGCTCCGTAGATGGCAATCCGTTTCGGGTCGGCTATTCCTTGCTTGATTAACCATTCCACACCGTCGGTAATGTCATTCTGCATGGTCTGTCCCCATTGTTTGTAACCCAATTCGGTGAATTTGCGTCCGTAACCGGTGGAACCGCGGAAGTTCATTTGCAATACGGCATAACCGCGTGCGGCAAGGAACTGTACTTCAGGGTTATATCCCCAAGTGTCGCGTGCCCATGGCCCCCCGTGAGGATTCACCACTACCGGCAGTTTTTTTGCAGTTTCCATTGTATAGCCTTTCGGCAGAGTGAGATATCCTTCGATGGTCAGTCCGTCACGGCTGGTATAAGTGATGGGAGTCATGGCAACCATCTCTTCTTCTTTAATCCAGGGAGCAGCATCGGCCACCTTTGTCAGTTTGTCTTCTTTTACATTATAGGTATAGTAAGTGCCATACGTGCGGTCACTGCCGGCATAAATCATGCGGATGTTTTCACTTTTGTCTTGGCTGGTAGTGCCTATATCATAACCTTTTAGTTTTTGTTCCAGTTTGGTGCGGATAGCCTCTTCGTCTTTGTCGAAATAGTGACGGATTATTCCTTTGTGTCCGGTACAGGATACGGAAGTCAGTTTTTTCTTCAGTTCGGAATAGCCCAATCCGGAAATATCATATTTGTCATTGGTGTAAAGCACTTCCTTTTCTTCGCAGGTGGCAGGATCCATCAGGACAAGGGCGGTTTTGTCGCGACCGATGTTAGTCAAGGCATATACCATCTTATTGTCGGGAGTGAAAGTAGCGAAGTTGACTGTTTCTTTGAAGTTTGTAGTCAATACCGGGCGGAATGGTTGTTCTTCTGTTTCACGGTATAAAATTTGGGTATTCACTCCGTCTACAATAGCCAGGGCTACACGCAACTTACCGTCGTGGTCGGTCATCCATCCCTGAATGTTTCCGGGGTTTTCAGCCAGTTGGGTCAGTTTGCCTGTATTGAGGTTGAGTCGATAGGGGTCGAAGACCTGTGGATTACGTTTGTTCAGACCGATAATGACCAGTGAGTCGATATTCTCCAGCGGGTCAATGATTTGTGTTCTTACGTTGGGAAAAGCAGTGTATGCTTTAGGTTCTGTTCCGTCTACATTGACTCCGTAAAGTTGATAATTCTCGTCTCCGGCAGTATCTTTTATGTAAAGAATCCGATGACCATTTGCCCACATACTTCCTGCCAGGTTACGTGCTGTTTCCGAAGTAATTCGGGTTGTCTTGTCCGAACCGATTTCCTGTACGAACAGGTTGAGGCGGTTTTCATACGGTGCCATATACGAGAAGTATTTGCCGTCCGGAGAGATTTGATAACCCACTTTTTCGGGGTTCTTAAAGAAGTCTTCCAAAGGCACTTGTGCATTGACTTCGGAAGCGAGGCCGGTGGTTACCAATAGGGTAGCTGCGGCGAAAATACGTTTGAATGCTTTCATCTTAATGGATTTTTAAGTTCTTGTTACTTTTTGTTTTGTGTGTCGGCCAGCAAGTTTGTGTTGCAGTCTTCACGGTAAATTGTTTCTTGTTTGTTGTCATTAAAGGCGCTTTTCTTGGCGTTCCATTCAGTGTAGCTCAGTTTCGTTTCAGATATTCCGGGAGTTACTGTAAGCAAGTAAGCCGGCTTCCAGATTTCGCGACAGGCATCCCAGCGATACGCTTTCTTTTCAATTACTTGTCCTGTTTCATTGCGTTTGTACTCATATTTCACTTTGCGTGTTAATGTTTTGCCGTCTTCATTCAGTGTGTACACTGTTGTGTTTGTGTCGTCTTGACAATAAATGTACTTCGTGTTTCCTGTTGTTTGTGCGTGTGCTGCTGTTGTACAACTCATCATTACTGTTGCAATTGCTGCTGCTAAACCTGATTTCAATACTGACCTTTTCATTTTACTTTGTGTTTTAATGTTCTACTTGTGTTTGTTATTCGATATTCATTTATCGTTTATCGATATGCAAATGTACATCTTATTTTTATATCACCAAAGAAAAACGAGAAAAAATTATCGAAATTCGATAAAAATATATCCTTTCTCGTTGTTTGTGGGGATGAAAGAGGATGAGGATGTTGTTTTTATGTGTTTGGGGTAGGAAATGCCGGTAAAAAAGACACTTTGTTGTGAGGCGGGAATAGTTCTATAATAGAATCTTTGCGGCTTCTTCTCTGTCCTTGTGCATTTGGCAGATAAGGCTTTCAATGTTATCGAACTTTTCTTCGGGACGCAGATATTGGACGAACTCAATGCACATTTTTTTGTGATAGATATTATCCGAAAAATGAAGGATGTTCACTTCGATGCTGAGGTCTTTTCCATTATTCATGGTAGGACGATGCCCTATGTTCAACATCCCTGCCCATCTTTTCCCTTCTATATGTACATATACGGCGTATACTCCTTCCGAAGGAATGAGTTTTTCGGGATAATCTACTTTTAGGTTTGCGGTAGGAAAGCCTATCTTACGGCCGACTTTATAACCGTCGACAACGGTTCCGTCTAAATAATAATTGTATCCCAAGAACTGAGAGGCATGGGTTACGTCTCCTTCTTTTAGCAACCGTCGGATGACGGAAGAACTGATTTTATTTTCACCGTCGGTATATTCGCGCGCGCGTACTATATATATACCGAGTTCTTCTCCATAACGGTAATAATCTTCAAAACTCTCACTTCGGTTGTGACCGAAGCGGTGGTCGTAGCCTATTACCAGTATGCGGATATTGAATTTGTCGCGTAGCAATTGCATGAATTTGCGTGCAGAAAGCAATGACAATTCATGTGTAAACGGAAGCAGGATGCAATAATCAGTACCTGTTGTTTTCAATAAGTTTAATTTCTCTTGAGGAGAGGAGAGGAGTTGGGGGCAATAAGAGGTTTGTATCACCTGTCTGGGATGTACCGGAAAGGTGACTAACGCAGAACATAATCCTTCTTTTACAGCCACTTCCTTTACTTGGTCGATGAGGAAATGGTGACCGCGATGCACCCCGTCAAAAAAGCCGATGGTGGCAACCGATGGGGGAAGTGCCGGATGGTTTATGTCTGATATAATTTCCATTAGTCGAATAATAAACTTAAATCTTCACCGATATGGTAGTGGTGGGTTTGAATGCCAAGTGCCGCTGCTGCCCGGCAGTTAGTTTCCGAATCATCTATAAAGAACGTTTCCTCAGGAAGAATATTTGCCTCTTTCATTACTTTCTCATAGATAGCCTTATCGGGCTTAGCCAAATGCATTTTGAAAGAAAGAAAGGTGTCTTCAAAGAAATCGTCAGCTCGAAAACCTCGGTAGTTAAACATTTCTTCACCGGCATAATCCCAATGGATTTGGTTGGTGTTGCTAAGCAGGTAAACCATGTAGCGTTCGCGCAGCTCTAACAGTAAATCCAACTTTTCGCGGGGAATATTCAGTAGCATCAGGTTCCACATATCATCTATCTTGCGGTCGGTCAACGATTCGTCGGCTTCTTTGCGGATGGCATCCCTGAACTCTTCGGGTGAGATTTCTCCCAACTCGAATCGGGAAAATACTCCATTACCTTGCATTTGACGAACTTGCTCTTCTATGTTGGTGAATCCTGCTGTGCGGAATGCATTCAGACAACTGTCAAAATCCAGATTTATTAATACTCCACCTAAATCGAAAATAACATTTTTAATCTTACTGTCCATAACTCTTTATGCTCTTTTACCTAATTGACTTTTTTGTTTGCAACCGTTTTATCAGTCGGTAGATTTCACCTGCTACCAGCACTAAAGAGGTAGCGGTGATGATTATAATCCATTCGGTCAGGTTTAGCGGTACGGTGCGGAATACTTTTCCTCCGAATTCGACAATGAATATCTGACCTATCAGTATGATAACCGCTACACTGAGCATACCCAGTGCATGGCGTGAATCTTTAAATACAGAATGGTTGGTTCCGAAAACACTGGCGTTGAACAGATTCCAGAACTGAAGCATTACAAAGATAGTGAAGAAGCAGGTAAGAGCCCACTCTGTTTGTGAGGCGGGAAGTTGTCTGATACCTACGATGAGTGACATCAGTATAACCAAAAATGCAAGTCCTACACCTAATATATTATTGCGCATAGCCTTGGTGATGATAAAGTCATTGGTCTTGCGCGGCTTTTCGTTCATAACATCGGGACTGGGCGGTATGGAAGCCAGTGCCATGGCAGCAAAAGTGTCCATAATGAGGTTTACCCATAACATTTGAGTGACAGTCAGCGGAAGTTCCGTTCCCAGAAAGGCACCGAGCAATACACTTGCCAATGCCACTACATTGATTGTCAGTTGGAAGACAATGAAGCGTTGAATGTTTTTGTAGAGCGAACGTCCCCACATGACGGCAGTGGCGATACTGTGGAAAGAGTCATCCAGCAGTGTAATATCGCTGGCTTCTTTTGCGACAGAAGTTCCTGTTCCCATCGAAAGTCCCACTTGTGCGTGGTTGAGAGCGGGGGCATCGTTGGTTCCATCACCGGTAACAGCAACTACCGCACCTTTTTGCTGGAGCAGCTGCACCAGGCGTTGTTTGTCCATCGGGCGCGCACGGCTCATTACTTTCAGGTCGAGCACACGGTCGAGTGCTTCTTCGTCGCTTAAAGCAGCAAATTCCACCCCTGTGATTCGGTTGCGTTCCGAGTCTTCGGGTTTCCATAATCCGATTTGGCGGGCAATTTCGGTAGCAGTTCCCGGAGTATCACCGGTTACAATCTTCACACCGATACCGGCTGACTGACATTTGCCGACAGCTTCGGGTACATCGGGACGAATGGGGTCACTGATGGCAAAAATACCGAGGAAAGTCATTCCGCCTTCATTCACTAATTCAGAACAATCCTCTCCGACGCCTTCGGGGATATATTTATAAGCCAGTCCCAAAGTACGCATGGCCTTGTTTTGATAGGCAAGCAGGTCAGCATTATATTGTGCAATGGCATCAGGGCTCAGATTGCATTTACCCATTATAATTTCGGGCGCACCTTTTATATATAGCACTCTTTTTTGCTGGATGGGAGAGTCGACCAACGTAGCCATATATTTACGTTCGGTGGAGAATGTGAGCTGGTTGACAACAGTCGCTCTTTCACGCAGCTCCATGTAATTCTTTCCCTGCTCGTTAAGCCACAACAATAAAGCGATTTCGGTCGGGTTTCCTACACCGGAAGGTTTCTTTCCGGCCTCTGCTTCTTCCAAGAAAGCCGTGGAATTGGCACTGATGCCTTCAGCTATCAAGTCTGCTTTGGAGGTGTCGAGCTTTGCTTCATGCACTTGCATCAGATTCTGTGTCAGTGTGCCGGTCTTGTCTGTACAGATGACGGTGATGGCTCCCATTGTTTCGCAAGCATGCATTTTTCGGACAAGGTTGTTCGTTTTCAGCATACGGCGCATATTCAGTGCAAGGCTGAGAGTAACACTCATCGGTAAACCTTCGGGAACGGCGACCACTATCAGGGTAACGGCCATCATGAAATATTTTAAAACAATACGGGCGATATGCACCCATTGCTGCCAGCCGGTTATCTCGTTCATGCTCAAATATCCATAAAGGTCTTTGGCCGTGAAGATAATAAAGGTCAGTGTGGCAATGGTAAAGCCGATTTTACCGATGAAATCGGCCAGCTTTGTTAATTGAATATTCAATGGAGTCTGTTCTTGGCTCTGCTCTGTTGCCTGGCGAGCCACTTTGCCGATTTCTGTCGCATCGCCTACGTGCTCTACGCGCATCATGCCGTGACCGTCCACTACTGTTGTTCCACGCATGACGGTGTTGCTGGGATATGTGGCCTCATCATCAAATAATTCTTCGTTGACCGTTTTGTTCACCATTAATTCTCCGGTCAGGTTGGATTCATTAATCTGCATGGAAATAGCTTCCAACAAGATGCCGTCTGCCGGCACCTCTTCGCCGGTATTTAATATGACGATGTCTCCCACAACGATGTCTTTGCGCGGAATCTCTTGTATTTTGCCGTTACGCATGACCGTAACGGGCGTTTCTTCACCTACGGCGTTCAACAAATCAAATTTCTTGTTTGCATCATATTCAAAATAGAACCCGATGCCGGTAGCCAGAAATATAGCGAAGAATATTCCGATAGTTTCGGCATATTCATCTTCAATGATGGCTATGACCAGTGAAAAGAATGCTGCAACGAGAAGGATGCGTATCACCGGGTCGCGGAACTTTTCGAGATAAAGTTTCCACATAGAAGGACGTTTAGGGGGTGTCAGGAGATTCATCCCGAATTTCTCCCTACTTTCAAGAACTTCTTTATTTGTCAGCCCTGTAAAGGCGGTTTCCTGTTTTGTATGTGCCATACGGCTATTATCAATTAATTAGTGAAGTACAAAAATACAATTTAAATCCTTACGAATAAGTGAATTAAATCTTTTTATCAAATTTTGGGTGTGATTCTTTGCAAATCTCAAAGAAATGTTCTACTTTTGCACCTGCTAAGAAGAAATTCTCATAGCTCGGACTTGTAGCTCAGTTGGTTAGAGCAACAGACTCATAATCTGGAGGTCCCAGGTTCAAGCCCTGGCTGGTCCACGAAGAAACTCCTGTAAGTTAAACACTTATGGGAGTTTTCTTTTTAGCCTCTGTTTATGAATCTTGACAGGAATACCCCTGAAATCTGCTGATGTTGGTCTATTGTTGTTCCCAAATTAATTGAGATAACATGCTGACATTTAAGGCAGAAGTACTAAAGAGTAAACAGAAAAGTGATGGTACTTACAATGTAAAGATTAGAATGACCTATAACAGAGAGGTCAAAAGGCTGGCAACCAACATCTTTGTCAGACAAGAGGACTTAACCAAATCTTTCAAACTAAAGAATCCCAAGTTCATTCAAGAAGCAGATGCCATAGTAAGGCACTATCAGGAGATGTGTGCCAAACTGCAAGTGGACATTAACAACTACACTATGGATGAAATTATAGCTCTCTTGAAGGGAGAACAAATGAAATCCCAAGAGATAGACTTCATTCAGTTTAGCAGAGAATGGATTGCTCATGCTACTATTAAAGGTGCGGAGAACTATACATCTGCCATCAATGCCTTTGTGCAATTTCTTGAGAAAGACAAGTTGATTATCCAGCAACTGACCACCTCTTTACTCAAAGACTTTATGGACTATCTTGTCAGGAAGAGGGAGGAAAAAATGAAGTTGCTCAAGAAACAAGGCAAAAGGATTCCATCCAATAGGGTGGTTTCTCTATACCTTGGCAGCATCAGGCATCTATTCAATGAAGCCAAAAGGCAGTATAATGACTATGACAGGGACATAATACTCATTTCCCATTCCCCCTTTGAGAACTTCAAGATTCCTAAGCAGGAGGCAACAAGAAAGAGAGCCATTTCTGCCAAGGATATATTGAAGATATATGCAATGCCCTATCTTCTTGATTGTAGAGGCAGGGAAAAGACAGGCAGATTCAATCTTGCCAAAGACTGTTTCATCCTCTCATTCGGACTGATAGGTATGAATTCAGCAGACCTCTATTCCTGTGAAGATATAAGGGATGATGTCATTACCTATTATAGAGCCAAAACTTCTGCCCGAAGAAATGATAAGGCAAAGATGAAGGTAAAGGTCATAGAGGTTATCAAGCCTTTGGTGGAGAAGTATAGGGACAGAACAGGAAAGAGGGTGTTTAATTTCTACCAGCATTATTCTACGGCTGATGCTTTCAACAAAGCCATCAATTATGGTTTGAAGCAAATAGGAGAAATCCTACAGATAGAAGATTTGGAATATTATGCTGCCCGCCATTCATGGGCTACCTTAGCTGTCAATAAGGTAGGCATAGACAAGTACACAGTCCATGCAGCCCTCAACCATATTGATGAAGCTATGAAGGTAACTGACATCTATATTGAGAGAGATTTTGAGGTGGAGAATGAAGCCAACAGGAAGGTGTTAGAGTATGTGTTTAGAGAAATATCAGTAAAGTAGGTAAAAGGGTCTCTATAGTATTTAAACTATGGAGATTCTTTACTATTTTTGCTAAATGAAACAATTTCCTACCATAATGAATAATAGAATTGATTACATAGAAGATAGGATTTGGATTCAAAAGAAAATCCAACTTCAAGAATATTTCAATAAATTAGAGCCTAAGCATTCCATTGTTAGCTCTTTAGGTATTCCTTTAAAATATTCAGGCTATTTTGCTCTAATTCCAAGTAATTTGGATTTAGAAGCTCATTTAGCTCAATATCCAATTACAGATTATATGTTTGTACAGGATAATAGGGGAATAATCCGGTCTGTATCAAAATATGGTGGTATTGGTTCTTCTTTAAAATTTGACCCTGTTAGATTCATTTATATTCTTGGGTTGATAAGTTCAATACCTGCACGAAATAAAGATTCTATTACAGAAACAGGATATGTATCAATCAACTCAAAGCTAATCAGAAACTTTTTTAAAGACTATCTCTCCTATCTTGATTATCTTATATTAACAGGAGTATTGGAAACAAAGGGACAATATATCCAAGGGAAACAATCAAAAGGATATAGGTTTACAGAAAGATATGCAAATGCCCCTTTAGTAAGATATGACTACCCTGCATTTATACAAAACACAGACAATGTTGCATCTATCCAAGAAGAAATTTACAATAAAAAAACAGGGAATTTTGTCCATAATCCAATCTTAGATTTTCCCTATCTTTCCTATTGGTATTCCACGAAAGGATTACAGATAGACGAAGAAGCTGCTTTAACCTGTGCTTATCAAATGATGCAGGACAAAATCAGCAAAGGAATACAATCATGGGATATAAACAGAGATAAAAGTCGCAACAACCTTATTAAAAGAAAAAATCCACTAACCCAATATCATGCAGCCCTATATAATATCAATAGTATTGCCATTGGTGATTATAAGGTATCTATTGATAGCAATGTGCATAGATTACATTCTGTTATAACCAATTTACAGAAGGATTATCGCAGATTTCTAAGTTATAATGGTCAGAAGTTGGTAAATGTAGATATTTGTAACAGCCAGCCTTATTTGTTGTGCTTACTTCTAAATCCATCTTTTTGGGATAAGACTTCTGATATACCTTTGAATATAGGAATGTTATCTCATAACATTCAGGGCATGGTTCAAGAAGAACACTTATCGGAAATATACAAATATGTCTTGTCTTTAAGTGCTTGTCATGATACAGCCTTAGAAAACTATATCAAAACAGCATCACAAGGAAAAGTTTATGAATATATGCAAGAGGTTATCAACAAGAGAGAAAATGTCAATCTTAAAAGAGATGACATTAAGACAATGATTTTAACAACCTTATTCTCAAAGAATAGGTTTATGCCTACATATAAGAAATATTTCAAACAAAATTTCCCTCAAATTTACGAATTGATTAGATTAGTAAAAAAAGAAAATCATGAGACTTTGGCTTGTATTCTACAAAACATAGAAAGTGAAATCATCTTGCATAGATGTTGTTGTCAAATATGGAATATAAGCAATCATCAAGTTCCTGTTTTTACTATCCATGATTCTATCTGTACAACCATAGGAAATGAAGTCTTTGTAAAAGAAATAATGATTCAAGAATTAACAAAAGCTGTTGGAGAGATTCCATTTATAAAAATAGAGAAATGAATAAGTCAATAAAACTAAATGAAAAGTTGGAATGTAAAGGTTATTGGTGGTTACCCAGTAAGCCAGAGAATAAAATTGCAGGGATATTAACTTATACTCCTAATGAGAAAATAAAATTAGAATTAATCGGCAGTTTTGACTCAAAACACATTGATATTTTATTTTGTGACAAAAAATCCGATGAAAATATTATTCATGGGATTACGTCTGATTCTAAAAAAGTTACATTAATAAATTGTCACTCATATGCAAGTCTAAATCTTAGTTGCCCATTCCCCATTGTAAATTACAACTGTCAGTTCCTTATTTTAGGGAAGCTTCTTAAAGATTTTGAGGAAGAATGTTTTTATAAAGCCTATGTAACGATTCCTGAATTAAGTCATTGGTGTTCTCCATGTGCTTTAACAGAAACAATGATGGAAGACAAACAGAATGAAGAATTTGCAACCACAATATCATTCAAATCTAAAAGTATATTAATAAATAGTACAGATGTAGATGAAAATACAACCATAGATATAAAAGGTAGTGTAAATTATCAGGGAGATTATTTATCACCCCAAATAGAACAATATACTTATATTAGCATATTGAAAAAGGATGATGTATCAATAAAGGACTTTTTTGCCAACATTTATTTGTTTGAACAGTTTTTATCTTTAGCAACACTACAGACTATAAATTGTTCCAAAATAATATTGTATGACAGAACATTGTATCAAGAATATAAAGATGGGAAGAAATTCTATCATCCCATACAATTATTTTATATTCAAAGAGATACAAACAACACGCCTTCAACTAAAAGATATAACTATTTATTTGACTATAATTCTATATCCCAACAATACCCTCAAATAATTCATAAATGGTATAATGACAAAGAAAATATAGCACCAATAAGAGCACATCTTATTGATAGTATTAAGCATAAGCCAGTATTTTCAAGTATAGATTTTCTAATTGTAATACAAGCAATTGAGGGGTTTTGTACAAGGTTTCGCAAAGAGACCAATTTAACAACAATGCTTGAAACCTTAATATCAGAATTTTCTGTTATTGACAAATTAAAAAACGACAATATCAATAGTCGGCAAGTCGTAGATTCACGAAATTATTATTCACACTTTATGAATAAATCAAAAAAGCCATATACTCTTGAAGGATGGGAGTTGTATAATTTGACATTCAAACTTCGGAAACTTCTAATTTGTTGTATCCTCAATTTTATAGGTTTTGGATATGATGAAATTAATAGACTTCTTAATCAAAGTAATAATAATCTGTTGCAAAAATGAAAACAAAAATATGGAACCTCATATTCTTTTTTGAACGGATTATTTATCTAAAAGAAAAATAGTCATATATAATGTATAGCTAAACCTACTGAATTTTCTCTGATATTTTTTGCAACTTTTCTTGTCTTTAGGAGCATAAACCACACCATCCTGATACCCTCCCCATCATTCAGGGTGGGGATAGTCCCCTCCCACAACAATTAAAATCATAAATTTATGGATAGCTTAAAGTTCATTGAAACAATGTCTGTTGCAGACTTCAAGACCAAAATGGGAGTGGAAAGAATTGATGTGAAACAGAATCCTCATACGGGAAAATGTTTCTTTGTGTATGGCTGTGAAACAGGTGCAGTAAGTGAAAGATTCCTCAAAGGGGACATCACAAAGCCTGTCATTTCACAAGTTTGTTCTCCTGAAACAGGGGATATGTTCTACATGCTTCATCAGCAAGGGGATGGTGGAGCACCTACATTGGCAACTTTGTGACATATAATGTATGTCTTATATGGGCAGTTGGATTAAGTTCTGACTGCCTTTTTATTTTTCTGATTATAGAATCATTAATAGAATTTTAATATGATGCAGTTAAGAGTTTCATCAAAGAAGCAGGCTAAGATAAAACTTGCCTTACAAGGCTGTTCAGGGGCAGGAAAGACCTATTCAGCCTTGTTACTTGCTTATGGTTTATGTGGTGATTGGACTAAGATAGCCATCATTGACAGTGAGAATGGAAGTGCTGATTTATATGCCAGCTTAGGCAATTACAATGTGCTGTCCCTTCAAGACAACTTTACCCCCGAAACTTATATGGAAGCCATAGGGATATGTGAGGATGCAGGGATGGAAGTCATTATCATAGATTCCATTTCCCAATGTTGGGACAACCTGTTGGAATATCATGCCAACTTGCAAGGCAACAGCTTTACTAATTGGCAAAAGGTCACTCCAAGAATCAATGCTTTCATGCAGAAGATATTGCAAAGTGAAAAGCATGTTATTTGCACCATGAGATGCAAGCAGGATTATGTCCTCAATGAAAAGAATGGCAAACTTGTGCCGGAAAAAGTAGGGTTAAAGGCTGTAATGAGGGATGGGATAGACTATGAGTTTACCATAGTCTTTGACATCACTATGAAGCATCAAGCTATTGCAAGCAAGGACAGGACTAACCTTTTCATGGGAAAGCCCGACTTTACCATTACACCTACTACAGGACAAATAATCCTTGATTGGTGCAATGATGGAGTGAATGTGGAAATGATAAGGCAGCAAATCAACACTGCCAAATCCATTGAGGAACTGACTGCTATCTATCACAAATACCCTGAATGGTATCAGCAGCTGACTTCTGACTTTATGCAGAAAAAGATGCAATTGCAAGAAGAGAAGAACAAACCGAGTATTAACTATAGCCCCAATTTTACAAGATATGGAAGCAATGCAGCTACAGCCTGTCAAGGCTAATATGACTTATCCAAGCAGGATAAGCAGGGTCTTAGATTTGCCTAACAAGCAGGACATTATAGAAGTGGAACCTGTCTTGTCAAGAAGGGAAGTAAAAAGACTTCCTTTCATTGAAGCCAACACAAAAGAGGTTTCTATGGAACATTTGAAAAGTGAATGTATTGTGCCTGTATTCAGCAAGGACAATGAAATCACCATTTCACATCCAAACTTCATTGAAACAGTATGGGAAGCAGCCAACAGAGTTTTCCCAAATGATAGCATTGAATTGCCTGAAATCAGGGTAAGCCATATCATCAAAGGAAGAACACCTGAAGCCATTCATAAGTCAGTAAAGGACTTGTTGGAAGAGGACAAGACCATCTATTATGAGAGGATGATGTTTTGCTTTGAGATACCAAGTATTCATGAAGATATAAATGGCAACAGGCTCAATCTCACAATTGGAGGGGTAAGGGCTTATAACCATGAGAACCTTTACAACAAGAAAGGCATGGAGAAATTCAAAATCTTCATAGGTTTTAAGAATATGGTATGCTGCAATATGTGTGTCTCTACTGATGGCTTCAAGTCAGAATTAAAGGTGATGGATGTGCATGGACTATTGAATGCAGCCATGCAGTTATTTCAAGAATACAATGCAGCCAAACACCTTTATTATATGGGTGCTTTCAAAGACAGCTATATGACAGAACATCAGTTTGCACAGTTCTTGGGCAAGTGCAGGTTGTACCAATACCTCCCCGTGGAACAGAAGAAGATGCTGCCACAGATGCTTATGACTGATACACAGATAGGCATAGTAGCCAAGTCTTTCTATCATGATGAGAATTTCTCTACCATTAAGCATGGCAATGAAATATCCATATGGAATGTATATAACCTACTTACAGGAGCAAACAAGTCTTCTTACATAGACAATTTCCTGGACAGGGCTTATAATGCCACCCAGCTTGCTGATGGTTTGAACAAGGCTCTCTATGGAGACAGTGAATATGCTTGGTTCATTCAGTAACAGGATGTTCCAAGATTTATATATTCATTATGGTAGGAAATTCTCAGCTTTGCCTTATGGGAGAAATCATATTTGCCATTATCAATTTGGTTTTAGGGGTAGTTGTGCTTTGCATTTTTTGCTCCGATGGCAATAAAAAGCCATGATTTATGGTTTGATTGTTGGATGAAGCCTCGGAATAATATCAATATTTCGGGGCTTCTTTAAAATGAAGAAACAATGAGAATAAGAGATATGTAACAAAAGCAGTACCTTTGTATAGAGCAAGGAGAGATATTCATCATCCCTTCATGACAAGAATTTGCCCACACCTCGGATGCTGATATGGAGTGACTTTTATAAAATTGGCTGATTTGATGTTTGTTTCTTGCAGAATTATCGTACTTTTGCAGTAACAACAAAAATAGTTAGCAATGAAATAGAAGTTTAACAAGACATATTAGAAAAAGAAGTGTTTGCTTCTTACTTGTGAAAGTCCTAAAATCACCACTTTGAAGACTAACAATCACAGCAGTAAGGAAGTGAATGCTCATGCCATGAGGTGTGGGCTTTCCTTGTTTGTGATTGTAGGTGTTGTGGTGATACCTTGGACTCAACAAGAAAGCATCACACCTTTCTTTTTGTGGTATGGCTACAAAAAGGCAGCATGGATAAGGAGTATATCATATTTCAAGAGGATGGTCTGTTTGGTGTTAAGAACCAAGAGGGAGAAGTTATTATTCCACCTCAATACAATTGGTTTGACCCACAATTCATCTGTGGTTTTGCCCGAGTAATGAAGTACTCATATATTGAAGAAAAGAATAAATGGGGAATAGTAAATACATTAGGAAACATAATTGTTCCACTGAAATATGATAAAATATGGGCTATAAAGGAAGAATATCTTTTTTCTCTTAAGACATTTCTCGGTGATAAAGAAGAAAGAATAAACCTTCATCTATTAGGCAATAAGGTCATCTTTGATGGTTTAAGCTACATCTGTACTTATTCAGTAGAGGCTTTTAAGGAATTAGTACATTGCAAAAAACTATATGTCAAGGCTCAACCTAATACAAGACAATTGTATTTTACTTACGGGGCTAATATAGGTTTTGTTTCTTTAAAAGGAACTCCAAAAGAGCCTGTAATCTCCATTGTTGTCAATAGTAATGGCAAGATATTTCCTTTGCTAATGGAAAAATCAGATGTAGGCAAAAACACATTATCTCCTGCTAAAGCTGCTCCTAAAAGAACCATTTCAAAAGCAGCATCTCACAAAACATCCTTTTGGGATTATGAATCCGAAAAAATAAATGATGTTGGTGATTGGAGTGACCCTTATGGAGATGAGCAAGCCTATTATGGTGGTTGGAGTAGAGAAGATATTGATAGTGGATTGGCAGATGCTTATGAAGGAGATGCAGATGCAAAATGGAATAATGACTAAAAATGTAATAGATATATGGAATTTCCACTGACTTTAGGCTTGCAAAAAACAGGCTTGCCACTGATAGCAACATCAGGCAAACCAAAGAATTTGTGTTTTCTTGTTGATACAGGAGCCACACACAATGTCCTTTTTACTTATGTGTTTGAACACTTCAAGAATGAATTTAAAGTGCTTGGTGATTATCAAAGCACAATGGGCATAGAAGGAAACTATAAAGAATATCCAACTATTGAAGCAACATTCACTTTTGAAGGGATTGATTACACCTCAAACTTTACTGTTTTGGATGCTACAAATGCAGTGACACAGCTACAAGAAGAAACAGGGGTGCAAATTCATGGCATTCTAAGTACTGACTTTCTTGTAAGAAACAAATGGATTCTTGACTTTGATAAATTGACAATTAAAGACAACTGACTAAAAAAAGACATACAAATGAAGAGGAGTTTTATAATCTTATCCATACTATTAGGTATTATATCAATAGCTTCTATCTCTTATAGCATATCACTATATCAAGAGAATAGAGCATTGACAGCCAAGCAAGATTCCTTATACACATTGTCAGAAGCTCAAAAGGTGTTTAAGGAGAATGGATTAAAGCTGATAGATGATGTAACAGTATCCATCCAAGATATTAAAGACCATGCAGCCAAGTATGGTATAAACCTGCCTGAAAGTAGAAACTCATTCAACATCAATGGACTTAATCCTTTGATTGTTTACTATCTTGCTTACAATGCTATAGACATCTCCAGCCATCCAATGGTTTTAGGAAACACTATCAATCCTGTAATGGGAAGAGTAAACAAGAATGAAGTTGTTGATGGAATATTTATAACTATGCAGCAACTATCAAAAGGAGACAATAGTGGTTTATTCTGCACTTTAAGAATACAGGCAATGAATATGGGAGATTTGCCAAAGCCTGAAATAAGAGAAATTCCATTAGAATGAACTCAAAATGAATGAAATCTTTATCCAAGTCAAAGGCATTGGCTTTGCTTTCCTTCTTAACAAGAAGTTGAAGCATAACCTTGTCAGCCCTGCATTCTTGGCTTTCTTCAATCTTAGGAAGAGGCAGATGTATTCACTTCCTGAGAATAATATATGGGAAGTGAATACAAAACCTGCCTATGACAACTTGCAGCCCTTTCTTCCTGACTATGTGGATTTCATCAGCACTAATGATGTGTTTCATTATGTGGGAAAGAAAGTGGGAAGATGTAAGGACAACAAGTTGAGAGTATGCAAAGTATTCATGTTTGGATTTGAGCATGAGGGATGTACTTTTTCTTTTCTTTTCCTTCTTGACAAGAGTTTGGACAAGCCTGCTATATTAGGCAAAGAATCATTGAACCATATAACCAAAACAGTTATGAAGCATAAAGCAGAAACTTAGCACAGTATAAGTGCATTCATTGGCTTGGTATAAACTTAGCCATTGTTGGTCAATAGTTGTTCTATTGGCTTTTTAAGAGATTATTAACAGACTGACATACAGTAGTTTCAAGCAAAAATTTTGGCAGACTCATAATCTGGAGGTCCCTGGTTCAAGCCCAGGCTGGTCCACTTTCAAAATCAAGCACTTACAAAAACTTTGTAGGTGCTTTTTCTTTTATTGGTGACCCTCAGGTGACCTTTTTTTCTTCTACTTGATGTCATAGATAATCATTTAAGCTTCGGTTGGCCGTGAAGTATTCCACCGGACAATGCTTTTGTTTCTTCCTTTATTGATGAAAGTGATTTTTCTCTTAACCACGGTCGTGGCTAACGTTAACCACCCCTGTGACTAACTCTAACCACCCGGGTGGGCAGGCTTAACCACGTCCGTGGTTAAGCAATCGCAACCTGCTTTCCATCAAGCTATGTATTTGCTCTATAAGGACGGGCATTACTTGCTTTTTATTGATGGACTTATTGGAAGTATGTAGACAGGACAGGGATACCGATGGTTGTACCTATGAAATTTTCACTGATGCTGTATTTGTTCAGTCACTAATCGTAACTTGATATGGTTACGTGCACGGTTGACACGCATCATCTGTGTAACTAATATATGTATTCCTTTACATAATATATTGGGAAACAGATAAATTAGCATTTCTACTCTTTTTCTATTTTATATATTGAAGGTTGGTTTAAAGCCAGATCGGATGGGGAAGTTTATGTAATTATATAAAGTTCCTGTAGAACTAAGAAACGTAAATATTCCATATTGCAAACGGACTGATTTATGATATATTGAGAGAGTATATATTGATTCATTCTACCCATATTCTACTTATATTCTATCGAGATATAGTTTAATAATGGTAAATGGAAGAGAGAAAAAAATGTTTTATTTGTATAAAAGTAACCTATTTGACGCTCTATTTTATATAATTAGTTCTTTTTTATAAAAATATCTCTCCATTTCTTTTTTATATCATATTAAAAAATTTATATATTTGCACCCAGTATACAAAAGCCATAAGATATACTTAGTTCTACAGGAACTAAGAAAGATGGTTATAACATCAAGTTTAAGTTAAAATATTAGCTTAAAGTAGAGTTAAAATATGAGTATAAACTGATTCGACAAATGATGTGTTAGCCGTTTTATGGGAAATAAATGACATTGATTATTTATTAACATAAAATTTAGAGAGTATTATGAAAAAGACGTTTCTATTGGCAGCTTTGCTATGCTCCTTTTTCCCGGAAATTGGTGCATCCGGTATTCCTGTCACAGATGAATCTACTATTGTGCAGCAAAATCGTAAGGTGGAGGGCATTATAGTAGATGAAGCAGGAGAACCGGTTATTGGTGTTAATGTCCGAGTTAAGGGAAATTCTACTTTGGGGACAATTACCGATTATGACGGTAAATTTTCTATCGATGTGTCTTCGAAAGACATTTTAGTCTTCTCTTATATTGGTTATAAGACTCAAGAAGTGAAAGTGGGAGACCAAAAGAGTTTGAGAATTAAAATGAAGGAGGATAGCGAGACTTTGGGAGAGGTTGTGGTTACGGCTTTCGGAACCGGACAAAAGAAAGAATCTATCGTGGGTTCTATTCAAACGGTTCGTCCTAATGACTTGAAAGTGCCTTCTGCCAATCTTTCTAACTCTTTTGCCGGACGTCTTTCGGGAGTTATTGCCTATCAGCGTAGCGGACAGCCGGGCAGTAATGGTTCTGATTTTTACATTCGTGGTATTTCTACTTTGAGTGGTATGACTTCTCCGCTTATTATTTTGGATGGGGTGGAAGTGAGTTCGGCAGACTTGGATGCGCTTGATCCTGAAATTATAGAAGGATTCTCTATTTTGAAAGATGCGACTGCCACTGCCATGTATGGTACGCGTGGAGCCAATGGTGTAATGATTGTTACGACCAAGAGTGGTGCCGACCTTGAGAAGCCTATTATTGGCGTGCGTGTGGAAACGAATATCACACAACCTACGAAAGTGCCTAGCTTTGTAGACGGATACCGTTACATGGAGCTGTATAATGAAGCTGTAACTAATGAAGGAACAGGTAATATCCTTTATACTCAAGAACAGATAGAGAATACCCGCAATGGGGTAAATCCCTATATCTGGCCTAATGTAGACTGGTATGGCTCTTTGTTCAAAGATTTGGCGTTCAACCAAAAAGCCAACTTCAATATCCGCGGAGGTACGAAGAAGATTACTTACTTCATGAATGTGGGAGCCAATCACGAAACCGGTATGCTGAAAAACGAAGCATCTAAGTATTTCTCTTACAAGAATAATATTGATTTGATGAAGTATACCTTCCAGAACAATATTGATTTTCACATGTCTAAGACATCAACCATTTCTTTGCACCTGAATGTGCAGTTGAATGACTTGAGACAGCCTAACACCTCTGTAGGCAACCTTTATTCAGCTGTAATGAACTCCAATCCGGTGGATTTCCCTATCGCTTATCCGGCAGACGGTGTAAATAATTGGATTTATTGGGGAGCGTATGCAGGTGGTAATGACCAAGGTGCAGTCAATCCGATGGCCAGCTTGACCAATGGCTATACTGATATTTTTGAGAGTACGGTAATGGCTAATATTGACTTTGAACAAAAGTTGGATTTTCTGTTGAAGGGGCTTCGCTTTAAGGCTTTATTCTCTTATAAAAACTATAATAAAACCACTACCAGCCGTTCTCAAGGCATTAACCGTTATACATTGACCGGTTATACTCAGAATGCTGACGGTAGTTATAGTCTGAACATATCTCCGTTTGGTTCCTCCAATCCGAGTAAGCCGGTGTTGAGTACAACTTCGAGTGTTGCGGGTGACCGTCGTATCTATTTCCAATCTTATGTAGATTATATGAATAAGTTTGGTAATCACAATGTGAGCGGTATGCTTCTTTGGAATATTGACCAATATGATAATAATGCTCCCGGTAATTTGGTCGCTTCACTTCCCCGCCGCAAGATGGGATTTGCGGGTCGTCTTTCTTATGATTATGACAATCGTTATATGTTCGAAGTGAATGCCGGTTATAATGGTTCCGAAAACTTTGCCAAAGGACATAAATGGGGCTTCTTCCCCTCTGTAGCAGTAGGTTGGAATGTAAGTCAGGAGAACTTCTTCGAACCTCTGAAAGACGTTATCTCTAATTTAAAGCTCCGTGCTTCTTACGGTTTGGTAGGTAATGACCAATTGCTCGATTCATCGGGTGGTCTTATCCGTTTCATCTATATGTCTGATATTACGCTTCAGAGTGAAAATGCAGGATTTACTACCGGTGACAAGCAGCAGATTACTTTAAATGGTCCTGTATATACCCGTTATCAGAACAACGACTTGACATGGGAAGTGGGTGAGAAGTTAAATGTAGGTTTTGATATGCAGTTGTTCAACTCCTTGAATGTTACGGTGGATGCTTTCCGCGAAATCCGTCGTGATATCTTCCAACAACGCTATTCTATTCCTAACTACCTGGGTACGGCCAGCACTGCCGTTTATGGTAACTTGGCTAAAGTGAAGAACTATGGTTTTGACCTCTCTCTTGATTATGGAAAACAGATCAATAAAGATCTTGCCATTCAGTTTAAAGGAACATTTACTTTTGCACGTAATGAGATTCTGGAATATGATGAGGCTCCCGGTGTGCGTCCCTCTTTGTCTAATATCGGTAAGAAACTGAATACCATTTATGGTTATGTAACCGACGGACTTTATATCGACCAGGCTGATATTGCCAATAGCCCGAGCTCTACATTGGGTAATATTGCTATCGCTCCGGGTGATATTAAGTATGTGGACCAGCCCGACAGAGATGGTGTTTATGATGGAAAAATAACGAGTGATGACCGTGTAGCTATGGGTTATCCTACTGTTCCTGAAATTGTTTATGGTTTTGGCCCATCTATTTCTTATAAAAACTGGGATTTCTCCTTCTTCTTCCAGGGTGTAGCCAATACTTCGTTGATGATGTCAGGGTTTGCTCCATTCGGTACTCAGTATAACCGTAATGTATTGTCATGGATTGCTGATGACTATTGGTCACCAAGTAATCAGAATCCTAATGCCGCTTATCCGCGTTTGACCAAGAATGATAACAATCACAACACTCAGTCTTCGGATTATTGGTTGCGCAATGGTGCTTTCCTGAAATTGAAAAATGCAGAAATAGGTTATACTTGGAAGAAAGTTCGTTTCTATATAAGTGGAGCTAACTTGCTTACTTTCTCTCCTTTCGATCTTTGGGACCCTGAAATGGGTGGTGGTAAAGGTTTGAGTTACCCGACTCAGCGTACCTTTAATCTTGGTTTACAGTTGTCATTTAAATAATCCAAAAACGAACAGATATGAAAAAGTTTAATCAAATATTTATTGTAGCGGCTTGTATGCTTTTGGGCATTTTGTCTTCTTGTAGTTATTTGGATGTCGTTCCTGACGAAAAGGCGACAGAAAAAGATGCATTTGAAGATAAGGATGCTGCTAAACGCTTTGTTTATTCGTGCTATGCATATATCCCTAATCCCAGAAGTGGTACAGGTTCATTGGACCTCTTTACCTCCGATGAAGTGGTAACGGCATTTGAGCATGAAACATTTGCTGCTTTCCCTAAAGGTAATTATTCTGCGTCTAATCCGGTTATCTCTTATTGGAATTCTTTGTTTCAAGGTATCAAGCAATGCTATATCTTACTGAACAATATCGATATGGTTCCTGCACTGGAGGCTTCTATTAAGGCAGATTATATTGCCCAGGCCAAGTTCTTGATAGCTTATTATCATTTCTTGCTGGTACGTAACTATGGACCGGTTATTTTGGTTAAGGAGGAACCGTCGCTTACTACTCCTGCTGATCAATATGCGGCACGTTCGCCTTATGATGAATGTGTGGACTATGTTTGTCAGATGTTTGATGAAGCTGCTGCCGAACTTCCCGCAACTCGTATCAATGAGAACTACGGACTGGCTACAAGTGTGGCTGCCAAAGCGTTGAAGGCAAGAATGTTACTGTATGCTGCTTCTCCGTTGTTTAATGGAAACAGCGAATTCTATTCCAGCTTTGTCAATAAAGACGGAACGGCGTTGATGCCTCAAGCATACAGTGCTGAGAAATGGCAGAAGGCTAAGGTGGCTTATGAAGAAGCTATTCGTGCGGCAGAAGGAGCCGGACACAGTCTTTATACCAGTACCGACTATATGTTGGACGGATATGATAATGCAGAACCGGCCGACCCCGTGCAGCACAGATTGCGTTACACCATCATCGAGCCCGCCAACACAGAAGTGATTTGGGCAGATTGCCGTTCAGAAGGTGCTTACAGCGTTCAGAACAAGTCCCTTCCATTCTGTAATGGTTCTGCTTACAATGGTGTGTCTCCTACTCTTGCCATGTTGAAACGTTTTTATACCAAGAACGGACTTCCTGTGGATCAAGATCCTGAGTTCCCGAAAGGTAACAGTATTTATGAAGTGACTGCTTTGGGTGAAGAAAATGCCACTATTGGTGACCCGGAAGCAAAGACTATCCGTTTTAACTTAAATCGTGAGCCTCGTTTTTATTCATGGGTTGCTTTCCAGGGAGGATTCTATGAAATCATGAGTGCGTCAGACGGTAACGGAGCTTATCAGAACGATGAGAGCTATAATAAATACAGTGACTCCGGTCGAGGAAAATTGGTATGTGATTTTGTGATAGGCGGTAATACTTCTCGTCAGCCGGCAGGAAGCAGTTTGCGTACTAATAACTATTCACCTACCGGTTATCTGAATAAAAAGGGAGTAGTTCCCGGTTACAATGTACGTACTTCTTTATACAATCCACCGTTCTATCCATGGCCTGTCATCCGTTTGGCTGAGCTTTATTTGGGGTATGCCGAGGCTTGTGTGGAATGTAATGATTTAAATACAGCAAAAACTTATTTGGACAAAGTGCGTACTCGCGCCGGTATACCTACGGTAGAAACATCATGGAATGGCATTGCTACGTTGGATCAGGCCAAACTGCGTGAGATTGTTCGTCAGGAACGTACCATTGAGTTCTATTTGGAAAATCAGACTTTCTGGGACTTGCGCCGTTGGAAACAGGCAGCAGAATATTTTGGCGTGAAGGCCAAAGGTATGAATATTGCAGGTAAGACTATAGATGAGTTTGCACAAGAAACAGAAGTGTCTTTTGAACGTAAGTTTGAAAGTCCGACTCAATATTTAATGCCTGTTCCTTTGACAGATGTCAACCGTAACATGAATCTGGTTCAAAATCCTGGTTATTAATAAAATAAATAAAGATGAAGAATACATTTAAATATTATGCCGGAATGCTCCTGATTGGAGTTACCTTGGCAAACATCAGTTGCAGCAGTGATGAAGATGGGATTACACCGGCCGAAATCACAAACTTGATAGCAGAAAGTACTTCCGGGCGCATTGTACTTCGTTGGGATACTCCTGAAGATGCCGGTATCCGTTATATTGAAGTGAACTATTACGACCCATTGCAGAAAAAAGATGTTATGCGTACTGCAAGCATTTATGCAGATAGTATTGAAATACCGGATACACGTAAGAAGTTTGGCGAGTATCAGTTCTCGGTACAAACAGTAAGCCCTACAGGTGATAAGAGTGCGGTTCAAACTATCTCAAAGGTTTCGGAGCCGGCATTGCCTACTTTTGTGAGTACACAGATAGCTTTGACTGCTGCTGACTTGAGTACGAATGCGCAGGAGCCGACTGAAGGACCTATTGCTAATCTGCTGGATGGCAATACCGGCACTTTTTTTCATACGGCATGGAGTGTCAATATACCGGCTCCTCATTGGATGCAGGTTAACTTGAAAGAAGAAATAACAGGTTCCTATAAGTTCTATTATGCACCTCGTAATAACGGCAGTAATAAACCGACTGATTTTGATTTGATGGGTAGCACGGATGGTACCAACTGGTTCCTTATCCGTAACTTCACTAAGGATGCAGATGGACTACCGGTTACTTCTACGGGTACATTTACTTCTGAGATTTATGATGCACCGCAACCATTCAGTCAAATCCGAATGGTAGTTAATGCTACTAATACGAGTAGTATTTTCTGGACAATGTCCGAATTTAAATTTTATTCGGTTTCTGTGACGGATCCTGAAGCCGCTGATGAATAGAAGGCTCTCTTCACAACATTAGATAGTAATTTAGGTTATCGAGGGGGGGTGTTCGTGAGAACATCCTCCTATTTTTTGCCGTAAAACAACAAAACATCTTCAAAGAAGATATATCTTTGCAACTTAAATAAAATTTTCGTCTATGAATAACACTAGTGTACTATCTGTTGCTAAGAACCGTGTAGTTTGGTTGGATGTTGTCCGTTTTGTGGCCATGTTTACGGTGGTTTGCTGTCATTGCGCAGACCCTTTTAATTTTTATTCGGGTGAGCCTTCTGCCGAGCTTGAACAAATAAAGTTTTGGGGCGCGGCATACGGAGCATTCCTTCGCCCTTGTGTCCCCCTGTTCGTTATGATTACAGGTGCTTTACTGTTGCCGGTACGAGGGGAGACGTCGGTTTTTTACAAGAAAAGGATCAGCCGTGTATTTTGGCCGTTTCTTCTTTGGTCAGTGCTTTATAATCTGTTTCCCTGGATAACCGGTTTGTTGGGATTCAAACCGGAAGTGATTCTCGACTTTTTTCCTTATTCGGGTGAAGAGGCGACTCGTCAGGCTTTGAGTGTCTCGTTGAAGAATATTGCAGAGATTCCGTTGAACTTTTCTCTTTTAGATGTACACATGTGGTATATCTATTTGTTGATAGGGTTATATCTTTATTTACCCATTTTTTCTGCATGGGTGGAGAAAGCATCGGAGAAAGCTCAATTATGGTTTTTGGCCGCTTGGGGGATTACTACTCTGTTACCTTATTATTATGAATATGTTTCGCCTTACTTATGGGGTAGTTGTTCATGGAACTCATTCGGTATGCTTTATTATTTTGCCGGTTTCAACGGATATTTATTGTTAGGACACTACTTGCGCAATAAAGACTGGTCGTTGGGCAGAATCCTGTCTTTCGGTGTTCCTATGTTTTTGGTAGGGTTTGCGGTGACTTTCTTCGGTTTCCGTCATGTAACTTCTTTACCTGAGTATAGTGATGAATTGCTTGAGCTGTTTTTTACTTACAACTCTTTGAATGTAGTGATGATGACGATACCTTTCTTTTTGTTGGCTAAGAAAGTGAATGTGCGCTCGGAGCTTGTTCAGAAGCTATTGGCCAATTTAACGATTTGCGGATTCGGGGTATATATGGTTCATTTCTTCTTTACCGGTCCCGGTGTCCTTTTGATGCGTGCCATCGGGGTGCCTGTTTGTATTCAGATTCCGGCTGCAGCTGTGGTGGCATTTACCGTATCGTGGTTGCTTGTCAACTTGATTCGTAAATTGACAGATAAGAGCTCTAAATATATAGTAGGGTAAGTCCTTGTCGGATGAAAATTGAGTAAGATTAACTTCTTTCCATCCATCTTTCGGACTTGGTCATCTGTTATTTACTTAAACTATTAATTTATCATCGATATGGAAAGAAGAGAAAAAGCCGGAGTTGGCCCGTAATATTCTGAAGAAAGCAGCTATATTCGGAGTAGACGTACAAAGCCTGTCGGTACTGGAATGGGCGCAACAATGACCGGAATAGTGAAGGAAAGTTATGAATTTAATATTTTCCTAAGGAAATTTGTTTTATAAGGAACCCAAGAATATTTTTGGAAAACTTTCCAATACAAATATCTATGGTATAGGATGAGTGTATTAAAAGTGAAGATTATGACGAAAGAGTTTTTAAAGAGGATAAACAAGTAAAGAAGGAGAAATAATTATGAAAAGAATCACGTTGTTTTTATTGGGAATTGTACTGATGTCGACAGTGGCATGCGGAAGAACGAATAGTAATGCTAATTCAGATCGGGTGACGGCGGCAGAAGACTCTAAGGCTAAAGTCATTCACTTGACCAAAGCGGAATTTTTGGAAAAGGTATATAACTTTGAGAAAAATCCCGATGAATGGAAATATGAAGGTGACAAACCTGCGATTGTCGATTTCTATGCTACTTGGTGCGGTCCATGTAAAATGGTAGCTCCTATTTTGGACGAGCTTGCAAAAGAGTATGACGGACAGATTGTTATTTATAAGGTAGACACGGATAAAGAAACGGAATTGGCGCGTGCTTTCGGTATCCGCAGTATTCCTTCCATTCTGTTTATACCGATGAACGGAAAGCCGGAAATGGCACAGGGAGCTCTTCCCAAAGAAGCTTTTAAGAAGGCCATTGATGAGTTGCTATTGAAAAAATAAGTATTTTTGTGCAATAGCTGTTCAAAAGAATAAGATATGGACACATTATGTAAAATCCGTATTATAATAAATAAGGCATAGCATGAATTTATCGGCAGAAACGCTCCATTTCATCGAGGAACATAGGCATGATGATGTTCGAACTCTTGCCTTGCAGGGGAAGAAGTATCCGGGTGTGGATATGGCTTTGGCTGTGACACAAATATCCGGCAGGCAAATTGCAGAGCAGAAGATACCTTCGTGGTATGCATTGTCCGGATTGCTTTATCCCCGGCATTTGTCAATGGAACAGTGCTCGTCCGAGTTGACGGCAAAGTATAAGGCTCATTTGTTGGAGGGAGAGTCTTTTGCCGATTTAACCGGAGGCTTTGGCATAGATTGTGCTTTTATTTCCCGCCGTTTTAAGTATGCCGATTATGTGGAGCGGCAAGATGAATTATGTGCGCTGGCTGCACATAACTTTCCTTTATTGGGACTGGGGCATGTCCGTATCCACAATATGGACGGGGTCGATTACCTGCATAACATGTCTCATGTGGACTGTCTTTTTCTGGACCCGGCACGTAGGGATGGACATGGAGGCAAGACGGTTGCCATTTCGGACTGTGAACCGGATATTGGCGTATTAGAGTCCTTGCTGGTTGAGAAAGCGGATAAGGTAATGGTAAAACTCTCACCGATGCTGGACTTGTCTTTGGCTCTGAAAGAGTTGAAAACCGTTAGTGAAGTACATATCGTGTCTGTGGGCAATGAGTGTAAGGAACTACTGCTTGTATTGCAAAAAAGCCCCATTTCATCAGATGTTTTTATTCATTGTGAACTGAGTACACACATAGGAGAGAGTCAGCATTATGTGTTTACTCAGAAGCAGGAAAGGCTGTCACCGTGCCCTCTTGCCGGACAAGTGGAAACCTATTTGTATGAACCGAATGCGTCTATCCTGAAAGCCGGAGCTTTTCGTTCTTTGACTCAGGCATATCCGGTAAGAAAGTTGCATGTGAATAGTCATCTATATACCTCTTCCTCTTTTGTGGCTGACTTCCCCGGAAGAAAGTTCAAGGTAGAGTCGGTGACGGGTTTTGGTAAAAAAGAGCTGAAAGCCTTTTTGCAGGATATGGGAAAAGCCAATCTCACCGTGCGAAACTTTCCTTCTTCGGTGGCCGAACTGCGGAAACGCCTGAAGCTGAAAGAGGGTGGGGAAGATTATATCTTTGCTACTACCTTATCGGATGAACAAAAGGTCTTGATAAGAGGCAGAAAAGTGAATTCTTCTCATTCTTTATAAGCCGAGGATAAGTTTGTAGCCTATTCCCCTGACATTCACAATCCTGACTCGGCTGTCTTTTGCCAACTTATGCCTTAGCTTGGTGATGAATACGTGCAGGCTGCGGGAGTTGAAAAAGCTGTCATCACCCCATAGCTCCAGCAGAATGCTTTGACTGCTTACCACTTCATTGCGGTTATTGCATAGCCGTTTCAATATCTCCGATTCACGATGTGATAGTTCCTGAGCTGTTCCCGCAAAGGTGAGCTGTTGGGTAACCGGGTTGAACTGATAGTCTCCTATTTCATAAGAATGACTGACTTCTTTTTCTATGAATGCCTTATGCATCAATGCTTTGAGTCGTACTATCAATTCCTGCATTCCGAAAGGTTTCTTCAAATAGTCGTTTGCCCCCAACTCGAATCCTTCCACTACATCATTGATGGCCGAGCGTGCCGTGAGGAACAGTACAGGGGTCAGTTTGTCTGTCTGCCTGATGCGGCGAACCATCTCGAAACCATCCATGCGGGGCATCATTACATCTGCCACTACGATATCCGGTTTCTGTGCAAAGAAGGTACGTAACCCTTCTTCGCCATCCGAAGCTGTGGTGATAATAAACTCCTGTTCTTCCAATGTGTCTTTGATAATCATTGCAAGTGTCAATTCATCTTCTACCAATAAAACGTGTATCTTTTCCATTATTTGCCGGGTATTTGAAGAATAAATGTACTTCCTTTTCCTATGCTGCTTTCTACGGTGATGCTTCCTTTGTGTTGTTCTGCCATTGTCTTGACATAATAGAGTCCTAATCCGTATCCTTTTACATTATGTAAATTTCCTGTCGGAACCCGATAAAACTTATCAAATAAGTGTTTTTGTTTGTCACCGGGTATGCCGATGCCTTTGTCACTCACCTTAACCGTTACATAACCATTACACACCGTTACGGAAATGCAAATATCCGCCTTTTCACCGGAGTATTTCACTGCATTGTCTATCAGGTTGCTTATCATGTTGTAGAGATGGGTGCGGTCTGCATATATGGTGGTGTTGTCCATCATTGCCAGGTGGCAATCCATTGGTTTGTCCGCTTTAAGTTGGTGCTGCCTGATAAGTGTTTCCAACATCGGTTTCAAATCTATCTCTTCATAATTGAGCCGGAAGTTCTTACGTTGTTCCATGCTCATGGACAGAATCTGTTCCACCAAGCCACTGAGTTGCTTGAGTTGTGCTTGGATGATTTGCAGATAAGTGTGTCTTTTTTCCGGGTTCTCGGCTCCCTTGAAGTTCAGCATGGCATCATTGGCAGCGTAGGCTACGGCTATCGGGGTCTTGAGCTCATGAGTGATGTTATGAGTGAAATCCTCTTTCATTTCTTCCACACTCTTTTGGCGTAAAATGATTCGGGTGAGATACCAAAAGGAGATTCCCAATATGATAATGATAAAGAAGGAAGTGTAGAGAATACCTTTCATTTGCCGGAATACGAGCATATCTGTCGGTTCCACCCACAAACGGTAGTATCTTTTATTATATAAATCATAATTGTAATAAAAAGAATCGGCTTTCTTGCTTGGAATGAAGCCGGGCGGATAATTCAGACTTCGTACAATGGTCGTGTCCTTGTCGTGCAGCTTCAGCATTTCTATACGGTGGGGCAGGAAGATGATTCCCCGCATAGCGAGTGTGCGATTGAAAAGGCTGTCGAAAGTGGATAGGTTGATTTCGGTAAACAAATCAAGCTGGCTGTGTATGCCGCGTTGAAAATACTTGGTGAGCAACTCCAGTGTTCCGTTTTTATCGACAGTGCTTGACAGAGGTTCATTGATTTCCAGTCCGATTCTGTTAGGGATATGGATTCCATAAGAGTTGCCTGCATGGGTCATGATGCTGTCTACTTCAAAGCTCGATTTGATATACTTATCAATGTTACTGTTTCTTTTTAGTGAGTCGCAACGAGCCATCATTTCGTTGTAGTCACTTACTTGCAGGGTCTCTGCCAGACAGTTATCCATATCTTTTTTCATCGAGCTGTAGAGTCCTGTCAGCCAATATGCCTGATAAGCAAATACGCCTATCAATGAAAGGATAATTAATACGGCTATGGCCTTAAACGGTATTTTCATTGTACTGTTTTTCTCATTAATCTACGAAAATAGAGAGAAATCGGTCAACTTCTTCTTTTTGATAACACTAAATAAGACTTTGTAAGCGGATGGTAACATGAAGGAATCGCTTTTCCTGCTTACTTTGTTGCATGATGAAAAACTTACTTACCATTTGCTTTTGTTGGTTTGCTCTTTCGGTATGGGGGCAACAGGATACCACATTCCTTTATATGGACAGTCTGTTCCAGCAACTTCCCGAAGTGCTGGTGCGGGGTGAGAGACCGGTGATTAAAGCTGAAAAGGGCAAACTGATTTATGATGTGCCGCGTATTATCGAAAAACTGCCGGTGACAAATGCTTATGAAGTCTTGAAAGAACTGCCCGGAGTGACCGAGCAAAACGGAACCCTGAGTTTGGGAGGACTGAGGGTTACGGTGGTGGTCAACGGCAAAGTGACCACATTGGATAAGGAGCAGTTGCGTGCCATGCTCGAAGGTACTCCTGTGAGCCGCATTGAGAAAGCAGAAATCATGTATGCCGCCCCTGCCCGTTATCAGGTGCGCGGACCGATGATAAATTTAATATTAAAATCAAACTTAGGGCAACGGTCTTCTTTGAAAGGAGAACTCTTTTCCTCCTACGAACAGTCACGACGCGAACACATCAATGAAAGAGCCGCATTGCTTTATACATCAGGCCGCTTTGCGGCGGACTTGATGTATACCTACTCTTTCGGGCATACTAAGAACGAGACAGAAAAGTGGTCGGAACATGAACTGGCCGACGGCCTGCATGAGCTTACCTTGAATACCTTGAGTAGCGGATACGGAGGACGGCATAACATCCGTTTGGGGACGGATTATGATTTTGGGAAAAAGAATGTGTTGAGCATGGTATATACTTCCCAACTCGGTTACGGGCAAGACCGTACGTCGATGCACGGAACGGGAAACAGTGATAAGGCAGATGACGGAGACCGTCGGCTTCATAATGTGAAGTTGGATTATCAATCTTCTTTCGGACTTACGGCAGGAATGGATTTTACCTATTTTGATTCTCCCGGTACGACGGTACTGACCGGTGTGATGGAAGAGGAAAAGAAATCATTCTTCTATAAGAGTAATCAACGTATCAACCGCCTGCTCTTTTATCTTAATCAGGAACATGCTTTGAATAACGGGTGGGAGTTGAATTATGGTGCGAAATATAGGACTGCGCATGATAACAGTTACCAGTTTTACTACGATGGCGAGACGGGAGACTTGCTGACAGACAACTCGTTGAAGTCACGCCGGACGGAATATACCTTTAACGGTTATGCGGGCTTCAGTAAAAACTTCGGCAAACGTTTCTCTTTTGACTTTTCACTGGCTGCCGAGCTTTATAACTCGCAAACGTGGCATGAATGGATGCTTTATCCCACATTGAATGCCAATTATCGGGCAAAGGACGGACATATGTTTCAGCTGTCTTTCAGCAGTAATCGTTCTTATCCTGACTATTGGAGTACACAACCCACAGTGCAGTATGTGGATAGTTATACAGAGGTGCATGGCAATCCGGTGCTGAAACCCTCATCCGACTATCTGGCTGTCTTGGCTTATATATTGAAGAGTAAGTATGTTTTTGCTCTTTTCTATGAAGAGAAACCTGACCATTTTGCTCAGTTACCTTATAAATTGCCCGACCGCTTGGCCGAGGTGAATAAGTTTATCAATTATAATTTCCAGCGGCAAATGGGGATACGAATGATGGCTCCTTATAAGATTGGCAAATGGTGGTCGGGCAACGGCATGTTGATAGCGATGCGGAGCCGTGACAAGGCGGATGATTTTTATGATATTCCGTTTGACCGCAAAAAGTGGGTATTCGTCTTTCGGACGAGTAATACGCTCACCCTGTCGAAGCAACCTGATGTGGTAATGAACGTAAGTGCTTTCTTGCAGACCAAAGCGCGTCAGGGAATCTATGATTTAGGCAACTATTGCGATGTGACGACTTCGGTGAAGTGGACATCGCCCGACAAGAAGGCACAGTTGACATTGACCGGCAATGATCTCTTTGACAGCCGTAACCGGATGGATTTAAGAATTGACTATGCCAATCAACATAGTCGTACAAAGTTTAATAAATCCAATCGGAATATAACTCTGTCATTCCTTTATAAATTTGGCGGCTATAAGGAAAAGAAGCGTAAGGAAGTGGATACGAGCCGATTGGGACATTGATACTTTAGGTACGGACAGCGCGGAATAGAAAAAGTCCGCGTTTGTCCGTAAAGTCTGTACCTGAAATAAATGGAGTAAATCCGTCGGTAGTTTACCGTTCAAACGGTTTCAGCCTTCCATTTTTGTTTTGAATGCCAAGGCATACATGCGCATCTGCTTTACCATGGCCAGCAAACCATTGCTGCGTGTGGGAGACAAATGTTCTTTCAGGCCGATTTTCTCTATAAAGTAGAAATCGCTGTTCAATATTTCGTCGGGAGTGTGTCCTGATACGACTTTAATGAGCAATGCGATGATACCTTTTACTATCAATGCATCGCTTTCTGCCTGGAAAACCACTTTGCCGTCTGTCAGGTCAGCCTGTAACCATACACGGCTTTGGCAACCGTCAATCAGGTTTTGTTCCGTTTTATATTGAGGGTCGAGTGGTTCTTGCTCATTTCCCAAGTCAATCAGTAATTGGTATTTGTCCATCCAATCGTCAAAGTCACTGAATTCCTCGATAACCTCGTCTTGAAGTTCGTTTATTGTTTTCATTGTTTTGAATTTTATTTCTCATTATAAATTACATCCATCACTGTTTGACCGACAGCTTTCAGTGTATTGCGGTCTATATTGTCCATCGTATCGTTTATCGTATGCCAGGTAGAGCCGAAAGAAGAACGTTCGTTATTGGCATCATAATTGATGATGTCCACACACGGGATACGTGCCAGTTGGTGTACATACAAGTGGTCATCGGTTACAGGAATGCCGTCCGCTTTCACAAAATACTTGCCATAGCCCAGCTCATGTGCCTTTTTCCAAATCTTTTTCATTTCGGAACGTGCCGTTTCCGAGGAATAACCCTCATAATAGAAAGTTGCATCTTTACCGCCTACCATATCAAGCAGAATTCCGTAGCGGGCATTATAATTCTGTACGTGGGGAGTGCGTGCCCAGAACTGTGACCCCAGACACCATGTATCCTGTTTGGGTTGTCCTGTATAAAATTCCGGCGTTCCGTAGTCTTCCGCATCAAAGAAGATAATGTCAATGCCCAGTGCCGGTTCTTTCTGTTGAATTTGACGGGCGATTTCCAGCAATACGCCTACACCGCTTGCGCCATCATTTACTCCGAGAATATGCGTGTGGTGATTCTTGGGGTCGGGATCATTGTCGGCATACGGCCGGCTGTCCCAATGCGCACAAAGCATGATGCGTTTTTTGCTTTCGGGTTTATAGGCTCCGATGATATTCCGTGCTTTCAGTATGGTTCCGTCCCAAGCTATGAGGTCTGCACGTTGGTTATAAACCTTGGCTCCAAACTTTTCCAGTTGTTGAGCCAAATACTCTCCGCATTCTTCATGTGCTTTTGTATTCGGCACTCTCGGACCGAAATCCGCTTGTGCCCCGACGTATGCATAAGCACTGTCTGCATTGAATTCGGGTGCTTTGACTACTTCTTTTTCCACTGCATCTATTCGGTCACTTTTCTTATTGCTGTTTCCGCAAGAAATAACGGTCAGTACAAGCATCAGGAACAGGATGGTTAAAATGTTCTTATTCTTCATATATTTCTCTTTTAAATCTTCCACTTTGTCCGGTTGCAAAGTTACATTATTTTCTTTGTACTTCTTCCATTACCCGCAGGAAGTTTCCTCCCCAGATAAGCCGGATACTTTCTTCGCTGTATCTTTCTAACAATAGTTGACGGGTGAAGTTTATCAGTTCCGATGCAGAAGCACAACCGGTGATGCCTCCGTCACCGTCAAAGTCGGTACCGATACCCACATGTTCTATTCCCATGATATTCACCATGTGGTTCAGATGATTGATGGCATCTTTAATGGTTGCATGGCCTTCTTTCCGCAGGAAGCCGTCGTATAACGTTACTTGGGCTACTCCTCCTTTGGCGGCAAGAGCCTTCAGTTGGGCGTCTGTCAGGTTACGCGGATGGTCGCACAATGCACGTGCGGAAGAATGCGAGGCAACAATCGGCTTCGTGCTGATTTCCAACGCATCATAAAAACTTTTTTCTCCGGCATGCGAGATATCTACCATCATGCCTACACGGTTCATTTCTTTAATTACGTTTTCTCCGAAAGCACTGACTCCCAGTCCTTCGGCATTATCACGTGCCGAACCGCAAATGTCATTATTCCCATTGTGGCAGAGTGTCATATACACCACTCCGCGTTTTCGGAAACGCTCCACATTACTTATATCCTTGCCAATGGCATAACCATTCTCTATTCCCAGCATAATGGCTTTCTTCCCTTCCATTTTCAGCCGCCATAAATCGTTTGGCGTATAAGCCAAATCAACGGCCGTACAGTTCTTGGCAACCATTTCTTCTATTTCGTTCAGAATGCGGTCGGCTTTTGCAGTAGCAGCCGACAATGCCTCGTCGGTACGTTCCGATTGTTTCAGGTAGGCTACCATGATTGTGGCATCCAGTCTGCCTTCCGTCATCTTATGTAAGTCCACCAATATCTTTTTGTCGCGGGAAGCAAAGTCAATGCCCCGGTCGAAAAACATCGGCGTATCGCAATGCGAATCCAGCGTAATCATACGGCTGTGCAGACGTTTTGCTTCCTGAAAAGAAGCAGCTTCTTTTATCAGCCAGTGGAAGAGTGGCATCATGCATTCGTCACCCCGTAAGATGAAACATTCGGGATGCCATTGAACTCCCAGCATTGATTTATATTCGGTGGATTCCATCGCTTCTATCACTCCGTCCGCAGCCCGGGCACACACGCGGAAACCCGGTGCAACTTCTTTTACAGCCTGATGGTGGAAAGAATTTACCGGCAGGACATCTTTTTCAAACAGACGGTGTAGCAATGAATCTTTTTCTATCCGAACCGAATGTGATGCATAACTTCTTTCCAGATCCTGGTCGTGCTTTATGCGCGTTCCTTCCATTTGTGAGTGGATATCCTGATACAAGCTGCCTCCGAGGGCGGCATTCATCATCTGTATGCCCCGGCAGATACCCAGTATCGGGATTTGTCTGTCGGCAGCCAGCTTTGTCAATAAGAGTTCCTGCCTGTCACGGTGTGGGTTGATGCTGTGGAGTTCCTTTACCGGTTCTTCATCCATGAAAAGAGGATTGATATCCGCACCTCCCGTCAGCAGGATTCCGTCCAGCGATTCGAGTGCATTTATCAAACTGTCAGTGTCATCGAATGAAGGGAGAATGAATGGCACTCCGCCTGCTTTCAGAATGGAAGTAAAGTAACCTTCTGCCAAGGTGCATTCCCCATCCCTGAAGTTTCCGGTCAGTCCGATAACCGGTGCTTTTTTGTAACAGGGGAATGTGCGGTGTATATCATCGTACGCTGCTGAAATGTCAAATGTTTGAAAGGTTTTCATAAGTTAAATTATTCATAGAAACTAAGCAAAGATAGGGATAAATCCAGATTTATTTTTCATATTTGCTAAAAATCTAATGATTATGGAACCTATACAGGACTTTGCCCGATTAATCAGCCGTCTGCGTGCGCAAAAGGAGCGTAAACGAGTTGCAGTGGTTTGCCCTAACGACCCGCATACGGAGTATGTTATTACCCGTAGCTTGCACGAAGGGTTTGCCGATTTCCTGTTGGTGGCTGATACTCCCCATTTATTGAATGCCGAATATATCCGGTTGCAGTACCCGGAGCATGTAAAAGTGTATGAGGCGACAAGTCCCGACAAAGCTGCTCAAGAAGGAGTGGCATTGGTCAGAGAAGGACATGCCGATGTGTTGATGAAAGGAATAATCAACACCGATAACCTGCTGCGTGCGGTTCTTAATAAGGAACATGGTTTGCTTCCTCAGGGAAATGTATTGAGCCATATAACAGTGGCTCAGATACCTACTTATAATAAATTATTGTTTTTCTCGGATGCGGCAGTAATCCCCCGACCTACATTGGCTCAGTTTGAGGCTATGCTGAAATACGATTTGGAAGTTTGTCGCCGTTTGGGTATTTCCGAACCTCGGGTGGCACTTATTCATTGCACCGAGAAGATAAATGAAAAGTTTCCCCATACCCTTGACTATGCTGTTTTAAAGGAACGTGCCGCATCCGGTGCTTACGGCTCCATGTTTCTGGACGGGCCGATGGATGTAAAGACGGCTTGCGATGCTCATAGTGGTGAGGTGAAAGGCATAAGTTCGCCTGTAGTGGGGCATGCTGACCTGTTGATATTTCCCAATATCGAATCAGGCAATACATTTTATAAAACAGTATCCTTATTCGGCGATGCTAATATGGCAGGTATGCTGCGCGGAACCATAGCTCCGGTTGTTGTCCCTTCACGTGCCGATTCGGGAAACTCGAAATATTATAGTTTAGCATTGGCTTGCGTGGCCGGATAAAACCTTAAAGTTATATGAAGATATTTGTCATTAACCCGGGCTCTACTTCCACGAAGTTGGCTCTTTTTGAAAATGAAAAAGTAATATGGGCGGCAGGTGCTCACCATTCCTCAGAAGACTTGCAACATTTTCATCATGTGAATGAGCAATATGAGTATCGCAGGGATTTTATATTCCGATTGTTGGCCGAGGCCGGTATTCCTATTGAGTTTGACGCTGTGATTGCGCGGGGCGGCTTGTTGAAACCGACTCCGGGGGGAGTGTATGCCATTAACGAACAGATGAAATATGATTTGCTTCACGCACGTATGGAGCATGCTTGTAATTTGGGGGCTTTAATTGCCGATGAAATGGCAAAAAAATGCGGTTGCCCCGCTTATATTGCCGACCCGGAAGTGGTGGATGAGTTGCAGCCGGCAGCGCGTTATACCGGTATCCCCGAGATAGAACGTATTTCTATTTTCCATGCATTAAACAGTAAGGCGGTTTCCCGTAAATATGCCGCTTCCATCGGAAAGCATTATGAAGAATTGAATTTGATTGTGGTTCACCTGGGAGGTGGCATCTCGGTCGGAGCACACTGTCAGGGCAGGGTAATTGATGTAAACAATGCGTTGAACGGTGAAGGCCCTTTCAGCCCGGAGCGTGCCGGTACTATTCCTGCCGATCAGTTTGCCGAACTGTGTTTCAGCGGGAAATATACCTTGCGTCAGGTGAAGAAGATGTTGAACGGTAAGGGTGGTTTGATAGCCCATCTCGGGACAAACGATGTTGCTTCTATTGCCCATAAAGCCGAAGCAGGCGAGGAGCCCTATAAAGGAGTGCTGGATGCCATGCTTTATACGGTTGCCAAACAGGTCGGGGCGATGTATGTTTCGCTTCGCGGGAAAGTGGATGCCATTATTCTGACAGGAGGAATAGCCCATAGCGATTATTGTGTAGGTGCTCTTCGTGAACAGATAGACTATCTGGCTCCTGTTGTACTGATTCCCGGGGAGGATGAAATGGGTTCGCTGGCATTCAATGCTTTGGGGGCATTGAAAGGAGAGCTGCCTTTGCAGGTGTATCACCCGCAATAATACATTCTTTTCAGCTTTCCTCCATGCTTTTCAGTTCCCATCCGCAGAATGGGGATGTATCAAAACTTCCTTTTTATCGAAATGGGGAGTGTGTCAAAACGTGGATAATGCTGTCGTTTAATCTGTAGGGGCGAGGTTCGCTCGCCCGAAAACAGTTTGCTTTGTGTCTTCGGGCAGGCAAATCCTGCCCTACAGTTGACGATGGGATAGGTCTTTTAGTTTCGACATACCCTCATGGAGGTGAGTCTCTATACAGTGTTGCTGCGCTTTGTTTCCTCCGGCATGCCTCGGATTTGTCCGGCGGTGTCTTCCCATTGTTCTGCCGGTAGGGGGCATTTCTCTTTCGGCAGTTCTGTTCGAGTAACAAGGGGCAGTCATTGTTCTTGTGGATTTAACACCTCAAGCAGACACCTGTCCCCCGGTGTTGTCTCTTCCGGTTTTCAACCCCTGCATGCGTTTTTGAGCTTCCTAAGCCGTTTCATTAGCCGGACCAAGCGTTTTCGTCCTTTCGGTTATGCCCGTCTGTTAGTTGAATTACTACAGTCTCCGGCAGCGGACTGTATGATTCATTGCAGTGGACCGTACAGTCTGCTACAGTGGACTGTACAGTCCATTGCCGCAGACTGTAATAATCTTCCGTTCAAAAGGCCTTGGCTGATCCTAAGAAACCGCTTATTCTTCCCTTTGTTTGTGATGTGATATTTAAATCCTTAAAAGAACAATGTGCCCCTCCAAAAAAAAGGCTGTAATGCTTGGTGCACTACAGCCTCTTTATTTAGTCTGAACCCGTTCTGAGGGTCGTCAGATGCGATTGTTATTAGTTATACTGATAGTCGATAGTGGATGTTGTTACTACGCCATTCTTATCAGTGAAGGTAACTACCAATGTACCCTTTTCACCGCTCTTCATATCGGTAATACTTACACCCTTTGCATCTTTGCCGGCTGCTGTTCCTGTCGGAGCAACAACAGTTCCTTTGGAAGCTTCAGTGTTGCTGTATGCAACTTGGACTTTAGTAGCAGCGTCTGGAGTTGTGCTAACCAGTGTGATGCCATCAATAGCCATATCAGTACCTGCTACAGCAATTTCTTTACCATTGAATACCAATGCCAAACCTGCTCTCTTATCAGCAGCGCCTGTCAACGGTGCGATATAGTTGTCAGCTCCTACTGTGGCAATGCTTTGAGCAGCACCTGCTTTGTAGTAAACGATTTTAGCATCTTCAAAGATACTCTTGACGGTTACGGTAAAGTCTTTAGATACTGTCAAGTTTGTTGCTAATTCGATGGAAGCGGTTGCAGCAAGCGTGTTATACTTAACCTTGTTATCATCTATCAGTCCATTGGCATCTGCAATTTCACCCTTCTTTACAGTAAGTTCTGTTACTTTATCGGCATCAGTAGTGTATGTAGCAACATATTCGATGTTGTCAATAGCAAGACCTTTCACGCCATCTTTTACTGTGTATGCTTTAGCCAAAGAAAGAGTTGCATTGCTACTGTATCCCATACGTGCAGTAAGAGTAGTACCTGCTTCATTCCACAAAGCATTGGTGTTAACTACTGCCAATTCATCGAATGAAGGCAATGTGATAGTGTAGTTTGCACTTACTTTCTTGATTTCATTACCGGCATCGGCAGCATCAGACAAAGTGATGGTCAACTTGGTTGCACCTGCCTTTGGAGCATCTGCAATTTCGCTATCTGCAATCTTGGCATACTTGATAGTCTTGATGGTTGCAGCAGAAGACAAGTCTGTTACTTGTTTCTTGCATGCAGCATCTGTGTAATATGTTACATTAGATTTTGTGATATCTTTTTTAAAGAAGTTACCGTCAGTAGCCCAAGTAATGTTGCCCTGAACTTTGTCAGCCTGTTCGTCTGTCAATCCGGTAAATGTATTACCCAAGTCGATAACGAAGTTCTTTTCGGGCATCAACTTATAAGTCTGGTCTGCAATCGGTTCGTCTTCTACTGTAGCAGCCACGAATGTAACCTTGATATATTGCTTGGTTTCAGTACCTGTTACGTCCAGAATATGCACAATGAAAGGTATTTCTTGCTTGGCAGCTTTGTCAGCAGCTGTAATCTTCATACCGTTTACTGTTACACCATATCTGCCGGCTTTGTCGATGTCACCGATTTCAAGATATGCATCATAAACTTTGTGGGCGTCTGCATTGCTTGCGTCTTTGTCTTCAATGATGATTTCGTTAGTACCTAATTTGAAGTCGCTGATAGTAAGAGGGGTGCTTGCAGTCTTTGCAGCATCTGTTCCTTCTGCTCCTCCCACTTTAATCTTTGTTGCTGCAAGAGCAGTTGTTTCAGCTGTTTCATCGGTATCGATAACAAATTCATAACCTGTTACCAAGTCGCCGTTTACAGACAATGCATATTTCACGTTCTTAGCCTGGCTTTCAACTTCTGTTGCAAAAGCAGTAGCGATATTGTCGGCTGTAACCGTTTCATCCATTGTGATGGCTACTGTCCAGTCGCCATTGGCTGATGCAGCTCTATTACCATAGATAAGATCATTGTTTGCTGTTGCAGTGACAGTTACAGGAGCTACAGAACCGTCAGAAGCAACCAGTTTCAATGTCTGTGCACCCAAGTTGTAGCTTGAAGGAACTACCGTAACTTTTCCTTCTGTATAGCGTCCCAACAAAAGTTGTCCTTTGGCAATGTTTCCTTTAGCACCTTTCCAGGTGATTGCTTTGTCTGCTTTTCCCCAAGCAATACCGGTAGGGTTATTTGCAGTTGTGTTAGCCGTAAATATTGCTTTTTTATCGTCTACGTTTACACTCATCATTCCCGAAGTTGCTTTCGGCAATTTGATAGTCTTCATTTCACCGTTGGCATCGGGCAATGTGATGGTGTACATACCGTCAGCATCATTTTCCAGGATGGCATATTTTCCAACCTTGATGCCTGTTGCCTTGCCGTTCACATACAGTTCGTTGTCTTTCACTTCTACAGTGTCACCCAACTGACCGATTACTTTTCCGTCTACTTTCAGGTCTTTACCGTCAACTGTCACCACTGTTTTTTCCACACTGGGAGCCGTTGTTTTGATGGTATAAGTATGAGAGCCTGTACCGTCTACCACAGTCAATACACCTGTCTTTTCATCGAAAGTCACACTGGATACACCCTTGTCGCCAATCTTTGACTCCAATTCAGACAGTGTGGTTTCAATCTTGTCAATCTTGCCGTTGATTTCGTCGATATCATCGTCGTAATCCTTACAAGACACAAATGTTCCTGTCGAGGTAACCATCAAGGCTCCGAACAGGATTGCACTTAAAA
>ERZ773216.90-NODE-90-length-112379-cov-7.969962_pt1 | contig 112379 bp, 94 predicted proteins | sample MGYA00511259_ERZ773216 | MGnify/ENA primary metagenome ERZ773216 (study PRJEB29015, sample SAMEA2737764) | human gut metagenome | biome: human gut; feature: human-associated habitat; material: faeces | place: China | collected 2012 ... | reverse complement strand
CTGGATCGGAGAACAGTAAGGAGAACAGATTATGGCACTGAGTAATTCCCAGTACAACGCGGTGATGCGCGGGTATGAAGAACGGCAGCGCTTGCAGCGCCGGGCCATGGAAGCACGGGTTCGGGAAGTATACAGCAAAATACCGCAGATTCAGGAGCTGGACCGCCAGCTCAGTACAAGGGCCGCAGACTGTGCCAGACGGGTGCTGGGCGGAGACACAAGAGCCCGGGAACATCTGAAGGAAGAACTGGCGGATCTGAAAGAGCAGAAACTGACGCTTTTAAAATCAGCCGGGTTCCCGGCAGACTATATGGAGCCTCGCTATGACTGCCCGGACTGTCAGGATACGGGCTATGTGAATGGAAAACGCTGTCACTGCTTTGAACGGCAGCGGCTGAATATTCTTTATGCCCAGTCTAACATTGAGGCAGTCTTAAAAGAGGAGAACTTTGACCATCTCCGCTTTGATTTTTACGATGATACCGAGAAAGTTCCTCAGCTGGGCATGACAGAGAGGGCCTACATGGATGTGGTGGTGCGGCAGTGCCGTGAGTTTGCGCAGCAGTATCCGGCAAAAGGAAACAGCATCCTCTTTACCGGCGGCACAGGTGTGGGAAAGACATTTCTCACCAACTGCATTGCGAAAGAACTGATCGACCGGTGCATTTCGGTCATTTATTTATCCTCCAATGAGCTGTTTGAAATCTTTTCCAAATACAAGTTTGGCAGGGAAAGCGAGGAGGATGCAGAGGAGAGTTACCGCTATATTCTGGAATGTGACATGCTGATCATCGATGACCTGGGAACGGAGCTCAATAACTCCTTTGTGTCCTCCCAGCTCTTTTACTGCATCAATGAGCGCATCGGCAGAAAGAAGGGAACGATCATTTCCACGAACCTGTCCATGAGCATGCTGAAGGACACCTATTCAGACCGTGTTACGTCCCGGATCATGAGCAATTACCGTGTCATCCCGCTTTACGGTGCGGATATCCGTATGAAAAAGAGGGTATTTGCTTGACTTAACTGAGGCATAATGATATAAAAGAAGCGATGTGGCGGCATCCCGGGATCCGGGAGGCTTCGCCGGTTACGAATAACAAATAATATACATTGCATGGAGGAAAAGATGATTTACGAAGAGAAGACCATTGAGACCATTCCGGTAGGACCATTAGGACTGATTCCGTTAAAAAGCTGTTCGACCCTGGGTGCGAAGGTAAACGACTGGCTGGTCGAGTGGAGAAAGGAACGCGAGAGTGAGCACAAATCTACTATCGCGTTTGCAGGCTATCAGAGAGACTCTTACATTATTGAGGCTAAAACCCCGCGTTTCGGCTCCGGTGAAGGCAAGGGAACCATTGAGTCTTCCGTTCGTGGTGACGATCTTTACATCATGGTAGATGTATGTAACTATAATCTGACCTACTCTCTGTGCGGCATGACCAATCATATGTCCCCGGATGACCATTTCCAGGACTTAAAGCGTGTGATCGCGGCAGCAGCAGGCAAGGCACGCCGTATCAACGTCATTATGCCGTTCCTCTATGAAAGCCGTCAGCATAAGCGCTCCGGCCGTGAGTCCTTAGACTGTGCGCTGGCCCTGCAGGAGCTGACCAACATGGGTGTAGAGAATATCATCACCTTTGACGCTCACGACCCGCGTGTGCAGAATGCCATCCCGTTAAAGGGCTTTGAGACTGTACAGCCGATTTACCAGTTTATCAAGCATCTGTTAAAGAATGAGACAGAGCTTCAGATCGACAGTGACCACATGATGGTCATCAGCCCGGATGAGGGCGGCATGGGCCGTGCTGTTTACTTTGCAAACGTACTGGGCCTGGATATGGGTATGTTCTACAAGCGCCGCGATTATACCAAGATCGTGAACGGCCGCAACCCGATCGTGGCTCACGAGTTTTTGGGCTCCAGCGTAGAAGGCAAGGATGTTATCATTGTGGATGATATGATCTCCTCCGGCGAGAGCATGCTGGATGTTGCAAAGGAGTTAAAGCGCAGAAAAGCAAGAAAGGTATTTATCTGCGCAACCTTCGGTCTGTTCACCAACGGACTGGCTAAATTTGACGAGTATTATGAGAATGGCCTGATCGACCGGATCCTGACTACCAATGTGGTATACCAGACTCCGGAGCTGTTATCCAGACCGTACTACATTGATGTAGATATGAGTAAGTACATTGCCCTGATCATCGACAACTTAAATCATGATGATTCTTTAAGCGAGCTGCTGAGCCCGACCAAGCGCATCAACAAGCTTCTGGACAAGTACCGCAATAAATAAGGTGGTTATTTCATGAGTGAAGACAGAACAAAGAAAGACCCGCTTCTGGGCGGACTTGACGGCATGCGCGCCGGACAGCACTGGGAGGGAGAGCCGGAGAGCTTAAGGCATTCGGAAAAGCCGGACCAGGCGCAGGAGGCATTCTCTGCGGAGAAGGTGCAGTCTGCTGAGGAAGAAGCGAGAAAGATCGCGCAGGAATTGCACAGAGAGGCAGTCAGAACCGGCAACACGGAAAAAGAGGTGGAAGTGCCGCAGGTGGAGCCGACAGAGGGTAGAAAGAAAAAGTCACGCAAAAAGGAAGAACAGCCGGGCGGCTGGGGAAAAGAGCTTTTTGAGTGGATTAAGATTGTTGTGTCTGCAGCACTCATTGCTTTCGTACTGAATACCTTTATCATTGCTAACAGTGAGGTGCCGAGCGGTTCTATGGAGAATACCATCATGACGGGTGACCGCGTCATCGGCTCCAGGCTTTCCTATCATTTTGAGGATCCAAAGCGCGGAGATATTGCTATTTTCCGTTTCCCGGACAATGAAAAGATTTATTATGTAAAGCGTATCATTGGACTGCCGGGAGAAACCGTGGACATTGTGGACGGCAAGGTTTACATCAACGGTTCAGGCGAGCCGCTGGATGAGCCGTATATCCGCGAGCCTATGATCCCGGAGGAACCCATGCACTTTGAAGTGCCGGAGAACTGCTATTTCATGATGGGAGACAACCGGAACTATTCCATGGATGCCCGCCGCTGGGAGAATACCTATGTTAAGCGTGACAAGATCATTGCGAAGGTACTGTTCCGCTACTTCCCGAAACCGGGAATGCTGAAATAAATACAGACTGAAAACAGGCCTGCGAAAGCTGCTAAAAGCGGCATTTCGCAGGCCTGAACTGTTTGCGGAATATTGTTATTTGCCGCGGAGTGTGATATATTTTAGATACATTATGGTCTGACGCCGGGATATGGCGCCGGGATACGTCTGATAATTTGGAGAGGGAATGGGAATGAGAGACACAACACTGGTTATTATGGCAGCCGGAATCGGAAGCCGGTTTGGCGGAGGTATCAAGCAGCTCGAACCGGTAGGTCCGGGAGGAGAAATCATTATGGATTATTCTATCCATGACGCGCTGGCAGCCGGATTTAATAAGATTATTTTTATCATCCGCAAGGATCTTGAGAAAGATTTCAGGGAGATCATTGGAAACCGCATTGAGAAGATTGCCCATGTGGAATATGCATTTCAGGAGCTGAATGCGCTTCCGGAGGGCTACCATGTAACAGAGGGAAGAAAGAAGCCATGGGGAACCGGTCAGGCAGTTCTTACCGTGAAGGATCTGGTGCATGAGCCGTTTCTGGTCATCAATGCAGATGATTATTACGGAAGAGAGGGATTTTTCAAAATCCATGATTATATGGTCAATGAGATGGATACTGAGGGTGACGTGTATGACATGTGCATGGGCGGATTCATTCTGGAGAATACATTAAGTGAGAATGGTACTGTAACCCGAGGCGTCTGCGAGGTGAATCCGGATGGCACCTTAAGGGATGTAACGGAGACCTATGATATTGAGCGTAAGGGCAACGGCATCTTTGCGAATGATGAGCAGGGCAATCCGGTGGTTGTGGATGCACGACAGTATGTTTCCATGAACATGTGGGGCCTTCCGCCGAAATTCCTGGATGCCCTGGAGGCAGGCTTTCCAGAATTTCTGGATGGCATCAAAGAGGGAGATGTGAAGGCAGAGTACCTGCTTCCGAAGGTCATTGACCAGCAGATCAAGAGCGGAAAAGCACATGTACGGGTTCTGGAAACCCGGGACAAATGGTTTGGCGTGACCTACAAAGAAGATAAGGATGCGGTGGTTGCATCTATCCGCAAGCTGATCGAGGACGGCATCTATAAGGAGAATTTGTATGACTAAGCTGATTTCCTGGAATGTGAACGGACTGCGTGCCTGTGTGGGAAAGAATTTTCTGGATTTTTTTCATGAGGCAGACGCGGATGTTTTCTGCCTGCAGGAGACTAAGCTGCAGGCCGGACAGATCGACCTGCAGCTGCCGGGATATCATCAGTACTGGAATTACGCGGAGAAGAAGGGATACTCCGGAACGGCATTGTTCACAAAGAAGGAGCCGCTTTCCGTAACGTACGGGATTGGTGTGGAAGCGCACGATCATGAAGGACGAGTTATAACCGCGGAGTTTCCGGCATATTATGTAATTACGTGTTATACGCCGAATTCCCAGAATGAGCTGGCACGGCTTGACTACCGCATGGAGTGGGAGGACGCATGGCGCGCGTATTTAAAGCAACTGGATGCAGAAAAACCGGTTATTTTCTGTGGTGATTTCAATGTGGCGCATCAGGAAATTGATCTGAAGAATCCGAAGACAAACCGCAATAATGCCGGTTTCACGGATCAGGAGAGAGAAAAGTTCACGGAGCTGCTGGCAGCCGGTTTTACCGATACCTGGAGGTATTTCTATCCGGATCAGGCGGGAGTTTATTCCTGGTGGTCTTACCGGTTTAAGGCCCGGGAGAAAAACGCAGGATGGCGTATTGATTACTTCTGTGTATCCGACTGCTTAAAAGACCGGCTAGAGTCAGCAAAAATCCACACGGAAGTGCTTGGGTCGGACCATTGCCCGGTAGAACTGTGTCTGAAAGAATAGAACGCGCTGCGGACTGGATGCAGGCCGCAACGGGAAAGGTGGGCAGAATTGGAACAGTATCAGATTGATGTAAATGACAGCAGGGTGTATCCAATGGGCCTCACACGGACAGATGGGGGGATCCATGTATCAGCAGTGGCTGCAGCGAAGGCTTGCAGCCTGCTTTTATTTGTGAAAGAAGACAAAAATGGAAAGGAAGCAAGGTTTCGCGAGGTGCGCAACATTCCGTTTCCGGAAGAAGGAAAGACCGGCCATGTCTGGTCTATGACGTTAAACGGAGCGTTTGATGACCTGTATTATGCTTTTGAGGCAGACGGTAAACGGTTTTCCGATCCCTATGGCCGTTCCTTTGCGGGCCGGGAACGCTGGGGCAGGTTAAGCCATGCGAAACGGCTTCTTTTGTCACCGGTGGCGGAGCCGGAATTTGACTGGCAGGGGGACAGGCCGCTTCATATTCCATATGAGGATTGTATTGTGTACCGGGCTCATGTGCGGGGGCTGACAAAGCATGCGTCTTCTGGGACAGAACACCGGGGAACCTTCCGGGGAGTGGTGGACAAGATTCCTTACTTCAAAGAGCTGGGAATCACTACTCTGGAGCTTTTGCCGCCGGTGGAATTTCAGGAAGTCATGATGCCGGAGAATGTAGAGGGCAATCCCTATGGAACGAGTGAACCTACGGGCCGTCTGAATTACTGGGGCTACGCCAAGGCCGGCATGTTTGCGCCAAAGGCGTCCTATGCGGATCCGGGCACAAATCCGGTGACAGAATTCAAATATATGGTTCGTGAGCTTCACAAGGCCGGTCTGGAGGTGGTGCCGGAGCTTTATTTCTCAGGAAAGGAAGTACCGGAGTTTGTTCTGGAGACTGTGCGTTTCTGGGTGAGGGAATACCATGTTGACGGCATTCATCTGACTGGTTACGCGCCGACGGTCCTGCTGGCTAAGGACCCTTATCTGGCAGACACCAAGCTCTGGGCGTTGTCCTGGGAGGCGGAGAAACCGGCTGCCGGAGAGAAAAAGCATCTGGGCGAATACAATGACGGTTTTCTGATCGATATGCGCCGTGCGTTAAAGGGCGATGAGGAACAGATGAGCAGCCTGATCTACCGCAACCGCCGTAATCCGGCGGAGACCGGCGTGCTGAACTTTATGGCAGGTACCAATGGCTTTACCATGATGGATATGGTTTCTTATGATCAGAAACACAATGAGGCCAATGGTGAAAATAACCGGGATGGCAGTGATTACAATTATTCCTGGAACTGCGGAGCGGAAGGCCATGTCCGCAAGAAAAAGATCCAGGAGCTCCGTTCAAGGCAGCTTCGCAATGCCATGCTGCTGCTTTTCTTAAGTCAGGGAACACCGGTGCTTCTGGCAGGTGATGAATTCGGAAATTCCCAGAATGGCAACAACAACGCTTATTGTCAGGATAATGAGATATCCTGGCTGAACTGGAATCTTAATAAGTGGGATCAGGCACTTCTGGATTTTGTAAAACATGTCATCGCGTTTCGCAAGGCACATCCGGTCTTCCATATGAAGCAGGAGCCGAGAGTCATGGATTATCTGGCCTGCGGACATCCGGATATTTCCTATCATGGTGTCAATGCCTGGCAGCCGGAATTTGAAAATTTCCGACGTCAGATCGGCATTCTCTACTGCGGTGCTTATGCGAAAAAGCCGAATGGCGAAAACGATGATTTCTTTTTCGTGATTTTCAACATGCACTGGGAGCCGCACAGCTTTGCGCTGCCAAATCTTCCGAAAAACCTGGTGTGGTCGCTTGCTTTTGACACCAGTGACAGCGCGGCGGGAGGCTATTATGAGGAGGGACAGGAACGCCAGATTTTAAACCAGAAGAATTATATGGTGCCGTCCCGTTCTGTTCTCGTGTTTCAGGGAAAGAAAAAGGCGAAAAACCTTGACAAAGCCTAGCAAAACAGATATAAATGAAAGGGCAAAATGAAATACTGAAAAGTGGCCTTTCCGGTCGCTATCGCATTTAGGAGGAATTAATAATGAACAAGACAGAATTAGTAGCAGCAGTAGCTGAGCAGGCAGGCCTTTCCAAAAAAGATGCAGAGGCAGCAGTAAAGGCATTTACCGATGTAGTTGCAGAGGCTCTGAAGGCAGGAGATAAAATTCAGTTAGTAGGCTTTGGTACTTTCGAGGTATCCGAGAGAGCAGCAAGAGAGGGCCGCAACCCGAGAACCGGTGAGACCATGGTCATCGAGGCTTCCAAGACTCCGAAATTCAAAGCTGGTAAGGCATTAAAGGATCTTGTAAACGCTTAATTTATGAGATTAGATAAATACCTGAAAGTATCCCGTTTGATTAAGCGAAGAACTGTCGCGAATGAAGCCTGCGATGCCGGAAGGGTCCTGGTCAATGACCGCCCCGCCAAAGCTTCGGTGAACGTGAAGGCAGGGGACATCATTGAGATTCAGTTTGGTACTTCTTCCGTGAAGGTAGAGGTTTTGGATGTGCAGGAAACCGTCCGCAAGGATGATGCAAAGGAACTCTACCGCTACCTCTGATCTTTCTGTCATTACTTTCATAAACAGCAAAACCTTCCCATATACTGAACCATGAGTTCAGGTGGGGAGGTTTTTTTGTGGAAGAAAGAACCGGGATCCGGGACCATGCCTGCCGGCTGGAGAACCGCAATGCTGCGAGTCTGACCGGAGTGCGGGAAGTGGTGTCCTTTGACGAAAACCAGGTGGTGATGGATACGGATATGGGGCTTCTGACGATTAAGGGAAAAGACCTCCATGTCAGCCGGCTTACCGTGGAAAAGGGAGAACTGGAGGTGGAAGGGCAGGTGGACAGTCTGGCCTATTCTTCCAACGAAGCATACCGGAAAACCGGGCAGTCCATCCTGGCCCGGCTCTTTGGCTGATGGCGGCGGTGTGCCGGGAGGCCCGGCTGCTGCTGCATGGAATTGCCGTGGGAGCAATTCTGATGGCTGTGTACGACATCCTGCGCTTTCTGCGGATGCTGATCCCCCATGGAAGTCTGGCGGTGGGAGTTGAGGATTTTTGTTACTGGATCTGGTCCGGCTTTTTTACCTTCCTGTTTTTGTACCGGGAGAATGACGGAGCTCTACGTTTTTATATGATCGGAAGTATTTTTCTCTCCATGCTGGCATATGACCGTATCATCAGCAGAAATTTGCGAAAGGTCTTGAAAATGGTGCTTCGATGCATTAGAATGAAATTACACAGGTAACATAAGATTTATTTAGAAAGTCAGGGTAACAAGAAGCTGGTGAGAAACATGAAGACGCGGGGAACAGGGCGCAGAAAGCGCCGGGAAGGCTGGAGCAACCGCCTGGCCATCATTGGCATTACCGTGGTGGTACTCAGCCTGGCACTGGTGGTCAACATTAAGAATCACTCCATGGAGAAAAAGGTGATGGAATACCAGGCCAAGGAAGAATCACTGACCCGCCAGGTGGAAAATGAACAGAAACGGGCCGCAGAGCTGGAAGAACGCAGGGTCTATGTTCAGACCAAGCAGTACATCGAGGAAGTGGCCAAGCAGAAGCTGGGATTGGTAAAGCCGGATGAGGTTCTGCTCAAACCAAGACCGAAAGATCACTAAAATCATACGAGACCGGAAGTAACAGACATAGGATCCTTTCCTGCCGCATATATTGTGGTTCAGGAGGGGATTTTTTGTGTGGAAGCGAAATCGTCGCCGGGATATGGCTGATGTTAATATTTATACGGCAGAGAGATTAAATGAGATGGCCAGATCACTGGGTGAGCTGGCCCGGGCGTGCAATGACCGGATGGAAGAAGAACGCGGGCTGACCCGGGCGGATGCCCTGGCGGCCATGCAGACAGCAGCGGCGGTCGTCTGCGGGCAGTGCAGCCGCTGCAATCTGTATTGCGATGCAGATAAGGAGGATAGCTATTATCTGTATTATCTGCTTCGTTCCTTTGAGCAGAAGGGCAGAGTGGAATATGAGGACATGCCCCGGCTGTTTCTGGAGGCGTGCCGGAACAAGGAAGAGTATCTCGCACAGCTGAACCGGAATCTCGGGCGTGCAACCATGAATCTGGAGTGGAAGAACCGATTCCTGGAAAGCCGGGATACGGTCATGGTACAGTTCCGGGAGCTGGCGGTGATGCTGGAGGAGTTTGCGGGGCAGATGAGCCGGGCTGCCGATATTACGGATCAGAAAGAGGATGCGGTGCGCCGTCTGTTCCGCCTGCATCAGATCGCGGTAGATAACATGCTGCTTTTGGAGCATGAGAAGTGCTATCGGGAGGCCTATGTGACCATGCATGCATTAGGTGGGCGCTGCATGACGGCAAAGGATGCTGCGACGCTGTTTGGACAGGCTGTGGGCGGCAGAGGGTGGTATGCTCCGCCGGACACAAGGGCTCTTATCACAAAGCAGCCCGGGGTGGTACGTTTCCTTGAGCCGGGAGCATACCGGATGATGTACGGGGTTGCGCGTATGTCAAAGAATGGAACCGGGATATCCGGAGATAATTATACATATTCGGGGAGTCTGCCGGGACAGGTGATCATGAGTCTTTCAGATGGCATGGGAAGCGGAGCGGCCGCAGACCAGGAAAGCCGGAAGGTGATCGAGCTTTTGCAGCAGCTTTTGGAGACTGGCTTTTCTGCCCGTTCAGCCCTGAAGATGGTAAATACCATCCTGATGCTGACCGGGACTGAACAGCATCCGGCTACGCTGGATCTTTGTTGTGTGGATCTTTGCAGCGGTGTGCTGGAAGCAATGAAGATGGGAGCTGTGGCAACCTTTGTGCTCAGCAACGGGCAGGCAGAGATACTGGATGCAGGCAATCTGCCGGCAGGTGTGCTCTCCCAGGCAGAGCCGGCGCTTCTGTCACGCAAGCTCTGGGATAATGACCAGATCATTATGATAACGGATGGGGTACTGGATGCCTGCCCGGGTCTGGATAAGGAGCAGAGCCTGAAAGAATACCTGGAGTCCATGCCGGTGAAAACACCTCAGGATATGGCAGAGCGAATCCTGCGGTTTGCATGCCAGAACGGCGGCATGCAGGATGATATGACCGTGCTGGCAGCAGGGATCTGGAAGCGTTAAGGCGGTCAGACGGAGGATTGAAAAAGCCATAGATGCCTTTGCCCTGTGAGCGCTATAACGAGAAAAACACAGGTTGCACAGGAGTAAAATTGCGGGTATAGTGTAATTGGTGACAGAAAAAACAGAATTGCTTTTACGGGTAGGATAACATGTTAAAGAAAGTAAGAGATTATATGCGGGAACATGAGATGACCGCTCCGGGGGATGCAGTGATCGTGGCGCTTTCCGGCGGGGCGGATTCCGTGTGCCTGCTGACGGTATTAAAACAGCTGGCAACGCCGGAATTCTTGCTTCGTGCGGTCCATGTTCATCACGGCATCCGCGGGGCAGAGGCAGATCGGGATGAGGCTTTTGCGCAAAAACTGTGTGAAAGCCTTTCTGTACCGCTGTGTGTGGCTTATTGCCATGTCCCGGCCTATGCAGCGGAGCATGGTCTTTCGGAAGAGGAAGCAGGAAGGATTCTGCGTTATCAGGTGCTGGAGAAAGAGGCCGGAAAATGGGAACAGGAATTACCGGCGGGCAGCCGGGTCAAAATTGCCCTGGCTCATCACCGGGATGACAATGCCGAAACAATCCTGCACCATCTTCTGCGTGGAAGCGGCCTTACCGGTCTTGCCGGGATCCGGCCGGTGCAGGGGCGCCGTATTCGCCCGCTGCTCTGCGTGGGGCGTGAGGAAATAAGGGCATATCTGGAGGCAGAGCATATCAGCTGGTGTGAGGACAGTACCAACCAGTCGCCGGATTATACCAGGAACCGGATTCGCAGTCAGGTGCTTCCGCTTTTAAAAACAGCGGTAAATGAGCAGGCAGAGGAGCACATTCTCCAGGCAGGGCAGATTATCGGGCAGGCAGATGCTTATCTGCGTCAACAGGCAGAGGAAATATGGCAGGAAGCAGTCTGTGGGCGAGAGGAAGATCTTGCGGCCATTCCCCTTACGGCATTTGCAAGACAGCCGGAAATTCTGAAAACCTATCTGATCCGTCATATGCTGGACCAGCTGCATCCGGGCTGGAAAGACATCGGCAGCCGCCATTTCACGGCAATCGCGGAACTGGCAGGCAAACCGGTGGGAAGTCGTCTGGATCTCCCGGGCGGACTTATGGCGCGGACCGGATATGAAACGCTGGAAATCGTGCGAAAGACGGAACGGGAAGTGTCCGTGAAGACAGAAAGCGGAGCAGATGGGGAAATCCACGGCCGCCAGACAGTTCCGGAGCTTCATATGACGGTTTTTTCTCGTCAAAAAGATCAAGAAATTCCCAAAAACCAGTATACGAAATGGTTTGACTATGATAAAATTAAAGGTACGCTGTCTGTGAGGACCAGACGGACGGGAGATTACCTGATCCTGCCGTCCGGAGGGAGCAAGACCATTGCCCGTTACATGATCGATGAGAAAATCCCGAAAGAAAAAAGGGAGCAGATTCTGCTTCTGGCAGAAGGCAGTCATGTGTTGTGGGTAGTGGGCTTTCGGATCAGCGAATACTATAAGATAGAAGAACATACAGAAAACATATTGCAGGTAACCTGCGACGGAGGAAAAGATTATGGCAGATAAGATCAGAGTATTGTTGCCGGAAGAAGACGTAAACAAGCGAATCAGTGAAGTAGCAGAGCAGATCAGCAAAGATTATGAGGGAAAACAGATCCACCTGATCTGTATCTTAAAGGGTGGAGTATTTTTTACCTGTGAGCTGGCAAAACGCATCACAGTTCCGGTCACCATGGATTTCATGTCTGTTTCCAGCTACGGAGACGACACCAAGTCCAGCGGAGTGGTCCGCATCGTTAAGGATCTGGATGAATCCCTGGCGGACAAGGAGGTCCTGATCGTGGAAGATATCATCGATTCCGGCCGCACCCTTGCATACCTGATCGAGGTATTAAAGCAGCGTGGGCCGAAGAGCATTCACCTGTGTACCCTGCTTGACAAGCCGGAACGTCGTGTGAAGAAGCAGGTCAAGGTAGATTATACCTGTTTCACCATTCCGGATGAGTTTGTAGTAGGCTACGGTCTGGACTATGCCCAGAAATACCGCAATCTTCCGTACATCGGAGTGGTTGAGGTTGACCAGTAAGGAGGCCGATGAGTGAAACAGCAAAATGGTTTTCGGGGTGGCTGGCTGCTTTTTCCGCTACTCCTGATCGTACTGGCTCTGGTGTTTATGCCGGGCAGAAAACAGAACGAACTGAGTTATCAGCAGTTCAAACAGGTACTGGAAAGCGGAGATGTGGGTTCTCTGATCATTTACCAGAATGAGCAGACGCCAACCGGTGAGGTGCGTCTTGCAAATCACGCGGGAGAGGTTTATGTAACCTATGTGTCCGATGTAAACCAGACCCAGCAGATGCTTCAGGATATGGACATTGACTACAGTATGAACGATGTTCCGCAGACCAGCTACTGGATGAGCATCATTCTTCCGGTGGCTGTTTCCGTAGGCGCGGTCATTCTGATGCTGATCATCATGAATATGAGAGCCGGTGCCGGCGGCGGAACCAATGCCAAGATGATGAACTTTGGCAAGAGCCGTGCCCGCATGACCAACACCAGCAATGTTACCTTTAAAAATGTGGCAGGTCTTCAGGAGGAAAAGGAAGATCTGGAGGAGATGGTGGACTTTTTAAGAAATCCGCAGAAGTATACCAGTGTGGGAGCGAGAATTCCGAAGGGCGTTATTTTAGTAGGCCCTCCGGGAACTGGCAAGACTCTGCTTGCCAAGGCAGTAGCCGGTGAGGCAGGCGTACCGTTTTTTTCCATTTCCGGTTCTGATTTCGTAGAGATGTTTGTCGGTGTGGGAGCGTCCCGCGTCCGCGATTTATTTGAGGATGCCAAGAAGGCAGCGCCGTGTATTGTTTTTATCGATGAGATCGATGCGGTAGCCCGCAGACGAGGCACCGGCATGGGCGGCGGTCACGATGAGCGTGAGCAGACTTTAAACCAGCTTCTCGTTGAGATGGATGGCTTTGGTGTGAATGAGGGTATCATCGTCATGGCTGCGACCAACCGTGTCGATATCCTGGATCCGGCTATTCTGCGTCCGGGCCGTTTTGACCGTAAGGTAGCAGTAGGCCGTCCGGATGTGAAGGGCCGTGTGGAAATCCTTCAGGTACATTCCAAAGAGAAGCCGTTAGGTGAGGATGTAGATCTGGCCCGCGTGGCTAAAACAACCTCCGGCTTCACCGGAGCAGATCTGGAAAATCTTATGAATGAGGCAGCGATCCTTGCAGCAAGGGAGAACCGCAGCTTTATCCGCCAGTCGGATATCGACCGCTCTTTTGTTAAGGTTGGTATCGGTGCAGAGAAAAAGAGCCGTGTCATTTCAGAAAAAGAAAAGAAGATCACCGCATACCACGAGTCCGGCCATGCAATTTTATTCCATGTGCTGCCGGATGTTGGCCCGGTCCATACCGTATCCATCATCCCGACCGGTGTCGGTGCGGCAGGCTACACCATGCCGCTTCCGGGCGATGACGAGATGTTTAATACCAAGGGCAGGATGCTGCAGGATATCATGGTATCTCTTGGCGGCCGTATCGCGGAAGAGATCATCTTCGGCGATGTGACGACCGGTGCTTCCCAGGATATCAAGCATGCCAGCAAGATCGCACGTGCTATGGTGACCCAGTACGGCATGTCTGAGAAGGTTGGCATGATCGACTATGGCAGTGATGATGATGAGGTCTTTATCGGCCGTGATTTCGGTCATGTGCGTACCTATAGCGATGAAGTGACGGCTTCCATTGATGAGGAAGTAAAGCGTATCATTGACGAGTGCTATGACAAGGCGAAAGCCATCATCCTGGATCATCGGGATGTGCTGGAAAGCTGTACGGCACTTCTGATCGAGAACGAAAAAATCGGTCAGGAAGAGTTTGAGGCATTGTTCCGGAAATAAAAACCAAACAGAACTATACAATGTGCACAAAAAAAGTTTTAAAATTTGTTCATATTTGTTAACACTTATTGGTTGGGCCGTGCTATTATAATAGGCGTAAACCCCCCAATACATTATATAGTTTTTGCTACACCCCATAAGAAACGAAATACCTTCTCCTGAAAGAGCCAGCTACCCCGCTGGCTCTTTCGCTGTTTTGAGATAATATACCAAAACAGTAGATTTTCAGTTCAGAAATTCCTACTGGAATTACTTAAACATGTTGTAATCGACATGAGAATCATTTAAAATAAATTCATATGATTCCATCAGATTCGTCAGAGCGTATAAGAAAAAAAGTTACTGTTGGCTCAACACGCGAACAGGGCCGACGGATCTGGGCAGGAAGGAGCAGGGGTTATTATGTTTGATGAGCATCAGGAAAATGAAATAAACCGGCAGGCATTGTTTTCGGATGAGACGCAGGATTACCGATACCCGGAGGAACCGGACGCAGGTGAGACGGTAACTCTCCGGTTTCGCACAGCAAAAAATGATGTCGATCAGGTTTTTTATATTGAGGAAGATAAGAATATACAGGCGGAGATGCGGAAGGTATCTTCTGACAGCCTGTTTGACTATTACGAGTATCGCATGGAGGCGGACAGTCAGCCTCAGCGCTATTATTTCCAGGTGGTGAAGGGCAGCGCAGTCTGCTATTTTAACCGTCTGGGCGCAACTATGGATATTCAGAGCTGCTATGCATTTCGTATTACGCCGGGATTTCATACGCCGGAGTGGGCAAAGGGCGCGGTCATGTACCAGATCTTTGTGGACCGTTTCTGCAACGGTGACCAGAGCAACGATGTGACGGAATGTGAGTATGTCTATATTGGGCGTCCGGTACATCAGGTAACCGACTGGAGCACCAATCCGTCTACCATGGATGTGGGCTGCTTCTACGGCGGTGATCTTCAGGGCGTGTGGGACAAGCTGGATTATCTGCAGTATCTGGGAGTTGAAGTGATCTATTTCAATCCGCTGTTTGTCTCGCCGTCCAATCACAAGTACGACAGTCAGGATTATGACCACATCGATCCGCATTATGGCGTGATCGTCAAAGATGGCGGTGAGCCGGTGGCAGCAAACGCGGTGAACAATGATCATGCGACCAGATATCAGGTGCGCAGTGCTGACCCGGAGAACCTGGCAGCCAGCGATGCATTTTTTGCCCGTTTCATGGAAGAAGTTCACAGGCGCGGCATGCGGGTCATCATCGACGGTGTGTTCAATCACTGCGGCTCCTTTAATAAATGGCTGGATCGAGAGAAAATTTACAGCCACCAGGGAAGCTATGAGCCAGGCGCTTATGAAAGTAAGGAAAGCCCGTACCGCAGCTTCTTTAAGTTTTACAATGAGGACGCATGGCCGGATAACGGAACCTATGATGGCTGGTGGGGACATGACACGCTGCCGAAGCTAAACTATGAGGATTCGCCAAAGCTGTTTGAGTACATTATGAAGATTGCCGGGAAATGGGTGTCTGCCCCGTATGGAGTAGATGGCTGGCGCCTGGATGTAGCGGCAGACCTGGGCCACAGCAGCGAGTACAATCACAAGTTCTGGCAGGAATTCCGCAAGCATGTCAAGGAGGCAAACCCGGAGGCAATTATACTGGCTGAGCATTACGGAGATCCAAGCAGCTGGCTGGCGGGTGATCAGTGGGATACGGTCATGAACTATGATGCTTTCATGGAGCCGCTGACCTGGTTTCTGACTGGTATGGAGAAGCACAGCGATGAGTACAACGGTGCTCTTTACGGTGACGGTGTGAGCTTTTTCCGCTCCATGTATTACCACATGAGCCGCATGCAGACCCAGTCGGTCCTGGTGGCCATGAATCAGCTTTCCAACCATGATCACAGCCGTTTCCTGACCCGTACCAACCAGATCGTGGGCAGAATCGGAACAGCCGGGGCCAAGATGGCAGAGTTTGGCATCAATTACGGAATCTTCCGCGAAGCCATTATGGTACAGATGACCTGGCCTGGGGCACCGACCCTATATTATGGTGACGAAGCAGGAGTCTGCGGATGGACTGATCCGGACAACCGCCGGACTTATCCGTGGGGTTTCGAGGATTTTGAGCTGATCGAGTACCACCGTTACCTCATCGATCTGCATAAGAAGCTTCCGGCCCTGCGCCGCGGCTCCTTAAAACAGCTTCTGGCAGACCGTCAGCTCATCGTTTACGGCCGCATGAGCGGGGAAAACAAGTGCGCAGTCATCATCAACAACCGTGGTGAGAGCAGAAGCGTCAGAGTGCCGGTATGGGAGCTTGGCATCACCGATGAGGATGCCATCACCCGCATGATGCTGTCTGATGAAAAGGGCTATAATGCCGGACGCATTGATTATCGTGCCGATCATGGCTGGCTGACGCTGGATGTGCCGGCCCACAGCGGCGTGCTGTTGTCGAGCGGGGCACTGGTGTAGATGGTATAGACGGAAATAAAAAATCAGGGCTGTCGCAGCCGGTCTTTTGACGCGTTGCGGCAGCCCTGAACATTGCAAGAATATTACAGGAATATAAAAAAACTTCTTGCATTTTGATTATCGGTATGATAATATAATTTTTGCTTGTCGAAGCTAGTATGGATGGGTTCCCGAGTGGCCAAAGGGGGCAGACTGTAAATCTGTTAGCTGTGCTTTCGGTGGTTCGAATCCACCTTCCCCCACTCAACAACTTCATATTTCGCGAATATCGCGGGGTGGAGCAGTCTGGAAGCTCGTCGGGCTCATAACCCGAAGGTCATAGGTTCAAATCCTGTCCCCGCTACTATTATGTAATATGCCCAGATAGCTCAGTTGGTAGAGCAGAGGACTGAAAATCCTCGTGTCGCTGGTTCGATTCCAGCTTTGGGCACGACTTTGAAAAGCTGAAATCATAACGATTTCAGCTTTTTCTTTTATCTGTAAAAAGACTGAGAGAAAATCAGATTCAGGTGTTGATAAATAAGGAGTGTGCAGTATGGAGTTTAATGTTGGTCAGATAATTAAGATGAAGAAGCCGCATCCATGTGGTGCAAATGAATGGGAGATCCTTCGCGTTGGTATGGATTTTCGTTTGAAATGTAAAGGGTGCGATCATCAGGTAATGGTACCGAGAAAATTAGTTGAAAAGAATTTTAAAGGTTTTATAGAATAGCAATAAAATAGAAAAAAAGTATTGAAATAATAAAAAAATTCTTGCAACATGGGAACCTTTATGATATTATTTTGTTCTGTGATGTGTTAATAATCATATATTTCCTTGCTCATATATCATATATGGGCCAGAGACCATAAGGAGGTGCAATTACATGAACAAGTATGAGTTAACTTTAGTAGTTAATGCAAAGATTGATGAGGATGCTAGAACAGCAGCAGTTGAGAAAGTAAAGGCTTACATCGAGAAAGCTAATGCAACTATCACTAATGTTGAAGACTGCGGACTTAAGAAGCTTGCTTATGAAATCCAGAAGATGGGCGAAGCTTACTATTACTTCATTCAGTTCGATGCAGAAGCTGATGTACCAGCACAGCTTGAAGCTAATGTTCGTATCATGGAGCCTGTTCTCAGATATCTTTGCGTTCGTTTAGACGCTGAGTAATAGGAGGAATTCCGTATGAATAAAGTAATTTTAATGGGTCGTTTAACAAGAGATCCAGAGATCAGATATTCTCAGGGGAATGATCAGATGGCAATTGCCAGATACACTCTCGCTGTAGATAGACGTTTTAACAGAAATGGTGATCAGACCGCAGATTTTATTAACTGTGTTGCTTTTGGCCGTTCAGCAGAATTTGCTGAAAAGTATCTGAAACAGGGTACAAAGATCGTGGCTACTGGAAGAATCCAGACAGGCAGTTATACCAATAAAGATGGAAACAAAGTATATACAACAGATGTTGTTATCGAAGACCAGGAATTTGCTGAAAGCAAAGGAAGTTCTTCATCAGATGGCGGAAGTTATCAGCCAGCTGGCAGACCTTCACCTGCAAATGCAAGTGCAGAAGGTTTTATGAGTATTCCGGAAGGTATAGAGGATGATTTACCATTCAAGTAAAGAAGGAGGTAAATACAATGGCTTATACAAAGACAGATAGAGCAGACGCTCCAATGAAGAGAAGAAATATTCGTAGAAGAAAGAAAGTATGTGTATTCTGTGCAGATAAGACTGCTGTTATCGATTATAAAGATGCAAACAAGTTAAAGAGATACATCTCTGAAAGAGGTAAGATCCTTCCTAGAAGAATTACCGGTAACTGTGCTAAGCATCAGAGAGCTTTAACTGTAGCAGTTAAGAGAGCAAGACAGATTGCAATTTTACCATACGTAGTAGATTAATCTATATTCATTGGTTACACCGTAGGGTGTGCATACAATCTGAAAAATGAAGGATGGTTGTGAAGTGATTCACAATCATCCTTTTTATGTTTATGTTAATAAGCCAAATGCAGATTCCGTGTTTATGTGAAAAACAACATTTGGCTTATTTAATGCAATATTGACGTCTTGAATCATCTGGGATAAAATTTTGATTAAGGATATTATTAAATATAGAAGGTATAGTTATATTGTTAGATGAAAAATAAATGGATAATTAGCAATATGAAAAAAGGATTAGTACAAAAAGAATGCAAGGAGACCTTTATGGCAGAGAAGATCGTACAGATAGATCATGTTACAAAAAAATATAAGGAACGTACAGTATTGGATGATGTATCATTGTCTATCTGGACAGGGGATATCATTGGGTTATTGGGCGGCAATGGAGCAGGTAAAACGACACTGATGAGGGCAATTGCAGGAAGTATTCCGGTTGATTCGGGAGAAATCAGTTTTTCAGGAGAACGAAGAACGCAGGACGTAGGAACGCTGATCGAGAATCCAAATATATATACTGATATGTCTGGAATCGAGAATCTTCGATATTTTGGCAGATTATTTGGGGTAGAGGATGAAGCAGTATATGAGAGCCTGCTGCACCAGATGGGGCTTGCAGAAGCCGGAAAGAAATTGGCTGGCAGGTATTCACTTGGAATGAAACAGAGACTTGGCATAGCGGTTGCAATGCTCGGTGATCCGAGACTTTTGATCTTAGATGAGCCGTTAAACGGTCTGGATGTACAGGGGATGCAGGATCTGGAAGAACGTCTGTGGGCAATGCATGAGGATCGGTCAATCGGAATATTGATCAGCAGTCATGTGATCGGTGAATTGGTAAAACTTTGCAATCGGTATCTGGTTATGGATCATGGCAGGATCTGTATGGAATATACAAGAGAAGAACTGTTTCAGCAGGCAGGCAGTGAGGAAGCAGTTGAGGATTATATTATTACACGATTCCAAAAAACAATGTAAATAAATAGCATAAGTGTAGAATATCAAGTAAAATTATAAAACAAATATAGCAGATCAGAATAATAAACAAGAGAAAAGACAGGACCAGAATACATTAGAGAAATCAACAGGGCTAGTAGATTAAAATAACATGCTGTACAGAAAATAACAGGTAAGACAGAAAGGCAGGAAACAAATGATGAATCAGATCATTCGTGCAGAGAATTACAGAATCAGGAAGAATAAGACATTTCGTATTGCATGCATTGTGATCATTGGAATGGTATTGGTTGGATTTGCATTGTTTTATGCTGCAACACATATGATATCTGGAGAGCTGATGGAAGCAGCGGGTGGATATGATACGGATGTGGATGCATTTACAGACATAAATCTGTTTGACTGTGCAGGAATCGCTGTTTCACTGATGCAGATTCTCTCTATTTTGTATGCAATTGTGATCACGATCATGATCGGGGCAGAGAAACGGAATGGTGTCTATTCGCTGATGTTGGAACGCGGGTATCAGACATGTCAGATTTATATGGCTAAATTGTATGCGACAACGGTGATAGCAGGCATCGGTTATCTTTTATATGTAGCTGTATCGTTGATTGCCGGGGCGATATTCTGGCATGGCACAATCGAACGCGAGGATGTGACAGGATTTATCCGAGTATTTCTTTTAATGCTTGTTATGTATGTAGTTTCTTCCTATATCTATATGGCGGTTGCGATGAATGTAAAAAATGCAGGAATGGCAGTTGCAGTGAATCTCATTATTGTACTTTTATTCTCAACAGTGATAACAGGTCTGGATCAGATTCTTGCTGATGGAGATGTGTTTCTCCGCAAGTACTGGCTCTTATCCGCAATCGAACAGTTTGCCTATATCGATCATACAGATACTACTGTGCGGGAAACTATAACAGGATTGATAGAAGCGGTCGGCTATGGCGGGCTTGCGGTGTTTATTGGCAATACTGTATTTACAAAGAAAAAAAGATAAAAACAGAAAATGAACGCTGCCGGCTATGTGAAGATATTTGACCGATAAGCCTTATGATAAAGTGTGGTTTTCGTTGACAAAATAAAGGGATGCGTTTATGATTATTAAGAACTTTAATGTGGATGGAGTCTGTCCACAGGAAAGAATGCAACAGTGGAATACTTTTATATAACCAGACGCTGCATTATATCAACATTAAGTAATGAAAAGGAGTATATTATGGGTAAGTACACGAAAGCAGATATCTTAAGGATGGTAAAAGAAGATGATGTAGAGTTTATCAGACTTCAGTTTACAGATATTTTTGGAGACCTTAAGAATGTTGCTATAACTTCAAGTCAGATTGAAAAAGCACTGGATAACAAGATTATGTTTGATGGTTCTTCTATTGAAGGATTTGCAAGAATCGAGGAATCCGATATGTATCTATATCCAGATTATGATACATATGAGACTTTCCCTTGGAGACCACAGCAGGGTAAGGTTGCTAGACTGATCTGTGATGTTTATAAGCCGGATGGCACTCCATTTGAAGGTGATCCAAGATATGTTCTGAAGAAGGCATTGAAGGAAGCTGCTGATATGGGTTACATGATGAACGTAGGGCCAGAATGTGAGTTCTTCCTGTTCCAGACAGATGAGAATGGCTTACCAACAACGAATACTTACGAGCGTGCAAGCTATTTTGATCTTGGACCACTTGATTTCGGTGAGAATGCCAGAAGAGATATGGTACTGACACTGGAACAGATGGGATTTGAGATTGAAGCTTCCCACCATGAGGTTGCTCCTGCACAGCATGAGATAGATTTCAAGTATGGCGAGGCATTAAAGACTGCCGACAGCATCGAGACATTTAAGCTCGTTGTTAAGACAATTGCCAAGAAGCATGGTCTGTGTGCTACATTTATGCCAAAACCAAAGTATGGCGTATGTGGTTCCGGTATGCATATGAATATGTCTTTATCAAAGGATGGCAAAAATATATTTGCAGATGATAATGATAAGCTTGGTTTAAGCCAGGAAGCATATTACTTCATTGCAGGTATCATGGAACATATGAGAGAGATGACAGCAATCACAAACCCATTAGTAAACTCTTATAAGAGACTGGTTCCTGGTTATGAAGCACCGATTTATATTGCATGGTCAGCAAAAAACAGAAGCCCATTGGTTCGTATCCCAAGTGCAAGAGGAGCAGGAACGAGAGTAGAGCTTCGTTGCCCGGATCCAACAGCAAATCCATATCTGGCAATGGCTGTATGCTTAAAAGCCGGATTAGACGGAATCAAGAGACAGCTTCCGCTTGTACCAAGTGTTGACAGCAATATCTTTGAATTAACAAGAGAAGAAAAGAAAGCAAGACACATCGAGAGCCTTCCGGCAAACTTAAGAGAAGCTGTTTTATGTATGAGAGACAGTGACTTCATGAAGGAAGCACTTGGTGAGCATATCTTTACACGTTACACATCGGCAAAATTAGATGAGTGGAACGAATATACCAGACAGGTCACTGACTGGGAGATCAGCAATTACCTTTACAAAGTCTGATCAGAAGCCGGTATGTTTAAGTAAAACCGAAGAAGAACAAGGAGTAATACAGACACCCATTTTATGGGTGCCTGTGTTGCTATATTATAGAATCAATTTGTTCCATGAAAATATAAGGAACTGAAACTGGTCGGGTGAGAGGTTGTTGTTTTGGTAAATGTAATTGTACTATTTGCAAAGATAGAAGAAGCAAAAAGCATAAAAAATCTTTTGGTTCGACATGGGATCAATGTAACTCAGGTATGTACGACCGGAGCACAGGCAGCACAGGCAGCAGATGCGTGTGATGATGGTCTTATTATATGCGGATACCAGTATCCGGATATGTTATTTTCGGAGCTGGCGGCAAATATACCGGATTATTTTGATATGCTTGTGATTGCATCTCGTGTGCATTACGAGGCGTGTAGAGAAAGTGGGATTACATGCCTGCCGATGCCACTTCGTACACAGGATTTTATCAATACTGTTTCACTGACGGTTGAAAATATTCTGTGGGAGCGTAAAAAACGCAAGACGAAACCAAAGGAACGCACAGAAGATGAAAAAAAGGTAATTAAGGCTGCAAAGCTGAAATTAATGAATGACAATGGATTTGATGAGCAGGGCGCTCATCGGTATCTGCAGAAAAAGAGCATGGATAATGGTATCAATATTGTTGAAATGGCATATATGATATTGGAACATACAGCACTGTTTTAAGGAGGCACGAATATGAAGTTTACAAAGATGGAAGGTCTTGGAAACGATTATGTGTACATAAATTGTTTTTCAGAGAAGGTAGAAAATCCTGAGAAACTGGCGATTGCCATGAGTGACCGGCATTTTGGTGTTGGAAGTGATGGAGTGATCCTGATTAAGCCATCCGATAAAGCAGATTTTACAATGGATATGTATAATGCAGACGGTTCCAGATCTGAGATGTGTGGAAACGGTATCCGTTGTGTAGGAAAGTATGTATATGATTATGGACTTACGGATAAGACTTCGATATCTGTAGAGACACTTGCCGGAATCAAATATCTGGATTTTGTGATAAAGGACGGCAAGGTTGATATGGTAACAGTTGACATGGGTGCGCCGATCCTCAAGGCAGATCAGGTGCCTGTGCGTTCAGATAAAGAGCAGGTGATCGACGAGAAGATCACAGTAGCAGGTGTGGATTATCATATGACCTGTGTATCCATGGGAAATCCACATGCAGTTATGTTCGTAGACGATACAGAACATTTCCCGTTGGAGAAAGCTGGTCCGTTATTCGAGCATCATGAAGTATTTCCGAACCGTGTGAATGCGGAGTTTGTTCAGGTGATCGACCGTCATACCGTAAAGATGCGTGTATGGGAGAGAGGAACCGGAGAGACACTGGCATGCGGAACCGGAGCATGTGCAACTGCAGTTGCATGTGTATTAAATGGAAAGACAGATGATGAGGTAACCGTAAAATTATTAGGCGGCGATCTGATCATCCGTTTTGATAGAGAGAACAATAAGGTATACATGACAGGTCCGGCCAAGGTAGTGTTTGACGGCGAGACTGACAGATTTTAGGAGGAAATGACATGTTTAAGGCAAATGAGAATTATCTGAAGCTTCCGGGAAGCTATTTATTTTCAACAGTAGCAAAGAAACAGAGAGAGTACAGTGCGGCACATCCTGATAAGAAGATTATCCGTCTGAGCATCGGAGATGTAACACAGCCGCTTGCGCCTGCTATTATTGAGAGACTGCATTCGGCTGTAGATGAGATGGCGGTAGCAGAGACATTTAAGGGCTATGCACCGGATCTTGGATATGAATTCTTAAGAAATACCATCGTAAAGAATGACTATATTGACCATGGAGTTGATATTTCTGCTGATGAGATCTTTGTAAGTGATGGTGCAAAGAGCGATTCTGCAAATATTCAGGAGATTTTTGCACCGGAAAGCAAGATTGCTGTATGTGATCCTGTTTATCCTGTTTATGTAGATTCAAATGTAATGGCAGGCAGAACCGGAACTTATGATAAAGAGACCGGACTCTGGAGCGATGTGATCTATATGCCTTGTCTGGAGGAGAATGGATTTGCACCGGAATTCCCAAAGGAGGAGCCGGACATTATCTATCTGTGTTTCCCAAATAATCCGACAGGAGCGACCATCAGCAAAGCACAGCTTCAGGAATGGGTTGACTACGCAAATAAGATCGGAGCTGTGATCATCTATGATGCAGCATACGAAGCATATATCAGTGAAGACGATGTACCACATTCTATCTACGAGTGCGAAGGTGCAAGAACCTGTGCGATCGAGCTTCGAAGCTTTTCGAAGAATGCAGGATTTACCGGAACCCGTCTTGGATTTACAGTTGTACCAAAGGATCTGAAGGATGCAAATGGTGTTGCACTTCATGGTTTATGGGCTAGAAGACATGGAACCAAGTTTAATGGTGCTCCATATATTGTTCAGGCAGCAGGAGAAGCTGTATATTCAGAAGAAGGTAAAGCACAGACAAAGGCACAGATTGCATATTATATGAACAATGCGAAGGTGATCTATGATGGATTAAAGGCAGCAGGCTATTCCGTATCCGGCGGTGTGAATGCACCATATATCTGGTTAAAGACACCGGATAAGATGACTTCATGGGAGTTCTTTGATTATCTGCTTGCAAATGCAAATGTCGTAGGTACACCGGGCTCAGGCTTTGGACCGAGTGGTGAAGGATATTTCAGACTGACAGCATTTGGTACATATGAGAATACAGTAGAAGCAATCGAGAGAATTAAAGCGTTATAATAGCGGGGTGCAATTAACTATATAATCGTGGAGGTAGCAAGATGAAAGATAATGGACTGCTGGTGCAGTATTTTAATGCAAATACACCGGCTGATCAGACATTATGGGCGAAAGCGGTAAAGGATGCAGCGACATTGAAAAAGCTCGGTGCAACTGCTGTATGGTTTCCACCTGCAACCAAAGGGGCAGCGGGAAAAGATGACAGGGGCTATGCGCCATATGATCTGTATGATCTGGGTGAATTTAATCAGAAGGGTTCGGTTGGAACCAGATATGGTACAAAGAAAGAATATCTGGAAGCAATCGATGCAGTGAAGGCACAGGGAATCAATGTATATGCAGATATCGCAGTCAGACAGAAGTTAGGCGCAGATTCTGTGGAGAAGGTTACGGCAGCAGATTTTAATGCCAAGGATATTCCGCAGATGATTGGTAATAAAAAGATAGTTGGAGCCTTGTCGAAGTTCACCTTCCCGGGCAGAAAGAGCAAGTATTCCAAGTTCAAATGGAACTGGAATCATTTTGCAGGGATTGACTGGCAGCAGGATGATTTTAAGAGACGTGTCTGCGAACTGTCTGGTATGACAGAGATGGAAGCAGAGAAGAAATACAAGCTCAGCAAATATGATTATATCATAGGCAGTGAGCTTGATCTGTACAATCAGGAAGTATATGATGAATTAATGGCATGGGCGAAGTGGTATGAGAATGTGACCGGAGTGGACGGATTCCGTTTCCAGGAAGCAGAGAAGATTCCGGGATGGTTCATCAGAGACTTTGCAGAAGCTGCGTCGAATGCCGGAGAAGAAGAAAAAGAGATCTTTACGGTAGGTGACTTCTGGCACTGGAGATGTGATTATATCAATGATTATATCGCGTCTGCGGACAATCAGCCATCTATGTTTGATGTGCCGCTGCATTTCAGTTTCCATGATGCATCCGTTGCAGAAGGAGAATATGATCTGAGCCGGTTACTGGATGGTTCCATGATGATGAGTAATCCTGCAAAGGCAGTTACATTTGTAGAGAATCATGAATCACAGCCGGGCGGTGTGCTGGAATCTGCTGTAGCAGAGTGGTTTAAACCACTGGCATATGCGATCATTTTATTAAGGGAACAGGGATATCCATGTATGTTCATGGGTGATTATGAAGGCATTCCTGCGGCTAAGATCAAGTCCAGAAAGACAATCATGAACAAGCTGTTAAAGCTTCGTAAGAAATATGCATACGGAACACAGCATGACTACTTTGATCATCCGGATGTTGTTGGCTTCACCAGAGAAGGAGATACAGAGCATGAGAATTCCGGTCTGGCGGTTATTATGTCAGATGGAACCGGCGGAACAAAGCACATGTATGTCGGAAGACAGTTTGCAGGCTGTCATTTTGCAGATGTAATGGGAAATGCAAAGTATGATATCCGTATCGATGAAGAGGGCTGCGGCGAATTTTATGTAAACCGTCAGGGAATTGCAATCTGGATCAAAAAAGATTGCAAATTATAAGAAATTGAGTTATCATATTAATACTTTAGATTGTAAAAGTGCATGAAAGTCTGAGGATGATCCGGATTTTCACAGCATAAAAGTGGCAAAGGAGTATGAGTTATGGGAAAGACAGTACATACAGAAGCAGTCCGTGATCTGTTTGAAGCAATACTGACATTGGAGACAGAGGAGGAATGTTTTAATTTCTTTGAAGATGTTTGTACGGTAAATGAATTGCTGTCCATAGCCCAGAGATTTGCGGTTGCGAAGATGTTAAAGGAAGATAATACTTATCTGGAAGTTGCCGAGAAGACCGGTGCATCGACAGCAACAATCAGCAGAGTGAACAGATCTCTTAATTATGGTAAAGATGGTTATGAACTTGTATTCAGCAGAATGAATCTGGATAAAGAAAAGAAAAATTCAGAATAACAACATATAAAACAGGAAATCCTCCGGGAATGGATCAACTTGATCCATTCCCGGAGGATTTTTGTCTTTTGCCCGACCATACGGGAAGAAAATCCCCTATATATTTGGTATTAGGAAGCGAAGCGGGGATTAAAGGGTATTTACAAAGCGCATGAAGGCTTCTCTGCCTTCGCTGGTATTTTTGTATACACCGGAGCATTCCAGAACTTTTGAGAATACCTTGCCGATCTCGTTCTGGATGATTCCATGGATATTTTCCGGAGTAATGTCATAATTTCCGATCCATTCATCAACCCAGTCTGCATGTTTTTCGATAGCTTCATTTGCGCGGATGTCCTTGTGATTTAAGATTGCATCCTCAAGCTCTGACATTTCACCTTTTAATCTTGCAGGAAGAACAGCCAGACCCATAACCTCGATCAGACCGATATTTTCCTTCTTAATATGATGATACTGGCTGTGTGGGTGGTAGAGCCCCATCGGACATTCTTCGGTTGTGATGTTGTTACGAAGTACCAGATCCAGTTCGAACAGATCTCCATGCATTCTTGCGATCGGAGTAATCGTGTTATGTGGAGTATCGTCTGTGTAAGCGTAGATATATGCAGCTTCGTCTGTGTAATTTCTCCATGCTGTCAGGATGTGATCTGCTGCATCTGCGATACGTGCAGGATCAGAACCCTGAAGACGGATAACAGACATAGGCCATTTGACGATACCGGCTGTCAGGTCTTCGTAACCAGGTAAAGTAAAGTTTGATTCATATGGAGCCTTTGCCATTGCAAATGTATAGCCGCCACCCTGAAAATGGTCATGGCTTAAAATGGAACCGCCAACGATCGGAAGATCTGCGTTGGAGCCGGCTGTATAGTGAGGGAACAACCGGACAAAATCAAGTAGCTTTACAAACGCAGCGTGGTCAATCTTCATTGGTGTGTGATTTGCGTTAAAGATAATACAGTGCTCGTTGTAGTACACATAAGGGGAGTACTGTAAGTAATATGCCTGTCCATCTAAGGTAATAGGAATGATCCTGTGGTTCTGTCTGGCAGGATGTGAGAAATGTCCGGCATAACCTTCGTTTTCACGGCAGAGCAGACAGGCTGGATAACCGGATTTCTTTGCCTTTCCTGCTTTCGCGATATCTCTTGGGTCTTTCTCCGGCTTGGACAGGTTGATCGTAATATCAATCGGACCGTATTCCGTTTCCGTAACCCATTTTTCATCCTTTGCGATACGATCTTCACGAATATAGTTTGTAGCCTTACTGAAAGCATAATAATAATTCGTTGCTTCCTTTGGGGATACGGCATATTTATCAGCAAATATTTTCCGTACAACAGATGGAGCAGGAGTGAGCATACCCATAATCTTTGTATCGAAAAGATCACGGTTTGTAATCGTGTCATCCTCCATCAGCTTGTGCTGGTATGCATAATCTAACATATCGTTTAAGATATCAACGAGCGGACGGGATGGAATCTCAGCCGGTTCGTTGTATTCCTGAATGTCGAATAACTCTAGCAGACGGTTTGTAACATATATTTCGTCTGCAGGATCTACAAGTCCTTTGTTTAAACCATAAGTAACCAATTCTTTGATATATGTTTCTATCATAGTCATAACCTCCCATAAAATTTGTTATTATATCATGTCGTCTGTTTTACAGTACCTGCATACCGCCGTATTTACGGATCTTCAGTACATGGCAGGAGCCTCCGCCAAATACGTGATCCATAGCCTGGCGATACGTCTCAACAGTATCGTTTTCTACAAATGCCTGAATAGTTCCGGCAAATCCACCGCCGTGAACACGGCTGACTCCGTGACTTCCAAGTGTGATATCACTGACAGCCAGAGCAACAGATACATTCTGAGCCTGAATATCTTTATTCGTATATACGTTCTGCAAATACTTGAAAGAAGAATCACCGGATGCTTTAACCGCTGCAAGGAATGCAGGCATATCACCCTTTGTCAGGGAAGCAACCTGAATTTCTACCCGTTTTACTTCTTCAAAATAGTGAAGGGCACGAAGCAGGTAACGGTCGCCGAGTTTGGTGCGGATGTCAGCCATGTGGTCGATAATATCCTGTTCGCTTAATTCGTTTAATACCGGTTTGCCAAGCATCTCCGCAACGGCACACATCTCGGCAGGAACTGCAGCATAGTCAGCAGTCAGATCTACATGAGAGCCCTTTGTATCAGTGATACAGAGACTGTAACCGCTCTTTGCCATATCAAAGTCGATCTTTTCAACAATAGGATCGGCTGGATCTGCAAAGTCGATATGTACAAGATTTCCGACGGAAGATGCCATCTGATCCATCAGGCCGCAAGGTTTTCCGAAGTATACATTTTCTGCATACTGGCCGATGATCGCGATCTCGATTGCAGATACGGAACCATTATTATAAAGTCCCGACAAGATGGTTCCGATGATTGTTTCGAATGCTGCAGAAGATGAAAGACCGGCACCAATCAGTACATCACTGGTGATATATGCTTTGAAGCCGCCGACAGCGTGTCCGTGTTCCTTTAATCCGGCAGCAACACCCTTGATCAGAGCCGTTGTTGTTTCTTTTTCACTTTCTACAAGAGAAAGGTCGGATGCGTCGATTGTAATGAGATCATATCCGTCTGAGATAACCTGGATCTTATCATCGGAAGTCTTTGCAACGATGGCAATCGCATCCAGATTGATAGATGCGGCAAGTACCTGACCGTGCTGATGATCAGTATGATTTCCGCCTACTTCACTTCTACCCGGAGCGGAGAAGATAGATACCTCTGTGTCTCCGAAATCTTTGATGAATTTCTGAAGAGCGGCGATATATCTGCCATTCTGATAAGCGAGCAGATGCTCATCGACATAGATATCGGTTAATAATTCATTGTACTGTTCTGATTCAAAGTTTTTTATTAATTCAGATGCATGTTTCATATGTTTATCCTCCTGATCATACATGATAATTGATGTGCTTACATCTGTACGGTGCGTAAATGTGTTTACTTGTATAGATGTGTCTGTTTTTCTAAGTCTGTTTGTTCTTTATAGTGACAGGATAACATATGTTTAGTAAAATGTCAACAACACTTTAGTAAAGATTTACCGAAAAAGTAATTGAAAAATAAAAAAAAATCTGTTACACTAGGTTAGTAAAAATATAGTAAATTTATCCAATAAATATGGAGTAAAGAGGTATATTATGACGACAATCAAGGATATTGCGAGACAGGCAAATGTGTCACCGGCTACAGTTTCAAGAATTTTGAACGATGATCCGACATTAAATGTTTTACCGGAGACAAAGGAAAGAGTCCTTCGGACAGCGAAAGAATTGCATTATACAAAGAAAAAGTCAGCCAGATTAAAGAAATCATTCCAGCTTGGGCTTGTGCTTTGGTTTTCAGCAGAGGATGAGATGAAAGATAGCTATTATCTGTCCGCAAGAAAGGGAATCGAGGATTTCTGTATCAGCCAGTCGATTGAACTGGTTCGGGTATTTCGGAATGACAGCAACTATCTGGACATGCTGCGTGGTTGTGATGGAATTATCTGCCTGGGTAAGTTTGCGCAGGAGGAAGTAAAATCATTTATAGAGATATGCAGTAATATTGTATTTCTGGATATGAGGGTGGAGCATTATAATATTACTTCTCTAACGATGGACTTTAAACAGGCAGTAAGGGATGCGCTTGATTATCTGTACCATCTGGGACATCGCAAGATTGGATTTATGGGTGGTAAAGAGTATGTGGGAAATCATGAGCTTCTGGTTGATCCAAGACTGGAAGAATACATTGCATATATGAAAGAAAAGAATCTTCCATACGAGAAATATCTGTATGAGGGAAGCTTCAATACATTCTCCGGTTATGAGATGGGTAAGGTGATCGCAACTTCTGAAGAACATCCGACAGCAATCTTTGCAGCCAGTGACGCTCTTGCAGTAGGAGCATTAAAGGCATTCAAGGAAGCGGACATGGAAGTGCCGGAGGATATATCACTTGTTGGCTTTAATAATACAGAGCTTAGTGAATATACAGTTCCTGCACTTACAACGGTAAATGCTCCGGCATATGATATGGGACAGCATGGTGCTAATCTGATCTATGCGGCATCAAACCTTAGTATCCGTACCCCGTTAAAGGCGGAGATTCCATGTAATCTGGTCGTCAGGGAATCCTGTATGGAATACACAGAAAAATAAAATTATTCGTTGTAAAGTAAGTGCAACACATGAATTGTGTGTTGTACTTACTTTTTTTTATGCATTGTTTTCCCCCTCTCAACGCATGAGTTCCCATCCTTTTTCTTGGAGCGTGTCAAAGGTCGATGCGCTCCGCTATAAAAAGGATTAGTAAAATAATAGGGGGTAGAGAAAGGTGGGTTTTTATGGAATTTGTAATGAACAAAGGAATAACAGTAACTATCGATGATGATGAGATTGTGAGCTGGAATCATGACCAGAAGAAAAAAGCATATTTTATAAGGGTTAAAGATGGATCTATATGGTGCTATATGTTAGCTACGAGAGAATTTTTTTCATTGGATAGATATAATTAAAGTTTGTAGGGTGGCGCATCCGCGCTGAATATAAAAGAAAGATAAGAGGTAGAAGTTATGAAAATGAAAAATGTAGAATCAATGTTTGCTGGAAGATGACAGACAAGCTAGATGTGATCTCGTGGGATTCCTATCCGAGATTTCATAATGATTATGAGAGCTTAACAGATACATTTACAAGAAGTGCATTTGACCATGCAGTGATGCGCTCAATGAAAAAGGATCGTCCGTTTATGCTGATGGAGAGTGCTCCGGGACTTGTGAACTGGCATGACTATAACACACTCTGTTATCTGGGCGGTTTCCCGGGAAGTGGTTTAAATGAATTGTTTGGTGTAACGATAGAGGAACTGGATACATATTATCCAAATGGTAAGAATTATGTGACGTTTTCAAATAAAAAACAGGAAACTGTAAAAGATTATGCAGAACAAATCCGGGTGCAAGATGCAGAGATTCTTGGAACTTATGTGGAGGATTTCCATGCAGGGGAAGCGGCAGCAACCAGAAAACAGACCGGAGTCGGATGGGCATATTATACGGATTGCAGACTGGATCAGGTATCAATGACAGAACTGATCAAAGAGTTGATTACAAATGCCGGAATCCGGATAAAGGAACTGCCTGAGAACGTGGAATATCATGAGCGTTATACGGATACATACCGTTATGCCTTTTATATCAATGAGGGCGATGTGGCGGCAGAACTTCTGAATGTGAATGGGACAGAACTTCTGAGTGGACAGGTTGTAAACGGAAAAATCTCTGGTGGTGCAAAAAATGTGATAATTATAAAGGAGAAATATAAATTAAAAGATCATCAGTACTGCTCCGTAAAAGATGTCTAATAAATGCAGGACTGCAGAAAAAACTGTAAAAGCAGGCTGCGGAAGTATGGAGTTGATTATTGAAAGATATATAGGCAGAAACTGTATTAAAAGGAGGATGTTATGTTTATAAAAGGAATGGATATTTCCACCCTGCTGGAGGAAGAAGCCTGTGGTGCGAAGTATTATGATAATGGTGTAGAACAGGATTTATTTGCTATTTTGAAAGCATATGGTACAAATTCTGTGAGACTAAGACTCTGGAATGATCCTTATGCGTCGGATGGTACTCCATATGGCGCAGGGACGAACGATTTGAATAAAGTGATTATTCTTGCCGGGCGTGCAAAAAAATATCAAATGGTCTGCTCTGGCCAAGCGGTAAGAAACCGGAGTTTGACCGGATCGCAAAGTATCTGAATGTAGGAATCCGTGCAGTGAGAGAGATTCAGGCGGATATTCCGATCATGATCCATCTGGACAATGGTGGCTTTAATGAGATGTATGTGGAGTGGTTCGACGAATTTACAAAGCGAGCAGAACCATTTGACATTATAGGCTTGTCTTATTATCCGTTCTGGCACGGCACGATGGAAGATTATCGTGATCGCGAGGGTAAAACGCTGGATCAGTTAAAAGGAATGGCGACAAAGCCGGAGCTTGTAGAGAAGCTGAATTATCCGATGACAAAGGAAGGACAGGCTTCATTTATGAAAGATCTTATGAAACTGATCGCAGATATTCCGGGTGGAGAAGGCTTCTATTACTGGGAGCCTTCATGGATTCCGGTTCCAGGATGTGGTTGGGCGACAGAAGCAGCACTTGCATATACTGGAGAAAAAGGACCGGGAGGAAATGAGTGGGCGAATCAGGCGTTGTTCGATTATGATGGAAATGCCCTGCCTGCACTTGCTGTGATCCGTGATTTTAACAGGTAAAATTGTAAATGATAAAAATATCAATTGCTTAGTAGCAAGAAAAATGATATGACAGGTATGGAAAATTCAAGATTTCTGTTGTGGATTTAAATATAATAAAAGGCTGAATGTTCTGTACATTTTTGTGCAAGACGTTCAGCCTTTTGTTATTTCGGAACAGAAATGTCTGTTTCCGAAAAACGGTATTTATTTAGTGCAAAGGATCTATTTTGCTGGTAAGTTCGTGCTTTTATTCTTTGGTGCTGTCTTTAGCGTCCGCTATTTTTACTGCCGGTCGTTGTTCTGTTTGCTTTGGTATTTTCCGTAGCTTTCGTTTTGCTGTTTGCAGTAACCTTTTCGGCAGTTTTTGCCTTGCCGGTTACGGTAACTTTCTCGGTGCTCTTTGTTTTCTCGGCAGTTTTTGCCTTCTGTGCATTCTGCTTTAATGTTTGTTCCTGAACGGAATGCATATCATCAATCAGATGTTCGATACATTTCTTCTTAACATAGACATCAACTGACAACATAGATACCATACACATATCATGAAGATAAGCGTCTGTTTCCGGATCATACATATCGGATGCCTTATCATAGGTAGATAAAATGCTCTTGATAATATCGTTATAGTTATCAATCTCATAATTGAATAATTTGCGGTAGACCTCTTCGATATTGACCGGGGACTCGCCGTTATAGCAGTCGTTGTTGTTCATCGGGGCAAGAAGTGTCTGGATATCAGTGATACTTACAAAGTTCTTGAGGTAGTAAATATACAACAGCATGATCAGATGATCCTTGGAGTAACGCTTCTTGTCGGGGGGCGGGAGAAGGTTGTTTTTTGTATAATTGTTGATCATGGTCTTTGTCATGGTCTTGTCATCTTCACTTCGCTTATTAGCGTTCAGCTTATCCTCCATAAAGGTTGTTAGCTGATCCATATATAGATCGATTTCAGGTATCTCATCCGGATCGATGTAACTTAGAGAAGTTGCAATCTGTAATAGTTTTTTTCTGCGAGTAATATTTTTATTCATTAGAATCTCTCCCAAACATAACCAAATCTGTATGAATTCTATAGGAAAGTCCTGCTTTCATGTAAATGATATGAAATACAGGACTTTATAACCTTAGTATTCTATTATATAGGAATAAAAACCACAACACAAGCGTTTTGCCAGAATTTTTATAAATTCAGAATTATGTTGGTATCTGTATACCTGCACGATACCGGCATTTTAGTACAGGTAAAAGTCATATAAGACAAGACTTCATTATGCGTTGCCGTCATCATTGTCGGTATCCGGCTGTGGCAGGATTTCAAGAAGAACTCTGGATACACGTTTTTTATCCAGTTTTGTGACTTTACAGGAGATTGCTCCGTCGGATGCAGTATCACCGACCGAAGGAAGGTGATCTAATAACTGAATGATATAGCCACCGATGGAATCGTAATCTTCGGATTCAATATCCAGATCCAGAGCATCATTTAAGTCATCGAGCTTGATGCCACCATCGATGCTGTAGTGTGTATCATCTATTTTTACGATATTATTATGTTCTGCATCATCGTATTCATCCTTGATATCACCGATGATCTCTTCAATCAGATCCTCCATGGAGATCAGACCGACGCTGACACCGTATTCATCCAGAACGATACCGATGGAGTTAGAACTGGATTTCATATTAGTCAGAAGATCATTTGTCTTCTGAAATTCATACACATAGAGTGGTTCACGAATGATCTTTGCAACATCAAAATTGTTGATATCATGAGTTGCTTTATAAAAAAATAAATCTTTTACATGCAGAATACCGATGACATTATCACGGGAATCCTTATAAACAGGAAGTCTGGTGTAAGGAACCTCCATATATTGCTTCAGCAGTTCATCATAAGAAGCAGTAACAGGAACCATGGTCACATCGGCACGGGGAATCATAATATCACGTACACGGGAATCTCCGAAGTCCACTACATTTGTGATCATTTCCTTTTCTTTGTTCTCAATAACACCTTCTTCCTCGCTGACATTTACCATAGTGATCAGCTCGTCTTCGGTGATGGATTTGGCGCTTCCGTTTGTATCCATTCGTAAGATCCAGAAAATAACATGAGAGATCTTGTTGATGATGAACACAAATGGGGTAAAGATATATACCAGAAACCGTACGACGTCCACATAAAGTATTGACATTTTAACACTGTTATTTTGGGCAAGCGTTTTCGGCGTGATCTCACCAAATAACAGGATCAAAAGGGTGAGGATTCCTGTTGCGATTCCGACTGCCTTGCTTCCAAATAAATTAGTGGTAAGTGTTGTTGCAAGAGCGGAAGCTGAAATATTCACGATGTTATTACCTATTAATATTGTGCTGATCAGTTTGTCACTGTTAGAGATCAGTTTAAGAACTCTGGCAGCACGTTTGTTCCCATTGTCAGCCATTGAACGCAGAGTGAATTTATTGACAGTTGTAAGAGCTGTTTCGGCAGAAGAAAAGAATGCCGACAACAGGATCAATAGAATAATTGTAAATAACTGGATAATTGTACTGGGGTGCAAAAAAGATCATCTCCTAAAAATATTTTTGCTTTTGATTGTACAGAATAGCGGAAATCTTGTCAAGAACAGAATGGCTAAGAAATGATGGTTTTACATAAACATTACACTATCCGGTAATGTTCGGAATAAATGACGGAGAAGATGCAGATACTAATGCATGTAGATGATAATAGACAGTTATGCAGATATCATTGCCTGATGTTGTTGGTGCATGACCGGATCTATGAAATCTGCGAGAAAGACTGACAAATGTCAAGGAGGTAAGAACGATGAGAAGTTCAACAGAAACCTATCATGAGGTAGCAGAACGTTGTAGTGCTTATGAAAAGACATGCCATTGCAACAGCATGACCAACAAAGCGGATGGTGAAAAGAGCTGCTTAAACTGTTCCCATTTCAGCAAGGACGAACATTGTAAATTAGATCTTTATGATCCGATTGTAAAGAATCTGAAATAACAGGAAAACAGAACTGAAGGGTTCACCCCTGATCGGTCAGCCGGAAAAGACTTAGAAAATGAGCCTTTTCCGGCTTTTTCAGGCACATACGTTCTTTTCATAATTGACACATATTCAACTAATTGATATACTTTTAGATTAGAAAAATGGAAAGGTATGTGTATCGATGATAAGTGCAAATAACGTAACATTAAGATTTGGAAAGAAAGCTTTATTTGAAGATGTAAATATTAAATTTGTACCGGGTAACTGCTACGGACTGATCGGAGCAAACGGAGCCGGTAAATCAACCTTTTTGAAGATCCTTTCAGGAGAGATCGAACCATCAAAGGGCGATGTCACAATGGATGAGGGTGAGCGTCTGTCTGTATTACAGCAGGATCATTACAAGTTCGATGAATACACAGTACTCGATACTGTTATCATGGGAAACAAGCGTCTGTATGAGATTATGAAAGAAAAAGATGCGATCTATGCAAAAGAAGATTTTACAGATGAAGATGGTATCCGTGCTTCTGAACTTGAGGGTGAATTCGCGGATATGAACGGATGGGAAGCAGAATCCGATGCGGAGACCTTGTTAAATGGTCTGGGTGTAGACACAGAATATCATTATATGATGATGAAAGATCTGGATGGTGGACTGAAGGTTAAGGCACTGCTTGCGCAGGCGTTATTTGGCAATCCCGACGTTCTCCTTCTCGATGAGCCTACGAACCACCTGGATATGGATGCGATTGCATGGTTGGAGGAATTCCTGATCAACTTTGAGAATACCGTTATCGTGGTATCCCATGACCGTTATTTCTTGAATAAGGTATGTACTCAGATCGCCGATATCGATTATGCAAAGATCCAGTTATATGCCGGTAACTATGATTTCTGGTATGAGTCCAGTCAGTTGATGATCAAGCAGATGAAAGAAGCGAATAAGAAGAAGGAAGAGAAGATCAAGGAATTACAGGAATTCATTCAGAGATTCTCGGCAAATGCTTCCAAGTCCAAGCAGGCAACTTCCAGAAAGAGAGCACTGGAAAAGATCGAACTGGATGATATCAAGCCATCCAGCCGTAAATACCCATATATTGATTTCCGTCCAAAGAGAGAGATTGGAAATGAAGTATTGACTGTATCACATATCTCAAAGACGGTAGAGGGCGAGAAACTGTTAGATGATGTATCATTCACAGTAGGACATGATGATAAGATTGCATTTGTCGGACCAAATACAAAGGCAACGACAATGCTGTTCAAGATTCTTGCAGGAGAAGAAAAGCCGGATGAGGGAAGTTTTAAGTGGGGGGTTACAACTTCACAGGGCTATTTTCCGAAGGACAATACAAAGGAATTCGATAATGACCTGATCATCGTAGATTGGCTGACACAGTATTCGGAAGAAAAGGATGCAACTTATGTACGAGGCTTCCTTGGAAGAATGTTATTTGCCGGTGACGATGGTGTCAAGAAAGTAAAGGTTCTGTCCGGTGGAGAAAAGGTTCGTTGCATGTTATCCAAACTAATGATCATGGCTCCAAACTGCCTGATCTTAGATGAGCCTACAAACCATCTGGATATGGAATCTATTACAGCATTGAATAATGGACTGATCAAGTTCCCTGGTGTTATTCTGTTCTCGTCACAGGATCATCAGTTCGTACAGACAACAGCAAACCGTATTATCGAACTTACCAATACAGGTCTGATCGATAAGCAGACAACATATGATGAATATCTGGCAAATGATGAGCTTGCAAGAAAACGTCAGATCATGAACATGGATGTTGATGGAGAAGATTAAGACAGAGATTAAGATGGCAGACAGGGGATGTTTCATATGAAGATGAGATTAGAAAAGCCTGAGATTGCAAAGCGGGCAGGCGAAGAAGGAAAGATTTATTCGTTTGGCAAGGAAATATGGCGGTTTATCCTGGTATTCCTGGTCGGAAGCTTTATTGCAGGTTTGATTCCTGCAATATATGAAATGTACCTGTTCCTGTCAGATATGGAAATGTTTGACCAACTGCAGCGACTGTTCTTAAACGGAGATTCATCTTTTTCGGATATGATGGAACTGGCAACCAATATGACAGACGGAATGTATATACTTACATTATTCTGTACACTGATCCTGATCATTTCTGTTCTGATCTATTGTAATAAGATAGAAAAGCGTTCCTATTATTCTATGGGACTTGTTAAGAAAGATGGAGCAAAGCATTATGTACAGGGCTTGCTTATTGGCGCGGTATCCTTTTCTCTTTGCGTACTTGCAGGTGCTGCTCTTGGATTTATAAATATTAAGGGATGGAATCAGAACTGCAATCTGCTGATCGTGCTTTTGTATTTTATCGGATTTTTGGTACAGGGCTTCAGTGAGGAGATCGCATTCCGAGGATATTTTATGATAAGCCTGATGAAACGAAGCTCGGCAGTAAAAGCTGTTCTTGTGAATTCACTGGCATTTGCATTCTGCCATATGTTGAATCCGGGACTTACGATTCTGGCATTCCTCAACCTGCTGCTGATCGGAATATTCCTGTCACTGTATGTGATAAAAACAAATGACATCTGGGGTGCAGCGGGCTACCACAGCATGTGGAATTTTGTGCAGGGAACCTTTTATGGAATCTCTGTCAGCGGAACCAACGTAGGAAGTGCTGTTCTTTCCTCTGAAATCAAACCGGAAAATATATTCCTGACGGGCGGTAAATTCGGCATGGAGGGCAGCATCGTGGCAACTGTCGTGATGGCAGCAGTCTTAGTCCTCGGAATGCTTTACTATAATAGAAAAGAAACAAAACAGAATATAGCTGGATAGAAGAAGATCACACAGGGTTGTCTTCGGAGTGAATCCGTTATATGAATATACCCACTATAACATGACGTTTGCGAGGATTTCGTCGCAAGCAACACATTGCCAGTAAATACGGGTGCTTGTCTGAGCCGAAGGCGAGTTAGCACAGGAGTATTTACGAATCAGGCATGTGTTGCGAGCAGAAACCGCAGCAAGTCATTTATAGTGGGTATATTTATATTTGGATCACTTCAGAGACAGTCCTGTGTGATCTTCTTCTATATAGGTATTATTTATAGCTCCAATCCGAGATCGAAGATGAAGTTACAGATCTGCTTGACACGCTTCTGGTTGTCCTCGGATACGCCGGGAAAACAGATGTAGACATCGTTGTATCCCGGATTCAGTTTCTTTGCGAAGTCGGTATCGCTGATGTTAATTGCATATGGAGCACTCTTTCCTGTGTAAGCAGGAGAAGTTGTGATCTGGTCGTTGTAATCAGCGGTGAAAATATCATACAGATCGGAAGGCAATGCTTCACCCAGTGTATGAATGATCGAACTTTCACTTAAGTATTCCAGTCCCCGTTTATTTGTGATGATAATATCGTAGTAGTTTTCATCACAGAGAGTAGGAAATGCAATGTAGTTTCCGCTTTCGGCATCTTTGGATGCTTCGTTGGTGCTAATGCTTGGATCATACTTCAGATCCAGAACTTTCTGAAATTGATAATTGTCATCAAAACCATAGTAGTTCCAATAATCAGCTTCTATGACAGAGGTATCAAGTGCTTCCAGATCTTCACAGTTTACAACCGCATAGGAGAGTGCAATCGGTTTGTTGCCGCGGAAGAATGCAACTACGATCAGGCTGATTGCGATGATCACGATCAGCGGTAGCAGGATCTCCATCTTATACGCATATAAAAAGTATTGTAACTTCTGCACCAAGGTCATTCCTTCGGTCGTTTCCTTTAATCGTTTTCTTTTTGCTGCCCGACGCTCCTTACGGGACATGGTTGCAAATTCCAGTTTGTCCTCAATCTTAAGATCTTCCTTTGGTGGAACCTTGCGTGGATCTTTGAACTCGTGCGGCGGCTCCTGTTTGTTTTCGATAGTCTGTACCTTTACCGGTTCCTTCTTTTCGACGGCAGCCTGAGTATTGACAGTTTCCTGTTTAGTTTCGATATTTTGTGCCTTAGCCGGTTTTGCTGTTTGCACAGCAGTCTGCTTTTTTGCCTGTACATTGGAAGTTGCGGAGGTATGGTTGTTTTTCTTCTTTTTCTTTTTGCTGTTGCTCATAGTGTTTCCTTTTCTACTTATATAATAATGATAAGTATAACACAGATGGAAATGGATAAAAAGAAGCAGGCGTGGTAAAGAGTATGAAAAAAGAATGAAAATATAAGAAATGAAATATAAAGAATATGTATTTAGCAGGTCATAAAGACGTGTACCTTGAAAAAAACAGAATTAGCGATATGCGTTGTGGTAAAAACGTATACATTTTAACGAATCCGCAATGCACATTATATATAGATGGAGTTATACAGAAAGAGAACTGCAACTACGCGAAAAATGAGACAACGGAAAGATAAAGATTTAAATTGTATGTCAATTGAGCTAAAATTGTGGAAATAGTATAAATAAGCAGTGTCGCAAATTGGTAAATTTTTTTTAACGAAAATTTAAAAATGTACAAAAAAGATAAAAAAGAATAAAAAAGGGCTTGCCAAATTAGATAATATGTCCTATAATAAGCCTATGTTGACAAGGAAATTTGTCAATAATATCTTAAGAAAGCCACATACATAATCATGTTTGACATATTGTGCCAATGATAAGTCAATCAGATTGTGTATAATAAGTGGCAGGCATTCCAGTAAATAATACAGATGCAGATGTCAATCCGCAGAAGTATGAATGAAAGGAATAGCACACATATTTTAAAAGGAGGGTTTTTTTGTGAGAAAAATCAAAAAAGCATTGGCTCTTTCATTAGCACTTGCTATGGGATTATCACTTGTTGCTTGTGGTGACAAGACAGATAACTCAACAACAGAGTCAAAATCATCAGAAGCAACATCAGAGGCAGCATCATCAGAGGATGCATCATCAGAAGAAGCATCATCAGAGGACGCTTCAGGAGCAGCTAAGATCGAAGCTCCTAGTACAGATGGATGGGATGACAGCAAGAAGATCTACGCTTATTCATGGGATGAAGATTTCTCAAAGAAGCTGAACGTTGTTCTTGACAAGTTCCCAGAGTACAAGGATTACGTTGAGTTCGTAACACTTGGTCTTGGTGGAACATCAGATGACTACAAGACAGCTATTGATACAGCTCTTACAAGCGGAGACAAGTATCCTACACTTATCCCAGCTGATAACGATGTAGCTAAGTACTGGTCAGAAGATGATTCAAAGACAGCTAATCTGTATGACTTAGGTTTCACAGATGAGATGCTTGCTAACTCATACGACTTCGCTAAGCAGTATGGTACAACAGACGGCGAGCTTAAGTGCGTAACATGGCAGGCAACAGCAGGTTCTGTATACTACAGAAGAGACATCGCTAAGAAAGTTCTTGGAACAGATGATCCTGCAAAGGTTCAGGAAGCACTTGCTTCATGGGATAAGTTCTTCGAGACAGCTGAGACATTAAAGGCTGCTGGATACAAGATCGTGTCTGGTGCTCCTGATGTTAAGTATGCTATCTGGGATACTCAGTCACAGCCTTGGGTAACAGATGACGGTTCAAAGGAAACTCTTACACTTGACAAGTCAGTTACAGAGTATCTTGAGACAGCTAAGAAGATTTACGATGGTGAATATTCAAACAACACATCTATGTGGGATAATTCATGGGCAGCAGATATGAAGGATGATTCTAAGGTATTCTGCTACTTCGGATGTCCTTGGTTCATTGGTTCAATGCAGGGTAATGGTGCTACAGATGGTAACTGGGGAGCTGTTACAGGCCCTACATCTTATCACTGGGGCGGTACATATGTATGTGTAGGTAAGGATACAAATAACCCTGAGTTAGCTGCATTCCTTCTTTACGAATTAACATGTGATCCAGACGTAGGTGTTGAAATTACAAACCAGACAGGTGACTGTGTAAACAACAAAGAAGCTAATGCTAGACTTATCGCTGGCGAACTTAGCGCTGACAATGCAGCAGCTAAATTCCTTGGTGGCCAGAATCCTATCGAAGTATGGGCAGCATCAGCAGAAGGTATTAACCTCAGCAACTTAACATACCAGGATGCTTCAATCAAGGCATTTATTGATGAAGCTTCTACAGCATACAATTCAGGAACATACAAATCAGTTGATGAAGCTGTTAAGTATATCCAGGATAAGTGTGCATCAGAATTAGGTATTTCAGCTGAATAATCCCTAAAAACTGATTAAGTAACACAATTTGCACGCATCAGTAATGAAAGTTGCTGGTGCGTGTGTACTATAAACGATTAATTTTTAGGGGGTGCTCTTACACAATGAAAAAGAATAAGACAGTTGAATATGGAAAATATGGTTTACTTTTTCTCATTCCATTCTTTCTTGTATTCTTAGTTTTTCAGCTGTATCCTCTTCTTTATACTTTTTATAATTCATTTATCTATTCCGCTAAAAATGGTAGATATGTAACTGAGACGGTTGGTCTTGGAAACTTTACAAACTATGTATTTGCAAAGACTGGTAGCGAGTTCTGGCAGTCATTAATGGTAACAGTAGTTCTGTGGATCTTAAACTTCATTCCACAGATTTTATTGGCTTTACTTCTTGCTGCATGGTTTACAGACATCAAGATCAAGTTAAAGGGAAGCGGTATTTACAAGGTTATCATGTATATGCCTAACATTATTACAGCAGCTACAATCGCCGTATTATTCTACGGTATGTTCGAGGTTAATGGTCCTATCACGACTATTTTCAAAGACCTTGGCTGGTGTGATAAGGGTGGTATCTTAAATCATGGCTGGGCATCATTGATCATCATTGCTTTCATTCAGTTCTGGATGTGGTATGGTAACACAATGATCGTTCTTTGTGCAGGTATCTTAGGTATTAACCCATCCCTGTATGAGGCTGCAAGCGTGGATGGTGCTTCATCTAAACAGCAGTTCTTCAAGATTACACTTCCATTGTTAAAGCCGATCTTACAGTATACACTTGTAACATCAGCTATCGGTGGTTTACAGATGTACGATATTCCTCAGTTGTTCAATGAGGGCGGTCCTGTAGTTGTAACAGGCAGTGGATCATCCGTTAATTCAACAACAACAGTCGTAATGCTGGTTAAGAAGTATGTAAGTGCCGGAGGTACACAGGATTATGGTAAAGCCGCTGCATATTCAGTTATGCTTTTTGCATTCACACTGATTATCAGCTTACTGTTCTACAAATTAACAGCAGAAAAATCATCAAAGGATGGAAAGTAGGTGAACAAAGTGGATCAGACAGAATCAAAAGTATCAGGAGGCAAGATTGTCAGATACGTCGTTTGTATCTTGCTTTGTTTCCTGTCAATATTGCCATTTTATATTTTGATCATTAACTCTACTTTAAAGTCAACAGAAATTGTTACAGGTATTAAATTGATACCGGGTGGAGAATTTATTACAAACTTCAAAGGTTTGTTAGCAGGTAGTGAAAAAACAAGTGGTGTTAACGTACTTCAGGCTATGTTAAACTCTTTATTGGTTACTGTTCCGGCTACAGTATTGCAGATCTATTTCGGATCATTAACAGCTTATGCAGTTACAGTATATAACTTCAGGTTAAAGAAGATTGCATGGGGCTTTATTTATGCGATCATGATGATTCCTATGCAGGTATCAATCGTTGGTTTCATTAAGATTTGTAACTTAACACACTTATACGGATCATTCTTAGCACTGATTATTCCGGCAATCGCTGCTCCTACTACTGTTTATTTCATGAAGCAGTACATGGAAACAGGTCTTTCAGTTGAGATCGTTGAAGCAGCCAGAATCGATGGATCGGGAGAAATTCATACATTCAATACGATTGTACTTCCGCTGTTGAAACCGGCTATGGCAACACAGGCGATCTTCGGATTCGTTGCATCATGGAATAACCTGTATACACCTTCAATTATTCTTGCAACAGAGAGACAGAAGCAGACAATGCCTATGTACGTTTCAGCGTTAAAGGCAAATGATAAGTCAAGAGACTGGGGTCAGATTTACTGTGGACTTTTCACTACAGTACTTCCAATTCTGGTTATGTACTTCTTCCTTTCTAAGTACATTATCGCAGGTGTAGCACTTGGTGGTGTAAAGGAGTAAATAGGTCTTTTATAAAATATAATGTAGGTATCGGAAGCCATAGGCGATCGATACCCACATTATATATACTGAATAAGTGAGGAGAAGCTGCTGTAGCAGGTTCTCTATATTTTTGTTTATGAGGAAAATTTGATGAATGAAATGACAAACAATCAAGACAACAAGAATAGCGGAAGGGATAAAGAACCGTTTCTGAGACGCGCAATGGATGCATTTGGAACAATGTTTGCACTGAATATCTGTTTTGTAATAGGATGTATTCCGATTTTTACGATTGGTGCATCATTTACTGCATTGTATGCAATGTGCATCCGACTTCAGGAAGATGAAGAGGAAACTGTTGTTTCTGGTTTCATTCATGAGTTTAAGCGTAGTTTCAAACAATCTACGATTGCGTTTTTACTGTTGCTCGTTGCAGTTGCTGTAATGTTGGCTGAATATATTATGATCAAGCGGGTGACAGGGTTTATTTCAACATTTTATACATTTGTGCTTATAATTGAGGCAGTATTAGTTGCACTTGTTGTACCGTTTTTATTTCCGTTAATTGCAAGGTATAATAATGCGTTGAGTATCACGGTAAGAAATGCAATGGTACTTTCAATCACTTATCTGTGGTCATGGGTAAAGGTCGTTATCGCATGGTTTGTTCCGATATTTATCTGTGTGAAATATCCGGTTGTGTTTGTGAGTATCTGGTATATGTGGCTGTTGCTTTTGTTTGGGGCAATTGCGTGGGGAACAACGCATACGATACGAAAGATATTCCGGTTGAATGAACAAAGGATCATTGATACTGCAGAGAAGGAGAGAAAAGCTGCGGAAGAAGCAGCGAAGGAAGCTGAATCGGATGAACAGGAATCAGTGGATGAAGAGGGAAAATAAAAGAAAAACAAAATAGTTTCTTTAATAATAAAATAAAGGAAAATGAAAAAGTCTGTAGAATAATAAAATTGTACGGACTTTTTTGTTATATTCGTTATGTTGACCATGGAGGATGGTGAAATATGCTGATTCGTGAAAAACAGGAGCAACAGGAACATGAGATCCTGAGTCCTTATGCATCATTCAGTGATCAGAGCAGAGGCAGGGATCGGGAAGAAGAACAGTGCGATCTTCGGACGGTCTATCAGCGGGACAGGGATCGGATCATTCACTGTAAGGCGTTTCGTCGTCTGAAGCATAAGACGCAGGTATTTCTATCACCGGGAGATGACCATTACAGAACCAGACTGACGCATACCCTTGAGGTGGCGCAGATTGCAAGAACGATCGCAAGAGCACTTCGACTGAATGAGGATCTGACAGAGGCAATCGCACTTGGTCATGATCTGGGGCATACGCCATTTGGTCATGCAGGAGAACGGGCATTGTCCAGATGCTCCGGCAGGTCATTCCAGCATAATGAACAGAGTGTGCGTGTGGTGGAAAAACTGGAGAAAAAAGGAGCAGGACTGAATCTGACCTGGGAAGTCCGGAATGGTATGCTGAATCATAAGACCTCCTGTACACCGGCAACATTGGAAGGAAAGATTGTCAGGCTGGCGGATAAAATTGCATATGTAAACCATGATATGGATGATGCCATCCGCGGCGGTATTATGAAAGAATCGGATCTTCCGATCAGTATTGTAAAGGCTCTTGGAAGCAATACAAGGGATCGGCTGGATTGTCTGATCCATGACGTGATTGATACCAGCTATGGTACTGATACAGTTGAGATGTCAGAGGAGATCGGAGATGCATTATCAGCTCTCCGCAGATATATGTTTGAATATCTGTATACGAATCCGGTGGCAAAGAGCGAGGAAGTAAAAGCAGAAAAGTTATTAGAGATATTATATGATTATTACATGGAAGATCAGTCGAGATTGAACAATGAAAGTATAGAGATGCTCTATATGGGTGAAGATCTTACGACGGTGATCTGTGATTATATAGCGGGGATGACAGACAACTATGCGATCGAGACATTTAAGGAGATTTATGTTCCGAGTGCATGGCAGGGTGTCTGAGATGAGACTGCAATCCGTAAGGAGGATGTGTTTAGACAGAACCTTATGGACGTATAGATAGAAAGTAGTTGAATTGGAAAGGAAGGGTAGTCGTTGTACTATTCAGATGAAGTTATAGATGAGGTGATATCCAGAAATGATATCGTGAATGTGATATCCGGGTATATCAGCCTCAGGAAAAAAGGAAGGACATTTGAAGCCTGTTGCCCATTTCATCATGAAAAGACACCGTCTTTTAAGGTGGACCGGGACAAGCAGTTGTATCATTGTTTTGGATGCGGAGCCGGAGGAAATGTATTTACATTTATCATGGAATATGAGAATATGTCATTTCCGGAAGCCGTCCAGTATCTGGCAGATAAGGCAGGCATGACGCTGCCGGAGAGTAATCAGTCCGGTCAGGATGCATCAAGAGAGAAATATAAAATATTGCTTCGGGATATGAATAAGACCGCAGCAGCATATTTTCATTACATCATGCGGCATACAGAGCATGGAAAGAAAGCCTATGAGTATTTTAAGGGCAGAGGTCTTTCGGATGAAACGATCAATCAGTTCGGTCTGGGATATGCAGACATTTACCGGGATGATCTGTATCGTTACTTGAAAGGAAAAGGATATACAGATGCAGAGTTAAAGGACTCCGGTCTGGTCGTGATCGACGAGAAAAATGGCGGATCGGACAAGTTCTGGAATCGTGCGATGATACCGATCCTGGATATCAATGGTAAGGTGATCGGATTTGGTGGACGAGTCATGGGTGATGGAAAACCAAAGTATATCAACACCAGTGATACAGTTGTATTTGATAAGAGCCGGAATCTGTTTGCGATGAATATTGCCAGGAGAAGCCGGCGAAAAGGGTTTATCTGCTGCGAGGGTTATATGGATGTCATATCCATGCATCAGGCGGGCTTTGATAATGCGGTAGCATCACTTGGAACTGCATTTACCTTTGGACATGCCAATATATTGAAGCGATATACAAATGAAGTATATTTGGCATATGACAGCGATGGTGCAGGTGTTGCGGCTACGCTGAAGGTTATATCAATCATGCGTGAAGTAGGTATCTCGGCGAGAGTCATTAATATGCGGCCACATAAGGATCCGGATGAATTTATTCAGACACTTGGCAGTGAAGCCTTTGAGGAGCGAATCAAGAATGCAGAAAGCGCGATCATGTTTGAGGTTCGTATGTTGTCGGAACAATACAATCTGAACGATCCGGAGGAGCGAACCTCCTTCCACAATGAGACAGCAAAACGACTGGCACAGATAGAAGAAGTGCTGGAGCGTAATAATTATATAGAAGCGGTATCGAACCTATACCATATTGACAAGTCAGGTCTTACAGATCTGGTACACAAATACGGAATTGCAGGTGTTCCGCGGTCAGAGATTGTAGAACGGGAAGAACGGCGGGCAGAGCATGAAAGCAGAGCTGCCGATCCGGCAAAGAATAAAGCAATGAAGCTGCTTCTGACATGGATGGTCAACGAACCGGGATTATTTCAGAAACTGGATGGAATCATTGATGAAACCTGTTTTGAAGATGGTGTTTACCGGGTAGTGGCTGATAAGCTGTATTCCCAGTATCGGGAGAATGGCAGGGTAGAGCCTGCGAGCATCGTGACGACATTTGAGTCGTTGGAGGAACAGCGGCTGGTGGCAGAGATGCTTCAGACGAACATCGGAATTGATATGACGCAGGAAGAAATTAACAATGCAGTGACCGATGTTGTAAAAAAGATAAGTTTAAGCAGTATAGAAGATAAGCTGGCAAAGACAAATGATATAAGCGAGATGCAGAGCCTCATACGTGCCAAAGCGAATCTTACAAAACTGCATATTTCCTTATAGAATGGATAAACTATTATATATTTATGGAGGATCATGATTTATGGAATCAAAAGAGAATAAAGAGCAGATTGAAGAGAAATTTCAGGCGAAGCTGCAGGGCCTGCTTGAGATGGCAAAAAAGAAAAAGATGGTAATTGAAGATACAGAGATCATACGTTACTTTAATGATGCAAAAGAAATTGAGCTGAATCTGGAACGGATGGAGCAGATCTTTTCATTTTTAGAGAGCCACAATGTAGATATTCTGACGATCACAGAAGAGGATGACGATGAGGAGCTTCTGTTAGAAGATCTGGAAGAGGATGTGGATGTAGATAAGATCGACATTTCTGTACCGGACGGTGTCAGCATCGAGGATCCTGTCAGAATGTACCTGAAGGAAATTGGTAAAGTACCTCTTCTGAGTGCAGAGGAAGAAATTGAACTGGCAAAACGTATGGAAGAAGGTGATGAGCAGGCAAAACAGAAGCTTGCAGAGGCAAACCTCCGTCTGGTTGTCAGTATTGCAAAGCGTTATGTCGGACGCGGTATGCTGTTCCTTGATCTGATCCAGGAAGGAAACCTTGGACTGATCAAAGCAGTAGAAAAATTTGACTACAGAAAAGGTTATAAATTCTCCACATATGCAACATGGTGGATCCGTCAGGCAATTACAAGAGCAATCGCAGATCAGGCAAGAACAATCCGTATTCCGGTTCATATGGTAGAAACGATCAACAAGCTGATCCGTGTATCCAGACAGTTATTACAGGAACTTGGCAGGGAGCCACAGCCGGAGGAGATCGCAGAGGTTATGGATATTCCGGTTGAACGTGTGCGTGAGATTTTGAAGATTTCGCAGGAACCGGTATCCCTGGAGACACCTATCGGTGAGGAGGAAGACAGCCATCTGGGTGATTTTATTCCGGATGATAATATGCCGGTTCCGGCAGATGCTGCTGCATTTACTTTATTGAAGGAACAGTTGGTTGAGGTACTTGATACGCTGACCGAACGTGAAAAGAAGGTACTTACCCTTCGTTTTGGTCTGGAAGATGGAAGAGCAAGAACACTGGAAGAGGTTGGTAAGGAATTTAATGTAACCAGAGAGCGTATCCGTCAGATCGAGGCAAAGGCTCTTCGGAAGCTCAGACATCCAAGCAGAAGCAGAAAACTGAGAGATTATATATACTAAAATAGGGATGGAGAGCATATGATAGAACTGTCGAAACGGATGCAGTCGGTTGCAGATATGATACAGCCGTGTGATGCAGTCGGAGACATCGGCTGCGATCATGCATTTGTATCGATATATCTGGTAGAACAGCGCAGAGCAAAACGGGTGATCGCATCCGATGTCAGACGGGGACCGATTGCGATAGCAAAACGGAATATTGAAGCAATGAACCTGTCGGATCAGATTGAGATTCGTATGGGTGACGGGCTTGATACAATTGTGCCGGGCGAGGTAAACGCTGTTGTTCTGGCTGGAATGGGCGGTATGTTGATGATCGACATTCTGGAACGCGGCGAAGAGGTGGTTACACGTTGTGATCAGCTTGTGCTTCAACCACAGTCGGATATTGAAAAGGTCAGACGATATCTGGCAGAAAAAGGATATCATCTTGCAGATGAACAGATGCTGATCGACGCCGGAAAATATTATAACCTGTTGGATGTAAGGGTTCATGAGATGGTGCAGAAGGATGAATATGATTGTTCAAAGCTTGCTGATGACTGGTGCTATATGTATGGTGGAAGCCTGTTACGAAAGAAAGATCCGGTTTTACGGTCGTGGCTGGTAAAACGGCGGGATACAACGGCCGGGCTGATCAACAGCCTAAGTGGTAAGAATACGGAGAATGCGGCAAAACGGCTGAAGACAGTAAAAGCAGAACAAAAGACCATTTGTGCAGTTTTGAAGCAGGTATATGGCATAGATGGATGACAGAGATCGTGGATGATATGATCATCAGTGGCCTTTGTTGACAGAAGGGTTTTGGAGGTTTATTAGAAATATGAGCGAAAAAGCGGTACATAACAGCGTGCTGACTTTAAAAGAGCTTGCAAAGAAATGGGCAGTCCGTGTAGGGGCTGATTCGGTTGAAAAGATCAATGAGATCGTAGAAGCAGGGAAAGGCACGGAATTGATCCTTGTATGTGAAGCCATGCAGCAGAATGCGATCTATGATATAGCCAGAAGTATCCGCAGAGAGAAAAAAAGGATTGTGATGATCGCAGGACCAAGCTCTGCCGGAAAGACGACATTTTCACACCGGCTTAGTATACAGCTTTGTGCACTTGGACTGCATCCGCATCCGATTGCAGTTGATAATTATTTTATCAATCGGGAAGATAATCCAAAGGATGAAAATGGAAATTATAATTTCGAATGTCTGGAAGCTTTGGATGTAGAATTACTGAATCATGATATGAATCAGTTGTTATGCGGACAGACAGTTGAACTGCCGGAATTTGATTTTATGAATGGCAGAAGACTGTACAAAGGGGATAATTTGCGTATAGGGACTCAGGATGTTTTGATTCTGGAGGGAATCCATTCACTGAATCCCAAAATGTCATATGCACTTTCAGATGAGGATAAATATAAAATCTATATCAGTCCATTGAATCAGCTTATGATTGGATCAGAGGATAAGATTTCTACGCTGGACAGCCGGCTGATCCGCCGGATCGTCCGGGATAACCGAACCCGTGGCCATGACATAGAACGAACTCTTTCAATGTGGCAATCCGTCAGACAGGGAGAGGAACGGTATATATTCCCATATGAAGACAATGCGGATGTGATGTTTAATTCCGGATTGTTGTATGAATATTCTGTGCTGAAAAAACATATTGAACCACTGTTGATGGCAGTAGAAGAAACGTCTCCATATTATTCAGATGTCCTTCGGTTAAAAGAGCTGACTGATCGGTTTCTTCCATTGGAAGAAACTGTCGTACCACTAAACTCTATCTTACGCGAGTTTATCGGTGGAGGCTGTTTTAAAGTCTGAGGATGATTCTCACTTTGTATAAGTCAATGAACAGATAAATGGGCTGGCTATATATGTGTTCTGTGGAATACATATATAGCCAGCCCATTTATCGTTAGTATGATAAAAGCTGGACGATAAGCCGGGTTATGTCGAGAGTGATCATCTATCTAGGCTTTATGTTGCCATAAAGCTCAAGCGACCTACCTGAGACTTGACGGGCAGCCATTCGTCTCACAGCCGAAGCTGTTTTTTTGGTCTTGCTTCGAGTGGGGTTTACAGAGCCTGTTCTGTTACCAGAAGCAGCGGTGAGCTCTTACCTCGCCTTTCCACCCTTACCACATACATGGCGGTTTATTTCTGTTGCACTAGCCTGGGAGTTTCCTCCACCGGACGTTATCCGGCACCCTGCCCTGTGAAGCCCGGACTTTCCTCACCTGTCATATGACAGCCGCGATCACTTGTCCAGCTCATTACTTTTATAGCAGAATAGGGACGAAAAGTAAAGGGGAAAATATAGAAACAGAAACATGGTTTTAAAAACTACTTCTCATGGTATAAAAAATTGTTGAAGTGAATGGAGATGGGTGTTATAATCTCTCTATAGAAGCCTGATAATAAGTATTATCAAAGATTTGATATAAGAGGGTGAATAATATGGAGAATAATTATCTGTTAAATAAAGATTATATCAGAATAAAAAACATGAATACGATCAGCTATGGTGGTAATCAGTCATGGTGCAAGAGCAAGAAGATGCAGAAGGTAGGCTGCGGAGTGATCGCACTGGCGGATATATCCATCTATCTTGCAGAACAGAATCCCGGACTTATGACAGATGCAATCCGCAAGATCAACAAGCCGAAGGGACTTTATAACAAAAATGATTACCTTGAATATGTGAAATGGTTCTATAAGCATTATGTATTTTTCCTGTGGTATAAAGGAATGACAGGCGTGACGATAATGAATACATTGAACCGTTATTTTATGCTGAATGATATTGGACTTCGCGCCAGATGGAGACTGTTTTTATCTGACGAGGAAATGATGAAACAGATCAGGCATTTAATCCGTAAAAATAAGCCGGTTGTATTATCAATTGGTCCGAATATACCAAATGTATTTGGAAATAAAGGAATCCATATGTATGTGGAAAAGGATGGGCGGATGCTTGCTTCCATGAAGAAAAATGTTCACAGCCATTTTGTTGTTGTGACAGGAGTAGAGGAAATAGCAGGTCATGAATACCTGATCGTTTCTTCATGGGGTAAGAAATACTACATCAGCTACGAAGAGTACCGTGATTATGTAAAACATTCCGGCGGAAGAATTACAAGCAGCATTCTGTACATCAAGGGGATGATCTGATACGGAAAATCTTTTTTTGTAATTTATGCGGATATTGTTATTTGTTAAAAATATGTACGGGGAATCTCCCTCAGACACGAACAACCACTATAAATGACTCGCTGTGGTTTCGATTCGTTGCACATGCCCGATTCGTAAATGCTCCTGCGCTAACTCGCCTTTGGCTCGAACAAGCGCCCGCATTTACTGGCAATGTGCATCTCATTTCGAAATCCTCGCTGATGTCATATTATAGTGGTTGTTTGTGTCTGAAGCAGATCCCCCTGTGTGGTTTATCAAGAATAACAATATCTGCATAAAATTAAATTAAAAAGATTTTCTGTATTAGATCATTCTCTTTGGAAATCGATGTCAGCCTGGATCGTTATTCTTCTGTCGGTCGGTGCGTATTGATTTATAATCACATATTGTTAAGTGGTTATTTTCGGACTAATGCCTGTAACTCGGTTTCTGTCAGTTCGCGGAATTCGCCGGGAGCGAGGGCTTCGTCCAATGCCAGATTACCCATGGACAGGCGTTTTAAGTAGGTGACTTTCATGCCGAGGACTTCAAAGGAGCGTTTGACCTGATGGTAACGTCCTTCGGTGATCGTCAGAAGAATTTCGGAGGTACTGGTATCAGGATTGGCGCTTTTTATGACCAGAGTGCCCGGCTTGGTTGGTTTATCATCTCCGATATCCAGACCGTCCTTGAATGCTTTGATATGTTCTTTTGTTACCAGCCCGTTGATACGGGCAAAATATGTTTTTGCAACATGCCTGGATGGGGATAAGAGATTATGGGACAGTTCTCCATCATCTGTGATGAGCAGCAGCCCTTCTGTATCGATATCCAGTCTGCCGACAGGAAACAGACTCTTTACCGGCACAGAACCTTTTAACAGATCCAGAACAGTTGTGTGCAGATTGTCATTGGTTGCGCTGACACAGCCTGCCGGTTTGTTCAGCATGTAATAGTGGTGTTTTTGATAGCCGATGATCGTTCCGTTATAAGAAATCAGGTCTGTATTTTCGTCAATCTTCTGTTCAGGGGATTTGCAGACAGTTCCATTTACCGATATCATTCCTTTTTTTATATATTGTTTTACCTGGGACCTGGAGCCGATGTTCTGATTTGCCAGAAATTTATCAATTCGCATAGCTGTTACCTGCCTTTTGTTCATTTGTTGAGTCTAAAACCATGCCCGCAGGCTGATGATTTTTCACCATTATAGCATGGATTTTTTTGTTGTTGTGGAACAAATTCAGTAAATTTCAGAATATTGCTCGTATTGCGCGAAAATGTTATAATAAATCTGTGATTATGACGGAAATGTTAAGCGTAAGGATACGAAGTGGTTTTACAGCAGATTATATAAAATAAACAAAAAAATCCCATATTTATTCACAGAAAATTAATACATTTTACTATAAAAAGTTGGGACTGGGGACATATGCGTATTGACATGAAATCAAAATTAGAGTATTATTTTTAACAGAAATGTAACATTTTGTCATGATTTTTAATAAATAGGTACGAAAAGATGAGAATTAACAGAAGAAATAATCGTTTTTCCTATATGAGGAGAGGCTTATTCAGTTATAGATACATGAAACGCAATCTGCTTGTAGCAGCAGCTACGATCGTTACGGCAGCAGGAATCGGACTCGTTGTTAAGTATGGGGAGGCGTTGGATCACAACCCTGCTTACCTGAACAGTCAGACCGTTCAGACTGCTGAAGTGGAGACAACCAGTGAAGAGGTTGCTTCTGTCGATACGACTGTACTTCAGAACAACAGTACAACCAAGAAGGCTGCACAGAAGAAGACAGTAGTAGCAAAAGCAGAAGAGAAGTCCGAATTTGATGGTAAATTTATCGCCAAGATTGACGATACATTAAATATCCGTGAGGAAGCATCGACGGATTCTGATATTGTTGGAAAGCTGTTTGATGGTAATGTAGGTGATGTTCTGGAAACAGATGGTGACTGGGTAAAAATTTCCTCCGGTGATGTAACGGGATATGTAAACAGTGATTATATTCTGACCGGTAAGGATGCAGAGACATATGCGGCAGATTATAAGAAAGTGCTTGGAACAGTAACGGATGATACCGTCCGTGTACGTGCAGAGAAGTCAACAGATTCTGATATTCTTGAGCTGGTAGCAAAGGATACGGTTCTTCCTGTAGAGGAACAGGATAAGGACTGGGTTCAGGTAACACTGGCAAATGATGTTACCGGGTACATAGCAGCAGATTATATCACAGTTGCAGAATCTTATGAGTACGCAATGACAATCGATGATTATACAGCAATGGTTGATGCAGAGACACAGAAAACAACAGAAGTTGCATTGGCAGAAGAAGAGTCTGTATATGAAGAAGCATCAGAACCTGAGGTTATGTCAGTGGATGAATCGACAACGGAGGAGGTTGTTACAGAAGCACCAACGACAGAAGAAGTAACCACAGAGGCTCCGACAACGGAGGAAACTGTTACAGAAGCACCAACAACAGAGGAAACAACCACAGAAGCACCTTCTGCAGATCCTTCCCAGTATGATGATGCTTATCTGCTTGCCTGCCTGGTCAGCATGGAAGCTGGATATGAGCCATATGAAGGTCAGCTTGCAGTTGCAAATGTAGTTCTGAACCGTGTAAAGAGTGGTAGCTGGGGTAGTTCAATCTCATCTGTAATTTATGCACCAAATCAGTTTCCGATGGCAACCGGAAGTGTGATGCAGGGATATCTGCAGAACGGACCGCTGTCTACTGCACAGCAGGCTGCAGATGATGCATTAGCAGGAAATAATAATATTGGATCTTTTATGAGTTTCTTGAATGTGAATTATATTGATACGGATTCCTTATCCGATTATACGGTTATTGGAAATCATTGTTTTTATTAATAAGTGAATGGATGTAAGAGATATGTTGAGGCAGATGAATGTAAAAGATGATTATAACGATGCTCAGACAACTCAGAAGAACAGAAGGTACATGCATGGTATGATGTACCTTCTGTTGTTTCTGTTTTGTCTGGGCTTTTATATTGTAAATATGATAATAAATGGACAGTATCCATTTGGAAGCCGTAGCTTTCTGTATCAGGATGCATATGATCAGTATACAGGAATGCTGCAGATCTTTCTGGAATGGCTGCATTCTGGGAATAAAAGTACCTTTTTGTGGGATCACGGTCTGGGAATGGATATGCTGTTGAATATGTTTTATTACTGTATGAGTCCGTTTAATATTATAGCCGTAATATGCGGCTCCGGACATGTGGAGTTGGCAATGGTTATTATGATCGTTGTCAAAGCTTCTCTGCTTGCTCCTTCGGGACTGTATTTTTTCAGACGTACAGAGTTGAAACGGTATGCAGATGAAGAAACTGGTCGTGGCTGGCAGACAGCAGTTGAAATTGTTTTGTCTCTGTCGTATGCACTGTGCGGATTTGTGCTGGTATATGAGCACAATGTGATTTGGCTGGATGGGCTGATCCTTGTACCGTTTCTTGCGATCGCAGTAGAACGGATGGCTGCCGGTAAGGGAAAGATTGCTTATACAGTGCTGCTTGCGGTTGGATTTATCGTGAATTTTTATTTTGCCTTTTATCTGTGCCTGTTTATCGTGCTGTATTTCCTGTTACAGGACTGGAAAACTCTTCGTGAATTTGGTAGGGGAATTCTCCGGTTCCTGGTCTGGTCAGTTGTTGCAGGGCTGATCGCAGGTGCGGTACTGGTTCCTGCCTTTTATGCAGTGCTGCATTTGTCCGGAGCAGGAAGCATGGATGATAAGCTGCCGTGGTATCAGCTTGGTAATATCGGTAATTTTATCAATTCATTTTATCCGTTGAATAAGGTGACGACAGGCAATCTGTTTAATCATAATAATTATTGCGGCACACTGATTGTATTACTGGTAATCCTAGTGTTCTTTATGAAGAAGATAGAATGGAACCGGAAGCTCCGGTATCTGACAGTTCTGATATTTCTTGCACTTGCAATGAATCAGGCAGGACTGAATTATGTGCTTCATGGATTCGTAGTTACACACGGTATGGGAAATCGTTTTGCATTTATCTGGACGTTTTTACTGTTGAGCGCAGCTTATGTATGTCTGTTGAACATAAGGAAAATACGGATGTGGCAGGCGGGAGTGGCATTTGGAAGCTGTCTTGTATTGTTCCTGTTGGAGCTATTCTTCAATCGCGAAGAAACAAATCCCAATTCCTATGTGGCGGTACTCTTATTTATCGTTGCTTATTTTGGTTTGTTTGTCTTTGCACTCCGGAAAAGCATCAAATGGAAGACCTTTTATATATGGGTGGTCAGCCTTTGGATCATAGAGCTGGTGTTAAATGGCAGCTATGTACTGAGTGCAAAAGGAAATAACAGAAGTCTTACAGATGATATAAAACAGACATCCAGGGAAACGGCATATGCAGAATGTGATCTGGAAGCCGGAGAACGTAAGACGGCATTGTATTCCTATGATTATCTGCAGTTATCAAATACAAACTGCTATTCCTCCATGGCAAATGGTTCTGCCATTGATTCCTTTGCTAGTCTTGGATTGTCACATTATCAGAATATAGAGTATACCTACAGAAGAACGACTCCGGTTACAGCACTGATGTATAATGTCCGGTATATTATGACAAATGAATTGGGAGCAGCAGGTGGATATCATATGGTGGCAGCACCGGATGGAACATATGGATATCTGTATGAGGCGGATGCTCTTGCAGGGATGGGCTTCCTTCTGGATGAGGACATTCTGAACTGGAGTGGAGAGAAGAGTGCAGCCGAAAATCAGAATGAACTGGTAATGCTTGGAATGGGTCAGCCGGAGCTTTCAGATCTGTTTGAGAAGAAGACTCTTACAGATGATATGATCTCATTTACCGGCCTGGATGCAGCAAAGCAGGGCGATGGTGTCTATGCTTATACAGCTCAGGCGGATATTGCAACCTCCATGATCGTTTCCTATAAAGCAGAACAGGCAGAGGATCTGTATGTAGAGTGTTCGGACACAAGACTGCAGGGGGTTGATGTTTATGTAAATGATCAGCAGGTTGTGAGTTCGGTTTATCCGGAATCAGCAGGCATGATACATATTGGAAATGTAAATGCCGGAGATGAGGTTAAGTTTCGGTTTGCTACGGCTGCTGTTAGGAATGAGTCGGGCATAAAGACAGTTGCATTGTATGCGATAAATGAGAAAACGGTTCAGGCATTTAAAGAGTATGTGTTAAAGAATACAATGGAATTTGATGGGTATGATGGCAATTGCTTAAATGGGCATATAACAGCGGACAAGGCTGGAATCCTGTATTTGGCGGTTCCGTACAATGAAGGCTTTACGGCTGTTGTAGATGGGAAAAAGGTAGCTCCTCTAAAGATCGGAACCGGCATGATGGGCGTTCCGGTAGAAGCAGGGGAACATGTGATTACACTGACCTATCATACACCATATCTGATAGCGGGCATATGTCTGTCTGTGATTGGAATATTAATATTGGCAGGATATTTGATTATCCGTCGAAAAAAATCATCCGATAAATAATGGACATAAATTATTTGTTTATAAAATGCAGATTTTGAAAACAGATCATAATAAATTCTTATAATAAAAACAGGCAACCTGAGTGCGGTCGCGCAGGTCAAGCTTCATAAGGATATTACTGAGATAATTGCGGACGGTTCCTTCCGAGAGGAAGAGCTGCTCCGCAATTTCTTTGTTGTTCAGACCGTCTGCAACCAGCCGGATCAGTTCAAATTCTTTTTCTGTCAGATTGTAGGACGGATAATCAAAACGATCTTCAGCCTGTAACAGGGTAGGGATCTTGTTCATGATCTCATTTCCAAAGACGGTTTGTCCATTGTGTACAGCAGTGATCGCAGATGCAACTGTCTCGAAATCTTGTTTTAAGATGTATCCCTTTGCGCCGGTCCGGATGGCTTTGATGATATAGTCATCATCGGCGAAGGTAGTAAGTAACAGAATCTTTGCGTCAGGGTGTCCGGTGATGATCTCTTTCGATGCGGTCAGACCATCCATGCCCTCCATACGAATATCCATTAACAGAACATCGGGGATGTAAGTATCGTACAGGGAGATGGCGTCGTGACCATTTGCTCCGGTCGCAAGTACGGTAATATCTGAGTAGGATTCTAAGATGATCTTTAATGATGCGCTGACAAATGCATCATCATCAACAATTATAATATTCATGCAGTTCTATCTCCTTTTTGTGTATGCTTTGGAATACTGACAAACAGGCGGAATCCGGAATTGGTTGTGATCTGTAAAGTACCGGATAAGGATTGGACTCGTTCCCGGATGTTGGTAAGTCCGATACCAGGGGTGTCTGTAAGGTGAATGTCTGTTCCGTTGTCATGAATCGTCAACTGATAGAACCCCGGATGTTCCCGGATCAGAATCGAGAGCTGATCGCCGTTACTGTGCTTTACAGCATTTGTGATCGCTTCTTTGGCAATACTGATAAGACAGTACTTGATATCCTTTGGAACAATGTTGCTCATATCATATTCAAATGAAGTATGAAAGCCTGTTATATCATTTAACATATCCTGAATGGCAGCTTTCGTATCAATGGATTCATCGTGAAGGTCGTGGACACTTGATCGTATACTGTTCATGGCAGTATCCAGCGTAGTGCGGAGATCAGAAAGCGGATTTGTAAGGATCGGTTCTTTGTTGATCGTCTGGATCGCACCAACCTGGAGAATGGATCTGGTGAGCATGTGACCGACATTATCATGGATTTCTCTGGCAATACGATTTCTCTCTTTCAGGGTTGCAGTATAGATCCTGTTATCCTGTTCCTTCCGGATCATACGGATTCGTTCTTTTGCCAGAAGTTCATTTGCCTCCGATGTATCTGTAAGGTGCTTCATCTGTTGATGAAGGGTGGCAAGCTCTGTGGTCAGATATCCGTATAACATGCTGCACAGACAGAGAACACATATTAAAAGAAGTGTTTCTACAGAAAATTTTGTTGTAGCCAGAATGATAGCAAGGATCCCGATGGGAGCAGTATAACAGACCGGCCGTCTGCTCAGATAGAAGCAGAAAAGCGGAAGAAATACAACAAGTTCAGGAATCATACAGCACAGAATAAATATGCCTGCGTGGATCTGTACCGGAGCTGTGGGTGAGAGCCTGTCAGCAATCAGCATTGTGCCAAAAGCAAGGATGATCGCAAGCAGAATATATATTACGCTGTGCGTAGATATCGAAAAAGTGTGAATACACATAATACAGCATATTACAAATATAAGCAGTCGTGTCAGGATTTGCTTCATAACTTCCCCTTGTATATAGACGGGTCACGCGGGTGTCGGGTAATTGCGTGAACCGGATCGGATTCATAAGTGATGATATTAGTATACCTGTTGAAAAATACAGCGTCAATTGACTAAAGGTGAAAAACTCCGGATTTTAAAAGAATGTGACAAATGTCATATTATGGATGTGAAGATTGGCACTGAACAGAATTATCCTGGTATGATAGAATGACAGCATAACATGGAAGATATGCGATGGGTTTCAGACGCGATGCCGGAAGAAACAATAGCATCCGAATAGAAAATGAATGAGGAGACAGTTATGGAATATGCGATTGAAGTAAAAGATCTGGTGAAACGATATAAAGATTTTGTAGCATTATCACACTTTGATCTGGAGGTGAAAGAGGGCGAGATCTTCGGTCTGCTTGGACCGAATGGGTCGGGCAAGACGACGACGATCAACTGTATCTTGTCGTTGCTTACATACGATCAGGGCGATGTCCGGGTATTTGGTAAGAAGATGACATCGACGAGTTATGATCTGAAACGGGAGATCGGTGTTGTAATGCAGAATGTGGCTGTATTTGATGAAATGACGGTATATGAGAATATCGATTATTTCTGTGGGCTGTATATCAGGGATAAAGAGACAAGAAAACAGTATGTAGAGGATGCCATTGCATTTGTCGAGCTTCAGGACTATAAGAAGTTCCTGCCGAAAAAGCTGTCAGGAGGACTTCTCAGACGATTAAATATTGCATGTGGAATTGCACACAAACCAAAGCTGATCTTTTTTGATGAACCGACGGTGGCGGTAGATCCACAGAGCAGGAACAAGATCTTAGAGGGAATTGTCGAGCTTAATAAGAAAGGCGCAACGATCATTTACACTTCTCATTACATGGAAGAGGTAGAACAGATCTGTAGCCGTATATTGATCATGGATAAAGGCCAAAAGGTCGCTCTTGGCACGAAGGAAGAATTGAAAAAAATGATAAAGAAGACGGAGAGTATCTTCATAGAAGCTCCGGCACTGACAGATGAACAACTGCTGGAGCTGAAACAGCTTCCGCATGTGTATGACAGTTCATATCAGGATGGAATGCTGAAACTGGTCTACTCCGGTGGAAATCATAATCTGATCCGGGTTATGGAATATATGAAGGAGCATGCGGTATTATTAGGAAAAGTATATACCGAGCTTCCGAGTCTGAACGATGTGTTTCTTGAGATCACCGGAAAGACGCTTCGGGATTAGGAGGGGTGGATATGTTTTGGCATAATTTTAAATATGCAGGTAAAATGCTGATAAAAGGAAAAGATACACTGTTCTGGACGATATTGTTTCCAATCGCATTATTCACATTCATGTACATGGCATTTGGAAATATCATGGAAAAGGATGAAATGTTTAAAGATATCCCGGTTGCGGTTGTGAGGGATGGCGAAAACGATACAGCACTTATGATGGTGCTGTCTACGCTCTCCATGGACGGCGAAGATAAACGGATCGACATGGAGGTGCTCAACGAGAAAGAAGCACTTCAAAAGTTAAATGATGAAGAAGTGACCGGTGTGATCTATACATCGGATGCGAGCCTGACAGTGAGGCAGAGTGACATCAAGGAGTCGATACTGGAATCAATCCTGAATCAGTATAAGCAGATGGAACAGATGTATCTGAATCTGATGCAGAAGGATCCGGAGGCTGCATCGGAGATCATTCAGAAGGCAGTGCAGAGCGATGCGGTATATTATGAAGAGATTTCCACAACGGACGGATGTCAGAATGAGTATTATAATTATTTCTATGCAGTGCTTGCTATGAGTTGCCTGTTTTCTTCCTTTGCCGGAATCACAAGAATGCATAAGCTGCAGGCAAATGAAAGCGCACTTGGAATGCGTCGTTGTCTGTCACCGAATCCTAAACTTGTGATTGTTCTGGCGGAGTATCTGGCATTACTGCTGGTTCAGTTTGCAGCTGAGGTTATCACTGTAATCTATATGCGGCTGTTCGGTGTACAGTTTGGAATAAAATATCCGGCTATTTTACTGGTACTCTTTATTGCATGTAATATCGGTATTGCCGGGGGAATGCTGCTTGGTACCTGGTCAAAATGCTCATATGGAGGAAAAATTGGAATTGCGGTAGCGGCCAGCCTGATCTTCTCTTTTATGGCGGATCTGATGGTACATGGAATCAAAAACAGTATTGAAGATAAACTTCCGATTCTGAACCGGGTTAATCCGGCAGTGTTGGTAACGGACTGTCTCTATGCGCTCAATGTATACGATAATTACGATCGTTATTTCAGAAATATTCTGATCTTAACCGGTATGGCTGTCTGTCTGCTTGGAGCGAGTATTCTGGTCTTAAGGAGGAATAAATATGCAAGTGTTTAAATCCTATTTTAAAATCTTAAATAAGAAAAAAGGCTCAATGTTAATGTATATTGGGATCTTTGCAGGCGTTATATTCGGATTTATATTGCCGAATTCCGGTAAAACAGAAGATGAATATAAAAGCATGAAGTGTAAATTTGCCTGGTTTGATTATGATCATACGGAAGAAAGTGAAGAACTGTTTTCGTATCTGGATCATGCACATAAACATGCTGAATTAAAAACAGATACGACGGAAGCGATGCAGGACAGTTTGTTTAACCGGGATACAGACTGTATCGTCCGCATTAAAAAAGGTTATGCGGATCATCTGGATAAGGAAGATCTGTCCGATTATATCGAGATCGTTGCAATTCCGAATCGGAGCAAGGTGGAACTGTTTGAATCAGATGTAAATAAATATATCTCTTATCTGAATGCATATTTTGCAGCCGGATATGACCGGGCAGAGGCAGCAGCTCAGGTGGATGAATTGTTTCAGACTAGAACGAACGTAACGATGACAACGGAAGACCATGGCGGAAAACATAGTACGAGATACACATTTTTCAGTTATCTGGGATGGATACTTGTGGTTATGATGATCGAGGGTGTAAGTCCGGTATTGATCGTTTATGACAAAAAAGAATTAAGAGAACGGATCGCAAGCTCGGCGTATAAATATTCCAATATGACAAAAGAGATCCTTCTCGGAACGATCGTGACAGGATTTCTTGGATGCGCAGTATTTGCAGTTGGAGGATGCCTTGTATTCAGAAAAGAAATGTTTACGGTAGCAGGACTTGGGAATCTGCTAAATATGGTCTGCTACATGTTTGTAGCCATGGCACTTGCATTTCTTGCAAGTAAGATTGCCCGAAACGAGGAAGGTTTCAGTATGATCGACAATATAGTGTCTCTTGGTATGGCATTCCTGTCCGGCATCTTTGTTCCGGTGGAATTTCTTGGTGAAGGGGTCATAAAGCTGGCACATTTCCTTCCGGCTTACTGGTATGTCAAAGTCGTTGATCTTCTGGACTATGAGGCAAAGATACCATCGGAAGCATTTATATATATGGGCATCGAGCTGCTCTTTTCAGCCGCCATCATCACGATCGCAATCGTGATCGACCGTGCCAGAAACCATCGCCTGGTGGCGTGAAAATATCTAAAAAAATGGAAGCGGTATTCCTGTTGTGAAGGAAATATATCTGGAAATCGATATATAAAACAAAATGGGAAATAGCATTACTATTATGAAGCAAGCCTTTTTTAACGCCGGTTCTTAGCGAGTCGCCATGGGCGAGAAGCTTAGTACCGTTGCGTTAAAATAGAGTGCGAACGACTTGCGGAATAATATGTAATGTATTTCCCATTTTATTTCAAAGATTTACGGAAGAAATTTCCTTTATAACAGGAATGCCGCTTCCATTTCAACTATTATTTGTCGTTGTTCTTGTTCTTCTCGTTCATCATTGCGCGGACCTTCATGGACAGGCCGAACAGGTTGATGAATCCGGTTGCATCCTTATGGTCATACAGTTCACCGGTAGTGAAACTTGCAAGACTCTCAGAATACAGAGAATATGGAGAAGTTGTTCCGGCTTTGATGATGTTTCCTTTGTACAGTCTCATCTTAACCTGACCGGTAACTGTCTCCTGTGTCTTTTCAACAAATGCCTGAAGAGCTTCACGAAGAGGGCAGAACCACTTTCCTTCGTATACAAGATCAGCAAACTTGGTTGCTACGAGCTTCTTGTATGCAAGTGTTTCACGATCCAGAGTCAGCTCCTCTAACTGCTTGTGAGCTTCCATCAGAATTGTTCCGCCGGGAGTCTCATAAACACCACGGGACTTCATGCCGACAACACGGTTCTCAACGATATCAATAATACCGATACCATGCTTGCCGCCTAAACGGTTTAACTCACGAATGATATCAGATACTTTCATCTTTGTACCGTTGATTGCAGTTGGGATACCCTTTTCAAAATCAAGTGTCAGATATTCATCTTCGTCCGGTGCCTTTTCAGGAGTAACACCGAGAACCAGAAGATCATCGTAGTTTGGTTCATTTGCAGGATTCTCCAGCTCCAGACCTTCATGGCTGATGTGCCAGATGTTACGGTCACGGCTGTAAGAATGAGCAGCATCAAACGGAAGGTTGATACCGTGTGCCTGACAGTATGCAATCTCTGCATCACGGGAATCCAGCTTCCATTCCGGCTGTCTCCATACAGCGATAACCTTGATGTCAGGAGCAAGAGCCTTAATTGAAAGCTCAAATCTTAACTGGTCATTTCCTTTTCCTGTTGCGCCGTGACAGATCGCAACAGCGCCTTCCTTACGAGCAACCTCAACTAATTTCTTAGCGATCAGAGGTCTTGCGAAAGAAGTACCGAGTAAATATTTATTCTCATATACAGCATCTGCCTGAACGGTTGGCATGATGTATTCATCACATAATTCATCAACAACATCCAGAATGTATAACTTGGAAGCCCCTGAATATTTTGCTCTTTCATCCAGTCCTTCCAGCTCGCTTTCCTGTCCTACGTCGATGCAGGCGCAGATAACATCGTAATCATAAGTTTCTTTTAACCAAGGGATGATAGCTGTTGTATCAAGACCGCCTGAGTATGCAAGAACAACTTTGTCTTTTGCCATTTCTAAATCCTCCTTAAATTCATAAAGTTTTACCTGCAAATAAATATATAACGGTAATGAATATTATGCAAGTATTTTTGGAAAATGCTGGTCTGAAAATCGGACTTTGAAAGGAATATTGGTTGTAAATTGCACTTTTTTATTGTATCATGTAAATAATAATGTCGTAAAATAAGTTGCAGAGAGGATGTCTTTATTTATATGGATAAGAAGACTACACAATTCGATCAACGTCTATCCGAATATCGGGACAGACTGTTACAACGGAATAAGGAAATGACGACTGACGATGATGACCGGATCGATGCGATCATCAATGGAAGTGCAGATACAGAGGAAATGGAGGCTCCTGCGGGTATGAATGAGATACAGGAGCAGTCGGAGGCATCGGAGAAGGAAGATACACAGAGAGCGCCGGAACCGGTGTCGGAATCGTATAAAGAGTATGCGGACAAGCTGGAATCTGTATTACAGGAAGTCGGCGTATCAAAGAAACCGGAGAAAAAGGAAGAAAATAAAAAAGAAGAGAAGAAAATCGAAAAGAAAGCTGAAAAGAAAAATGATATTGAAGCTGCTGCAGAACGGGAACGGAAACGGCTGGCAAGAAAGAATGCAGGACTTGACAAAGAAGAGACTTTGGAACTGACAGAAGAGCCGGAACCGGAAGAACCTGATTATGATGATGACTCTTCGGATGATTTTATGGAAGAAGATGGCGGACGCACATCAGCAGCCAAGGAGAATCTTCAGAATATATTGTTTGGCGCCGGCCGGGCATTTCAGAATCTGAAAAAGGAACAGGAAGAGAAAGAGGATAAGGACAGGGAACGAAAACAATCTGGAACTGTATCTGTTGTTAATCGTTGGCTGATCGTCGGAGTTGTCCTTTTGATTGTATTTATCGTGCTGACGATAAGTTATATTGGAGCAAACAAATCATACAAATATAACCAGATGGATATCCGTCCGATTGCGGAATCAGACCTGACAGTGAATGATGGCGTGGAAGATGCGACGAAAGGATATACAACGATCGCATTGTATGGTGTGGATTCCAGAGACGCCAATCTGAATACAGGAACCAACAGTGATACGATCCTTCTTGTCAGTATCAATAATGACACAAAGGAAGTAAAGCTGGTATCCGTGTACAGAGATACATTGTTTGAGATCCAGGGTGAGACACCGGTTACACAGAAGGTAAATTACGCATATCAGTTGGGCGGAGCATTAATGTCCATTAACACACTGAACACGAATCTGGATCTGAAGATCACAGATTATATAACGGTAGATTTTAATGCGATGTCAAGCATCATCAATGCACTTGGTGGTGTGGAGATAACGATTGAAGAGGAAGAAGTCAACAGCCTGAATAAGAATCTGGCAGAACAGATCGCAATATCAGGAGAATACTCCAATGGCGTTCATTCTGCGGGAAAACAGCTCCTGAATGGTCAGCAGGCAGTAGCCTATACCAGGATCCGGAGCAATGCAAAGGGTGATATTACCAGAACCGAACGACAGAGAATCGTTCTGTTAGGTCTGATCAGCAAGCTGGGAAATGCAGGAACCGATACGATCCGCAATCTGCTGGATGTATCCTTTAGCTGTATCTCTACCAGTCTTACAAAGACAGAGGCGGAGAAGCTTGCGAAGAATGTTGCTTCTTACAAGATCACAGGCAATACGGGCTTTCCATTTGCCTACAGCTTCGCATCCCTTGAGGATAAGGGCAGTGTGATCGTGCCTGCAGATATGGCGGCAAATGTAACAGCACTTCATGCATGGCTGTATGGAGACAGCGGATATTCGGTATCGACAACGGCGGCTGCGATCAGTAAAACGATTGCTGATGAAACCGGTGTGGCATCAGCAGGCAGCATTGATATCGAGCAGGCGGTCAGTGAAGTTACGACTGAGTCGACGGAGTCTGCTTCAGAAGCTGGAAACGGTACAGAAGAAGATGATTCATCGGATGTGAAGACGATCACAACACCTCCGGAGGGTATGATAGAAAATGAATAGTCGGCAGATGCCGGGTAAATAGATTCAGACAGAGAACCTGAGAACTGTATCCGATGCGGTTTTCAGGTTCTTTTTCACAAGAACGAAGAAAGACAGGTATCATGCATATGAGAAAACGATGGTGGATATCCGGTATCCTGACTGTTGTTCTGACAGCAGGATTTGGGACTGGAAATGGTAACCAACAACTGAATATGGCAGGGCAGGATGAAATCATCCATGTATATGCGGCAGAGTTTCCGGATGAAGAAACAGAGATCATTCCGTTTCGTGGAAGAGAAAGTTATATCCTGTCAGAGTGGGAACTGGAAACAGAAGGTAAGCTGGAGCAGGCAGCTATGGTAAAACAGTACATATCTACGATGACACTGCGGGAGAAGGTGTGCCAGATGATCATTGCCGATCCGGAAAATCTGGTCACAACACATGATGTCACAAAAGTGGATGCGGAAATGAAGCAGGCACTTGCAGACTATCCGGTAGGCGGGATCATGCTGAAGTCCAGAAATATCGAAAACAAAAAGCAATTAAAGAAACTGCTTAAAAATTTGCAGAAGCAATCGGAGATCGCATTATTCCTTGCGGTTGATGAAGAAGGCGGAAATGTCAGCCGGGTACTGTCGAACCTCGGAAACCGGGAAGGCGGGACGATCGATCCGATGTATGAATATAAGGATGATGGTACGGATACGGCATTTGAAAATGCGAGAGAGCTTGGTAGCAATCTGGCATATTATGGGTTTAATCTGGATTTTGCACCGGTGGCTGATGTCTGGTCGAATCCTAAGAATACCGTGATCGGAAAACGGGCATACAGTGATGATTATGAACAGGCAGCGGAGCTGATTCCGTATGCAGTGGAGGGCTTTCATGCCGGTGGCGTGATGTGTACCCTGAAGCATTTTCCGGGACACGGGGATACCGTTGAGGATTCCCATTATGGAACGGCGTATGTAAGGGCAACGCTGAAAGAACTGGAAACGCAGGAGTTTGTTCCGTTTCGGGCAGGAATCTGGGCAGGGGCCGATTGTGTTATGATCGGGCATCTGGTAGTACCTGACATATCAGATCAGCCGGCGGATCTTTCGGAAACACTGGTTACAGACTGTCTGCGAAACGAGCTGGCCTTTCATGGATTGATCATCACAGACTCCTTTCAGATGGAAGCGATCACGGATCATTATGAACCGGGAGAAGCTGCGGTGCGGGCAATCCAGGCAGGTGTGGATCTGATCCTTGAACCGGAAGACCTTGGGGAAACGGTTGAAGGGATTCTGACTGCGTCAGACAAGGGAGAACTGACTGAGAAGCGGATCGATGAAAGCGTGGAACGGATACTGATGGCAAAACAGGTAAATGGAATCCAGATGGATCATAAAATTGAGAAACAATAGTAACACAATTCAAAAATATGATAGAAAACGATGAAAACATCAAAAAGAAAATTATGAGTAAAAATGCAATTCATAGGAATAAAACCACATGAATTGCATTTTTAAATATGCAAATATAATAAATTGCAAATACAAAATACTTTATAAAATTAAGTTTGCAAACTATCTGACAATTTGACGAAAAAAGTTGTTTACAAACGGAAAAAAAGATAGTATGATTACAAATCATAAAAAGCACAGAGCTGTATTTGAGAAATACTATCAGATGATCGGGCAGTAGGATCTCAACAGGCACTGACAATAAGTTGGAAAGGAAAACGAGCATGGAAGATAACAGAAACGTAGCAAATCCAGGGTTATACCGTGAAGAATATGAACATGATAACTGTGGTATCGGTGCCGTTGTAAATATCAAGGGCATTAAGACACATGAGACCGTAAATAATGCGTTAAAGATTGTTGAAAATCTGGAACACAGAGCAGGAAAAGATGCAGAAGGAAAAACCGGTGACGGTGTAGGTATCCTTCTTCAGATCTCACACAAATTTTTCAGAAAAACCGTTGCAGAACTTGGATATGATCTGGGTAAGGAACGGGATTATGGTGTTGGTATGTTTTTCTTTCCACAGGATGAACTGTCAAGAAAACAGGCAATGAAGATGTTTGAGGTTATTGTCGAGAAAGAAGGACTGGAGTTCTTATGCTGGAGAATGGTTCCGACGACTCCGGGTATCCTCGGTAAGAAAGCTATTGATGTTATGCCATGTATCATGCAGGCGTTTATCAAGAGACCGGCAACCGTAAAAGCAGGACTTGATTTTGACCGGAAGCTGTATTTTGTCAGAAGAATATTTGAAGAAAGTAACGATGATACCTATGTGCCATCACTTTCCAGCAAGACGATCGTATATAAAGGTATGTTCTTAGTTGGAGAGCTTCGTAAGTTCTATAACGACCTTCAGGATCCGGATTATGAATCAGCAATCGGACTTGTACATTCAAGATTCTCAACGAATACAACGCCTAGCTGGCTTCGTGCACATCCATACCGTTATCTTTGTCACAATGGTGAGATCAATACGATCCGTGGAAATGAAGATAAGATGATCGCCAGAGAAGAGACAATGGAATCCACGATCATGCAGGATGAGATGTACAAGGTTATGCCTGTACTTGATCCAAATGGTTCCGATTCCGCCAGACTGGATAACTGTCTGGAGTTCCTGGTATTAAATGGCATTCCGCTTCCACTTGCTGTTATGATCACGATTCCGGAGCCTTGGGAGAATGACCGGTTTATGAGTCAGGAGAAAAAGGACTTCTATCAGTATTATGCAACGATGATGGAACCTTGGGACGGACCTGCATCGATCCTGTTCACAGACGGAGATATCATGGGTGCAGTGCTCGACCGTAACGGACTCAGACCTTCCAGATATTATATAACAGATGATGATTACCTGATCCTTTCCTCAGAGGTTGGTGTATTAGAGGTCGATCCGTCAAAGATCGTAAAGAAGGATCGTTTAAGACCGGGACGTATGCTTTTAGTTGATACGGTAAACGGCCGTCTGATCTCTGATGATGAGATCAAAGAAAAATATGCAAAAGCAAAACCATATGGTGAATGGCTCGACAGTAATCTGGTCAAGTTAAATGACCTGAAGATCCCGAACATCCGTGTAGAGGAATATACCGATGAAGAACGGGCAAAGCTTCAGAAAGCATTTGGTTATACATTTGAGGACTTTAAGAATACGATCTATCCAATGGCTGAAAAAGGTGCAGAAGCGATCAGCGCAATGGGAACGGATACTCCGCTTGCTGTACTTTCAAACAGTGACAAGCCATTGTTTAACTATTTCAAACAGTTATTTGCTCAGGTAACGAATCCTCCGATTGATGCGATCCGTGAGGAGATCGTTACATCAACTTCCGTATATCTTGGAAAGGATGGCAACATTCTGGAAGAGAAGCCGGAAAACTGTCATGTATTAAAGATCCATAATCCAATCCTTACAAATACTGATATTTTAAAGATCAAGAACATGAAGGTAGAAGGATTGAAGGTCGGCGTTCTTCCAATCCTTTACTATAAGAATACATCACTGGAAAAAGCATTGGATCGACTGTTTGTAGAAGCAGATAAGTTGTACCGTGATGGTGTAAATATCCTGATCCTGTCAGACCGTGGTGTCGATGAAACACATGTTGCGATTCCTTCCTTATTAGCAGTTTCGGCTATGCAGAAGCATCTGGTAAGAACCAAGAAGAGAACTTCGGTTGCGATCATTCTGGAGAGTGCCGATCCTAGAAATGTGCATCATTTTGCAACCCTGCTTGGTTACGGTGCCTGTGCTGTCAACCCATATCTGGCAATTGAGACGATCAAACAGATGGTAGACAGTCATCTGTTAAATAAGGATTTCAATGCGGCTGTCGATGATTACAATGCAGCGATCATGCATGGCATCGTAAAGATCGCATCCAAGATGGGTGTATCAACGATCCAGTCTTACATGGGATCCCAGATCTTTGAATGTATCGGACTTTCCAAAGAGGTCGTTGATAAATATTTCACAAATACAGTAAGCTGCGTAGGCGGTTCCGGTATCAAGGAGATCGAGAAGACGGTGGATGCCCTTCATTCATCTGCATTTGATCCGCTTGGCCTGGATACTAATCTTGCACTGACAAGCATCGGTGCACATAAGTTCAGAAGCGGTAAGGAAGAGCATCTGTATAATCCACAGACGATCTACCTGCTGCAGCAGGCGACCAGAAGAGGAGATTACAGCCTGTTCAAGCAATATACCGCATGTCTGGAAGATGAGACAAAACCATTCCATCTGAGAGGACTGATGGAATTCAAATATGCTGAGAATCCAATTCCGCTGGAAGAGGTAGAACCGGTAGAATCCATTGTAAAACGTTTCAAGACCGGAGCAATGAGTTATGGTTCCATTTCACAGGAAGCACATGAATGTATGGCGATCGCAATGAATACGATCGGTGGTAAATCCAATTCCGGTGAAGGTGGAGAGTCGATCGACCGATTAACAATAGGAAAAGACGGTAAGAACCGTTGCTCCGCGATCAAGCAGGTAGCATCTGGACGATTCGGTGTTACATCCAGATATCTGGTCAGCGCAAAAGAGATCCAGATCAAGATGGCACAGGGCGCAAAACCGGGTGAAGGTGGACATCTTCCTGGTGGAAAGGTATATCCATGGATCGCAAAGACTCGGTTATCTACTCCGGGTGTCAGCCTGATCTCACCACCACCGCATCATGATATTTATTCGATCGAGGATCTGGCACAGTTGATCTACGATTGCAAGAATGCAAACCGTGATGCAAGAATCTCTGTAAAACTGGTATCAGAAGCCGGTGTTGGTACAGTTGCAGCCGGTGTTGCAAAGGCAGGAGCACAGGTTATCCTCATCTCCGGTTACGATGGTGGTACCGGTGCAGCACCAAATAACTCCATTCATTATGCAGGACTTCCTTGGGAGCTTGGTCTGGCAGAGACACACCAGACACTGATCAAGAATGATCTTCGTAACAAGGTTATCCTTGAAACCGATGGTAAGCTGATGACCGGACGTGATGTTGCAATCGCAGCCATGCTTGGTGCAGAGGAATTCGGATTTGCAACAGCTCCGCTGGTAACCATGGGCTGTGTAATGATGCGGGTATGTAATCTGGATACCTGTCCGGTTGGTATCGCTACACAGAATCCGGAGCTTCGTAAGAGATTCAAAGGCAAACCGGAATATGTCATCAACTTTATGAAATTTATTGCAGAGGAGCTTCGTGAATATATGTCGAAGCTTGGTGTCAGAACGGTGGATGAACTGGTAGGACGTTCCGATCTGTTATATGCAGGAAAGGGAGCAGAGGACAGAAATGTTGATCTGTCACTGATCATCAATAATCCATATATTGACGCACCTCAGAATAAGATCAAATATAACGAGAAGCATCCATATGACTTCCAGCTTGAAAAGACGATCGATATGCGTGTTCTGTTAAAGAAACTCGGACCTGCTCTTGAGAAGGGACAGAAGAAGAGTATCGAGATCGATGTTGTGAATACCGATCGTTCCGTTGGTACGATCTTCGGATCAGAGATCACAAAGCGCTATGGAGATACCTTGGAGGATGATTCTTACCTTGTAAAATGTAATGGCGCAGGTGGACAGAGCTTTGGTGCATTTGTACCAAAGGGACTTACCTTAGAGCTTGTCGGAGACAGCAATGACTACTTCGGAAAAGGACTTTCCGGTGGTAAGCTGATCGTATATCCGCCACGTTCCGCAAAATTTGTCCATGAAGACAATATTATTATCGGTAATGTAGCACTTTACGGAGCAACCAGTGGCAAGGCATATATCAACGGCGTTGCCGGCGAACGATTTGCAGTTCGTAACTCCGGAGCAACCGCAGTTGTTGAAGGTGTCGGTGATCATGGTTGCGAATATATGACAGGTGGTAAGGTGGTAGTCCTTGGACGCACCGGAAAGAACTTTGCAGCCGGCATGAGTGGTGGTATCGCATATGTTCTTGATATGGAGAATGACCTGTATAAGCGTCTGAATAAGGAAATGATCCATGTGGAAGCGGTATCCGACAAATATGAGATCGGTGAACTGAAGCAGATGATCATGGATCATGTAAATTATACAAATTCAGAGATTGGAAAACGAATCCTGGATAAGTTTAATGAGTATCTTCCAAAATTCAAGAAGATCATTCCAAAGGATTATGAGAAGATGATGAACACCATTGTTGCGATGGAAGAAAAGGGTTTGACCAGTGAACAGGCAACAATCGAAGCATTCTACAAGATTAAAAATGGAGGTAAATAGATATGGGAAAGCCAACGGGATTTTTAGAATATGAAAGAGAAACCAGTATAGAGATCGCTCCGGAAGAAAGAATTAAGAATTTCAATGAATTCCATATACCATTAAGTCTTGAAGAACAGAAGATCCAGGCTGCCAGATGTATGGACTGTGGTGTTCCATTCTGTCAGGCAGGTATGATGATCGGCGGTATGGCATCCGGTTGTCCGTTAAATAATCTGATCCCTGAATGGAACGATATGATCTATAATGACAACTGGGAACATGCTTATGCCAGACTGAGCAAGACCAATAATTTCCCTGAATTTACCAGCCGTGTATGTCCGGCTCTCTGTGAGAAGGCATGTACCTGTAATATTAACGGTGATCCGGTATCCGTAAGAGAAAATGAACGTGCGATCATTGAATATGCCTATGCAAATGGTCTGGTAAATGATCAGCCTCCAAAAGGAAAAACTGACAAAAAAGTTGCCGTGATCGGTTCCGGTCCATCCGGACTTGCTGTAGCGGATATGTTAAACAGCCGTGGACATGACGTCACTGTATATGAGAGAAGTGACAGACCGGGCGGACTTCTGATGTATGGTATTCCAAATATGAAACTGGAAAAAGAAGTCATCGACCGTAAGATCGCATATATGGAAAAGCGAGGCATCCGTTTTATATTAAATACAGAAGTGGCAACCGGAAAGTCCACAGCAAAGTCACCGTATCCAAAGGATGACCAGATCACAGGATATCTGAAGAATCCAAATCAAAAGTATGTAAAGGCAGAAGATCTGTTAAAGGAATATGATGCAGTTGTACTTGCCTGCGGCGCATCCAATCCAAGAGATATCAAGGCAGCAGGCAGAGATGCGAAGGGAATCTATTTTGCAGTTGATTTCTTAAAGACAACGACAAAGAGTCTTGTAAATTCAAAGTTTGCAGATAAGCAGTTCGTGAACTGCAAGGGTAAAAATGTTCTGGTTATCGGCGGCGGTGATACCGGTAATGACTGTGTGGGAACTGCCGTCAGAGAAGGAGCAAAGAGTGTTACCCAGCTTGAGATGATGCCGAAGCTTCCGGATCAGAGAGCAGAGAATAACCCATGGCCGGAATGGCCGAGAGTCTGCAAGACCGATTATGGTCAGCAGGAAGCAATTGCAGTATACGGACACGATCCTCGTATCTATGAGACGACCGTTAAGGAGTTCTTAAAGGATAAGGATGGTAATGTGAAGGGGGCCAAGTGCGTAAAACTTGACTGGCAGAAGGATCCAAAGACCGGCCGCATGAATATGACAGAGGTACCGGACAGTGAGTATGTGATCGACTGTGAAGTTGTTCTGATCGCAGCCGGATTTCTTGGTAGCCAGAAGTATGTAGCAGACAGCTTTGGCGTAGAATTAAATGAACGTACCAATGTAAAGACTGCATGCCCGAAGTCCTATGCAACGAATGTGCCAAAGGTATTTGTTGCAGGTGATATGCACAGAGGCCAGTCGCTGGTCGTATGGGCGATCCATGAAGGTAGAGAAGCTGCTGTTGCAGTAGATTCGATGTTGGTTGGATATACAAACCTGAACAGCTAAATATATTTATAGAAGAAACTGTTATGCAGATGTCCGGAGTAAGGATGTCTGCATGGCAGTTTTTTCTGTTAAATATGTGCAAATTTTCTAATTTTTTGGGTTTTCTTTTATACTTATTGACAGAAAAACCGGGGGCGTTTAAAATAGATGTTATCTAGGTGAATTCTGCCCGGAACGATGTTTTAACAGAACAAAATCAGGCAGATGAGTAAAAAGAAGGAGAGTAAACTATGAGAAAAGGTAAGAAATTTATCTCAGCGGCACTAGGGTTTGCGCTGGTATTCCAGTCGTTTGCCGGAATTGGTCCGGTAGCTGTCGCTGCAACGGGAGATGTAGATATCAATTCGACATTTACCGACGCGAACTTTCGGTCATATGTATCATCGAATTTTGATACAAATAAAGATGGCACGTTGTCAGAAAAAGAAATTGATGCGGTAACATCACTGAATGTAAGTATCAGTACATATTCAGAGAAGATATCAAGTCTTGCAGGCGTGGATGTATTTACGTCACTGGAATATCTGGACTGTTCCGGTCAGGCAATTGGAAGTCTGGATGTAGCGGATCTGGAGAATCTGAAATCTATTAATGCATCGAGCGACCAGTTGACGACATTTACATTACCAAAGAAAGCAGAACAGCTTGCTTCTGTTAATCTTTCCTATAATCAGATCACAGATATCACATTCCAGACGACTTATGCAGCTCTGAAAGAATTAAATGTATATGGAAACCAGTTGACTTCAATCGATCTGTCAAAGCTGCCGGCACTTGTGCGGTTGAATGTTGGTTACAACGCTTTGTCGGTACTGGATCTGAGCAAGAACACGAATCTGGAATTCCTGCACTGTCAGAGCATGACAAAGCTGCAGACGTTAGATATATCAAGCAACAGTGCGGATCATACAAAATTAGCCTATGTTGATTGTTCCCATATGTTGTCGGGTGGTCAGGGTGCGATCAAAGAACTGGATGTTACAGGTGATACCGGCCTTAAGACACTGATCGCAGATGATAACTCCATAGATGTATTAAATATGGATGGAGCAACGTCACTACTGACACTGAGTGTAGCAGGAAATAAGATCAAGTCGATCGATGTGTCCAAAGAATCCAGTCTGGAAACATTGAACCTGTCCAATAACAGTATCCAGTCTGTGGATGTCAGCAAGAATGCGGTCCTGAAATATCTGAATCTTGGAGCTATGCAGTTAAGCACGATCGATGTTACAAAGAATCCGTTACTGGAGAAGCTGGATCTGAATTCCAACCAGCTCATGGAGATCAATGTGAGCAAAAACACAGCACTGACAGAGCTGGATCTTTCGAATAACCGGTTACAGAGAATTGACGTTAAGAATAATACAGGTTTAACTACATTGAAGCTGGATAATAATGCTTTGGTTGCAATCGATGTATCTTCCTGTCCTGGACTGTTGGAGGGTGAGTTCTCCTGTACAAATAACAGCAGACATATTTCTCTTTCAGAGCCAAACTACATCTTTAATATGGCGGATTTGGTAGCCGATGGATATCAGTCAGAGTATTCCGGTGTAGACCGTAAGGATGATACGATCGGATATGCATGTATCCGTACGACGGATCAGAATGGTAATAATCTGATCAAGAATGCAACACTTCAGGGATACACCTTATATACAGACGTTACCAATGAAGAGACACAGAATGTTGAATACAGCTACTATATCGGACTTGGAAAACAGACAGCAAAGTTTAAATTAATTGTGGATAATCCATTATCCTTAATTGTATGGTATACCTCAAATGGCAGTATTGTGAACAGTGGAAATGCAGAGTTAAGCCTTCGTGTGGGTGATACCACAACATTAGTTGCAAAGGATAAGAAGGAAAACGAATATTCCAAGGATATCATTTCCTGGAGCTCCAGTGATCAAAAGGTATTCAAGGTAGATAATGATGGTACGCTTACCTGTGTTGGTGCAGGAACAGCAACCCTTTATGTAAATATCAATAACAAAGCAAGAGCTTATATGACGATCAACTGTCATAAGCCGGTAACAAAGGTTGTATTAAAAGACAAACAGAATGTTGAATATAATGATGGTGATACGATCGACCTGGTAGCAGGAAGCTGGGTTGGCGATGACCTGAAAACAAAAACACTTACAGCAACCTGCTATACAGATGAAGGCGTAGCAGACAAAGAGTATTCAGGCGTTACTTATAAGGTTACAACAACAGCAGATAAAGACAGCGCATCAAATTATAAAGTTGCAACCTGTACCAATGCAGGCGTGTTGACAGCAAAGGGGGCAGGTACAGTATACTTACATTGTATTTCAAAGGATTCAGGTGTAGATACAGTGTTAAAGGTAAATGTTTCCCAGATGGGCGAAGGTGTAACACTGTCAGAACAGAAGACAACGATGTTCACAGGTGTATCTAAGACATTCACAGCAACAGTAACACCGGATACCGCAACAAACAAAGAACTTGTATGGTCATCCAGTGATGAAACCGTAGCGCAGGTTGACCAGAATGGTAAGGTAACAGCAATTTCTGAAGGAACTGCTACTATATTCTGTAAGCTGAAGGCAAATCAGGGAATATATGCAAGAGCAGAGATCACAGTATATACAAGTGCAAATGGTGTAACCTTAAATCACACAGAATATACCCTGATCAAGGGAGCAACTGCAGAGGAAAGAAGAGTAACACTTGTTGCAAAGATCCAGGCAGAAGATACATCTTTATTTAAACCGAAATACAGCAGCAGTAATCCGGAGATAGCAACCGTAGGAACAACCACGGGTATTGTAAGTGCAGTAGCACCGGGAGAAGCCATTATTACCTGTACGATTGCAGATGGTATATCAACCGAGTGCAAGATCACAGTTATACAGAGAGTAACCGGAATCCAGATTGTAAGAGAAGGAACTGTTATGAATTCCGGAGAGAAGATGAAAGTAACAGCAAATGTTATGCCTGCAGATGCAAGTAATCCGGATGTAGAGTGGTCATCTTCGGATGAGAACATTGCAGCAATTGCTGCTGATGGAACGATCACTGCATTAAAGCAGGGTAAAGTAATCATTTACTGCAAGGCTCTTGATGGAAGCGGTAAACAGTCACAGTTTAATCTTACAATTAATGAACTTGCAAAAGATATTACCGTTGATCAGACAAATGTAGTCGCATATATTGATAAAGATACGGTTGTAAAAACAAAGGTAACACCGGATACAGCAACCAAAAAGACACTGTCCTGGTCATCGGATGATACATCCATTGCAAGCGTTTCGGGTGGAACAATGACAGTAGATGGAATCTCATATACGATCGGAAGAATCCGTGGTGTTGCACCGGGAACAACAACGATAAGATGTACAACACAGGATGGAAGTAATATTGAAAAAGAAATTAAAGTCACAGTTGTACAGCAGATCACAAATATCACACTGGATAAGACAGCAGTTGAGATCAATGCAGGCGAAAAAGCTTCGATCGCAGCATCTGTATTACCGGCAAATGCAGGTAATAAGAAGGTTGTATGGTCATCTTCCGATGAGAAGATCGCAAAAGTAGATCAGAAGGGTATGATCACAGCGGTTGGAAGAGGTACAGCCGTAATCACATGTAGTGCTGCAGACGGAATGGGTGCTAAGACAACCTGCCGTGTAACGGTTAAGCAGAGAGTTACATCAATCAAGTTAGATGCAACGACAATGAAATTATTTGTGGGCAATAAACAGTCCTTAACACAGACGGTATTACCGGAAAATGCGAATATGGCTACTGTAGAGTGGAGCTCCTCAAATGCAAAGGTTGCACAGGTAACATCTTATGGTCAGGTTACTGCAATGGCAGCAGGAAAGGCAGTTATTACATGTAAAGCAAAGGATGGAAGCGGCGTATTCGCAACCTGTAGTGTTACGGTTGTAAATCCGGTACAGACCATCAAACTGAATCAGACACAGAGAACAATCTTAAAGGGTAAGAAATATACCTTAAAAGCAAAGGTTGGACCAAAGAATGCAACCAGCAAGGCTGTAACCTGGAAGTCTTCAGACAAAAAGATTGCAACAGTAAGCTCAAAGGGTGTTGTAACTGCTAAGAAAGCAGGTCGTGTAACGATTACATGTACTGCGAAGGATGGAAGCAATGTTTACGCAACCTGTTCTGTAACCGTTGCAAATCCGGTTAAGACGATCAAACTGAATAAGAAAAAGGTTACGATCAAGAAGAAGGGATCCTATCTGTTAAAGGCAACAGTAGGACCAAAGTCAGCAACCAATAAGGCTGTAACCTGGAAATCTTCAAACAATAAAGTTGCTACAGTATCTGCAAGTGGTCTTGTAACGGCTAAGAAAAAAGGTAAAGTAACGATTACTGTTAAGGCCAAGGATGGCAGCAAGAAATCTGCTAAGTGTACAATAACAGTAAAGTAAACATACGAATTGAATGAACATGTCCGGTGTTCCGGGGCATGCAAACAGCAAAAAGCAGGATATCCGATACCTCCGATGAGGAGTGAGGATATCCTGCTTTTTATAAAATATCAGGGCAGTTGTGCAGACATGGATCTCATATCTCATTTGCCTTTTTCATTTTAGGGTTTGTTCATTTTTGATGTGGTGTCCGTATAAATTAAATAAGCCCTTCTCAAAAGGAAAGGGCTTATCTAATATCTTCAACAACAAAGAAAAAAATTATGAATTAAGAACTGTCTATATAATAACGATAAATTATGAACAAATTATGACCATAAAAACAACGATTTGCAAATTAAAAGTAAGTTTTTTTTGACATATTTTCATACGTTGTGCGTTTTATACAAAAAAATCCATGCGCATTGTTTATCTTGATGAATTCACCGGGCGCATGGATTTTTGATTGTATTTTTTGATATACAGGCAATTAATGTAATAAGTGATCGACCGGAAGATATACAGGAAGTCCATCTTTATACTGTAATGAAACCTCACCGATGATCAGAGGACGAAGATAGTCGATCATTTCGTCTGTGACATCATTTCCTGCTTCATTGATCCATTCAACCGGAACGGATTTTGCTTCGTTTGCAATATCAGCAACATCGGCGGATTTGATCACCCACTGATACGGATCGTTTGAGATTCGTTCGATCGCAGCCATGATACCGGTCTTGCCTTCAGCAGCATATTTGACTGCTGCCTGGCCAAGAGAAAAAGATTCTGTAATATCGGTTCTGGATGCAATATGACCGGCACAACGCTGTAATACATTCAGCTCGATGGAACGTACTTTAACACCGATTTCATCACGAACCAGATATTCCAGAGCCTTGCCGGCACCGCTTAACTGTGCATGACCGAATTTGTCTGCAACAGCGGAATCTGAGCTGATGTAGTTGCCGTCAGCATCGTGAATACCCTCCGAAACAGCAACAATAACCGTTTTCTGTTTTGTAAGTTTATCTTTAACATCGGCTAAGAACTGTTCTTTTGAAAATGCAACTTCCGGAAGATAGATCAGATCCGGAGCCTGACTGTAGGTTGTTCTGGCCAGAGCGGAAGATGCAGTCAGCCAGCCGGCATCCCGCCCCATAATTTCGATGATGATAACTGCCGGAATCTTATAGATATAAGCATCATGTGCAATCTCTAATACGGTGGAAGCCACATATTTGGCAGCAGAGCCAAAGCCCGGTGTATGGTCGGTTGCAAACAGATCGTTGTCGATCGTCTTTGGTACTCCAATGATCTTAACATCTGACTGGATGGATTTGGCATAGTTGCTGAGCTTTAAAACTGTATCCATGGAGTCATTTCCACCGATATAGAAGAATGCACTGATTCCATATTCTTCAAAACGTTCAAATATCTGCTTATATGGAGCGGGATCCTCGGTATAATCCGGGAGCTTGTAACGACAGGAGCCAAGATACATGGCTGGTGTAAGCTCCAGTGTATTCAACATAGGAAAATGGGAGAGTGCCATCAGTGACATATCCATCATATTATTTTCCAGAACGCCGGTAATACCATGCAAAGAACCATAGATTCTTGTAAAACTACCGGATTTTCGAACTCCATCGATCACACCGGCTAAAGAAGCGTTGATTGCAGCGGTAGGACCGCCGGATTGAGCTACGATACAATTTTCTTTTTTCATTTTTGTCTCTCCATTCTTTTGTTCTATCAATTACTCAGTAGTGCTGTCAGATTTCAGCTAACTGAATGATTCCTTTTTTATAGAGGATATCCGGAACGTAGGACATCTTAGACTTACGAAGTCCGGGAAGTCCGAGATCCTCTTCGCGGTTTACATAGGTATAAGCCTGAAGCTCATGCGTGACAAATGACTGATTGATCATAGGATAGATGCCGTCAATACTGTCATCTGCTTTCTCAAAATGTACGTCAAAGGTATCTGCGGTCAGCGGTTCCCCTAAGGTAAATGCAGACGGGATGTGATTGACGTAGATGATTCCTCCGGTCATCTGAAGTTTTTTCCTGTTTGCAAGAGCTTTCCGGATGATATTATATTCATAAGCATGTTCTTCTGCAAGATCCGGCTGCAGGACATCGTGTTTTTCCACCCAGTATCTGGCGACTGCAAGACAGGCATCGATGTGCTCATCTGTGATTGTATAGTATTCATAATCCGGGTAATTACGCAGAAAGCTGTTGATATGATTCCGTTTGCCATGCAGCTTCTTTCCACGCAGACCGGTCAGCTTTTCTACCGTGTAGATATAGTCAAAATCACCTGGATCCAGAGTATAAGAGAAGTTTTTGCCGTACCAGCCGGAGATGATTTCATACATTTCCAGTGTCGCACAGTGGACACTGGGGGTTACACCCTTTGACTGAAACCAGGCACAGATTTCTTCAAATACGGCTTTTGCATTCTGAAGATAGACAGGATCCTGAAGATCTTTCACAAAATCTTTGCCTTTGCCGAGCGGAAACGTAAAAGAAGAAGGTTTTCCGCCTTCTTCTGATATAAATACAAGCATACCAGAGAGGATTGTATAGGATACATGGTATTCCTCTGCCCATAAGATGGCATTTCCAGGACAGAAACCACAGTCTCTGATACTGGTACCTCTCAGATACGGAGTTAAAATGTCAAGTTGCGATAAAGTTGGTTTTATAAGTTCCATGTATATGTCTTTCTAATTCTTAATTCTTCTACTATATTTTTATTCAGGACTATAGAGCAGGGTTAACAGATTCTTACGACCGTAGGTCATAAGGCCGTCAATGATCGCTTTTTTATTGTCCTCTGAAGTCCTGATCTCAACAAGCTGCAGCAATGCATTTACATAGCTGGTCCAGCGTTCATAGATCTTGCGCTGTGCATCTGTCGATACCGGAGGAAGCGAGGTGACTGGAGCATCGTCATCATCCGAGGATACGCCTGTTATATGGAATACAGGAGAGTCCGGTGTCAGGGCTTCAATTCCGTATGCGATCATATAGAGCTCTTCGGTTCGCACCAGACCGCAGTCATACATTTCCACAACCAGATCATTGATACATTCTTCCAGTTTGTTGAAATGATGTTCGCAGCGGAGACGGGTGATCGCATCGCCATCTTCCATATCCTCTTTGTTATACCAGTAACCCATATCGGCCTCTGTGTCACCTTCCAGTGCCTCTTCATATTTCTTTTTCACAGCAGTTGTCCGGCGGCTTCGTTTGTTTGCCATTTTTTCCTTTGATACCTGGACAGACCAGACAATCAGAGCGATAAATGCAAGAAGAAGTAATATGCCAAAAACAACTGTCAGAATCGATTTGATCATAGTTCATTACCTGCCATATTATTGATTGGATCTGCATAAAATGCAATAAAAAAAATCATACCTACAACACATTATACTACAGAGTGCCATTCCTTTTCAATTCTTCTATTTGAAAAAATGAAGGCAATAACCAAATTTTAGGTCTTGCATGAGTAGTATGCCTATAGTATAATTACGTTAAAGCTGAGATGTACTAAGCTTCTTGCGATTTTGAACCTACATTTGAATAAAAGGGATTCCTATATTGCTGTTTGCGATGTCAGGCCTCTTCAAACGTGGAAGGCAGAGATTCAGTTGCGGTTGCCCACCTAGCATTGGCTAGGACTCAAAATGCAGGAACGCATTTCAGTTTTCAACAAATGATAAAGAGAGCAGCATCTATGATGCTGCTTTTTCTTTCGATATACATGTGCAGTAGAGCACATGTATAAATAAATTATGTCACAGGAACTGGAATTTTATGAAAAATTTTTTAAAATTTTTAACCTTTTGTGTGATGATCCTGTTGGTCGTTTTGATCATTTATGCAGGAAAATATGCTATAAAAGAAAAAGAAGAAATACCGGAAGAATATAAGCAGACCGATATTTCCATATTATCAAATCTTCGGGATTCAGCAGGTGCCGATGTTGTAAAAGAGTCGGACGGTCAGGCAGATAAACAGGCACGGGAAGCCATGCAGACCGATCATACAGCGGAGCTTCCTGTTTTGTCGGAGCAGAACATGCCAGATACGATCCGTGTTCTGTTGTCCGATGACGGAAGCTACTGGCAGTCAGAAGTCCGGGTGAGCAGTGATTCGAACTTTCGTGTTATCTGCGGGCAAACAGAAACAAGCTATAAGAAAGGAACGGAGATTGATCTGGTAGAGCTTACCGGGGACGCAGATCCGGTTTCCTTAACGATCATTCCGGAGCAATATGGAAAACTGACAATAGAGAGCTTTCATAAATCAGAAGGAGCACCGTCCTATCGGGGAAAGCTGCAGATAAAAAAACAGGGAAATAAATATTGTATTGTAAACGAACTGGCGTTTGAGGAATATCTGTATGCGGTTGTTTCCAGTGAGATGCCTTCCTCATATGAGAAAGAGGCGCTGAAAGCACAGGCGGTATGTGCAAGAAGCTATGCAGTTAGAAGGATCCAAGATGGTGCATTTGAAGAATATGGGGCGGATCTGGATGACACAACTGCCAGTCAGGTATATAACAATGTATTTGAAACAGAGGAAACGATTCATGCAGTACAGGAAACCGAGGGACAGATCCTGACCAATGACGGGGATGTGGTAAATGCATATTTCTTTTCAACCTCCTGTGGAACGACATGTCGGAATGATGATGTCTGGGGTGGAGAAAAGTTAGATTATCTGAATGATCAGTTGGAGATTTACACAGAGGCGGATCGGAAACGGTTAGGAGATGCAACTGTTATGCTCGATCATGGATATTTTCAGATAGGGGATGGCAGATTGTCAACGGAAGAGGTATTCCGTGCATTTATCGATCAGACGGTCTATGTGAACAGTATTGAGAAAGAAGAACCATTTTACCGCTGGCAGGTTACGCTGACGGCAGATCAGATACAGACACTTGCGGGTGCAGATATCACGGATCAGACCGGAGAGATTGAGAAAGTCCGGATCACGAAAAGAGGAAATAGCGGAATTGCCCGGAATATGGTATTATACGGGAAACAGAGTTCTGTTACGATTGAAGGACAGATGGAGATCCGTGAACTTCTGTGTTCACCGGATGTTGTGATCCGAAAACAGGATGGAAGTGAAACATCAGGTTTTGATCTGCTGCCAAGTGCGTATTTTTATATTACGCAGGATAAAGAGGGAAATTATCAATTGCATGGTGGTGGCTTTGGTCACGGAGTCGGCATGAGCCAGAATGGGGCAAATGATCTGGCAGAAGCAGGATATGGATATGAGGAGATCCTGTCTCATTATTATAATGGAACAGAACTTGAGAAATTGAGAGAAACGGGAAATAAAACAAATGAAGAATAAAGTAAACCGGGTGAAAGAAAAAATCGAATGGATCCAGAATCTTACAGTTGTACGGATGGTTCAGGGAGCAATGAGGATCAACAAGGATAATCAGTTGTCTGCGTTTGCGGCACAGGCGGCTTTCTTTCTGTTGCTTTCTTTTTTTCCATTTGCAATGATGCTTCTGATCGGCATTCGTTTTCTTCCGGTAACACAGGCGGAGTTTATAGAGCTGGTAGCGGAGATGATACCGGGAAAGATGGCAGAGACACTCAGATTTATGGTCGATGAAATCTACAGTACGCAGGTTGGAACGACGATGATCGTGTCAGCAGTCGTAGCAGTCTGGTCGGCGGCAAAAGGAACGATGGCGATCGAACGAGGACTCAATTTTATGGATCGGACGAAGGATACCAAGAATTATATATTACGAAGACTGACAAATGCATTATATACGCTGATATTCTGCGTGATGCTGATCGCACTGGTCGGAGTATATGTTCTTGGCAATACGATCATGGAAGATATTCTTGCAAAGACAAACTGGGTGGATTATTCCGAGAAGATCTTCTTTTATTCCAGACTGTTAACTGCGCCGGTGCTGGTATTTGCAGTTATTTTACTAATCTATTGTCGTCTGCCGGATAATCATCTGCGTTTGAAGACAGCAATACCGGGGGCGGTATTCACAACTGTCTGCTGGGTATTGTTATCAGCGGCATTTTCATCCTATCTTACTTATTTTGGAATCAATACTTATATGTATGGCAATCTTGGAGGCATGGTCATCGCAATGCTCTGGCTGTATATCTGTATGTATATCCTGCTTTTGGGAGCAGAGTTGAATCTGTTCTTCCGTGATGAGATCTGGTCTGTATTCCGGAAAATCCACACAGACCTTCATAAAAAAAGATTAAAACTTTATAAAAAATAGTTGAAAAAACGACAGGAGAGAAATATACTAAGCGTATATGAGACGAGGGGAAATCGTTCAATAAATGGAGGAAAGTTTAATATGAAAAGAAGAACATGGAAGGATTCAGGTTTTTCACTTGTAGAGCTGATCATTGTGATCGCGATCATGGCAATTCTTGCAGGTGTACTCGCACCGGCACTTATCAAATACGTAAAAAAATCCAGACTGCAGGTATATCTTGATACGGCATCAGAGATTGAGAAATCCGTTGTTAATATGGTGGTTGATGCAGAGGAAGATGGCTATGCGATCCGTGCTGTGACATATAAAGGTTCAACGGATGGTGGTTCAGGATCAGGAACGTTGATCTGTGCAACTGCTTCCGGTTACGCAGACATGGCGAATTCTTCAGATAAATCAAAGTATTTTTCTGAAATGTTTCAAGCAATGGGAATGGGCAGTATTACCCTGTATATGAATGGTGGGATTCCACTTCAGATCGCATTGTCAGAAAATGGAAAAGTCGTTGCCTCAGATCCGGCAACAGGTGTGAGTTCTGAGATCCTGTTATCTGACCGGCGTGGGAATCTGAAGGCAAAACTTGTCTATTCAACAGAAAAATCTGAATGGGTGATCGCAGAAAGTTATTGACACATATTAAAAATGTGCTATATTTAAGTATAGTTTTAACCATCTTGACTATAAGCGGATGGAAGAGAAGACGTTGAAGATGCAAAAGATGGGATATGTCTGACAGAGAGATCGGGTCATCGGCTGGAAGCCTGATCGAGCACCATATTTCATTTAATTTCACATCCGAGTTTTATCTCTGAGAATTCTTTAAACGGAAGCGTAGGAGATAACGGGTTATGACCGTTATAACATAGAATGAGTGCTGACAGCGCCGGGAAGACCGGATGTCAGAATCAGGGTGGTATCGCGGTTGCTCCGTCCCTTTGTGGACTGGGGCTTTTTTTGTGTACATCATCGAGCCGGGAGGCAGGAGGGTGTATCCCAAGTAGGAGTATTCCGCATGTTTATTCACAAATATTGAGAAAATATAAATAAGGAGAATGAAAGATGAAAGACAGATTAGAGGCAATCAAAGCAGCAGCACTTGCCAAGATCAATGAAGCAGATGTGCTGACATCCTTAAATGATGTAAAAGTATCTGTACTCGGAAAGAAAGGTGAACTGACCCAGGTATTAAAGGGTATGAAAGATGTAGCACCTGAAGATCGACCAAAGGTTGGACAGATGGTAAATGAAGCAAGACAGGCGATCGAGACAGCCTTAGAGGAAAAATCAAAGAAGATCAATCAGTCACTTCGTGCAGAGAAGATGAAGCGCGAAACGATCGACGTTACCCTTCCGGGAATCAAGAAGATTGATGGACACAGACATCCGAATCAGATCGCTCTTGAAGATCTGGAACGTGTCTTCATCGGTATGGGCTATGAGATCGTAGAAGGACCTGAAGTTGAATATGATAAATATAATTTCGAATTATTAAATATCCCTGCAAATCATCCTGCAAAGGATGAACAGGATACCTTCTATATTACAAAGGATATCCTGCTCCGTACACAGACATCTCCGGTACAGGCAAGAATCATGGAGAAGGGCCACCTTCCGATCCGTATTCTTTCACCGGGACGAGTATTCAGAGCTGATGAAGTAGATGCAACACATTCACCATCCTTCCATCAGGTAGAAGGTCTGGTTATTGATAAGAACATTACGATGGCTGACTTAAAGGGAACTTTACAGCAGTGGGCAAAGGAATTCTTTGGTGAGAACACAAAGGTTAAGTTCCGTCCACATCATTTCCCATTCACAGAGCCATCAGCAGAGATGGATGTAACCTGTTTCAAATGTGGCGGCAAGGGCTGTCGTGTATGTAAGGGCAGCGGCTGGATCGAGATTCTTGGCTGTGGTATGGTTCATCCGAAGGTACTTCATGACTGTGGCATTGATCCGGAGGAATATTCAGGATTTGCATTTGGTATCGGTCTGGAGCGTGTAGCACTGTTAAAATACGAAATCGACGATATGCGTCTTCTTTACGAAAACGATGTACGTTTCTTACAGCAGTTCTAAAAAACAGGAAAAGGAGATAGAAAAATGAATACACCACTTTCATGGATAAAAGTATATGTGCCTGATCTTGACGTAGAGGCACAGGAATTTGTCGATGCAATGACACTTTCCGGTTCACATGTAGAAGGTTTTGAGAAGAAAGACAAGAATCTTGAAAAGATCGTAGTTGGTAAGATCGTTAAGATAGAAAAGCACCCGGATGCTGACAAGCTGGTTGTATGTCAGGTCGATATCGGAGCAGATGAGCTGCTTCAGATCGTAACCGGAGCACCAAATGTAAAAGAAGGAGATCTGGTTCCTACCGTACTTGACGGCGGTAAAGTAGCAGGCGGACACGATGGCGGAGAGCTTCCTGCTGATGGAATCAAGATCAAGAAGGGAAAACTTCGTGGCGTGCCATCTTATGGTATGATGTGTGCGATTGAGGAGCTTGGATCATCCAGAGAGCTGTATCCGGAAGCACCGGAAAACGGTGTCTATGTATTCCCTGCGGAAGCAGATGTAAAGCCGGGTGATGATGCGGTAAAGGCACTGGGACTGGATGATGTTGTTGTAGAATATGAGATTACATCAAACCGTGTAGACTGCTTTTCCATGATCGGTATGGCAAGAGAGGCTGCTGTTACATTTGACAAGCCATTCTACCCACCGGTGATCAAGAAAACAGGAAATGATGAAGATGTAAATAACTATGTATCTGTAGAAGTTCAGGACACAGATCTGTGTAAGCGTTACTGCGCAAGAGTTGTAAAGAATTTAAAGATCGGTCCATCACCAAAATGGATGAGAGAGAGACTTGCTTCACAGGGAATCCGTTCGATCAACAATCTGGTTGATATCACAAACTATGTAATGGAAGAATATGGACAACCAATGCATGCGTATGATCTGTCCACAATTGCAGGAAATAAGATCGTTGTCAGACGCGCAAAGGATGGCGATACATTTGTGACGCTTGATGGTCAGGAAAGAAAGCTGGATAAGGATGTTCTGATGATCTGTGACGGAGAAAAAGAAGTTGGTATCGCAGGTATCATGGGTGGTGAGAACTCCATGGTAACGGATGATATCCAGACCTTATTATTTGAAGCAGCCTGTTTCGATGGAACCAATATCCGTCTGTCATCCAGAAGACTCGGACTTGCAACAGATGCTGCATTCAAGTTTACAAAGGGACTTGATCCAAATCTTGCAGAAGAAGCAATCAACCGTGCATGCCAGCTGATCGAAGAAATGGGTGCAGGTGAAGTTGTTGGCGGTATGGTTGATGTATATCCGGATCCTGTACAGCCTAAGGTGCTTCCGTTTGAGCCTGAAAAGATCAACAAGCTTCTTGGTACCGATATTGATGAAAAGACCATGCTTGATATATTTGATAAGCTGGAATTAACATATGATGAAGCAGCAAAGACACTTACTGTTCCAACCTTCCGTCAGGATTTAAACTGCATGGCAGATCTGGCAGAAGAAGTTGCCCGTTTCTATGGATATGATAAGATTCCGATGTCACTTCCAAAGGGTGAAGCTACCGTAGGTAAGAAGCCATACAGCCATAGAATCTATGACATTGCAAGAAACATTTTGGAAGGAAACGGATTCTCCGGTGGTATGTGCTATTCATTTGAAAGCCCGAAGGTATTTGACAAATTACTGCTTCCTGCTGATTCCATTTACAGAAAGGCGATTACGATCGCAAATCCGCTGGGTGAGGATTTCAGTATCATGAGAACGGTATCCTTAAACGGTATGCTGACTTCTCTTGCAACAAACTTCAATCGTAAGAATAAGGTTGCACGTCTGTATGAATTCGGAAATGTATATCTCCCAAAGCAGCTCCCACTGACAGAGCTTCCGGAAGAATGTATGAAGCTCACGATCGGTATGTACGGCGAGGGTGATTTCTTCAACTTAAAGGGTGTGATCGAGGAGTTATTTGATAACCTTGGTATGAAGAATATCTGTACCTATGTTCCTACAACAGAGCATCCATTCTTACATCCGGGCCGTCAGGCAAATATCGTAAAGGACGATACCGTTGTTGGTTATCTCGGTCAGCTTCATCCGGAAGCATGCGATAACTATAACTTAAAGGGTGAGATATATGTAGCAGTTCTCGATATGCCAAATGTCGTAGCACTGTCATCCTTCGATATCAAGTATGAAGGCATCGCAAAGTTCCCCGGAAGTACCAGAGACTTAAGTATGGTTATGGACAAGAGCATCTTTGTCGGTCAGGTAGAAGAACTGATCAAGAAGTGTGGCGGCAAGTTGCTTGAAAGCTATAAGCTCTTTGATGTATATGAAGGCGAGCAGATCGCAGCCGGTAAGAAGTCTGTTGCTTACACGATGACTTTCCGTGCAAAAGACAGAACCTTAGAGGCCGGAGAAGTCGATAAGATTATTGAGAAGCTTGTAAAAGAATTAGGAAAGCTGGGCATCGAACTCAGAGCCTAATTTACAGGTTGGAATAATTCTGGTATTATGAATCGGAGAATATTTGTTATACAAGTATTCTCCGGTTTGTTATATTAGACAGTCAGATATTTTTTGTTACAGGGAGAAGAAGGAGAGAAGATGGGAAAAAGAAGGTTACGAATGATGGCGGTAGCTATGGCTTTGGTCGTGGCAGCAGGGCAGTCCGGAGCAGGCTTTGTCAGTGGTATGGGATCTGTGACGAAGGTCTGTGCAGAGACGGAAGATACAACGGAGCAGGAATATATAACAGCAGATGGCTGTTATACATATAAAATCCTGGATGCGGAGAAAAAGACCGTAGCCCTTACGAAAGTGGATAAAACAAAGTTGTCTGTTACAGAAGTGGATTCGCAGAATATCCTTACGATTCCGTCAAAGGTGGATGATGAATATACAGTAACGGAATTAGGCGACAATTTGTTTTGCATGGTATATGAAGTTGGACCGGTTGATAGTCAGACAGAGGATGCAGATAGGAATCAGACCGGTGAAACGGACAGTGATCAGACAGATGATACGGATGGTGACCAGACCGAGGATAAAAAAAATAACCACATAGAGAAGGTCGTTTATCCTGTTCTGTCAGGAAAGAAGACAGATCATGGATAATGAAGTGGTGTTTGCCGTCGATGCTACCTACCAGAAAGCACAGTATGATGCCAGTGCCAAACGGCTGCTTGGACAGAAGATCATGCTGGCGCATATACTGATAAGAGTAGTAGACGAATTTAAAGGCATGGATGCAGAAACGGTCGCTTCACTGATCGAGGGGGAACGCTATTGTCACAGACAATAACGGTAGAACAAAAGTTGAAGCTTATGAAAAAGGGTGTCAGGTACAGATAAAATTTGTTTATTTGTATCTGGCATTTGTTTTGTTATCTGTTACCTGCTTTATTCTTTGTTTTTCTTCCTTGCATTTAGACATAAAACGTGGCATTATCATAGTTGAGTTTTAAGGAGGATAAGAAAATGCAGTTATCAGATTTTTACTATGATCTGCCTCAGGAGTTGATCGCACAGGACCCACTCTTAAAGCGTGATAATTCGAGATTAATGGTTTTGAACAGAGCAGAAGAAACCATTGAACATAAACATTTTTATGATGTAATATCATATCTGAAAGAGGGCGACTGTCTGGTTATTAATGATACAAAGGTTATTCCTGCCAGACTGATCGGTGAGAAAGAAGGAACCGGAGCGGCTATCGAGGTGCTGTTATTGAAGCGTCTGGATGACTGTACCTGGGAGACGCTTGTAAAACCGGGAAAGAAAGCCAGAGTCGGTGCAAGGATTATCTTTGGTGGCGGCAAACTGGTTGGTGAAGTTATCGATATCGTGGAAGAGGGAAATCGTATTGTTCGTTTTGAATACGAGGGAATCTTTGAGGAGATCTTAGATGAACTCGGACAAATGCCACTCCCACCATATATCACACATAAATTGGAAGACAAGAACCGTTATCAGACTGTCTATGCAGAGCATGAAGGTTCTGCTGCAGCGCCAACAGCCGGACTTCATTTTACAAAGGAGCTTTTAGAGGAGATCAAGGCAAAAGGCATCAAGATCGCACATGTAACGCTTCATGTCGGACTTGGAACATTCCGTCCGGTAAAAGAGGACAACATTCTGGATCATCATATGCATTCGGAATTCTATGTGATCGATGAGAAAGCAGCAGAGACGATCAATGAAACAAAGAAAAATGGCGGTCGAATCATTGCAGTCGGAACGACCAGTACGAGAACATTGGAAACAGTAGCTGATGAGAACGGTATGCTTCGGGCTTGTAGCGGTTGGACAGATATCTTCATCTATCCGGGTTATAAGTTCAAAGCCATTGATGGACTGATCACGAACTTCCATCTGCCGGAATCCACGTTGCTGATGTTGGTATCAGCCCTTTACAGCCGCGAGAAGATTCTCGAAGCCTATAAGGTAGCCGTGGAAGAACGCTATCGTTTCTTCTCCTTCGGCGATGCCATGTTGATTCTGTAAAATACCTTGCGTTCATCTGGTTGATATTTAGTTATGACCTGAGCTGCATATAAATACTGCCTGGATTGTTATATACAAAGACAAGTATATTTTCTATTCGGTTCGCACGCTGATTTGTCAGCACCAAGCCCGTGTTTGAACTTGCAAAGCTAAGAGATGCTGATAGTCAAATTGAATGAGCGAATTATTATTAAGCTGGAACAAAGAGAAGAAAATAAGAAAGCCCTGGCACTGTTATGAAACAAGCCTTGTCCGAGGCTGGTACTTAGGCTGCGTATTGTGCAGCCTTATGTACCACTGCACGAGGACTAGAACGGAAGTGTCTTGTGTAATAACAGTGCCAGGGCTTTTTTATTTATAAAAACTATATCCTGCTTAATAATGATTCGCTTATTCCTGTTTACTTCAGCCCGGCGAGATCCTGATAGAAGGTCGGGTAGGAGATGTTTACGCAGTCGCTGCCAAGAATCTCTGTGTCGCCGTCGGCGTTAAGTCCGGCGATGGCAAAGCTCATGGCGATGCGGTGGTCGAGGTGGCTGTCGATGACAGCGCCGTGAAGCGGCTTGCCGCCATGGATGATCATGCCATCATCGGTAGCGCTAATATCTGCGCCCATAGCGGAAAGGTTCTTCACCATAACATCGATCCGGTTTGATTCCTTCACCTTCAGTTCCTGTGCATCTTTGATAACGGTTTGTCCCTTTGCGAAGCATGCCATGATGGCAATGATCGGAATCTCGTCGATCAACTTCGGAATCAGAGAGCCTTGGATCACACAACCTTTTAAATCTGATGTTTGTACAGTGATATCGGCAGAAGGTTCACCAGGCTGATCCAGTCGGTCGTAGGTGATCGTACCGCCCATCATTTTTACAACTTCTAATATTCCATCACGGGTATTGTTGATACCCACATTCTTGATCGTGATACAGGAATCCGGTGTGATAAGTCCGGCTGCGATAAAGTAAGCCGCCGAGGAGATGTCTCCCGGGATCATGATCTTCTGACCGTATAATTTATCCGCAGGTTTTACAATTGCGGTTGTGCCGGAGGTCTTGATATCGATACCGAAAGCATCAAACATCAGCTCCGTATGATTTCTGGATACATATGGTTCGGTTACACTGGTTTCGCCGTCGGCATACAGACCGGCAAGAAGAATACAAGATTTGACTTGTGCCGAAGCAACCGGTGAATCGTAGTGGATGCCGTGTAATGGCTTTCCAGTGATCAGAAGCGGCGCACAGTCGTTTCCGTTTTCGCTCACGATATCAGCACCCATCAGAGAAAGCGGGGTCATGATCCGTTTCATCGGACGGCGGCAGATCGATGCATCACCGATCACGCGGCTTTTGAAATTCTGTGCGGCAAGAATTCCGGACATCAGTCTGGTAGTTGTTCCGCTGTTACCGACATCGAGTGTTTCTTTCGGAGCCTGCAAACCATGAAGTCCTTTACCGTGAATGATAACGGTATCCCCATTGTGGTCGATCGTTACACCCATTTCGCGGAAGCAGTTCATAGAAGAAATGCAGTCTGCACCGTTTAAGAATCCATGTACTTCGGTTATACCATCTGCCAGTGATCCAAGCATGATCGAACGGTGGGAGATGGATTTATCTCCGGGGATCGTAAGTGTTCCCTTTAATCCTGTTCTTCTGGAAAATATCATAATGTGTTACCTGTCTGGACGTGATATCGTCCATTTCCTTTTTATGTAGTCTTATCTGTTATATAAACGGTATCCGGCATCTGCAAGAAGGTCAAATGCTTTCCGGCATGCATCCGTATCGTAGAAGGATAAACGTAGAACGCCTTCCTCGTCTTCACGATTATGGGAGATACCGAAGTTCTTCAGATTGATGCCTGCATCAGCAAGCAGTACCGTAACCTTTGCCAGAGCACCCGGTTCATCCGGGATATCGACAAAGAGTTCATACTGCATACGGATAACACCGCTTGTATTGTTCGGGATTGAATCCCGATATTCTCTGGATGACTCAAAGAAAGCATTGATGTCTTTTGCGTCATTTCTTTCAATATCATAAATCATTTTATTTAGAAGCTCAATATATTCCTTTAATCCATTCACGATGTTCTTCGGATTGCTGAGTAGAATGTGCTCCCAGACTACCGGGTTTGAGGATGCGATTCGTGTGATATCTTTAAAACCTCCGGCTGCCAGAGATTTAAAGATTCCGTCCGGGGAATCGGCATGCCGTACCAGATTGACCAGAGATGCGGCGATCACATGCGGTACATGACTGATATAGGAAGTGATCTTATCGTGTTCATCCGGGGAATACCGGATCGGGATAGCACCCAGGTCGCCGATAAATGTCATAAATTCCTCCACGCGGTCTGCCGGAGCGTCCGGAGATGGGGTGATGAAATAATAAGCATTCTCGATCAGACGGTCGGTTGCTGCATCGTAGCCGGAGCGCTCGGATCCGACCATTGGATGACCGCCGATAAAATGAGAACCAAGTCCCAGTTCCTTTACAGCATCGTAGATGTCGGATTTGACACTGCCGACATCAGACAGGATACAGGAATCAGAGATCAGTGGTTTTAAAGTTTTCAGATATTCTATATTATAATGAACCGGCGCACACAGAAAGACATAATCACAGTCTGCGATGTCGCTGATATTTGTTGTATAATGATCTAAGGTGCCATCCGCCTGCGCTTCTTTTAAGGTTACAGTGTTGACATCATAGCCGATGATTGTATAGTTTGGGAAAATACGGTGAATAGATTTTGCCACCGATCCACCGATCAGCCCAAGACCGATAAAACCAATTTTAAATGCATTCATAGCTGTTTCTCCTTTTTGGGGTTTAACGCGTTAAAGCGTGTAACAACATTATATACACATAAAATCAAAATAGCAAGAAAAACTAAAAAGGTGTACAATAGAAATCAAAGTAAAAAGACAGGAGAACAGAGCATATGGAAGAAAGAAAAACAGAAGTTGATCTCATATCAGAAAAGCCGGAACAGACAGGCTTGTTAAAATATATGTTAGAAAAAGGAATTACCCAATTCCATGTTGTAAAGCATGGAGAGGAATATCTGAAAGAACACAGATTTTCCGAGCTTAAGTTAAAGGACAAATGGCAGCTTCAGGCAGGAGCAGATTATTATGTCAGACCATACAGTTCTGTTATGATCGCATTTCATCTGCCGAAGCAGCTGCAGCATATCCGGATAGCAACCAGTCATACGGATTTTCCAATGCTGAAGTTAAAGCCGTCAGCCGATATGGAAAAGGGCGGATATCATATGTTGAATATAGAGACGTATGGCGGACTGTTAATGAAGACATGGTTTGACCGCCCGCTGGGACTTGCCGGCAAGGTAGTGGTAAAAGGCAGCGATGCATTTCATCCGGAGGTACGATTATATGATTCCGAGAAGCCGGTTGCGATTATACCGAGTCTTGCGCCGCATCTGAAACGTGGAGACGCAGAGACAAAATTAGATCCGCAGAAAGAACTGATCCCGGTATTTGGGCTTTGGAAGAAGGATGAACCGCATAGCTTTTTAGATGAGGTTGCAGAAATGCTTCAGATCGATAAGGTGGACATATTAGACTATGATCTGTATTTATATAATTGCGATTCCTGCCAAATGATCGGAGACAGTGGCGTATTTACATCACCGAGAATTGATAATGTATCTTCCGTTAGTGCGATTTTGGAATCTTTGGTGCGAACCGGAAACAAGTGGAAAGAAGAAAAAGGTAAGGGAACAGAAGCTGCATTGGCAGATGAAAAAATATCGGAAGCAGATGGATCTGATATGAATCTCGACATCGGAGTATTTTTCGATAACGAGGAGATCGGGAGTCTGTCCAAACAGGGAGCAGATTCCGGACTGCTTCGGATGATAACGGAACGTATCTTAAAAGACAGCGGAGAGAGCCGTACCATACAGGAGCTGCTTCCGGAGATATTTTTGATCTCTCTTGATGTGGCACATGGAACACATCCGAATTATCAGGAGAAATCCGATCCGGTCAACCGGGTACTGCTTGGAAATGGGGTTGTCTTAAAGAGCAGCGCGTCTCAGCGATATGTGACAGACAGCGAGGCTGCTGCAGTGATTCAGGTGCTCTGTGAGGATGAAGGAATTCCGTTTCAGCGTACGGTCAATAAGACAGGAATGCCGGGTGGAACTACGCTGGGTCCGATCGTTTCATCCTATCTTCCGGTAAAGGCAGTCGATATGGGAATGCCGGTACTCGCTATGCATTCAGCATGTGAAATGGCACATTTGTCAGACTATGAGTCGATGAAACGGCTCCTTATCGCTTTTTGGTTGAAATAGAGCCATATTTATGCGATAATAGACATTAGGTGTATAGAAATATGGACGGAGGTTACTTATGAAGAAGGTTTACAGAACAATACTTATATGTATGATGATCATTCTTTCAGCATTTGTACTTGCAGCCTGTGGGAAAAAGGATGCAGGAAAAAAGACGACTACCGAGAGTTCAACAGAAGCTTCTGAAGATGTAGCATCCACAGAGGATACAACAGAAGCGACGACGGAAGCACAGGTGGATGAAGAAGGATTCACGATCGTAAATGACAAGGTGACGACGACTGATTATGTAAATGTCAGAACAGCACCATCGACAGACGGAGATCCTGCGATGCAGCTTGCAGATGGTGTAGAGCTTGACCGGATCGGTTATAACGATGAGTGGAGCAAGGTATCGATCAAGGGTGAGACCTATTATGTTTATTCGAAATTTGTAAAGGCAGAAGGAGCAGCATCCAGTGGTGATGACAGCAGCACAGAAGAATCAACACAGGAGACAAGCAATGTTGGCGAAGGCAAGCTGATCTGTATTGATGCAGGTCATCAGGCAACGCCGAATACGGATACAGAGCCGGTAGGTCCCGGTGCGGAAGATAAGAAAGCAAAAGTCTCAGCCGGTAATACAGGTGTTACAACCGGTACAGAGGAATATGAACTGAATCTTGAGGTAGCGTTAAAGCTTCAGAGTGCATTAGAGGCAAGAGGCTATACTGTGAAGATGATCCGTACATCCAATGATGTCGATATCAGTAACGCTGCAAGAGCAGAACTTGCAAACAGTGATAAGGCAGATGCATTTATAAGAATCCATGCAAATGGTTCTACAGATACAAATGCGAGCGGTGTTATGACAGTATGCCAGACTAAGGATAATCCATACAATGCAGATATCTATGATTCCTGTAAACGGTTGTCTGCCGATGTATTAAGCGGAATGGCAGCAGCAACAGGGGCAAACAGCGAAGGTGTCTGGGAGACAGATTCCATGAGTGGAATTAACTGGTGTAAGGTTCCGGTTACGATCGTTGAGATCGGTTATATGACAAATTCAGAAGAAGACCAGAAGCTTGTAACATCAGATTATCAGAATCTGCTTGCAAAAGGAATTGCAGATGGTATAGATGCATATTTTGCAGGTGAGTGATCTGTAACAGATAATGAGATGATTTTTCGAAGACATTGAGTGAGTTATACTTGCGATATATGTAAGAAGATACAAAAGATATTTATAAAAATACAGGAGGACAAGACATGGAAGCATTAGAATGTATTAAGACAAGAAGATCGGTAAGAAAATTCAAAGAGGATATCATTCCGGATGAAGTGATCCGTGAGTTAGTAGAACTCGCATCCTATTCACCATCCTGGAAGAATACACAGACAATCCGTTACATCAGTGTTTCTGATCCGGAGAAGATCAAGAAGATCGCAGAAGAGGGTGTAATGGGATTCGCATTAAATGAGAAGACAGTTTCCAGAGCACATCAGTTGATGGTTGTGACACAGAAGAACGGTATTTGTGGATATGAGAGAGATGGAAGCTTCAGTACAAGCAAAGGTGCCGGATGGGAGATGTTCGATGCCGGTATCGCAGCCCAGACATTCTGTCTTGCAGCACATGAGAAGGGAATCGGAACGGTTATCCTTGGAGTATTTGATGATAAGAAGGTTGGAGAGATCGTAGGTGTGCCGGAAGGTCAGACAGTTGCCACCGTTATTGCAATGGGATATCCGGTATTTGCACCGGAGATGCCACCAAGAAAATCAGTTGATGATCTATTAACGATCCAGTAAGAGCTATTTTATTCATTATATAATGAATACTGACAGAAGATAGATTTGGAAGAAACAAAAGTCTGTCGGAATAGCCAACAAAACGAATAGTGTCTCGAAAGAGAAAAAATATACTGCACTTTAGTATAGATGATATGGTCTGCTAAGGTGCAGTTTTGTTGTAGAAGGTGATTTTTTCATGGTTTTGACAAAAGCAGATACATTAGATTATTTGAAAAACAGAATAACAAAATCGAGAATAGAAGACCTTATGATCGTAACCGGGAAAATGTATGGTGAGAACCGGAAACAGATCCTTGCCGATATTCAATCACAGTTTAAAGGACAGACGATTGTTGTTCGAAGCTCCTGTTCCAATGAAGATTCCTCCGAGACATCAAATGCGGGTCATTATGACAGTATATTGGATGTCGACGCTGATGATCGCGATGCTGTATGTCATGCGGTTGAGACAGTATTTGATTCCTATAAAAAAGATCTGCCAGATATCAGGAATGAACAGGTGTTGATCCAGACGCAGACGAAATCTATCATCAGCAGCGGAGTTATCTTCTCCAGAGAGATCAAATCAGGAAGACTGTATTATGCAATCTCATATGATGAAGATTCGACCGATGCGGTAACCAGTGGAAGCGGAGGAAAGACGATTTATATTGCACGGACAGCAGAGAGTTCATCTCTCCCGGAGCGCTGGGGTGTTCTGATCACAGCCATGAGGGAATTAGAAGACATCTTTCCGGAGTATCCGCTCGATGTGGAATTTGCAGTTGGAGCAGATCTGACAGTTACGATCTTTCAGGTGCGTCCGCTTGCGGCCTGTATTAAGAAACTGCAAAAGCCGTCTGACTACAAAGAAGACAGAGCAAAGAATGATCGTATATTTGGAGAATTGATAAACAAGATAAAACAGCAGTATCAAAAACTCAGTGATCTGTTGTATGAGAAACAGGCAATCTTATCCGATATGGCATTCTGGAATCCTGCTGAGATCATAGGAGTGAATCCGCATCCGCTTGATTTCTCCCTTTACAGAGAGATCATAACGAAGGCTGCCTGGAATCAGGGACTTACCACGATCGGATATCGTGTGGTGGACGGAGATCTGATGTACAGGGTCGGAAATAAACCATATATATCATTGCGGAAGTCATTTCTGTGCCTGATGCCTGCGGATTTAGATGAGGACATGGTGAAAAAACTTTTGGCATTTTATGACCGGAAGATATTATCGGATATAACGGCACATGATAAAATAGAATTTGAAATCGTATTTTCCAATTATGATTTTACAACGGAGGATCGGTTGCAGGAATTATTAGAATATGAATTCACGAAAGGCGAGATTCAGGATTTGTCAAATAGCCTGTTTCGTCTGACGGATCGTGCAATCTGTAATTTCAGGCAGAACCGGATGCAGGATATCCGTTCCTTAAACGGACTGAAGGTGCATCGGGAAAATATCAGGAATAACTGGCTGATGGCAGCAAAGGATGTGAATACTTCCATCCGTTATTTTATAGAATTGATCGAGAGTATCAAACAGTACGGAACACCGAAATTTGCAAGACAGGCAAGACTTGCATTTATCTCAAAGGCTCTTTGCAGGTCACTTAGTGCAAAGGGATATTTTACGAGCCGTGAGATTGATGACTTTATGATGTCAATCTACACAGTGGCATCGGAGTACGATTCGGATTTTCAGGATTTTGCAGAAGGACGGATTACCAGAGCTGCATTTGATGAGAAATACGGGCATCTTCGTTCCGGCACTTACGATATCACCTGTGAGACATATGAGGAACGGGATTTTGACAGCTCCAAGGCAAGCGAGACAGCAAAGAAGCAGAGACAGAGAATTGAGCGGTTAAAGCATACGCCATTAGATCCGGAGAAGGTAGAACAGGCACTTTCCGATATCGGCTTTGGTGTTGATGCAAAGAAATTTGTGGAATTCTTAAAGGATTCCATGGAAGAACGGGAATATTTTAAATTTGAATTTACGAAATCCTTAAGTCTGGCAATCGATATTCTGATCAATATTGGAGAAATGTTGAATTTTTCAAAAGAAGATATGGCATATCTCACAGTAGATGATATAATTGCAGTGTATCATAAACCAGAAACGGAGATCCGAAGGATATGGGAACAGGTGATCGCAGAGAACCGAAAGGCATATACAGATGCTTCCGATATGATTCTGCCAGATGTGATCTGTAATAAGCAGCAGTTGGAATATATCGAGATGGTAGAGGCGAGACCGAATTTTATCACCTCGGAGATCGTGACCGGAGCAGTTGTCGTATTGGAGGATGAGGAATCGAAGCGTGACGATGCCGGAGCGGTTGATGTTGCAGATAAGATCGTAGTGATCCCGAAAGCAGATCCCGGCTATGACTGGATCTTTGCAAAAGGAATCCGGGGCTTTATTACGAAGTATGGTGGTGTTGCATCCCATATGGCGATCCGATGTGCGGAATTCAATATTCCGGCGGCTATTGGATGTGGCGACGTTATTTATAATTATGTAACAGGACTTGACAAACTGACACTTGATTGTAAAAATGGAAAGATACTGAAGGAGGAATAGGCGTATGCTTCACGCACTGATAACACAACGCGAAGGTCAGAATATGTATGGAAAATCCACGGATGTTCTGGAAGCTGCCTATACGGAATTTTATGAAAGCATGGGAATAAGACTTCATCCGGTGTCGAATTTCACCAGAGATTTTGAAGCCTTATTTGAAGATCCGATTGACGTACTGATCGTAACGGGTGGCGGTACGCTTCACCCGAAATATTATGTAGAACCGCATAAGGCAGAGCTGCAGCCGCATCGGGATGTGATGGAGGAACGGCTCATTATGTACTGTGTGGAGAATGAGATACCGATCATCGGGGTATGCAGAGGTATGCAGCATCTGAATGCTCTTTTTGGTGGAAAGATTTCATATTCTGCACCGTTTGTGGTACCAAGACCGCGAGGTGTTGACCATATGGCAAAAATATGTAATTCGGATCGATATATAAAGATAAATAATTTTCACAGTGATTGTGTATATCTGGAAAACCTTTCAACAATGTTTTATCCGTTGGTTGTAGATGAAGAAAATGGATCGGTTGAGGCATTTGTGTCACCAACCATGAGTATTCTTGCGTTTCAGTGGCATCCGGAGCGGTATTTTGAAAGTGAAGAAGGAAGGCTTTTCAGCAGACATCTGATCCAGGATTTCTTAGGTATTCCAAGAGATGATAAGAAACCGGATCTATAAATAAAATCCTATAAAGCCATAGTTGGAGGAAGCAATAGACATGGAAAAAGGAAAAGCAAAACAACTGCTTGATAAGATGCAGGTATTGATTGAGGACGGACAGAATGTTCCATTTGCAGCAGGGAAGGTTCTTGTAAATAAAGAAGAAATGCTGGAAATGATAGAAGATCTGAAAAAGACGATAGATATAGAATTAAAAGCGTATCATGAGATCACGGATAAGCGTGGCAAGATCATAAAGGATGCGAATAAAGAAGCCGAGGACATTATCGTAGAGGCAGAAGAATCTGCAAGCCGGATCCGAATGAGCAAGCCGAATCCGCTCTATGTCCAGAGGCAGGTAAAGGATCTGAACAAGAAAGATAAGATGGCACTTCGGACAGCAAATGAGATCTATGCGGCATCGATCATTTATACGAATGAGATGCTTATGGAGATCAATGAATCGGTACGTCAGGCATATAATATGATCAGCGAGGAAACCGACCGTGTGCTGGATTCCCTCAGACAGAAATCCGATGTCATTGAGCAGAATAAGCGAGAGCTGATGGATGGACTTCTGGATATGAAAAAGCAGGAACGGTATGCCGATATCTTAGAGATCAGCCAGCTCCTTGCAAATGAACTGTACTATGAGAAGAACCGGTTTGAGGAAGAAGAACAGAAGACGAAGAAGCAGGCAGAAGAAAATGAGATGGTTCAGTGGGAATTTGATTTTGAGGATAAGAAGGAAGATCCGATCAAGGTAAAACCATCCAGACAGCCGGTGAAGCTTCATGATGATATTTTGCATGATGAGGTTGTTGATTCAGCATTTGAGATTGCAGATGAATTAAAGGAAGAAAAGAAAAAGTCATTATTTGAGGATCGGACACCTGTGCCGTTAGAGGAATCAATTACGGATGCAGGGGTTGCAGGAAAGGCAGCAGAAGGCCCTTCTAAGAAAATTCCGGAGTTTCGGATTGGTGGAAACATCCATAAGAGCCTTGACGATGAACTTTAAAGCCACCTAAGAACAGAAGCGTGATACTTTACATTTAATTCATGATTCAGGCGTTGCGGAGCGTACGCCTGTTATGATATCATGGGTTTGTGAGCACGAAAAAACAAGAAACCATAAAGTGTAAATATATACAGGAGGTAATTATTTATGGGGATTTTAAAAAGATTTAAAGACATTATGTCAGCAAACATCAACGCTATGCTTGATAAGGCAGAGGATCCGGAGAAGATGATCGACCAGTATCTCAGAGACTTACAGGAAGATCTTAGAAACGTAAAATCAGAGACAGCAACCGTTATGGCAGATGAGACCAGATGCAAACGTGCATTGGATGACTGCGATGCAGATATTGCCAAGATGCAGAACTATGCAGAGAAGGCACTCCTTGCAGGAAACGAAGCAGATGCCATGAAGTTCTTAGAGAAGAAGAATCAGTTATCAACCAAGAGAACTTCGTTACAGCAGTCTTATGATATGGCAGCAGGAAATGCGGCTAAGATGAAAGAGATGCATGATAAGCTGACGAAGGATATCATGGATCTGAACGCAAGAAAAGATGCGATCAAGGCTAAGGTTCAGGTTGCAAAGACGCAGGAGAAGATGAATAAGATGATGGGAAGCGTAACGGATACAGCCGGAACGATCTCAGCATTTGACAGAATGGAAGCAAAGGCTGATGCAATGCTTGACAAGGCAAATGCTATGGCAGAATTAAATGCCAGCGGTAAGGATGAGACAGATGATCTGATGAGCAAATACGATGCAGAACCATCATCAGCAGTTTCAGACGAACTTGCAGCATTAAAGGCAAAGATGGGACTTTCATAGGAGGAAACAGATGGGATTATTTTCAAATCAGTTTGCCAATGTAGTTGAGTGGGAAGAATACAGAGACGACTTGCTCTTCTGGAAATGGACAAATCGAGAGATAAAGAAAGATTCCAGACTTATCATTAAACCGGGACAGGATGCAATCTTCCTGTATAACGGTGCGGTAGAAGGTATCTTCACAGAATCAGGAAGTTATACGATTGATTCGGATATCATTCCATTCCTTTCTACATTAAAGGGATTTAAGTTTGGTTTCAACTCAGGACTTCGTGCAGAGGTTCTGTTCATCAATACGAAAGAGTTTACCTGTAACTGGGGAACCAGTTCACCGATCCGTTTACAGGCTCCGGGACTTCCGGGCGGACTTCCGGTACGGTCAAATGGTAAGTTTTCATTCAAGATCGATGATTACAATGTGTTGATCGAGAGAATCGCCGGGGTAAAGGCAATCTTTACAGTGGATGATGTCAGAGACCGTATTAAGGGAATCTTAGATGGACTGTTGATCAAATGGATCACAAAGGTCGGCGGTGACGTATTCAATCTGATGGCAAATGCAACGGATATTGCGAAGGGTATTTTAGAAGATCTGGATATGGAACTGATCAAGATCGGTCTGACCATGACAGATTTCAGAATCAGCGAATTTACATATCCTGAGAATATATCAAAACGTGCAGATCAGGCTGCTGAGTATACGATGCTTGGTGACATGGGACGGTTCCAGCAGGTGAAGATGGTAGATGCACTTGCAAATTCCAACGGAAAAGGTGGAACCAATATGGCAGATGTTGCCAGCGGTATGATGGGAATGCAGATGGGTATGATGATGGCAAATCAGATGACCGGTAATCTGCAGAACAACATGAACGGACAGATGAATCAGCAGGCAGCTCCAACCGGAAATGGTACGGCTCCTAAGTTCTGCCCGAACTGCGGAACCCCTACAAATGGAGCAAAGTTCTGTGGTAACTGCGGAACAAAGCTGATATAAAGGAGTACAAAAGCGATGGCTGGATTAAATGACATGCAGGATTTGGCATGCAGACATGTCGATGGACCGCTTCTGATACTGGCAGGTGCCGGATCAGGAAAGACCAGAGTAATCACCCACCGGGTAGCGTATCTGATGGATGAGATCGGAGTGAATCCATATAATATTCTTGCGATAACATTTACAAATAAAGCCGCAGCCGAAATGAGAGACAGAGTAAATAACATTGTTGGAGAGGGTGCTGAACGAGTATGGGTCAGCACCTTTCATTCGTTATGTGTACGGATTCTGCGACGGTTTTCAGACAGGCTCGGTTATGCAACAAATTTTAATATCTATGATTCGGATGACCAGAAATCTGCGGTCAAGAATATTCTGAAGGAATTGAAGATCGATCCGAAGAAGTATCCGGAGAAGATGTTCCTGGCAGAGATATCAAATGCAAAGGAGCGGTATATTTCACCGGATCAGTATGCGAAGATGAATGCGACAGATTTTGTGAAGACACAGACGGCAACCGTATATTCCGAGTATATGAAGCGACTCCGTAAATTCAATGCATTTGATTTTGATGATCTGATCTACAAGGTGGTTGAGCTGTTTGAACATAATCCGGATGTACTGGAATTATATCAGGACAGATTTCGTTATATTATGGTGGATGAGTATCAGGATACAAACCACATACAGTTTCTGATGGTGAAGCAGCTTGCTTCCAAATACAGAAACCTTTGTGTCGTTGGTGATGATGACCAGTCAATCTACAAATTCCGTGGTGCCAATATTACGAATATTTTGAATTTTGAAAAGGAATATCCGGATGCGAAGGTCGTGAAGCTGGAACAGAATTATCGTTCCTGTGGAAATATTCTGGCGGCTGCAAATGCGGTGATCAAGCATAACGAAGGAAGAAAGGATAAAGCCCTCTGGACAGATCAGGGAGATGGCGAGAAGCTTGTATTTAATCAGAGTGAGGATGAATACATGGAGGCGGATCGTGTTGTAAATGAGATCATCCGTCTGACAGCAAATGGTGCACAGTATAAAGACATTGCTTTACTATATCGTACGAATGCACAGTCTCGTATCCTTGGTGAGAAGCTGGTTATGCGAGGAATACCACATCGGGTCTACGGTGGTCAGAATTTCTATGAACGAAAAGAAATTAAAGATATAATGGCATATCTGAAGGTTGTAAATAACTCTACAGACGATACCTATCTCAGACGAATCATCAATGTACCAAAGCGTGGAATCGGTGATGCTACCGTTGATAAGGTGGCCGCATTTGCCGCTGCAAATGATATGACACTGATGGAAGCCATGCAGATCATAGAGCAAGTTCCGGGATTACAGCGTTCGGTTGCAAAAATTTCCGGCTTTGTGGAATTGATCGATGGATTTCGGGGGATAATAGAGGAGCAGGAACCACTCAGTACATTATTTGACCGTATTCTGGAGGATACCGGATATGAAGATGAACTGATAGCGGAGCACACGGATGAATCGATGGCTAGACTTGAGAATATCGATGAGTTAAGAAACCGTGTGGTTCAGTTTGAAACCGATTATGAGGAAGCAACACTGGCAGATTTTCTGGAGGATATCGCGCTGGTTTCGGAGACCGATAAAATGTCCGATGATGATAATATGGTTAAATTAATGACGATCCATGGTTCAAAGGGACTGGAGTTCCCATATGTATTCTTATGTGGCATGGAAGAGCGAATCTTCCCAAGTGCGATGGCGATCAATTCGGATGACGAAGATGCGCTGGAAGAAGAACGCAGACTTTGCTATGTAGGAATTACAAGAGCGATGAAGAAGCTATATCTGTCCTGTGCAAGAAACCGTATGCTGCATGGAAGTAGAAACTGCAATGACATCTCCAGATTTATTAAAGAGATTCCGCCGCTGCTGTTCCAGGATTCCGGTGATATTACAAGGCATGTAAAACGGATGGAAGAACGGCAGTTTGCAGACACCGGATATACCGGAAATAGGTATGGTAGCAGCGGGCAGTCAGGATATGGAAAAGGCTCATATCATGGAAGATCGTCGCAAACGGGTTCCGGATATTCTTCATCGAATCCATACAGCAGCTACAGTAAGGCAAAGAAAGAGCCGATCAGTATAATACCATCGACCAAACCATCATTTGGCAAAGAATTTACCGTGAACCGGGAACTGGTTCTCGACTATGGAGAAGGTGATCGGGTGCGTCATATGAAATTTGGAAATGGAACTGTAACGCAGCTTGTAAAGGGCGGCAGAGATTATGAGGTGACGGTAGATTTTGATCGTGGCGGTACAAGAAAAATGTTTGCTTCCTTTGCAAAATTAAAGCGTTTGGAAGAATAAAGAAATTATAATAATTCCAAGATAATATAGAAATAGAAAAAAGAGTATGCTATAATGACGGCATACAGAAACTAAATGAAAGGGTGGTAGTTTATAATGAAAAATAATGATGTAATCTTAGTAAAAAGCGAACCAACAGAAGAAAAGGCAAAAGGTGTTGTATTTGTGATCCTTGCGATTATCGGTGCAGTAGCAGCGATCGCAGGTATTGCATATGCAGTATATTCATACCTGACACCTGATTTTCTTGATGATTTTGATGATGATTTTGATGATGATTTTGATGACGACTTCTTCGATGATGACGATGATGACGAGGAAGAAGCACCGGCAGAGCAGCCTGCCGAGACAGCAGAAGCACCGGCAGCAGAGCCTGTAGCAGACGCTGAATAATCAAAAATTTGAGCTGAATCAAAGTGAGTAAAATAACCGGATTAGTTTTTTGAATTATAAAGAGCTAATTCGGTTATTTTTATCTAAAAAGATATATGAAAAGTTTTCATTTGTAGTTAGTGGAAATTTTGTGGAAAAGGGAGAAATAATAGATCAAGATATCAATGTTTAGATCAAAAATGAGAAGTGAGATTTGGCATTGGAGTATATGTACTTTATGAAGCAAGCCATTTCCGGATATTGGTGTTTGGATAAAAATGGAAGACAGCATTATTATTATGAAGTAAGCCTTTTTAACGCCGGTTCTTAGTGAGTCGCCATAGGCGAGGAGCTTAGCACCGTTGCGTTAAAATAGAGTGCGAACGTCTTACGGAATAATAAGCAATGCTGTCTTTCATTTTATCTGCTGACAAGACACATGTAAAGTGATGTAAAATACTATATTGTCATGTGCAACAGAACGTGGTATACTAAGGCAACGCTTTTTTATAATAAGAAGAAACAAATAAATACAGTTGGAGAAACAATATGAAGACAGATATTTTAATTGTTGGAAGTGGATGCGCAGGTTTATATGCTGCATTGAATCTCCCCAGTGATAAACAGATAACGATCATAACAAAGGATATCGTAGAACACAGTGATTCCTTCCTGGCACAGGGTGGCATGTGTATGCTGAAATCAGAAGATGACTATGACAGTTATTTTGAAGACACCATGAAGGCGGGACATTATGAGAATAATCCAAAGAGTGTAGAAGTCATGATACGTTCATCGGTCGATGTTGTAAACGATCTTGTAAAGTATGGAGCGGATTTCCATCGGGAGCCGGATGGCAGTTTCAGCTATACAAAGGAAGGAGCACATAGCCATCACCGTATCATTTTTCATGAGGATGTAACAGGAAAAGAGATCACAAGTACCCTGCTCCGCAATGTAGAGAAGCTTTCGAATGTGACGATCTACGAACATGTAACCATGGTGGATATCCTGTGTAAGGATAATTGCTGTTACGGTGTGGTGGCAAGGGATGCGGAGAATAAGATCTTCCCGATCATGGCAAACTATACCATGCTTGCTTGTGGGGGAATTGGTGGTATTTACAGACATTCGACTAATTTCAGACACCTGACCGGAGATGCCGTTGCGATCGCATTAAAGCATGGGATTGAGACAGAGCATGTGAACTATGTCCAGATTCATCCGACAACCTTATACAGCAAAGAGCCGGAGGACAGGAGTTTTCTGATCTCGGAATCGGTTCGTGGCGAGGGGGCGCTGCTCTATAACAAGAATCATGAGCGGTTTGTAAATGAACTTCTTCCGAGAGATCTGCTGACAATCGAGATTCGCAAACAGATGGAGAAGGACGGGACAGATTATGTCTGGGAAGATATGACTGTGATTGATAGAAAAGAATTAGAAGAACATTTCCCGAATATCGTTGAGCATTGCAAAGAAATGGGATATGATGTGTATACAGAATGCATACCGGTTGTGCCGGCACAGCATTATTTCATGGGCGGTATCAAGGTGGATTTGTCCAGTAAGACATCGATGGATCAGTTATATGCGATCGGAGAGACTGCATGTAACGGAGTTCATGGCAAGAATCGACTGGCAAGTAATTCACTTCTTGAGAGCCTGGTATTTGCCAAGCGGGCCGCAAAGGAAATGACTGAGCAGTTCGATCGGACAAAGATAGAAGAAATCTCTTACAGAGAGGACGATTATACAGATAAGAAGAAGCTGGCAACAGAATATAAGGCACTGCTTAAGGCTGAGATTGCAAGGGAAAACGAAGAAGACCTGCACAGACAGGAAGCATAGAAAAATCATTCAGGAGGATATTATGTACGATCAGATTACTTTAAAATTAAATGTAGATCCATTTATTCTTGGAGCATTAAAAGAAGATATTACAAGTGAAGATGTATCAACAAATTCCGTTATGCCAGAGGCATGCATGGGAAAGGTAGAGTTAATCTGCAAGCAGGATGGAATCATCTGTGGTTTACAGGTGTTTAAGAGAGTATTTGAATTATTAGATGATACAACCATGACAGAACTCTACTGCAAGGATGGCGATGAGGTAAAGGCAGGACAGTTGATGGGAGTTGTAACCGGGGATATCCGTGTATTGTTATCGGGAGAACGGACAGCACTGAATTATCTGCAGAGGATGAGCGGTATTGCTACGTACACATATAAGGTTGCAGGACTTCTTGCAGGAAGCAAGATCCAGTTGCTTGATACCAGAAAGACAACCCCGAATAATCGTATTTTTGAAAAATATGCAGTTCGTGTCGGCGGTGGGCATAATCACAGATATAATCTTTCGGACGGAGTCCTTCTGAAGGATAACCATATAGGCGCGGCAGGCGGAGTGAAAGAGGCAATCCGTATGGCAAAGGAATATGCACCGTTTGTCAGAAAGATCGAAGTCGAGGTTGAGAATCTGGATATGGTAAAGGAGGCTGTTGAAGCCGGAGCGGATATTATCATGCTGGATAATATGTCAGATGAAATGTTAAAAGAAGCGATCGGCATCATTGATGGCAAGGCAGAGATCGAGGTATCAGGTAATGTAACAGCAGAAAATATCGAGCGCTTGAAGAACCTTGGTGTTGATTATATATCAAGTGGAGCCCTGACACATTCCGCTCCGATCATGGATATTTCTCTGAAAAATCTTCATAGAATCTAACTGAATATTGTAACAAAATTTCTGGTGCCTTTGGGTGCAGGGAAGGTTTATATAAGAAATAGAATGGGCTAATGGATGATAAGATTGGGAGGAAGAACATGACAGGAGTTGAAAGACGGGAAAAACTGTTGTCGATGCTTGCGAAGAGTAAAGAGCCGATTGCGGGGGCGGAGATGGCGAAGCAACTCAGTGTGAGTAGGCAGGTGATCGTACAGGATATTGCCCTGCTTCGTGCGGCTGACAATAATATTGTTTCAACAAACCGGGGATATGTGTTATTAAAGCCGGGAAAATGTGAACGAATATTCAAGGTGCGTCATACTGCGGAAGAGATAGAGAAAGAATTGCAGATCATCGTAGATAATGGCGGCAGGATTCTGGATGTATTTGTATATCATAAGATTTATGGAGTTGTAAAAGCTCCGATGAACATAAAAACCAGAAAAGATATTTATGAATATGTAAAGACCTTGAGCAGTGGAAAATCATCGCCGCTTCTTAAGATAACCGACAATTACCATTATCACACGGTGCAGGCAGATTCAGAAGATATCCTGGATAATATTCAGAAGGATCTGGAGGAATGTGGTTTTCTTGCGAAACTGCTGGATTTCGAACCGGTTGATTTTTGGGAAAAAAGTGAATGACATAGGATGGCAGGTAGTCTATAACAGATTACCTGCCATTCTATGTTATAAGATGACGAGGGGAAGAAATTAATAAGTCAATATTGTGCAACAAATTTATAAAAATAATGTAAGAAAAACGGATGAACAGATAATATAATAACATTATCAGGTATAATAAATTATATACCAAATAAAAAGGAAAAGAGGAAATGAGAATGATAAAAAAATACACATATGGTAATCCGTTTTTTACAGAATCAGTTGTTGTGTCATTTGAGGCATCGGAAGGTATGCCTGAAGTTGGAACAGTAAATCTGGATGATGGCTTTTCATTTCTTTATGATATGAAAGCAGAGGATGCAGTATATGGACTTGGTGAAGCAAATCGTGGAATCAACAAAAGAGGATATAAATATATAAGCAATAATACAGATATTCCGAATCATCATGAGGATGTTTATTCTTTATATGCATCTCATAATTTTGTTATTATATCCGGCGAGAGAACATTTGGATTGTACATAGATTATCCGTCTTCGCTGGTATTTGATATCGGATATACTAAGATGGATGAACTTCATATTTTCTGCGATAAAGCAGATTTGGATCTTTATGTGATCACAGGCGAAAGTATATATGATATTGTAAAACAATTCAGACAAATGATAGGAAAAAGTTATATTGCTCCAAAGTTTGCTTTCGGTTTTGGACAGAGCCGTTGGGGTTATAAGACACCGGAAGATTTTGCTTATGTTGTGAAGAAATACAGGGAGAATCATATTCCAATCGACATGGTATACATGGATATCGATTATATGGATCATTATAAAGACTTTACGATAAATGAAGCATTTGGTGATTTTTCTGAATATGTAGAAGAGTTGAAAAAAGAAAATATACGCTTGATCCCGATTATTGATGCGGGAGTGAAGATCGAAGAAGGATATGATGTGTATGAAGAAGGCGTAGCAAACAATTATTTCTGTAAAAGAGAGGACGGAAGTGATTTTGTTGCAGCTGTATGGCCGGGATACACACATTTTCCGGATGTATTGAATCCGGAAGCGAGAAAATGGTTTGGCGGGAAATATAAGCTTCTTACAGATGCAGGGATTGAAGGCTTCTGGAATGATATGAACGAACCAGCAATTTTTTATACACCGGAAGGCGTTTGTGAAGTAAAAGAGGCAATGCGGGAATTTATTGATAAAGAAGAATCCGTGGATGATGTCTGGGGGATTCGGGATATGGTAGCAGATCTGGCTAATAATGCCAAAGACTATGCTTCGATGTATCATAATATGAATGGAAAGATGGTGCGTCATGATCAGGTACATAACCTTTTCGGTTATAATATGACACGGGCAGCAGGTGAAGCACTTCGAGAGATCTGTCCGGAGAAAAGATGCCTGTTGTTTTCCAGATCATCTTATATCGGAATGCATCGTTATGGCGGTATCTGGACCGGAGATAATAAATCCTGGTGGTCCCATATCCTATTGAATCTGAAAATGCTTCCATCATTAAATATGTGTGGTTTCTTATATACAGGAGCAGATCTGGGCGGATTTGGCTGTAATACGACCAGAGATCTTTTGCTCAGATGGCTCGCACTTGGTGTATTTACACCGCTGATGCGTAATCATGCATGCCTTGGCACAAGAGAGCAGGAGTGCTATCAGTTTGAGCAGATTGAAGATTTCAGACATATCATAGGTGTTCGTTATCGGTTGCTTCCATATATTTACAGTGAATATATGAAGGCTGCTTTAAATGATGAAATGATGTTCAAACCGCTTGCATTTGAATATCCGGAAGATCGTATGGCGGTAAATGTAGAAGACCAGCTTATGCTTGGTAATGAGATCATGATCGCACCGGTATATACACAGAATGCAATCGGAAGATATGTTTATCTGCCGGAGGATATGATGCTTGTCCGTTTCAAGGCTGAGGGTGATATTGAACAGACCGAGATGAAAAAAGGACATCATTTTGTAGAAGTACCGTTGAATGAAGTGATTTTATTTATTCGGAAAGGAAAATGCATTCCTCTTGCTGACTTTGCCGAGTGTGTTGCGGATATTAATACGAAGAAGCTGCAGTTACTAGGGTATGCGGGAAGTAGTTATCAGTTGTATGATGATGATGGATATACAAGAGAATGTAATTTGAAGATGTCCCGTGTAATTTTCAATAATTAGTAACAGGATATCAGATAAAAGAAAAAGGCAATCGATTATGATTGCCTTTTTTGATGCGGATAACAGGAGTTGAACCTGCACGTCTGTTGACACTAGAACCTAAATCTA
>ERZ773216.87-NODE-87-length-115113-cov-7.419119_pt1 | contig 115113 bp, 121 predicted proteins | sample MGYA00511259_ERZ773216 | MGnify/ENA primary metagenome ERZ773216 (study PRJEB29015, sample SAMEA2737764) | human gut metagenome | biome: human gut; feature: human-associated habitat; material: faeces | place: China | collected 2012 ... | reverse complement strand
TAGAGCAGAGGACTGAAAATCCTCGTGTCGCTGGTTCGATTCCGGCTCTGGGCATCTTTTTTATTTGGCGGAAACCACGTAGAATCAAGGGTTTCCGCCGTTTTTTAATGGTTGAAAAATCGCCTAGGTGGGCAGATAGTGGGCAAAAATTATGAGAAGAGTTTTATTTGATCTAGCTTTCGGTTATCATTTTCAATAACTTTTTGTGTAACATGAATATAGATCTTGCTTGTGATTGTAGATTTGCTGTGTCCTAATCGGCGGGCAATCTCATCCGGAGTCATGCCGTTTGCAGCGAGAAGCGATGCGTGCGTGTGACGTAACATATGAGGTGTTACACGTCGGGCAAGAAGCTTCTCAGATATGATACGAAGGTATTTTTCATAGCCAGCTATTTGCATATGATCACCTTTGTTGTTTGGAATCAAAATATTTGACCTGAAATTGTTTGCAAGCATCAATTCTTTTCTCCATAGCATACATTTTTTTAGTTCTACTAAGAGTGTCGGCTGGATATGTATTACACGTTTGGAATTGTCAGTCTTTGGTGTAGTTACAATGTCGTGCTTTGAATCGTATGTTTTGGAAATTCGAATTGTTAACTGATCCAAGTCAATGTCGGATATTTCTAGTGCTGATAATTCGCCGAAGCGCAGACCGGATAGCAACAGAATTGATGTTGTGTAGTACCAGCGCCAATTCTCGTCATTCTGGATATAGTTAAGAAGTTTTTTTGCTTCTTCAGGTTCCAAGTATTTTGTTTTGATTTCGCTGTCATCTGACGTATCATTAAATTGTTTGAGCTTCGTAAGTAACCGCATATTATCATGATAGTCATTCTCATATCCCCAATTCAACATTGCTTTGAAGCGTGTTATGTATGAGTTCAATGTCGTAAGTTCTTTTCCGGAATCAAGCAATTTGGACTTTACATATTGTGCTGTCAGATTGTTGACAATTGCATCCTGATTCAGTATTTCTATGACAGACGAAGTGACACTTTCATTCCGATCAACTGTGCTGTCTTTATAAATGATTCTTTGGGCTTTCAGATATTCCTTTTGAAGTTTAGAAAGAGTTACCATGTTGTCGGTGCATTGAAGGTTTTCAATCGTAGCTTCAATTTTTGCAGTAAGCTCTCGCTGCGCTTTCTTCTTGTTTTGGGGAGTATCTTTTTGCTTAAAGACAGTCACGACCTTAGTTTTCTCAGTCAGAGGATCTTTGTATCGTTCACGATAAACTACTCCATTTTTTCTAGGTTCACACCACATAAAAAATCCCTCCTTTTAATTGTAAATTAAAGAAGGGGATGGTATAATATGTTTGTATGTTTTATGTATGCCATCCCCTTAGATGGTGTATCTGAGTCCCTCGTGCGCCAACACGGGGGATTCTTTTTGTTATGAAGTTATGAAGCAGGGTACAATCTGTACCCAAGTTGCAAAAGTTGCACCGGTGCAACAGTATTATTCATCGATGCCAATTCGTTCTTTTACAAAGATATTGAATAAATATCCAGTAGCGAGACAATCGGATGCAGCTCTATGTGCATAATGATTATCTCTAATTGAATAATAATCACAAAGAGTAGTAAGTTTATGATCACTTACATCTCCATAGATATCATTCGATGATTTTGCTTTTGTAAGAATTTTTCTTGCAAGTTCCAAGGTATCATAATATTTCCGCTTGACTTCAAAGAAATCCAATCCGTTTTTGTATAAGAATTTTATATCAAACAATAAATTATGTCCGACAATCGCGGATTTTCCAATAAAATCAGAAAGTGCAGGTATCACAGCTTGAATACTTGGAGCATTTGCAACCATATCGTTTGTTATACCATTGATATCGGTAATCTCTGGAGATATTTCTTTTTTTGGTTTTATAAAAGTCTCAAATTTACAAATTGGAATCCATTCTTCAAAGCGTATAGCGGCAACCTCAATAATTTCATCTCTACTTGCAGTAAGTCCGGTTGTTTCCACATCAACAACGGTGAAAAAACCTAGCCGCTCATAGTTGGATTTTTTTGTTATAGAAGAGAATGTAATATCTTCAATATTGCTTAATGTATTTTTCTTTATTTTTTCACTTGATAACTCGATAGGGTATAACTCAATACATTCAAGTGTTGGTAAAAATGCAGCTTTTTTCAAAGCGATTTCATGTGTATTTATAATATATTTCTCGCAATTATCAATAAGTTTATAAAGTTTTTCTATTATGTTGTTCGGGTATGTAGGATCGTCTTTATGAATAATCTCATTTAATCCGGGAATCTTGCCGAAATCATGACCACGATCAAAGGTTGAATCATATTTGATATTCAGATCCATAATATTTTTTAAGTAGTCGAGTTCGGAAAGCTTTTTGATTGTCTCTCGGATTTGTGTGCATTGTTCCATAGCATGATCAAAATCGTCGGACTCGTGGTAATTATGCGCAGAATTATATAGTGAAACTATAAGTTTAATATAATCCGTTCCCTGAGCTAATACAGCTTTCTTCTTTCCAGCAAGTAAAGCTTCCTGTTGACCAATACACTTCTTGCACAATCCATCTGCATTTACATGAAGAAATAGTCCTTTTTTACCACATCTTTTACATACTGCCATATAGGTATCCCCTTTGTATATTAAAATTTTTTAATTTCTCGTATTTTAGCTCGTATATTTTGTTAAATATCGTTTTACCATATATATAACCGTATTTTATTTCAAAAAATAAAAAACAATCTAATCATGGAGCATATATTAAATGAAAATATTAGTTTGGCAGATAAGAACAGCAAAACGGATCACATTAGTAGAACTGGCAAAGCGGTCTGGCATCGGAAAGTCTACGATCAACAATATTGAAAACGAAAAAGTATCTCCGACATTGATGCAACTGGAATCGCTGGCGGCAGCTCTTGAGGTCCATATAACTGATCTGTTTGAATCTGACTGGAAATAATTTCCATAATTATGGAAATATCGCTAATTATTTCATGCATCACCCCGAAATATGCTACTATACCAGAGAGGAGGTGGGGACTCTATGAACTACAAAAGAGCAATCCTCGATATGTTGGGGAAGATACACGACGATAAAATCCTGAAGCGGATTTATAACTTTGTTCGGTATCTGTACATCGGAGCTGGCAAATAGCCAGCTCTTTTTAATCCTCTTTGTTCTGGTTTTCATAAAATGAAGATATGTTTTTCAAGATTCTTTCCAAAGCATGAATATCTTCATCGCTCATATCTATCATCATCTTAAATAAGTTTTTACGACTTTCATCCTGACCAAACATGATCTGATCAATACGTGCCTGAAAATCATCATCGGTAGCGACGAACATTTCACCTTCTCCAGTAGTCAGCCACATGTAATCAACATTGAATTCACGACAAATTGCTTTTGTCATTTGTTCAGTTAAATTTCTGTTTCCTTTTTCTATATTTGAGATAGCTACTTTTGTAACACCTAATCGATCACCGAATTTCTCGAGAGTAAGTCCAAGAGAAGTACGTATTTGTTTTATTCTTTCTCCTTGTTCCATATCAAATACCTCCTTGTTTTCATTAGAATACCACCTTTAAGAATGAATTGCAATAGAAAAAGTAATCAGAGATAACAAAAAAGTGTTGACAAAGTAATCTATGATACCTATAATGTAATCAAAGATAACAAGGAGGTGAACAGAGTGACAAGAGACGAGAAAAAGACAAACATTGAAAACATGGCAGAATCTGTGATGTCTGTAAAGAATCCTGCGGAGCAGTCCATGATGTTCATGGCAATGTCCGCCTACGCGGAAGGCAAGGCAGCAGGCAAAGCGGAAGAGCGTCAGCGTTACAAAAAGGAAGCAGGGTAAAGGAAGAGAGGAGGTGCGAAAGATGAGTGATTCAAAGCATATGGATGATTTGAACATGATGGATTCAATTTTGTATAAGGAAATTCTTCCGGCAATATCAAAGCAGATATCAAGCGTAGCGTTTGAACTTGGTGTGCCAATTAGGGAAAAAATACTGGTACATAAAGGGAATCTATATAAAAAGAATATATGTAATTACATAGATTCCCAAATAAAGTTTTTTTGCTCTGCGGCTGAAAGAACTACTGCAAAAGGGATAGCCCAGTCAGAGGGGATTGCCGTAGAGCTTAATCAAATTTATCAGGATGATCAGAATCCCAAACCAAGTGTAAAGGCATCGACTCCGGATCATCAAGCTGAATATCCAATAGTTCCAGTTTGGACATCAAATCAAGAACTGTCAAAACTGATAGCTTCATCGAAAAATTGATGGCTTCATTCATAACATTATGGCATAACTCAACCTCATTATTGGAGTACTGACATATTTTTTGAAATTGGTTATGTAACAGTTCCGCATTGTTTTGGCAGACACTATCAAGGTATTTAATCAATTCAGTTGTACCAATAACCATAGAAAAATCCCCCTTTCATATTTACTCGGCTCTGGCGGGAGCCTGTAAGGAAAGTATAGAGGTGGATGTGTAAATGGTCAATAGGGAAACACGTAGGAAGCAGGGTAAAGGGAAGGAGGCGAGAATATGGCAATGAAAGAAACAGAAGCACAAATGAATCTGCAGAAAGTTGATATAGAAATCGATGCAACGATTATATCGGTATGTCAGCAGATACGGAATCTTGATGCAAAAAAAGATGAGAGATATGCAGATGTAGTGGATGCAGTAGCACAGCTGATCAATGCAAAAGCAGCTATGTTGAGAGCATCATAAAAAGCCTATACCGCAATATGCGATATAGTCAAGCAGACGGGAGGCAACAGAAGAGACGTCTATTAAAAAAATTTTTCGGAGACAAACTATAAACAGGAGGATATGAGGGAAATGACAAAGAGTGAATTTGAAGAGATGATCGGCGGATCTGTCACGGATGAAGAGTATCAGCTGATCGAAGAGGTCTATATGTGGCATCCGGCAATTCGCACTGCATCCGGCAAGGAAGAGGTTGCGGAACTGTATAAGAGTTTCGGTATAGTGATTTTCTACGATATGTATCCAAGGGCACAAAAAGCAAAGGAAATCGAAGAGCATATTCGACTTATCGATAAGACGCGGGCGGGGCTGGTTGACAAGCTGAAGCGGTTGAAGATGGGAAACGAAGATAGTTGAGTTGGTGACAAATTGTCACCAGCCGGAACAGGAGGAAAACATGGAGATAACAGCAATTAAGTATATAAGCGCATCACCGTACGTGACGAAGGCGCAGATACAGAAGGCGTTGGATGTGTCAGCGCGTACGGTATCGAACCGGCTGGCAGAGATTGACATGTATGTGCAGAAAGGAAGATATGGTGCATACACGATATTGGATGGATGCGGTGTGACATTCGTCAATTACCTTGCATTTATAGATTTTCTGAAATACAGGAAGGATCTGAAGGCAGGACACAGAGTGCCGGCGTTCAATCCGACATCAGTCGCGAGACAGATCGGCTGGGGTAACCTGCAGGCTGAATATCAGTAAAGAGAGGACGAGAGGATGAGTAATGAGATGATTATTACAACATATAAGCTGGCGACGATCGCGATGGTCGAAGGAGCTGTGCTGCTGTGGATGGGATTAATATATGGATTTGGCATCATGGTAGCAGGTACGATCTGGCAGCAGTTGATCCTGCTGGCAAATGAAACGGAGGATGAAGATGAGATTGAAGGACGAGAAGCGGAAGCGCCCGGCAAAGCCGACGCGAAAGCAGAAAGAAATCATGGCAAGAAACGGCTTACGTTGGGAAAACTGGAATGTGGAGGCAGACTGCGCAGATCATCTGATCGTGAAGAGCAAGACGTCAGACAGAAGAAGGGTGGCGTACAAGTGACAAAGATGGACGAGATCATGCACAAGGCATATATGAACGCACGGAGCTTCGCCGGATTGGAGCCGCCTGCAGGATGCATGTACATAGGCAGCAGGATCGCAAATGGAGACCGGTACCGGTACTGGGTAGCTGAGGACGGCACATACTACCAGGAGTCAACCGGGGAAGCTGCACTGAAAAGAAAAAGAGCCGGATGAAAAACCGGCTCAGGTGTAATACCTCGAATCTGAACAATTTGAGTGTATCACACCGAACTTACGAAGTCAAGAAAAGCGGGATAAAACCGCGCTTTTCGGCAGTATTAGCATATTAAAGTTAAGGACGAAGATACACCAGATGGCATACAGAAAACATACATATACATTTCCAAATTCCATAGAGCATGCATATAAGTTCGCCGGTCATATCGGAGCGAAGGGTGAGAAGCGGGCAAAGAGAAAGAAAGCCACACCGGAACAGGTGAAGCGGCAGAATCAGATCAACAAGGAGAACAAGTACCGGCACCTGTTGAAGGCGAACTTCTTGCCCGGCGACTGCTGGATCACATTGAAGTACCCGGCAGGTACGAGAAAGAGCATGGATGCCGTCAAGCAGGATTTGGCACTGTTTGATAAGCGCATGCGGAGAGACTACGCGGAGCACGGAGAGAGCTGGAAATGGATCCGTCGTATCGAGATTGGCAAGCGCGGCGGCATACATATTCACCTGATTTGTAATCGCATATGGAACACAGAGCTGCTGATAGCAAAGAACTGGCCGGGGCTGTCACATCATAGCGAACCGGTCCGCGATGAGGAAGGCTTCGAACAGCTTGCATCATATCTGTGCAAACCGCTTCCGGAAGAGCTTGAGCAGACAAGCATATTTGAACCAGAAGAGATCAAGCGTGCATCCAGTCTTTCATCAAGCAGAAACCTAGTACGTCCGGAGCCGGAGAAGAAAGCATATGTCCGGCGGACAATGAAAAAGATCATCACGGATGGACCGGTAGCCCGTCCGGGGTATTACATAGATAAAAAATCAATTCGAATTGGCATAAATCAGGTAACAGGGTACAGCTATGTCTATTACACGGAAGTGAAGATACAGCAAACCAAGAGAGTGATACGAGCGCCGGGCGACGATTGGCCGAAGTTGCACCGGTGCAACGAAAGGAAGAGACGAAAATGCAGGAAGTAAATATCTATATCGAGACATCTACGATTGCACCACGTGCCACAAAGGCAGATGGTATGTACGTGATGGAAGCATACGAAGATGGACGGCAGATGCTGTACAAGGGCGAGCCTGTGATTGTGTATGATGTGATGCATTTTGAACATTGCAATACGAATATTATCACGTTGACGTTGCTCATTGCCGCGCTAGAGCGAATGCAGAAGGGATGTACTGTGCATATCCACACACGCACGGAGCATGTATATTGGACGCTCAAAAATGACTGGCTGACCGGCTGGAAGAAAACCGGCTGGAAGTCGGCAAGAGGTGTCGCTATCAAGAATGCAGAAATGTGGGAAAAAGTTGAGTATTTACTCAACAAAAAAGAAAGCTGGACCGTATCCGAGGACACGCGGGAGTGGAAGGCTTGGATGCAGGAGAAGATGAAGAAAAAGGAAGCATGTTAAGAAGGTGAAAAAATTGTCAAATATAGAAATGCGTAATCAGAAGATTATAGAAAATATCAAACTGGTGTATTTCCATCTGAACAAATATCGAGGATTTCCCAATTATGAGGACATTGTCCAGGTGGGTATGCTGGCATTAGTGGAAGCTATCGACAGAAGCAAGGATTTGGAACATCTGAATCGTAATTACATAGGGCTGTATATACGTGGATATGTGGAGCGATTTGTCAATTATGAAGATGTACCGCTTCGAACGCAATTCAATAGACCAGACGTAGAGAAACCACAGTATGTGGCAGCGGATAAGGCAGTTAATGAAGCTGGAGAGTCTTATGCAGATGTATTTCTTGCAGATACTCATGATTATATTGGTGATTTGGTTACTATGATAGATTTCGGACATATGGTAGATCAGTTGTCTCCGAGAACACAGAAGCCGATGCGGTGCATGCTGCAAGGATATGGCATGACCGATACAGCCAAAATGTGCGGTATATCGTTTGAACGAGTGAGACAGATCAAGAAGCTGTGTAATAGAGAACTGGTTGCAAGTGAGGTGTGACATGACATATAGAGAATTTTTAGAAAACAAAATCGACCTTGCGACAGACAGCGGATTTGTGGTTGATCGTTCGAAGATCAATCCAGCGTTGAAACCGCATCAGGCAGATGCTGTTGCGTGGGCACTTAAAGGTGGACGCAGGGCATTGTTTGAGGCGTTCGGTCTTGGAAAGACGGTACAGGAGATAGAATTCTGCCATTTGGCAGCAGAACATACCGGCGGCAGAGCTTTGATTGTATTGCCGCTTGGAGTAAAGCAGGAGTTCACAAGAGATGCCGTGGAACTGCTTGGATATGAGAAGCCGGAATATTGCCGGACGATGGATGAGGTCAAGGCGTGTGACAGTCAGATCGTACTGACGAACTATGAGCGAGTGAGAGATGGTGATGTAGATCCAGCGTACTTCGTAGCAACGTCACTGGATGAAGCAAGTGTACTCCGGAGCTTTGGAAGTAAGACATATCAGACATTCTTGGATAAATTCAAGAACGTTCCATATAAGCTCGTAGCAACGGCTACACCATCGCCGAATAAGTACAAGGAGCTTATACACTATGCCGGATATCTGGAAGTCATGGACACCGGACAGGCACTGACAAGATTCTTCCAGCGGGATAGTACAAAGGCAAACAACCTGACGCTGTATCCGAATATGGAAGATGAATTCTGGCTGTGGGTATCAAGCTGGGCACTGTTCGTAACAAAACCATCGGATCTCAATTCTGACTACTCAGATGCTGGATACGATCTGCCGCCGCTTGATGTCAGATGGCATGAGATACCGATTCATTACGGAGATACAGCGGATAGAGATGGACAGATGCAGCTCTTTCAGGAAGCGGCAGAAGGATTGAAAGAAGCGGCAGCAGTTAAGCGGGACAGCATAGACATCCGGGTACAGAAGATGAAGGAGATTGTAGATGCTTCGCCGGATGATCATTTCTTGTTGTGGCACGACCTAGAGAGTGAACGCCATGCAATCAAGAAGGCGTTACCAGAGACGGTTGATATCTATGGATCCATGGATTATGAGACGAGAGAACAGCGTGTGATTGATTTCTCAAATGGAAAGACACGGCTGTTTGCAACAAAGAAATCGCTGTCCGGCTCTGGGTGTAATTTCCAGCGGTATTGCCACCGGGAGATATTCCTTGGTATTGATTATGAATTCAATGATTTTATTCAGGCAATCCACAGATGTTACCGGTTCTTGCAGAGCCAGCCGGTTGTGATTGACATTATCTACATGGAGAACGAGCGGCAGATCAAGGAAGCCCTACTGGAAAAATGGAAGAATCATAATTACATGGTCCAGCGGATGGTTGAGATCGTAAAGAAATATGGACTGAATTCAGCGAATAAAGCTGAACGATTGGAAAGGAAGATGGGAGTGGAAGGAACAAGAGAAGAACGAACCGTGCGAGGAAATCACTATGAAGCGGTATACGGCGACTGTGTGGAAGAAACACGTGTTATGGCAAGTAACAGCGTTGATCTGATACATACGTCGATACCATTCGGCAATCACTACGAGTACAGCGCAAATTATAACGACTTTGGACACAACCAGGATACAGAGCGGTTCTTTGTACAGATGGACTACCTGACGCCGGAGCTTCTGCGAGTGTTAAAGCCGGGTAGAGTGGCAGCAGTGCATGTTAAAGACAGAGTGCTTTTTGGAAATGCGACTGGTACCGGGATGCCGACGATCGAGCCGTTTCATGCGGATTGTATCGAACATTACATGAAACATGGGTTTATGTATTTCGGCATGATCACTGTTGTGACGGATGTTGTACGAGAGAATAACCAGACATACCGCCTTGGCTGGTCTGAACAGTGCAAGGACGGTACCAAGATGGGGGTAGGATGCCCGGAATATATCTTGTTGTTTCGAAAGCTCCCAACGGATCACAGCAAAGCATATGCAGATGATCCGGTATCAAAGAGCAAGGAAGAGTACACAAGAGCACAGTGGCAGATAGATGCGCACGGCTATTGGAGATCATCGGGCAATCGTCTGATCAGTAAGGATGAGCTGAAAGAGATATCGGTGGATAATCTGCAGAAAGCATACAGAAAATACAGCAGAGAGAGCGTTTACAACTATGAAGAGCATGTGAAGTTTGCAAAAGAGCTTGATAAGGACGGCAGACTGCCGGCTACTTTCATGGTGGTTGCTCCGGGATCATGGAACCAACTTGAGGTATGGGATGATATCAACCGGATGCGGACGCTTAACACGACACAGAGCCGCAGACGTGCTCAGATGCATGTATGTCCGCTTCAACTTGATATTGTGGAGCGAATCATCAACAGATACAGCAATCCGGGAGATGTCGTATATGATCCGTTTGGTGGACTTATGACGGTACCAATGACGGCGGTTAAGATGCACCGCTTCGGGAAAGGTTGCGAATTGAACCCTGATTATTTCAGAGATGGTGTCGGGTATCTGCAGGCAGCAGAAAACGAGATGGACGAGCTTACACTGTTTGATTTTATGCCGGGGGTGATGGAGTGATACATGGAGAGCTTATTGTAGATAATTTTGCCGGAGGTGGTGGAGCGTCAACAGGCATTGAAATGGCGACTGGGTATAGCGTAGATATCGCAATCAACCACGATCCAGAAGCGATTAAGATGCACAAAGCCAACCATCCACGAACTAAACATTATTGCGAGAATGTGTGGGCGGTAGACCCGATCGCAGCATGTAAAGGAAATCCGGTAGGACTTGCCTGGTTTTCGCCGGACTGTAAGCATTTCAGTAAGGCAAAAGGTGGAAAACCAAAAGACAAGAATATTCGTGGTCTTGCGTGGGTTGCCTGCCGGTGGGCGGGGCTTGTAAGACCAAGAGTGATCATGCTTGAAAATGTGGAAGAGTTCAAGACCTGGGGACCATTAAACCGGCGGCATCACCCAATTAGGAACAAGCAGGGCAAGACCTTCAAACAATTTGTAAGACAGCTTGAAGAGTTAGGGTATGAAGTGCAATTTAAGGAGCTTGTGGCAGCGGACTATGGAGCTCCAACAATGCGAAAGAGATTTTTTATGATTGCACGTTGCGATGGAAAATCAATCATATGGCCAGAGCCTACACATGCACCGGCGGACAGTGAGGAAGTCAAGGCAGGGTTGCTTAAACCTTATGTTGGAGCATACTCGCAACTTGATTTTAGCCTGCCTTGTCCGAGCATTTTTGACACTTCTGAAGAGATTAAAGAAAAATATGGTATCCGGGCGGTACGACCGCTGGCTCCGAAGACGATGGAACGGATTGCAAGAGGACTAAAGAAATTTGTGATAGATAATCCGGAACCTTTTATCATTCAGTGTAATCATGGTGGCGAGCGTAGACCGAACGACATTCGTGAGCCGATGCCAACTATTACAGGAAAACATGGGTATGGAGTTGTGGAACCGAAACTTGCACCATATATGGGAACCAACACAACAAATCATTCGGGTGGAAACTGTACAGATCCAATACATACGATCACAACAGGCAATCAACAGTGTCTTATCAGCCCCACATTGATCCAGTATCATTCTGAGACAGCGCAGGGAGAAGTGCGGGGACAGACTATAGGAGATCCGATCATGACAGTTGATGGTTCCAACCGATACGGACTGGTTACATCATTTCTAAGCAAGTTCTATAAGACAGGCGTGGGACAAGATGAAAGAGAGCCGTTACATACAGTTACAACGTCTGCAGGGCATTTTGGAGAAGTCCGGGCATTTCTGATTAAATACTATGGTGATGCTACCGGACAGGACATTGAACAACCATTAGACACGGTTACAACAAAGGATAGATTTGGTCTTGTAACGATTGAGGGTGTTGATTATCAGATTGTGGATATCGGACTTCGAATGTTGGAACCACGAGAGTTATATGGATGTCAGGGATTTCCAGAAGATTACATTATTGATCATGATTATACTGGCAAGACATATCCGAGAACGGAGCAGGTAAGAAGATGCGGTAACGCAGTATGCCCACCGATACCGGCTGCACTTGTGAGAGCAAATCTTCCGGAAATGTGTGTTGCAAGAAGAACATCAAATATGAGAGTTGCAGAGGAAGCAAATGGACAGTTGATGATGTTTGCGTAGCGTCGAAATTTGTCGAACTTTGAAAATTGAATAGTGATGGTTGGAGTGGTATACTGCTTTTATAACATTGTACGTTAGGAGAATTATAAAATTGATATTGTGTATTAGTGAAGCATTAGAAGGTGCAATTGTAGGGGCATGTTTAACCTTTTTATTTACAAGCCTTGTAGAACTAAGAAAGCAGCATTGTGGAAAAACGAGAGTTATACTTTTGAATAGTTCATATACATTGAATAGGGAAGGAAATACATTAGATAGCATAGATATATATGTAAACATTGAATGCATGAATACAAAGCTTATTCCTGCCAGTATCTATGATTGGCATGCAGAAATTACTACTGATAGAGGAATATATCGAGTACAGATGAGCAATGAAAAAATCAGTAATGGTTATGGTTTTATGGATGTGGCATATATGAATCAAAATCAGAGTTGTATTTTGCCGTTGCATGGAAGGAAATATGTCAATATAAAACATTTTGAAATAGAACAGGGGATAAAAGACATCACATCTATAAATCATATAGACATTTTCTATAGATGCAATGGAAGCAAAGAAAAGAAGGCAGAGGATAGAAGATAAAAATACCAACCATCATTATTCGATGGTTGGTATTTTTTTGCGCAAAAATAGGTAGTGGAAGGAGTGGAAGTTGTGAAAAACTGTCCATGTAAGGAATGCGTAGACAGGAAAGTTGGTTGTCACAGTGTATGCGGGAAGTATAAAGCATTCACAGAGACACAACGAAAAAAGAATGAATGTATAAGAAAACAGAAAGAAGCATTGAGTGAGTATCTTGATATGAAACAGGAATGTGTAAAGAGAGCAAAAAGGAGGATGCGTAATGGCAAATAGAGAAATATGCAAATATTGCAGAAATCTTGTACTATTTGGCGAAGAGATACCAGATGAGCAGGCAGAGGAGAAGGCAATCATGATGTGCGACTGTCAAGGAGCGAGAATCCATCAGAGAGCGAGAGAACGGCAGGAGAAGGCAAAGGACAATATTGAGCTGGCAATCCATGAGACAGACGAAAAGGTGTGTGAATATCTGAAACAGTGTGTGGAGCTGGTCGATCGGCGGAACATAGCAAAGATAACAGTAAATAACGGACGTGGAGTTACGGTTACGGTTAGCAAGACGAATAAGGACACCATCAAGGTTGCCAAGAAAGTAAGTAAGGATGTGGTGTACGATGAGTAGACTGACAAAGAATAATAAAGGAGACTACTACTATCCAGAATGTTTTGAAAGATGTGGCGGACTTGGAACATCCGAGAAAGCATTCGCCACGGAGCAACGGAAGAAAAATGAGTGTATTAGAAAACAGAAGGATGCTCTGAGCAATTACCTGGATATGAAGCAGGAAGTTGTGGAGCGGGCGAAAAGGAGGAGATGATGCATAGTGATGAACAAGAGAAAATCGATTCCAAAGAAGATACGGCTTTTAGTATATGAAAAATGTAACCATAGATGCGGTTATTGCGGTTGCGAGATCGAATATAAGGATATGCAGGTAGATCACGCAAAGCCGCTTAGAATTGGAGGGGAAGATGATATATCAAATTACATGCCAGCTTGTAGGAGCTGCAACCACTATAAAGCCACTTTAGATGTCGAGGGATTTCGAAAGTATCTTTCAGAAATACATAAAAGGCTTATGCGTGACAGCATACCTTATCAAGTGGCGGAGCGGTTTGGAATCGTTAAGTATGTGTCTGACGATGTAAAATTCTATTTCGAAGAATTGAGAGGTGAAGAAAATGATTGAAAAGCCATTATACAGAAGCAAAAGAGAAGCGTGAAAAGGAAAGAATGAAGAAGAATATATCCATAGTCAAATAAGCACCGAAAGGAGAGAACATGGAAGATAGATATTTATTCAAGGCGAAGAGAGTTGATAATGGAGAATGGGTATATGGAGTTCCTTTTGAAATCGAAGGAAAAACCGTAATTCTTATAAGCGACAATGAAAATATATTAAGAGTTCATTATTTGGAAGAAAATATGTGGGAGGCTGACATATATGCTATTGAAGTCAACCCGTCCACCATCTGCCAATGTACCGGCTTAAAAGACAAGAACGGCAAGCTGATTTGGGAGAATGATATTTGCGATAGAAAAGAACCATACCCAGAGATTGTAAAATATTGCAATGGGGACTGGACATTGGATTACAGTTATGCAATCCATAAGGAAAGTGGGGGTTGTTACTGTAACTTAGGATTTTATACGGAAGAAAGAAAATGCGTAGAAGTTATCGGCAATATATTTGACAATCCAGAGTTATTAGAAAGCGAGGGATAATATGACAGAGAGTGAAGCGATAGAAGAATAATCAGAAGTGATTTAGTTTACTGCCATCAGTGCGGACAGAAATTAGATTGGAGTGATGAAAATGAGATTGATTGATGCTGATGAATTGAAGAACATATTGACAGTTGCCGAATATCCTTGTGTGTTGCAGACTGCGTTGGTCGGAATTATTGAAAGCCAGCCTACCGCCTATGACATTGACAAAGTAGTAGGGCAACTAAAGAAAGTCTCATACGAACGATTCGGGAATACCGGCATGGGCGGAGAGATTGTAGTTAATTTGGATGATGCAATCGAGATAGTAAAGCAAGGAGGGAAATCATGAGTAGATCGATCATGCAGAACAAAGACGGATGTTGTTACATGTGCAATCTGCTCGGAATCCGGCAGCAGGGCTATACGATTGAAGAGCATCATTGCTTTGGAGGACCAAACCGAAAACTGTCCGAAAAATATGGACTGAAGGTTTATCTTTGCCCGGAGCATCACCGAACGGGACCGGATGCGGTACACCAGAACAGCGACTATATGCAGATCATACATGAAGCTGCACAGAAAGCTTTTGAGGAACGCTATCCAGATAAGAACTTCCGCGAAATCTTCGGAAAGAATTACCTGTAAAGTCTAGTAAATACTAGATAAAGATGCACATTGAAAAGTGAATACTGGTCAGAAATTTTCATCTTTTTTATATAAAAAGTATTGACATACGGTACACCGTATGATATTATAATACTTGTAAGGAGGTGAATAAGAAATGGCTAAGAAAAAACAAAAGAAAAAGCCCAAACTTGAAAAGGTCGCAATCGTAACAGGCATCCTGCAAGGCATAGCAACCATCGTATGCTTGATCTACGAAACCTTCTTCAAGTAAGGGCACAGGCGGTGGGAATATCCCACCCACCGCCTAATTTTATTCTAAGCCATTTTTGAAGATATGTCTATAAGAAAAGTATTAACAATTATTAGCACCTGTTCGGCGGCGGTTCTTGTGTACTATGCAATCAGAAAAGGATTGGATGCGGCAATTGCAATAGCACTTGTATTGAGTGTGGCATCAATTGGATTAAATATATATTGTGAGGTGCACGATGGAAGAAAAGAAGATTAGACCGCAAGACAAGTGGAATGCAAAAGCTGGCTTGATAAGCAAATCATATAAGCTGAAGCGAGAGCTGGTAGAGGCATTTGCAGATGCATGTGAGAAGGCTGGAGTAAGTCAAGCCGGACAGCTTAGCATGATGATGAGAGAATTCATCGAGAAAAACAAGTAAATACTAGAAAAGGAAAGGTACTGACCAGTATTCATTGGTTGGTACCTTTTTTATTTTGGCACTAAGAAAATATATCATAAATCTAAAGAAGGAAGGGGGTGAGAATCCGGGGAACCGGACAATATGGCAGAGCTGTTAATTGAGATTGATGAGAGATACAATGATGCACACGGCAATCCAAGAGTGCTTGCAGTATGTCCGTGCTGTCATGAAAGAAAGTGGTATCTGGGAAATAAAGGAGAGATTCTTGATCAGATGCAATGGAGCAGCGTGCACTATTGCGATAACTGCGGTACAAAGCTGGATTGGAAAGCTGAGCGAAAGACTGAGACACAGAAGATACGGGAGCAGGCACTGCTGGAGTTCCTGAATGAGTATTATAAGGACAGTGGAGGCAGCAGGAACGAAAGCTATATTATAGCATATCGAACCGCACGGCACATGCTGGACGCGTGGAACGAGGAAGAACAGAAACATATAAATGCAAGAGTATATGAACGGAGGATATAGAGATGGCAAAGGTATATATTGGAGTAGGACACGGCGGGAGCGATCCCGGAGCAGTGAAGTATCTGGTAGAAAAAGATATTGATCTGCAGATGGCTAAAGGATGCCGTGATTATCTGAAAGAGCACGGTGTCGATGTATTGATTAGCAGAAATGGAGATATCGATAGTTCAATCAATGAAAAAACAACAATGTGCAATTATTGGGGCGCAGATCTGGCACTGGACATACACAACAACGCAGGCGGCGGAGAAGGCTTCGAAGTATGGCACAGTGTGAATGGAGGCAAAGGAAAGGAGCTTGCAAAAAACATCGAGAAAGAGATTGTGAAGATTGGACAGAACAGCCGGGGCATAAAGACTAAGAAAAATTCCTATGGGCGCGATTATTTCGGATTTATCCGGAGTACGAAATGTCCGGCGGTCATCTGCGAGGGTGTATTTGTAGACAATAAAGCTGATGCGGCAAAAGCGGATACAGAAGAGAAGTGCCGGGCGTTTGGTGTAGCATATGCGAAAGGAATCCTTGCAACGCTTGGTATGAATACAGAACAGAGTGCAAAGAGAAAGAAAGCCACACCGGAGCAGGCAGCAGTCCAACCGGAGCAGACACAGGCGGATACATATAAGGTTAAGGTCACAGCATCGGCGCTGAATATCCGTAATGATGCGGGTACAGCAAATGCAATAATCGGAGTAATCCGGGACAAGGGCGTATATACGATTGTGGCGGAAAAGACAGTATCCGGGCAGAAATGGGGAAAGCTGAAAAGTGGTGCAGGATGGATATGTCTGGAGTACACACAGAAAGTATAAAGGAGCGTGAGCAAGGTGAGACAAAGAAACTCGGTCGCCAGCTATAACATTGGGAAGCATAGATTCTTGGAATTGTACCACTACTGTATGCAGTATCCGGACTGGATAAAAGAGATTCGAGAACTGCGAGGACTTCGGTCACATGAAACCAGAGCAACAGGAAGTGGATTGTCGAACCCAACGGCAAGCGCAGCGATCAAGGCAGCAGAACTAAGCAAGAGATGTAAGGTGATTGAAGATACGACAGTGGAAGCAAACAAGGAACTTGCACAGTATATATTGGCAGGAGTAACAGATACTGAGTGCACATATCCGGTGCTTGAAGCGCGTGGAATGCCAGCGTCGCGCGCATTATACTATCGCAGCCGGCGGAAGTTCTATTACCTGTTATCTAAGAAAGTGAAGTGAGAAGATATGAAAACGGAGTATGAGATCATTGAGGAGTATATTGATTACTTTAACGAAAAGAAATTTGTAGAGAGCCTGACGTTGCAGGAACAGATGCTGTATAGACTTGCATTAAGAGAGACATACACATATTTGTTTTTTAAGCTATATGTAAGAGTGAGAGAGTTCTTCGGAAGTTTTAAGAAAAACTGAAAGTGGAGTACTCGGGGGACAAATTAAGTGATATTATGATAGCATAAGATAGTTGAGAGAAACGGAGAACAGCAGTTGTATGGAAACATATAGCTGCTGTTTTGCGTTGGAAAGGAGAGAAGATGAAACAGACGATATACACAGTTGTAGGTATGATTGGTTCCGCTATAGCATCCGTATTCGGAGGATGGGATGCAAGTATCAAGACTTTGATTATATTCATGGCGATTGATTATGTATCCGGCTTAATCGTTGCGGGAGTATTCAAGAACAGTTCCAAAACCGCATCAGGCGGATTGGAGAGTAAGACAGGATGGAAAGGCTTATGCCGGAAATGCATGACACTTGCGCTCGTGCTCGTAGCGTATTGTTTGGATTGGGTAATCGGCACTAACTATATTCGCGACGCAGTTGTGATTGCTTTTATTGCGAACGAAACAATCTCGATTGTTGAGAATACCGGGCTCATGGGCGTGAAGCTTCCGGCAGTGATTACGAAAGCAATCGACATCCTGCAGAAGAAATCAGAGGATAAATCCAATGATGTATAACGACAAACGATGGAAGAAGAAACGTGCAGTGATCCTGCGACGAGATGCTTACCAGTGCCAAGAGTGTAAGCGATATGGCAAACGAAGATCAGGAGATCATGTGCATCATGTGTACCCAGTCGAACAGTATCCGGATGAGCGGTACAACGACTGCAACCTGATCACGCTATGCCAGAAGTGCCACAACCGCATGCATGATCGGGATTCACATGAGCTTACAGCGACAGGAAAACAGTTACAAATGCGTATGAAGAAGCGATATGGCAGCAGACTCCCCCCTCTCTAGCGTTTTTGGAGCGCCGGAGGATAGAACGGTGGGTGGAGCCTTTTCCAAATACGCAGGATTTTTTGAGAAAGGGGGAAACCGGGTGAAAAAGACAGCATGGAAAAATCGAATAATATCAGCAACCAAGGCGGTTGGCACGTATCGAGACGCTTTCCTTCCGATGATCGATACGCTCGCAAATATACTTGCAGAGCGTGACAAAATCTATCAGGAATACGTCGAAACCGGTGCAAAACCTGTAGTGGAGCATACGAACAAAAACGGAAGTACCAACATGACCAAAAATCCGCTGCTGGTGAGCTGGGGCGACATGAATACATCTGCACTTTCGTATTGGAGAGATCTTGGGCTCACACCGGCAGGGCTGAAAAAAATCGACGAATCAGCAATCAAAGGGAAAAAGGTGTCTGCATTAGGAGACATCCTGCGGGACATTGGCGGCTAAGTCATACAAGCAGGTGGCAATCCGCTACGCGAAAGATGTGGTCGCTGGAAAGATCATTGCCGGGAATAATATGCGCGAATGCCGTCGGTTTCTGGACGATCTGGAACGTGATGATCTGGAGCTGCACACGAAAGAGCCGGATTTCGTGATCAATATCATTGAGCGGGTAATGGTTCACGTGAAGGGAGAGGACCTGCAAGGGCACTCTCTGCGGAATACACCGCTGATATTGCAGCCGTGGCAGATATTCATCGTATATAACTTAATAGGCTTTTACTATAAAGGTACTCAGATCAGACGATACAAAGAGGCCTTTATTTTTATTCCGAGAAAGCAGGGTAAGACGCTGTTTGTGGCGGCGCTTGCGTTTGCACTTGGACTTCTGGAAAGAAGATCAGGAGCGACGATCTATATTGTGGCCGCCGCCTTGAAGCAGGCGAAACAGAGCTTTGACGACATCCTGCATACATTGCGGTACCGGGGCATGATAGGCGAGTTCAAAGTACTGGATAACAATGCACAGCACTCTATCGAGTACACGTTTTACAACGAGGACGAAGAGCCGGAAGGTTCCCTGTACATCGAAGCACTCGCCAGCAATCCGGACACACAGGACTCTTTTAACTGCAATATCGCAATCGCGGACGAAGTGCATGCTTTCAAGCGTGCATCCCAATACAATCGGTTCAAAGAAGCAATGGCGGCATACACGAACAAGCTGATGATCGGCATCACCACAGCAGGCGATAATATGAATTCCTTCTGCTATCGCCGGTTGGAATATGCCAACAAAGTGCTGGATGGCATCGTGAAGGATGATACATTGTTCTGTTTTGTATCCCGTGCGGATCAGGACGAGAAAGGAAATGTAGATTTTACGAATCCGATCCAGCACGAAAAGGCAAATCCGGGATATGGTGTGACAATCCGGCCAGAAGCTATCCTGAACGATTCCATACAGGCGCAGAACGATCCGCAACAGCGGAAGGATTTTCTAAGCAGACAGTTGAATGTATATACCACGGCGATGAAAGCATATTTCGACATCAAAGAGTTTCAGAATTCGGATAAGCAGTACAACTGGAGCATAGAGGAGCTGGCAAAGCTCAAAATCGACTGGTACGGCGGTGCCGACCTGTCGAAGCTGCACGATCTTACTGCGGCGGCGCTGTTCGGACACTATAAAGATGTGGATATCATTATCACGCATGCATTCTTCCCGGTTGTGGAAGCAGCAAGGAAAGCAGATGAAGACAACATACCGCTGTTTGGCTGGCGGGACGATGGATGGCTGACCATGTGCAACACGCCGACGGTTAACGTCGGTGACATTGTAAATTGGTTTAAGGAGATGCGGAGCAAAGGCTTTAAGATCAAGCAGGTTGGTCACGATAAGAAATTTGCACGTGAGTATTTTATCCAGATGAAGAAAGCAGGGTTCAAAATCATAGATCAGCCACAGTATTTCTATGTGAAGTCAGAAGGCTTCCGGCATATTGAGAAGTCGGCGAAGGATGGCAAATTGTATTACTGCCATTCGGATGCATACGAATACTGTGTGCAGAATGTACACGCCATTGAAAAGACAGACGATATGATCCAGTATGAAAAGATAGAACCGACGGCACGTATTGACTTATTCGATTCAAGCGTATTTGCGTGCGTCAGATTCTTGAATTCACTTGAAAAGAGTGAGAAATCAAAGAGCTGGTGGGGAGGTGAGAATGAAGATGAGTAAAAAGAATAACGTGCTACAGCGGGCACTAAGAAAAGCAGGAAGAAAGCGGTCGGCGGTGCTGATCGGAAGCAACGAAGCATATGATCTGTTATGCGGTGCCGGGTATACATCATTAGACCAGAATCCGGAGATTGTAGCCGCCTGCCGGAAGATTGCGGAAGTTATCGGAGCCATGACGATTCATATCATGCAGAACACCGAACGCGGCGACGAGCGTGTGATCAATGAGCTGTCGAGAAAGATTGACATCAATCCATGCAGCACCATGACACGGCAGACGTTCATAGAAGCAGTGGTGATGAACCTGCTCCTGTATGGCAAAGGCAATTCGGTTGTAAAGGTCTATACAGAGGACGGCTATATCGCCGATATGGAGCCGGTGGCAGCAGGCAGAGTCACCTATCAGGGCGACTATAGAAATTACCAGATACTGATTGACGGCATCCCATACCAGCCGGATGATGTGCTGCATTTCGTCTATAATCCGGACAAGACATACATGTACCGGGGGCAAGGCGTGACAGCACAGCTTAAGGATGTTGCAGATAACCTGCGGCAGGCACAGGTCACTACAAACGCTTTTATGAAAAGCAAATGGAAGCCATCACTGATCATCAAGGTAGATGGCATGGTAGAAGAGTTTTCAAGCCCGAAGGGCAGAAAGAAGCTGATAGACGAGTATATGACATCCGGAGAAGCCGGAGCACCGTGGCTGATACCTGCGGAACAGTTTGAGATAAATCAGGTCAAGCCGCTTTCCTTATCAGATCTTGCAATTGCGGATAATGTAAAGCTGGACAGGCAAAGTGTAGCCGCGATATTAGGAGTGCCTGCGTTCGTGCTTGGCGTTGGAGAGTACAAGCAGGATGAGTGGAATTATTTTGTCAAGACGAAAATAAAGACGATTGTCACAGGATTACAGCAGGAGATGACGCGGAAACTGATATACAGTCCGAATATGTACATCAAGTTCAATGTCCTGTCCGTGATGGATTGGGATCTGACGACGATAGCATCCGTATTCGGTTCGCTGTCAGACCGTGGATTTGTGACTGGAAATGAAGTCAGAGACAAGATAGGCATGTCACCAAAGGAAAGCTTGGATGAGCTTAGAGTGCTTGAAAACTATATTCCGTGGGATATGGCAGCGGCACAGAAGAAACTGGTACAGAAGGGAGATAACAATGGATAGACATATTCGACAGACACGATCTGTCGCATCGGAATTTAATACGCGGGAAGACGGCGAGGCACTTTCGATAGAAGGTTACTTCGCCGTTTTTAATAGCACCTATAACATTATGCCGGGGATGAGTGAGAGTGTAGCGCCTGGGGCGTTTACAGATACGATATCCGGCGATGTACGTGCACTGATCAACCATGATACAGGGCTTGTGCTCGGAAGAACCAAAGCAGGCACATTGACACTGCGGCAGGATGAACGCGGACTCTGGGGGCATATCGACATCAATCCGGATGATTCGGACGCGATGAACCTGTATGCCAGAGTGAAACGTCACGATGTAGATCAGTGCAGCTTCGGCTTTGACATTCTGGACGAAGAGACGGAAGCCCGCGAGGACGGATCCGTACACTGGACAATTAAGAAGGTGGAACTGTATGAGGTGTCGGTATGCACCTTCCCGGCATACGAAGAGACAAGTGTCAATGCGCGAAAGAAGGATGCAGATACCATCCGGGCGCGACAGACCGAGGTGTGGAAGCTTGACATGAAGAAAAAATTAAAAGGAGGAAGCGAATCATGTTAAAAGCAATTATGCTCAGAAAGAAGCTGAGCGAAGTCACAAAGAAGCTCACAGAGGCACGTGAGAAGGCAAAGGAGCTTGCAACACGTGAGAAGGAGCTTGAGGCAGCCATCGACGAAGCACAGACTGAGGAAGAGAAGGAGGCGGTCAATCAGGAAGTCGAACAGTACGAGAAGGACAAGACGGAAAATGAGGAATCCGTCCGGAATCTGGAACAGGAAGTATCCGATACAGAGAAAGAGCTTGCTGATCTGGAGGAGAAACAGAGACAGGCTGCACCGGCAGCAGATACAACAAAGAGAGGAGAAGATACAGTGAAGACAATGACCACAAGAAAGAAGTTTTTTGGAATGAACAATCAGGAACGTGATGCGTTCCTTGCGCGGGAGGACGTACATACCTTCCTGGAGCGTGTGCGTACACTTGGCACAGAGAACAGATCAATTACCAATGCGGAGCTTACTATCCCGGATGTAATGCTGGAGCTGCTCCGTGAGAATATCGAAGGATATTCCAAGCTCTATAAGCATGTTAACGTAAAGAGCGTACCGGGAAAGGCACGTCAGAACATCCAGGGCACCATCCCGGAGGGTGTATGGACAGAGATGTACGCCACCCTGAACGAGCTTTCGCTTTCGTTCAACAATACAGAAGTAGACGGCTACAAGGTCGGTGGATATCTTGTATTCAACAATGCGGTACTGAAGGATTCTGATGTTAATCTTGCTGAGACGATCGTTACAGCACATGGACAGGCGATTGGATTGGCACTGGATAAGGCAATCCTGTATGGAAAAGGCACAAAGATGCCGCTTGGTATCGTGACACGCCTTGCGCAGGCAGCAAAGCCGGAGAGCTACCCGGAAACTGCACGTACATGGGTTGATCTGTCATCAACAAATATCAAGTCGATTGCGGCTGATAAGACCGGTGTAGAGCTCTTCAAGGAGATCATCAAAGCATCCGGTGCGGCAAAGGGTAAGTATTCGACCGGTACACGATTCTGGGCAATGAACGAGACGACGAAGACAACGCTTGTATCAGAGGCGCTTTCCTTCAATGCGGCCGGTGCCCTCGCTACAGGCATGAACGACACCATGCCAATCATCGGCGGCACCATCGAGACACTTGATTTCATCCCGGACAATGTGATCATCGGCGGTTATGGAGACCTCTATCTGCTTGCAGAGCGTGAGGGTACAAGCATCGCACAGTCCGAGCATGTGAAGTTCCTGGAAGATCAGACAGTATTCAAGGGTACCGCAAGATACGATGGTATCCCGTCAATCGCAGAGGGCTTTGTAGCAATCGGCATCTCCGGCACAAAACCGACAGCCGACATGACCTTTGCGGACGATACAGTAAATGCCAAGGCGGCAGCAGGAACAAAGGAATAAGAGGTAGCGTATGACAGATGCAGATAGATTGACGATGTTGAAGATTGACCTCGGCATATCGGCTGAGGTGTACGATCAGCGGCTGACACGGTATCTGCAGGCAGCACAGACGGAGATAGAGCGGGAGGGTATTACCTTCCCGCCGGAGCCGCCTGTAGATGATGAGGAGCTGATCATAAGCTATGCCGCGTGGAAATGGCGGCAACGGGCAACCGGCGAGGGTATGCCGCGGATGCTCCGGTATGCGCTGAATAACCGCCTGTTGTCGCAGAAAGCGAGGACGGAAGATGGATGATGAAATCATATTGCTTGAAACGAAGACGGACCAGGATGATATCGGGAATACGATTATCACAGAGACGATCAAACATCCGGTGATATGCAAGGTGCGGTCAGTTGATCGCCAGGAGTTCTTCAAAGCCGGACAGGTTGGCGTGAATCCGAAGTATCGCTTTGATACAGATAAGGTAAATTATCACGGTGAAGAGCTTGTGAAGTACAAGGACAAGGTGTATGGCATCTACCGAACCTACGAGGCGGGTACCGATACGATCGAGCTTTATGCAGAGGAGAAAGCAGGGGTGACGTATGTCGAACAAGACGATTAAAATTGGACAGCTTGATATGGAATTACAGTCAATCTTTTCAACGTTTGAGCATCATGTGCACACTGCGGTTGATACGGCAGCGGAGAATACAGCCAAGGAAGCTGTAAAGAAGCTGAAAAAGACATCTCCCAACAACAAGCGTACAAAAGGGAAAAAGTACAAAAATGGATGGAAGTACAAGAAAACATCGGAAGGAATGACTGTGTATAACGAGCAGTATCAGCTGACACATCTTCTTGAGAATGGACATGACATCATCATCAATGGAGAGGTGCGAGGACACGCCGCTGCACACGAACATATTGCGCCGGTGGAAGCATGGGCGCAGGATGAGTTTCCGGAAGAATTCAAAAGGCAGGTGGAAAAAGGATGACGATTGCAGATGTAAAGAAAGTCTTGTCGGTACCGGGTGTGACTGTACACTATGACCATGCACCGGAAGGCACGAAAGTACCTTTTATCACGTACACATGCCATGCGGACAACAATTTCTTTGCAGATGACAAGGTGTATCAGAAGATTAGCTCCATGCGTGCTGTGCTGTACAGCACGAAGAAGGATGAGAAGCTGGAGACGTTGATTGAAAGTGCCTTGGACGAAGCAGAGATCCCGTGGAGCATGACAGACGAGTTCGAGAACGAGCAGAAAGTATTTATGACCATATACGAAGCGGAGGTAATATAAAGATGGATAAAGAAAAAAATAAGATTAAGTTTGGACTGAAAAATACGCACTATGCGATTATCACAGAGACGGAACAGGAGGATGGAACAATCAAGAGTACATACAGTACGCCGAAGAAATGGCCGGGAGCAGTAAGTATGTCGCTTGATCCGTCCGGAGAATCCAACACGTTTTATGCGGATGATACCGCGTATGCCGTATTATCAAGCAATTCCGGCTATGAGGGAGATTTCGAATCTGCACTAGTACCGGAGGACGTAGAGATTGAGGTGATGGGACAGGAAGAAGTCGATGGTGTGCTTGTTGAATCTTCGACAGACGAACAGAAGTATATTGCTCTTTTGTTTGAGTTTTCAGGCGATAAAAAGGCACGCAGACATGTACTGTATCGTTGCTCACTGACACGACACTCCGTTGCGTCCCAGACCAAGGAAGACAGTACGGAGCCTGTGACAGAATCTGTGACAATTAAGGCTACACCACGTCCGGATGTCAACGTGATCAATGGCAAGGAAAAGAATCTGGTTAAAGCAACAACCGGATCCAATACAACAGATGGCGCGTATAAGAGCTGGTATACAAAAGTATGGGAGCCGACTGCATCAGAACAGGCAGCAGGTTAATATCAATCAGGAAATGGGATGGTAGAAGATACCGTCCCATTTTTCTTGCAAAAATATAAAGTTGCACCGGTGCAACAGAAACGGAGGATACTATGAGATCAGTGATCAGAATTGGACAGAGAGAGGTAGCGGTTGAGAGCAATGCAGCAACTGCGATTCGATACAAGCAGATCTTTAAGCGCGAGCTGTTAAAGGATCTTGCCAAGCTGGAAAACGTAGAAGACGTAGACAAGCTTGATGCGATTGAATACACATCGAAGCTTGCGTATGTGATGAACATGCAGAACCGGAAGGAGATTAAAGAAGCTTCGGAAGAAGGATACATTGTATGGATGGAAGGCTTTGAGGAGGCAGATTTCCAGGATCCTGCGGTAAACATATCCATCTTGAAGGTGTGGAATCGTAATATCACGACCACAAGTGAACTAAAAAAAGACCAAAGCCCACAGTAAGGGAGATGAATACAAACATCTTTATGCTGCGGGCTTTTTCACTACACATATCTATGCAGGACCTTGAGGAGTTAACACATGGAGATGTGCTCGACATGATGATTGAGAGTAGCAATGACACATATAACTATCCACTCAAGGCGACGCAGGATGACTTTGATAAATTTGCAGCTATGTAAGGAGGTGGCTACGTGGGACAGATCAAAGGAATAACGATTGAGATTGATGGAAAGACGACAGGACTTACAAAGGCACTGAAATCAGCAAATGCGGAAATCAAATCTACACAAAGCAATTTGAAAGCAATGGAGAAGGCCCTGAAGCTGGATCCGAAGAATGTAGATCTGCTTAAAGCAAAGCAGAATGCCTTGAATGAGGTCATCAAAGAGACAAAAGAAAAGCTGGATATGGAAAGGCAGGCGGCGGAATCAGCTAAGAAAGAGCTGGAGCTTGGAAATATCACACAGGGCGAATATGATGCGCTACAGGCAGAGATTGTCACGACGACGAAGAATCTGGAAGACCTGGAGAAACAGGCAAGACAATCCGCGTCGGTGCTTGGAAGCCAGATGCAGGCAGCGGGCGCGCAGATGCAGGAGGTTGGAAATAATATATCTGGAGTCGGTGATAAGATATCGGCACTTGGCGGAAAGATGACAGCAACAATTACGATGCCGGTTGTGGCGGGAGGCACCGTGGCGGTCAAACAGGCGACCGATTATTCTTCCGCATTAGCGAAGCTGTCTACTATCGCAGATACAACCCAGACACCATTGGATGATCTGGACGCTTCAATTATGGCATTGTCAGACAGTACCGGAATGGGTGCTGCGGAGATTGCAGAGGCATCATATCAGGCAATATCTGCCGGACAGTCAACCAAGGATGCCGTAGGCTTTGTTGAGCAGGCAAATGTATTGGCAAGAGCCGGATTTACAAGCATGACAACCGCAACAGATACACTGACAACAGCGTTGAATGCATATGGGTTATCTGCAGATCAAGTGTCGTCCGTATCGGACAAGCTGATCACAACGCAGAATCTCGGTAAAACGACAGTAGATGAATTAGGCGCATCCATGGGTAAAGTTATCCCAACAGCCGCAATGTACGGTGTCAATCTTGACCAGTTAAGTGCCGCTTACGTCACGACTACAAAAAATGGTATAGGTACAGCGGAAGCTACAACTTACATCAATGGTATGCTGAATGAACTTGGGAAATCCGGAAGCACGACATCAAACATCTTGAAAGAGCAGACAGGCAAATCGTTTAGTGAGCTGATGAATGAGGGATATAATCTGTCAGATGTGTTACAGATTATACAGAATGAAGCGGACAGTAGCGGAATGAGTCTTGCAGATATGTTTGGTTCACAGGAAGCCGCGAAGGCAGCGGCAACAATAACCCAGCATACAACAGATTTTACAAGTGCAGTTAAAGAACTTGGAAATTCCGCAGGTACAGCGCAACAAGCATTTGATACGCTGGAAGCTTCGGATCCGTCCATCCAGTTTGAAAAGACAAAGACAGCGATCCAAAACTGCGCAATATCAATCGGTCAGATCTTGATGCCAATCGTTCAGCAGATAGCCGGGAAAATACAGGAGCTTGTACAGAAGTTCCGGGAACTGGATCCGGAAACACAGGAACAGATTGTGAAATTTGCGGCAATCGCTGCGGCGATAGGACCGCTGATTGCGATAATTGGTACACTCATATCCTCTGTGGGTAAGATTATCACATTCGGCGGTCAGATAGTGTCTTTAGTCGGTTCTATCACAACATGGATGGGTACCGCATCTACGTTTATTACAGGAACCATGATTCCGGCCATTACCGGGGTTGTCACTGCAATCGGCCCGTTCCTTCTGATTGCCGCAGCGGTAATTGCTGTGATCACTGCAATTATCGTAGTAATCAAAAACTGGGATGCAATCGTTGAGGTGGCACAGTTTGTATGGGAATCTTTCTGTGAGAAGGTGTCACAGCTTGTCACGGCGTTTAAGGAGTTCTTCACATCTGCTTTTCAGGCGATTGGAAGCTTCTTTACAGGCATATGGAATGGAATTGTGTCCGTTGCGACAAACGCGTGGTCAAGTATAAGGAATGTATTCAGCACGGTTGGGAGTTTCTTCACAGGCATATTCCAACAGGCGTGGAATGGCATAACAAGTATCTTCAATCGATTAGGTGGTTTCTTTTCAGGCGTATGGAACTCTGTAACAGGCATCTTCAAAAGTGCAGGTATGGCAATCGGCAATGCGATTTCCGGGGCGGTAAAAACAGCCGTTAATTTTGTCTTATCCAAGGCAATCGGAATCATAAACGGATTCATCGGCGCAATCAATGCGGTAATCGGTGTGATCAACAAGATACCGGGTGTCAGTCTGTCGAAGATCAGTAAGCTCGGTGTGCCACAGCTTGAGCGAGGTGGTGTGCTTGCAAAAGGACAGGTCGGACTTTTGGAAGGTACTGGCGCCGAGGCGGTTGTACCGCTCGATCAGAACGAGAAGTGGATTGCGGCCGTGGCACGTGAGATGAAAGCTGCGCTTGCAGGAAATCAGACGGCAATGGCAGCAGGCGATATTGTGATTCCGGTATATATCGGCCAGTCAAAATTAAATGACATCATTGTACGTGCGAACCAGATCAACAATTACAGATCAGGAGGAAGATAATGCTGAACAAATATGTAAAAATCAATGGCGAACGTGTACCAAATCCAATCGATTATTCAGAGAGCTTCAGCAAAGTATCAAATACATTTCAGTCAGAAGCAGGGGATGATCTTGCAATTGACGTGCGAGCCGGGAAGTATTCCGGCTCGTTGAAATTCCAGGTATCTTCGAAATGGAAGAACAAGCTGCTTGGATATGCAAAGCTGCAGTCGGTAAAACTGCAGATTGATGAATCAGAATACACGGTGCGGATTGAAAGTATCGATTGTGATCTGGAGAAGAATTCGGAACACAGTCAGAATACGCAAGGATACTGGACGGTATCTTTCAGTGCGGAAGAGCTATAAGAGGAGGAAGCATCATGAACGAAGAGGATGATTTAGGATGCTTCCGACGACTTGCCGCCGAACGAGGAGGACACATATGTGCAAAGCACATATTTAGGATGTGTCCGACGATATACCACAGAGCGAAAGCGATGTGGTGTTACCCGAATGTGAGGGGGCGATACATATTATATGAGGAGGCGGTAGCATGTATCAGGTATCAGAAGAATATCTGAAACAAACAAAAAGAAAAGTACAGACGTTCCGTCTGACCGGAACAGTAAATAAGATTGCATTTACCAATCATGACATATTAAGCGGTTCCTTCACGATAACGAATCAGTGCAGCGAGCAGAACGATGTCAAGATCGGCTCTGTGTATATTGGAGAATTAAAATGCACATTCAAGCCGGATTTGCAGGTGCCGGACTGGACGAATGCACAGATTATAGTCTCAGAAGGACTCTTGATTGACGGTACTGCATGGGAAGATGTACCGCTTGGCGTCTATACAGTATCAGAAGCAAATGACACAGAGTATGGCGTTGATATCACAGCATACGACAACATGGCTCGCTTCAATCGGTCTTGTAGCGTTGATATCACGATTGGAACACCATATGAGCTGCTTACGTTAGCATGTACAACCTGCGAGGCGGAGCTTGGCATGACGCAGGCGGAGGTAGATGCACTTCCGAACGGTACAGAGAGCCTTTCACTGTATACAGAGAATGATATCGAGACATGGCAGGATTTTGTGTTTTGGGTGGCACAGGCAACAGGTACAATTGCGACGATGGACCGTGAAGGAAAGCTTGTACTCCGAAGCTACACACAGAATGTAGTTGATACACTTACGAACCATAACCGGTTTACTGGATCGAAATTCAGCAAGTTTGAGACGCGTTATTCCGGTCTGTCGTGCGTGAATATGGCAGACGATACTACAAGCTATTACGGTTCGGATCCGGACAATTATCTGACATACAATCTTGGCTCCAATCCATTCCTGCAATATGGTGTTGACAGCTATAAGGAACAGATACGGCGTGCGGTGTTGACAGCACTTTTGCAGATTGACTATGTGCCGTTTGAGACAGGCTGTCTTTGTGGTGCCATGTATGACCTTGGCGATATCATCCGGTGCACGGATGGTATTGCTCCGGGAAAGCTTGGATGTGTGATGATGTATGATTATACATTCAACGGAGGATATAAGATCACCGGCTTTGGATCGGATCCGGCGATTGCGACAGCGAAGAGCAAGACGGATAAGAATCTGGAAGGGCTGCGGAATAACGTATCAACAAATGAGATATTATTTTTTAATTATGAGAATGCGAGTGCAATCCAGATCGGTGATGGTGAATCTAAAGCAATTATCGATATCCGCTTTACATCGTCCGTATCGATTAGAGTGCTTTTTCAGGCGGAAATCCTGCTTGAAGCAACAGCGACGGAAGCGGATGTGATCGGAACTATTGAATACACGCTGAATGAAGTAACAATCATAGGATATAATCCGACAGAGACATGGAAAAACGGAAAGCATATACTGAGTTTGATGTATATGCTTATGATTGAAGAAAACTCTATTAATCGATGGCTGGTGAAGCTGAATATCACTGGTGGAAGCATTGCGATAGCCCAAGGAGCGGTACGTGCGGTTATCTATGGTCAAGGATTGGTTGGTACAGTCGAATGGGATGGATTTATCACACTGGAAGAGAAGCTTACGCAGATTGCCTTGAAGGATGCAATAGAAGTATCAAAGGCTCTGACATGTACAGTTATTGCAGGAATGATTGATGTGGAGCGGAATGTGGTGGAGGAACAGCTTCAAATAGTTAAACTGCAAGATACGGTGACAGTTGGCAATCTGCTTGATGCAACAGATTTCAGCTGGGGTATCGTGAGCTGGACATTTACAGCAGAAAGCGAGTGTACATATTCATCCAGATATGTAGTTGTAGAAGATGGGGTATTCCGGCTTGCTGGTACGTTCGTTAACAAATCGACGAATGAAAGCATAGACCGTGGCATGATGAATGTTGTGGCTTTGGATTCGACAGAATTTGAATCCATAGAAACGGTGACAATCGGAAATGCAGATACAGAAAGAGAAACCGAAAATAATGCAGCGACAACAGATGAAGTCATCGTTCGATACCTGCTCCGGTCTGCGGAAAAGTACTATACAATTCAAGCTGAAGTTATAACAGAAATAACTCTTTCGGGTGATACCTTGCAGGCAGCAGATTTCGAGACACATGGATTAGATATAGCACCAGCATCGGACTATATTTTGCAATTAGATTCACCGACAATCTACAAATGGACGGATGCGGATACGATAACCGATACGATACTTACAATCACAGCAAAACCGCATCCACAGGTAATACAGGCAGCATGTGATATGTCGGATGTAAGTATCTATGGAATTACCGGAGCAACAGCAATCCATGAAGGTATAAATGTTAAGCTATCCTATGATGCGGGTATGGCGTGGACAGAGGAAGAAACACTGGAAGCAGCGTTGGAAGGAAGCCTGTTGGAGACATATGATAAGCTTGGACCATCAAAGATTTTAACGATTGCTTTTATAGTATCAGATATGACGGACAATCTGACGCAGTTCCAATATACATTTAAGAATGAGGAGGATAAGTAATATGGAATCGATTTTAAAAAACGTGTACATCAATAAGATACAGGTACCGAAGTTTCACGGGCATGTGCGCCTTGAGCTTCGGGGATGCAGAGAGACTGAGGTGATTGAGCATGACAATCATATGACAGCTGCATTAGAGAAAATGTTCAGCAATAATGGATATTATCTAAACATTGGACAAGTAATGGACGAATTATGTCCAACAACAGAGGTTGCGTTCGGAGGTATAGTCTTGACAGACAAAGAAATACCTGATGATGCTGTAACATTGCCGGGCGGAATAGAGGCTACGGCTTGTGGTGCATTTAATGTAGCAAATGCTGATGAGGCATTGACGCAGGGAAGCTACAATCAAAAAGAAAGCGTAGCAGACTGGCCGAGCAAGAAAATGACATATGTATATGATTGGACAACCAATCAGGGAAATGGTGTGATTGCGGCTGCGGCGTTAACACATAGAGACATGGGAAACTGTGGATTTGGAGATGCTGGTATAAGTAAGCCTACAAATGTTAACATATGTATAGATGGAAGTTACAGTCTGTGCAATGTAAGAGAACTGATAGATGGAATAACCCCTTTCTATATAGACTCTCAGTATATCTATGGTGGAAGTTTAAGTGCTAACAAGTTTAAGGTATATAAATATGCATCAGAGATATCAACATTTAGTCCGTTTAATATAAAAAAAAATAAAACGCAAGACATAAATAAAGTTAGCTATGAACAAATCGATCTGGAGATTGACGGATTGTCAACTTTGAAAAGAACATGTAACGATGGGAGATATATTTATTTCATAAACGCAGGTGTAACGTATAAGAATGAAACATTACAAGTCTTTAAACTAGATATAACGGACATGACAATGCAGCGGATTGATATAACTAATAACACACAGACAAATTGGTATAATGATGGTGGAATAGATGCATATAATGAATATATATACATAAGTGACGGTAACAAAAAAATGTACGAGATCAATACCAAAAATCCGACAGATGTGCATGAATATGAAACAAAAATGGATTATACATACCTAAACAAAATAGCAAATAGCAACGGAAAAATCTATGTGACGAATAATAATCGTATTGCTATATTTGATTGTATAACAAAAAGCATGAAATTGTCAAAGTTAAAGCAATATGATAGTTCACGTCCGAATATAATCAATAATAAAATAAACAAAATGACTGTAAATGACTATGGAAGAATATATACCACTTATCTGAAAAACTATTTGGCAACAATCAGTAACCTGGACAAGCCAGTTACAAAGACGGCAGATAAGACTATGAAAGTGACATATACGATTCAACAAGAGTGAGTTGGTGTGCAGCAGGTGTGCAAAAAAAGTGCGCATATATGCATAGATCGTGTATTGAGAATTGTTAAAAAACGGCTTATTTTCGTACATTTGCATATATGTGCATTATAATAGGAAGAAAGGGAAACGCTGGCTCTGGGCATCTTTTTTATTCGGCGGAAACCACGTAGAATCAAGTGTTTCCGCCGTTTTTTAATGGTTGAAAATCACTTAGGTGTGCAAAAGGTGTGCAGAAATTATGAAAACAGAATTAAATATTTGACTTTCCCCAATACCTTTCAATGGCTGCCTGGTTCAGTCCTTCTCCAATGACGATTAAGATTGCCTGACCATTTGGAATTGGCTGAATTTCTGTTTTTTGATGCGTAACGTTGAGGGAAATCCACGATCCATCAGAGAGTTTCTGAAATCCCTTGATTCGAAATACTTTTCCACATGCAGGATCATTTAAGATTTTTTCGCAGGACTCTTTCAGAAATTCTTCTGTGAAATCCATATTCATAAAATATAAGCTGTCGTATGTTTTCTTATCATCAAACCATAATTTGGCGTAATCTGCGGAATGATAGCCAGAGGAAAGGATGGCTTTGAAATCTGCATCGGTTAAATCATCCCAGTTTTTTTCTATTGTAATAGAAGGAGTTGGTTTCTTTTCAGTATGGAGAATCTCAAAGGATTGGTCTACATAGTTTTTGGTAGAGATAAGTTTCTCCGGGCTTACTTCCTGAACATGACTGTATAAAAGGGCACCAGCCTGTGCTACCTGTGACGCGAGAAGATAACGGGAAGATTGGGATAATGTCTGTTCCAGATCGGCATCTACGATGGTAATTACATTTCCGATTTCATACCAGCGGTCGAGGGGGGATTCGTGTAATGCATCGAAAAATTCGTCCATATCGAAGATACCGGATGGCTCTACAAGGACACGGTCGTAGCCGCACATGCCCATAGCGATCAGCTTCGTCTTGAACCGGCGGCGGTGGCAGTCGGCATCACAGCCACCTGCAACCATTTCCAATGTACAGTGATCACCTAAGATATCCTGCAACAGCATGGCATCAACATTCACGGCTCCAAAATCATTTTCGAGGATGCCGATGTTCATTCCCTGTTGCAGCAAGTAGGTGGCGTATTTTTTTATAAAAGTTGTTTTGCCGGAACCTAAGAATCCGGTAATTAAATCTATTTTTATCATTTTTATAATCTCCTTTTCAAGAAATGTGTAATTTGCAGATTTATATTTTTATGCTGTTGTTCATGGTGTTTCTAAAATCAAGTTCATTATATAGTTGTCCGAAATGAGCGTCAAATATATTTTCTACGGTTACATAAGAAAATATCTCAATAGCAGATTGTTTTGTTGTCAATCTGAACGGACGTGACATAGAAATAGTATAAGAGAATGTTTGCGGAGAAAAGATGGATATTTCAAGTTATGTAACGGTGCTGCCGATTGTGATCATTTGTTATCTGGTTGGAATCGGGTGTAAGGCGAGCAAGAAGATCAGCGATAAGACGATTCCGGTGATTGTCGGCATCGTGGGAGGAATCGTTGCGGTGCCTGCTATGTATGTAATGAAGAGCTTCCCTGCAGAGGATATTATTACGGCAATCTCAGTTGGAATTATGTCTGGATTTGCGTCTACGGGGATCAATCAGGTGTATAAACAGAGCAAAAAAGAGGAGTAAAAACAGGCAAAAAAACCAATTTTGACGGAATACGCACCAATTATGCATGAACGCAAAAAAACAAAAATTTATGTGATATTATGTAAAAAATGACAGATTATTTATGTAAAAATAAATAGATTTGCGAAGGATAAAACATTTAGGAGAGTGTGTGCAATATGGTTGAAAATAATGTGGAGTCAGTAAGGGAAAATGACCGTTATTTAGAGGCAATTATCAATCGGAAAAAGAGGACAATCCCGATTGCATCTATAGAATATGTTGAGAGCAGAGGACGGAAAATCGTCTTGCATCTGGGGTGTGGAGAGATGACATTTTATTCGAAGATTTCCGATATTGAGGAGAAACTGGTCAATAATGGATTTGTCCGCGTGCATCAGAGTTTTATGGTTCGCATGGCAGATATATCGAAAATAAGCCGTACAGCTATAAAGTGTGGGAAGATAGAGGTTCCAGTGAGCCGGAGGTATTATGGGGAGTTGAGGAAGATGGTTATGGAATAGGTAGATAAACAAGAGATCCGTTATATACAGATCTCTTTTTCACTTGTAAGGCAAAATATTAATGAAGAGGCAAATTATGGTGCGAATGAAGAGTAAAAAGGGAAAAGAGACTATTATTTTTGCAATTATAGGATTGATAGGGATTATTCTGGTAATTGCTGGTGTGATTATATTGTGGGGAGGAAAGAAAAAAACTGACACGTCAACGTACGGAATTACAGAAATGACAAATTCTGAGATTACACAAGAAACAGAGATAACAACTGTTACAGTAGAAATAGAAACAACAGAGGATATGACAACGGAAGGGGAGACAACGGAGGTTATAACAACAGAGATATTTGGACAGGAAATATCCAACTCGCAGTCTTCAAAAGAATTAGATGGAGATCAAACTTTGGCTGCAATTGAGAGATTTTGTAGGGAACAAAATCCTGATTTAAATAATATGAGTCAGGATGAGTATTCTTTTTATTGGGAACTGACATCGGAAACAGAACAGGAATATGTAGTCACGTATCGCTCTTATACAGGTTCTTTTACATATTTTCATGTGAACAAAGCAACAGGAGAAGTTACGACAATGGAATATGTACCAGGGATAACGGATGGAGAGGTTCCAGGAGCAGAGGAATTTCAGATTTGGGATTATATAGGTTAATTTACGATTATACGGGATAAGGAGTTGAAAATATGGCGGACAGATTATGTATGGGATGCATGGAAGTATATGAAGATAAATATGATATTTGTCCATATTGCGGATATAAGGAGGGTACCCCGGCAAAAGAGGCAGTTCATCTTGCACCGGGCACGGTAATCGAGAATAAATATATAGTGGGACAGTCCATAGGAAATGGAGGATTTGGCGTTACCTATATTGGATGGAATGCAGTGTTAAATCAGAAAATTGCAATCAAAGAATATCTTCCAAGTGAGTTTTCAACCAGAGCCATGGGCGTTTCAGATGTAACAATATTTACAGGACAAAAAGAGGAACAATTTTTAAGTGGTGTAAATAAATTTGTGGATGAGGCACGGAGACTGGCAAAGTTTAAAGGTGTTTCGGGAATCGTAGACATACATGATACATTTCAGGCGAATAATACTGCGTACATCATTATGGAGTATATTGATGGCGAGACACTGAAAGAAAGACTGGAGCGGGAAGGAAAAATCCCATATGAAGAAGCTTTAAAAATCATGAAGCCAGTCGTGGAAGCATTGAAGGAAGTGCATAAAGAGGGAATTTTACATCGAGATATATCGCCGGATAATATCATGATATCCAAAGGTGGTGATGTAAAAATCATAGATTTTGGTGCTGCAAGATATGCAACGACAGGACACAGCCGCAGTTTGTCAGTTCTGGTGAAGCCAGGATATGCACCACAGGAGCAATACCGGAGCAGGGGCGATCAGGGAACGTGGACGGATGTGTATGCCTGTGCGGCAACATTATATAAAATGATTACAGGTGTTACACCGGAAGATTCCATGGAGCGGGAATTAAAGGATACGCTTGTGGCACCATCAAAGTTAGGGGTAAAAATACCAAAGAATATAGAAAATGCAATCTTAAACGCAATGAATCTGCGAATTGAGGATCGGACGCAGACGGCAGAAGACTTTGAAAATGATTTATTTTCGGACAAGGATGTAAAACGAAATAAGGTTCATATAAGGAAAATGGATATAGGCAAATGGCCATTATGGGTAAAAATTGCTTCAGGAATCGGAACAGCGGCGGTTGTTACATGTATTGTGTTGCTGTTGACGGGAGTAATTCGAGTCTCAGACATGTTCCATGGAGATAGCGGAAATCTCTCGGATGGATATGTGTACGCACCGAATATTATCAATACGGAGTTAGATGAGGCAGAGAAGAAGGTTTCAGAGGCGAATCTCATCATGCAGATCACGGATAAGAAAAATGATTCCGTAATACCTGAAAATCTTGTGTTGACGCAAAATATTCCAGGCGGAGAAGTTGTGAAGGAAAAGACTGTCATGGCGATAGTCGTGAGTGCCGGAGAACAGGTTACATATATGCCGGACATCGAAGGATTGGAAAAAGATGCGGTTGTAGATTTGCTGATCAATATGGGATGGACGCAGGAGGATATCACGATAGAGGATAAAGAAAGTGATGTTGCACCTGGGTATGTAGCAGAGCTGGCAGTAGCAGACGGAAAAACCATTGCCTGTGGGGATGAAATTGCTGTTGGAACGAAAATGGTGATTTATATATCGACTGGTCGAAAAGATTACGACAGCCAGAAACAGACTACGGTTCCGGATGTATGCAGCAAAAGCTGGGGAGATGCTATGCAGACACTTGCATCGTCAAAACTCTACATATATAAACTGGCGACAGAATATAGTGATACCGTTCCAAAAGGAAATATCATCAGCCAGAATCCAACGGCCAAAGAGACAACGACAGAAGGCGAAAAGGTTGGTGTTGTTGTCAGCCTTGGAAAACAGGAAGATGCAAAGATTCATGTACCAGATGTGCAGTATAAGAGCCGTGAACAGGCGATTGCAATCTTAGAGGCACAGGGTCTTAAAGTGCAAATACAGGATGAAGAGAGTAACACGGTACAAAAGGATCATGTAATCAGACAGAGTGTAGAAGCAGGAACAGAGGTTGCAGGTGGAACAACGATTGTAATCTATATCAGTCTCGGAAATTCAGATGCTGTTTTGCAGTATGAGGGTACAACGGATGAGACAACAACGGAGAAAGGCAGTACGACGGAAAAGAAGGAGACGACCGAAAAACAGGATACGACAGAGCAGAAAGAGGACTCTGCAAATAAGGATGGAATTCCGAATGTTGTGGGTTTGAATATTTATGCTGCCAGAGACAAATTGTGGGACTGTGAACAGATAGATAATATGTATGGAGGGAATATAGTCGTATTAAATGCATATAAACCAGGGGTCGCGGATGGGATAGTATTTGCACAAAGTCCGGGATCACAGTTTAAAACGTATATTACTCAGCATTATAGTAGTGAATTTGCGGGTTCGTATCTTAATGATGATTGGTCAGATTGTTATGTTATATATGTGTCAGATAGTCAAGGCTGGACGTATTATCGATATCGAGATGTAGTATCATATGAAGAGACAACTTCAACAAGCAATGTGCCACCAGAGGGTTTTGAATATTATAAAAGTGAAAATAGTGATACATACGGAGACTGGTCAGCATGGTCAGAATGGGGTGTCGATCCCGTGGCTGCGAGTGATGTATGTAATGTTGAAGAGGATTCATCAACAGGAACGATATTGTACCGTTATCAGACAAGAGAAAAGACAACGACTACAACATATTATTTTAGAAAACCGATATATGGCGAGTGGTCAAGCTGGAGTGAATCTCAATATTATCCAAGTGATACAAGACAGGTAGAAGAACGATATGAAGAACATATGATACATCCGGCTTTGGGATTTTTTGCTTAGAATTATCGGAGATTTAGTTTTGTGGAGAAAACCAGATATTGACGATGGAAGTCTCTGATGTCAGAGATACGATATTTAACAATATGAGACCGGTAAAGGGGAGAGCAGTTCACACCATATCATTTGAACCGGGATCATGAGTGATTTTACGTTTACGGGGAGGAAGTATGCAGATAACAATTTGTTATGGCAACCAGAATTTGGAAAGTTATGATCTGGAACAATTTCATAAAGAAGTAGTAAGCTTTGGCAGACAGCCAGATAATGATATCGTGTTAAATTATGATTTCGTATCACGTGTACATGGTGTGTTTTATAAGGAAAACGGTATCTGGAATGTGCAGGATCTGAACAGTACCAATGGAGTTCAGTTCGAGGGCAGGAAAATAGCTGGAACGAGACAGATACATACAGGAGACCGATTTGTAATAACAACAGGTAAAACAAATCAATATATCGTATTAACAGTTGAACAAAATCATAGAACGACGCAAACTGCCAATATAGTTTTTAAGAAACCAGAGAAAAAAATGATAAGTGTGCATGAGCTGGTCGAATGGATTATTGCAAGTATACTTGTTTTGTTTATTGCAGTTTCGTCTATAATTGGCGCAGGGATTCCGGCATATTTGAATCATAAGTTTGCAAATGAAAAATTATCCGGATGTCTGATCGGAACGACATTTCAGATAGAAGATGAATATGGACATGAAATTGAATATACAATAACGGATACGAGTCAGATTATAAGTATTGAGACATCAGAGCCAAATTGGATTGGATTTTTCAGGTATGAATATTATGGAGCGGTAAATGTAGATATTGGAACAGGTATTCTGGAAAATATATCGGTTGATGTTACAGTCCCTTTTATGGGATGGAAAAAGGAAGTGGCATGGTATTTTAACATGGATACCGTTCAGGAGTATGGAAATGAACGCGAAGTGTCGGATGTGGGATTTGATTTTGTGCAGGCCCCATATGTAACGGTTGGAGATATCATGAGTAATCTTGGAATAATGGGTAGCTATGAGATTATGGCTGTCGGGGAGACTTGCGTCAGCCAGTCCTATGATGCGATAGAGTTTGCAGTCATTTACCGTGAGAAGGGAATCAATTTTTCCGAACCAAGAGAGGATTGGACACGGATAGAATATAATTATGAGACAGGGGAATGGGAGTGGTGTCCACCAATTGAAAAAGGAAATAAGTCGTCATTTGGGATGGTATTTGCGGAGATGAATTTTGAAGATGGAATTTTTGAACCGGATGAGGAATACACAAGTGACTATGAGATTGGTATATCACTTAATTTTGCGTCCATTATGGAAGAATAAAGGGGAAGGTTATGGAAGGAACATATTATTTACAAATAGGAACAATTTTGCATGACAGATATGAAATAAAGGATATTTTAGGTGCTGGAGGATTTGGAATTACATATAAGGCGTGGGATAACACGCTTCAGACAGAGGTATGTATAAAGGAATATTACCCTGTTGGAATTGCAAATCGTGCAGTTACAGCGACTCTGGTAAGTGTATATACAAATGCTGATGAGGTAAGTTATAGGAGGGGAATGCAGCGATTTTTGCGGGAGGCAAGAGGATTAGCAAAGCTTGGATCCGTAAAAAACATTGTCAATGTGCATGATTATTTTGAAGAGAACAATACAGCATATATGGTCATGGAACATTTGAAGGGTAAAACGCTCAAGTGTTTCGTAAAGGAAAATGGAGGTAAAGTTAATTGATTTCGGTGTATTGAAACAGGAGATTGCAGAGGTAAATAGATCTACGTCAATCATTTTAAAATATGGGTTTGCACCTCCAGAACAGTATACAAGCAATAGTCGTGGGCAGGGGGCATGGACAGATATTTATGCTGTAGGTGCAACAGTATATTATATTTTAACAGGCTTAATTCCACAGGATTCAGTTATGAGAATGATGGAAGATGTATTGGTTCCATTGGAAGAGATTATACCTTCAATATCAAAGAACTTCAGCGATGCAATCATGAAAGCGATGAGCTTAAACATACGGGAACGATTCGCGTCGGCAGAGGATTTTTTGAATGAACTGCTAAGCGATACAGAGACGAATGATACAAAAAACAGACAACAAAGAAAGAAAAACTATAAAGATAATTATGTGAAATCTGAGAAAAAAACGAAGGGGAGACATGAAAAAACAGAGAAAAAAGAAAATCAGCATTCTTCGGGGCGAAAAAAAATAATGCCATTTCTAATTGCAGGAAGTGGCTTGTTAGTCTGCTGTGTGATTACAATTTTACTGTTGATAAAATATCAGGTAATAGATATAAAATCTAACGAACCTCCTTTTGAATATGAAGACAAACAAATTGTAATAGATACAATGTATCTTTTTGAGAAGTACGTGAATGTAGGTGATGATTATGTTGACTATTATATCAATGATGGCTCAAAATTCGAGAAATCAATAGTTAAAGAAATCAAAAATGTTGAAGAAAAATATAACATTGGAGAATTTGAACAATATGATCAATACATATATGCGATTGATTTTGATATACAAAATGTGGACTATAAGATACAGAATTATAAACATTCCGTACGGGTAATGGTAACAAATCATGCTGAGAACAGAGATGTATATATAACAGTTTGGTTTAAAGAAAATCCAGAATATTATATAAAACTTGATCAGGCAGAACAAACATATAATGCAGATCAAGTGAAGAAAGAGATTGAAGAGTATTATGACTCAGAAGAAGAATTTTTTGATCAATATGGAAGTTATTATTCCAGTATAGATGATGTTGTACAGCAAGGCATTGAATCTGAAATGAAAGATGTATATGAATATTTGCCATCAAGAGCGAGGATAACTGTAAAATAAATTAAATACCAATAATATAACGAAATTTTTGCTATAGCAGCTTTAATGTCAATAAAAAAAATGAAATAGAAGCAATCGGAATCTTTTCTGATAAGAATCCGGTTGCTTTTTTATGTATACAGTACCAATTTTGACGAGAAACGTGCCAATAATGCATGATGACGAAAATTGTGATTTTTTTGTGATACTATAATGAACGGACATTTTGAACCTGAAAAAGGAGAATGCTTGGAATATGCAAATTGTTATTAAGTATGCAGATAAAAAAATAGATGGTTACATATTGGAGCAGTTCAATAAAGAAGTTGTAAGCTTTGGCAGGCAGCCGGATAATGATATTGTACTTGATTGGAATTTTGTATCGCGGATACATGGCGTATTTTTTATGGAAGACGGAACATGGTATGTACAGGATCTGGGCAGTACGAACGGATTGCTTGTAAATGGAGTCTATATTGACCAGAAATATGCGATCAAAGAGGGCGATTGTATTTGCATACAGAGAAAAGATGGAGAAGAAAGTATAAGCATATATATCAGCCAATCAGAGCAAGCGAAGCTGGATAAGACCAGATCCCCTAAGAAGCTGGTTATTATTTTGAGTGTGATATGTGTACTGCTGGTAGCATTTATAGTTTCGTTGGTTATTTACGCAACACACAGAGATTCGTCAAAGAAGGAAACGGCGACACCAACGGATGCTTCAACGGAGACAGAGGAAGCAACGGAAACAGAGGAACCAACAACTGTGACAACAACCGAGGCGGAAACTACGATGGAAGAAGTAGAAGAAACAACGGAAGAAACAACAGAAGAAACGGTTACAACAGAAGCCGTACAGAATGCGGTTTCGGAAACAGATTTCCCAGTAGAAAATAGTGTAGGCGGGTTGAGTTATTCGGAGGCGGCTAAGGATCAAGACCAGCATTTTTTCGTGGAACATAATGACTGTTATTATCCAATGACAAACAGCGAATGCTTTGATGAGAACATGGTATCGTTAAAAATCAGGTTTGTGGGAGAAAATTTTGAATATGCCCAGGTGCATGTCGGTGACAAAATTGTTGGATTTGATGGTATGCATGGATTTAAATCCATATCAATTATTAATAGTGAAGGATATTCTGTTCCGCAGGAATTCGTTACATATGATGATGGTACAGTAGAGTTTCACAAGAGCAGTTTTAATTCATCCTTATACTACGGCAAATGTTTTATTACGACGAATAAGATATTTAAAATTAATGATGAGGATGCAAATAGGATAGCAGATTATGTAGAAATTGGAGATGGATGGCCTACATACAAATTTTTGTATTATTCAGAGCCAACGAATATTGAAGTAACATATTATAAGAATTACGAGCAGGTAGTAAAAACAGTTTCTGTAGATAAGAAATGTTTTTTGTTGGGAGATAAGTATAAGGCTGATTACCAAGAGGCACCAGAGGGATATTTTTATTATGATACATCGAATCTTGCACTTGGGAAATATGTAATTAACGCAATGGCAGGCGTGCAGTTTGCTATTGAAGTAGTTGAATAAAAATTAGTTTTTAAACAGTGGAGTAACATTTGATATGAAATCAATAGTGATTTATTATGGCAGTCAGAAAATTGGTAGTTATAATCTGGAACAATTCAATAAAGAAGTTGTAAGCTTTGGCAGGCAGCCGGACAATGATATTGTACTTGATTGGAATTTTGTATCTCGGATACATGGCGTATTTTTTATGGAAGACGGAACATGGTATGTACAGGATCTGGACAGTACGAATGGCTTGCTTGTAAATGGAACCTATATTGACCAGCAATATGCGATTAAAGAGGGCGATTGTATTTGCATACAGAGAAAAGATGGAGAAGAGAGCATAAGCATAAATATTGGAGAAGCAGAACAGGCAAAAACAGGTAAGATCAAGTCTAAAAAGAAGCTGGTTGTGATTCTGAGTGTGGTATGTGTATTGCTGGTGGCGTGTATAGTTTCATTGATCGTATATGCAAAGCACAGAGATTCGTCAAAAAAGGATACTGCAACACCGACGGATGCTTCAACAGAAGCTGAGGCGGAAACGGAGTCCGAAGAACCTACAACTGCATCAACGACAGAGGCGGAAACGACAACAGAAGAAGCAGAAGAAATACCTGAAGATATTGGATTTTCCTATGGGAAATTGCAGCATACAACATTTATTTTTTCAAGTGGAGCAGGTGCATGGGAGACAGATTTGTCCATTGATGCAGATGGGAATTTCTCAGGTATGTTTCATGATAGCGAGATGGGAGATACCGGAGAAGGATATCCAAGTGGATCAATCTATTTTAGTGAATTCTCCGGACGGTTTGGACAGTTAGAAAAGGTGGATGATTACACCTATGCAACGACGATAGAATCGATAGAGTATGTAAATGAACCGGGAACGGAAGAGATAAAGGATGAAATGCGATACATGTATAGTGAAGCGTACGGACTCGAAAATGCAGGTCGAATTTTATTTTATCTTCCGGGAAGACCTTTGGACAGCTTCTCAGAGGAAGAACGGTCGTGGATGAATTTATATCTTATGAATAATTATGGTGGTAAGCTCCCAATGGTTTTACTTTGCAATGAGAATGAAGAGCAGGTTATGCAGGGAAATAGCAGTTTGACAGCGGAATATCAGCCATATATAGATGTGTTGGAAAGAGAGGCGGATAAAATATCTGCGTATACAGAGTATGGAGCTAGTGGATATGGATATGCATCCATTTGTTATATGGATGTTACAGGTGATGAGCAACCGGAATTGATATTTATGACAGAAAATCCTGAGACCAGAGGAGGAGATTTAAATATCTATACAATTAGAGCTGGGAGAGAAGAACAAATTTGTTTTTTGGAGAATTTGGATATATTTGTAGAAGGGGGAACACGTTATTGCGTATTCAAAAAAAGAGGAGATGGACAATTATATGCAATAGCAGAAACTTATGGTGGATATGGATCAATTTCCGTGTTTTATCGTTTTGATGAAGGCGATAATGGAGAGTTAAATCCTGTAAAGGTAATGGAATGGAATGACAGTGGAGAAGTAAATTCATATATGGAAGGCGGATCTTATGACGTTGTTTGTACAATTGGAGAAACGGAAGTATCGTCAGAGGAATTCATGGAGCAGGTAGATGCGTTTGTAAAAGATATGGAGTTTACAGCATTAAGTACATATGCGGGATCGACAGAAAGTGGCTATATGCAGCCAAGACCAACAAATACGATAGTGTCGGCACTAGATGAGTCAGAACATATTTATGTGGAAGAATACGATGCGGAGCTTGGCATATATCGGGGCAGTCTGATCGATTAAGATTGTCAAAATTGACAAGAAAAGACATAAAATTTGCAATGATGATAACTTGAAAAATTCGTCTGGTAATATGAATGCAAGTCGAACAATAAAGGAGGTTTCAGATGATTACATACAAAATATATTCGGACATAGGAAATCGGGAAGTGAACGAAGATAGTGTCGGCGAGCAGGAAAAGGACGGAAACTATCTGTTCATACTGGCAGATGGTCTGGGTGGACATGGACATGGAGAATGTGCATCAAATCTGGCTGTGACAACTTCTTCGGAAATGTTCCATGGGGAGTATTTTCAGGGGAAAAATGAAAAAGAATTTCTGGCACAATGCTTTGACTGTGCGCAGGATATTATCACGATGTCACAGAAGGAGACACGCGAATATGCAGATATGAAGACAACGATGGTGCTGCTGCTGATTTCGGGAAATCGTGCTTATTGGGGACATATAGGAGATTCTAGATTATATTATTTTAAGAAAAATAAGATGGTTACGCGGACGTTGGATCATAGTGTTCCACAAATGCTTGTCAGCACTGGAGAAATCAAAGAAAAGGATATTCGTGGACATGAGGATCGGAGCCGGTTGCTTCGGGTTGTGGGAAGTCCGTGGATGAATGGACATGCGTATGATATCTCAGAAGGGATAGATTTAAACAAGGCACAGGCTTTTTTACTTTGTTCGGATGGATTCTGGGAGCAGATCACGGAAAAAGAGATGATGCAGTGTCTGAAGAAGGCGGATACGGTAGATATGTGGCTTGATCGCATGGTTGAGATAGTGAACGAGAACGGAAAAGGATCGGATATGGACAACAATTCGGCGATTGCGGTATGGGTAGAGCCGGAGAATAAATAAAGAGGGGTAAAAAGGTATGAATAAGAGAAATATATGCTTTAGCATTCTTATAACAGTGTTTTCGTTGATGGCAGTAATTACGATGTTTCTTCCATATTTCCGGATTGGAACAACGGAAGTCAAACAGGCATTTGATACAACCTTTGATGGAATTGCACAACTGGATTCTGCATTTGAAGATGGTGGTTCCGGAGATTTGCTGCCATCCAGATCAGGTGTGAAATTATTGAAGGATGTCATAGACATTCCGACGGATCAGACATACAACTACATTTCCGGTTTGAAGAGACTGGTTGTAAGTATGTTACTTGTTGCGTGGATAACAGCAGTTGCGGTGATTGTAATTGCATGGGTGTTAAAGAAAAAAGCAAAATATATTGCAGGGATGACACTGTCTGCGGTTTCAATCGCAGCGTCGCTTACATTGTATATATCAGTTCCGGGTATTGCAAAGAATGCATTGGTCGAGGCAATAGAAAAAAGTCTGTTTAATGATACCGGTGTATATGAATATTTGCTCGGCAGCTTTGTAAAGGAAACCGTCCTTTCATATATTGGAAGGTTCTGCAGACAATTATTGCAGCATTCGGTACAGATAGGATTCTGGCTTCTGGTTGGCATGATGGGTGCAGTGTTTATTGCATCTTTGGTCGGATTGATTCTGGAGTCTGTTCGGGGAAAAGTAGAATTGCCGTCAGCGGGAGACGTTGCACAGGCTGTATCTGCAATGATATATGGAATCAAAGGAGAGTATGCGGGTGCAGAGGCAGCAGTGGGAAATGGAATTGTTATTGGTCGTGATCCAGCTGCGTGTCAGTTGGTTCTCAATAAGGACAAGGTGAGCCGCAGGCATTGTAAGATTGCCTATAATCCGGCGAATAACACATATGTGGTAACCGATTATTCCAGCAATGGAACCTATATATCCGGGAAGGCAATGCAGAAAAATCAACCGACAGAAATACCTGCCGGAACGATGATTCAATTGGGTAAAGATGGAGATATATTCCGGCTTGGAAAATAGATACGAGGGATGAACTATGAAGAGAAGATGTCTGAATTGTATGAAAGAATTTGGAATACCGGAAGGACAGGAGCAGAATCATTTTGCTTGCCCTTTTTGTGGATATAGAGAGGGGACTCCTCCGAAGGAGATAACATATCTGTATCCGGGAACGATATTGCAAAATCGTTATATCATCGGAACCACGCTCGGAGCGGGTGGATTTGGAATTACATATAAAGCATGGGATACAACGTTAGAGATGGTTGTAGCAATCAAGGAATATTATCCGGCAGGTATGGTACAGCGTGTGCCGGGAGATCCAAATCTGATTGTGTATGGAGGCAGACATCAGGAAGAGTTTTATTCCAATTTGGAGCGCTTCCTGGAGGAAGCACGTAAGATGGCAATATTTGAAAAAAGTAAAAATATTGTCCATGTTGAAAATCACTTTGAAGCAAATAATACGGCATATATAGTCATGGAATTTCTTGATGGAATTTCCGTAAAGGAATTTATGAAACAGGAAGGCGGCAAGCTGGATATGGAAACAGCGTTAGAGATTGCATTCGCTGTTTCAGAAGCATTGCAGGAGATTCACGATGCATCGATCCTGCACCGGGATATCAGTCCGGATAATGTATTTTTGTGTGAGGGAAACAAAGTTAAGGTTCTGGATTTTGGAGCTGCACGATTATCAGATACAGAGAAAGAAGTGACGCGCTCGATTATTTTGAAACCGGGATTTGCACCACCGGAACAGTATCAGACAAAGAGTAAGCAGGGACCATGGACGGATATATATGCGCTGTCCGCGATGTTGTATTACTGCATAACCGGTGTGATGCCAGACGAGAGTACAAATCGAAAGATAGAGGATACGGTTGTTGCTCCGAAAGAATTAGATCCGTCAATACCGGATTATATCAGCGATACGATTATGCGTGGAATGGCAGTCAATGAGGCGCTGCGGTTTCAGAATATTGGTGAGTTTCAGAAAGCACTTTTAAAAGAAAAAAAGGTTGTTGACGATAAAACAGAGCTGAAAAAAAGAAAGAGAAGACGTGTGTTTACGATAGCAGTCGCGGTTCTTTTGCTGGCAGTCGGAGGGTTCGCGGCATGGCGTATTTATGACAGCAAGGATCCAGTTCTGAATCCGGCGACGATCACAGTCTGGGTTGCATATTCCGGCGATGAGGATGCGGATTCAGCGAAACAAATGATGGAGGATATGTCGGATATGTTCCAAAGTGATCAGGCTGCCGTAACAGTTTCCGTAGAAGCAATTCCAGAGGAACAATATGCTGACAGACTGGAACAGGCAAAGGCAGATGGAACGATGCCAACAGTATATCAGGCGGAGTATGCATCAGAAGAGATACAGAAGTCGGCTGCATCTGTAAAACCAGTTTATAACAGCATGGATAACCTGTCGGATTATTACTTCCTGAAATCATATAAAAAGAAGTTGATAGAGGAAAAAGAGGTTCCACTTGGGTTCAACATTCCGGTCGTGTATGTGCGCCGGTCGGATACGGTAGATGCATCTTCTTTTGAACTGAGTCGAATATCAGACATACAGGAATCGCAGTATTATATGGATTCTGCATATGCAGATATGCTGATCAACACTTTGGGAGGCAGTTATCATTATGAAAATGGTCTGGCTATGGATAATGCCGCAAAGGAACTGATACAGGATGTAGTGAAACATACGAAAAGCAATATAAAACTTGAAAATAGTGAAAAGGCGATGGATGGGTTTGCGAATGGAACGGTTTCCTATTATCTGGCATCTGTGCGGGAATTGCAGACATTTAATAAAAATGTAGTTGGATTGTATGAGATGCGGCCGATTCAGTCAAATACCTTGTGTGGCCGATTCACGGATGCGTACAGCATCAGTGGAAGTGCCAGTAAAGATGAGATTGCGGCTGCCAGAGTCTGGCTTCGGTACATGCTGGAGGAGGGACCGCAGAAGACCTATCATCTGGTGCATCGACATGCAATACCATTGCAGAAAGATGCATACAGAGTATATGTGGATAACAACAGTAAGCTAAGTTTGATTGATGGATATTTAGATAATCTGAAATTTTATCCGGAGAATGAAAAAAAGCTTGAAACACTGACGGAGGATTTGTGGAAGCAGGTTGTGCGAAAGCGAACAAAAACCATTGACGAATGGTGTGAGGAACAAAAATAAAGGGAGATATCAATATGGCTGATAAGTTATGTATGGGTTGTATGGAAACCTACAATGATAAATATGATGTTTGTCCACATTGTGGTTACGTGGATGGAACAGCACCGAAAGAAGCATATCATTTGATACCGGGTACTGTGATCGAGGGACGATACATTGTAGGCAAGGTAATTGGAAATGGTGGATTCGGTGTGACTTATATTGGCTATGATCCGGTATTAAACCAGAAGATTGCAATCAAGGAGTATTTGCCGGGAGAATTTTCAACCAGAGCTATGGGATCTCCGGATGTGACAGTTTTCTCAGGAGAGAAAGAAGAACAGTTTGCAAGTGGAATCATAAAGTTTGTTGAGGAAGCAAGACGGCTTGCGAAATTCAAACATACGCCGGGAATCGTGGACATCCACGATAGTTTTCAGGCGAATCATACGGCGTATATCATTATGGAATATATTGATGGAGAGACGTTGAAAGAAAAACTGGAACGGGAAGGTAAGATTTCGGTTGATGAAGCACTGAATATTATGATGCCAGTGATAGGGGCGTTAAAAGAAGTGCACAAAGAGGGGATTTTACACCGGGATATTTCTCCGGATAATATCATGATCTCGAAGGCTGGTGATGTGAAGATCATTGATTTTGGTGCGGCACGATTTGCAACAACAACGCATAGTCGTAGCTTGTCTGTGCTTGTAAAGCCAGGGTATGCACCGGAAGAACAGTATCGGAGCCGTGGGGATCAGGGAACATGGACAGATGTGTATGCCTGTGCGGCAACGTTGTATAAGATGATCACAGGTGTGACACCGGAAGATGCGATGGAACGCCGCAACAAAGATACATTGCTTCCACCATCCAAACTGGGAGTTAAGATCCCGAAGAACAAAGAGAATGCGATTATGAACGCTTTGAATATCCGCATCGAGGATCGTACACAGACGGCAGATGATCTGGAAGCGGATTTGTTCAGTGATCGGGATGTCAAGCGGAACAAGATCCATTTAAAGAAGATGGATATTGGTAAATGGCCAATTTGGTTGAAAATTACGTCGGGCGTGGCGGCCGCTGCAGTGTGTGTATTTATTGTATTGCTGGTGACGGGCGTTATTAAGTTTGCTGATTTGTTCCACTCGAACCGGGGACAGTTGGAAAATGGATATGTATATGCACCGGAAGTAGTAAACATTGCTCTGGCAGAGGCAGAAAAGACGGTTGGTGATGCCAATCTGATCACACAGATTACCGATAAGCAGCATTCTGATGAGATTGCAGAGGATATGGTGTTACAGCAGAATATTCCATCTGGAACAGTTGTACAGGAAAAAACGGTAATGGAACTGGTAGTAAGTGCTGGATATGAGAAGGGATATATGCCAGATATCGTCGGATTATCCAAAGATGAAGTGTTGAAACTGCTTTTGGATATGGGATGGGATGAGAGTGCAATAACTTTTGAAGATGTGAAAAGCGAAATTGCTCCTGGTTATGTTGCAAAACAAGATGTGGAAGAAGGAACAGAGGTTAAAATTGGTGATAAGATAACGATTTATCTGTCAAAGGGTGTTGATGGATATGACACGAACAACAATACAAAGGTTCCAAATCTTGTAAAAGACAAATGGTCTGATGCACAGAGTAAGGTAAAGGAAGCAAAATTGTATTTGTATAAATCTGGAACGGATTATAGCAACACAGTTCCAAAAGGATGCGTCATATCTCAGAATCCCGAAGCGGACACAGAGGTAGCTGAGGGCTCGAAAGTAGGTGTGGTTATCAGCCTTGGAAAGCAAGAGGATGCGATGGTACATGTACCGGATGTCCAATATAAGAGTAAATCAGAGGCAATTGCATTGCTGCAGGCACAGGGACTAGAGGTGCAGACTCAGAATGAGGAAAGCGATTCTGTACAGAAAGACCATGTTATTCGTCAGAGTGTTGCAGCAGGAACAGAAGTTCAGGTTGGAACAACTGTGGTTATTTATATAAGTTTGGGAAATCCGAATGCAGTAATTGCCTATGATCCAACGACAACACAAGCAAATGTGACAACTGAGAACAGCACAACTGAAAATAGTACAACTGAAAAAACAACAGCATCAACGGATAATAAACCTTCAGATTCTTCTGGAAAGACCACGACGCAGGTAACTACAACAGAGGCAAAGCAGGAGGAAGAAGTAGTGAATCCGGTTACAACGACGGAAGCTCCACCGCAGCCAGATCCGGAAGCAGGAAAGATTAAGGTCCCAAATCTGGTAGGAAAAACAGAAGCAGAGGCAAGAAAGAGCCTTAGCGATAAAAAGCTTTCAGCAGGAGCAGTTACATATCAACATAAAGAGGGCGCCACAAATGGAACGGTGCTTTCACAAGGGATAGAGCCAGATACAAAAGTTGCAAAGGAAACAGTTGTTAATTTTGTTGTTTGTAACAACGAAACCTATACGGAATATCGATATAAATCCAAAGAGGAAAAGACATCATCAGAGAAACTTGATGGTTGGAGTCTGGTAAAAACACAGGATAATTGGAGCAACTGGAGTTCTGAAACGACGTCTCCGCCACAGGCAAATGAGTACACAGAGGTAAAAGAAAGCCGTACAGAGACGAATATGCCTGACAATCCAGGAAATCCATATCCTATACCATCAAGAACGTTGACACAAGCAACATCCGGTGATGATTGTAGATGGGTTGAAAAATTTATCGCAGAATATATGCTGGGATACAATTACGAATATATGGATGGTGTGTATGGTGGCGTTGAAATGTACTATGTAGGTGTGTTCCAAAGTTGGGAAGGCTTGACACAGGACAAATCCGTGGGACCGGCAACCCGCGATCGTATGCTTCAGCGATGGAGAGAAAAGCAAAGTACTACAACAAAATATTATGTATATCGAACAAAGACGGTTACTTATTACTATGAAAAGGTATCTGGATGGTCAGATTGGAGTAAAACAAAGGTAACAAAAGGTGGAAAAATATGCGATGTAGAAACAAGAACGGTTTATAAATATTAGAAGGAATACCAGTGTATAAGGAGATAAACACATGTTAAGAATTGGCATTTGTGATGATTCGCAACATGACAGAGATTTAATCCGTGAAACTGTTGGAAAGGCTCTTTTTGATTATGAAGAAATTGAAATTACAATCTTTACATCGGGAGATAAAGTTATTGAGTCAATAGAACAGGGGCAGTTTGATTGTGAATTGCTTTTGTTGGATATTATGATGGAGCCTGTTAATGGCATGCAGGTTGCAGAATATATTCGTACAAATAAGGTAGATGTGGATATTATTTTCATTACACGGTCTACACAATATGTATATCAGGGGTATATATATAAAGCTTTTTCCTATGTTTTAAAGGAACAAGCGGGTAAAGATATGAGTCGAGAAGTGCGGAGATATGTAGATGAATTGAATGCTTCTGAGGAGTGCCTGAATGTAATTTCAAAGGGAAAGGCCCGAAGAATTCCTATTAATGCTATTCATTACGTTGAAAGCAGTGGACGGTTGCTATTGCTACACTTAGAAAAAGAAGACGTGCCATTTTATGCAAAAATGGCAGAGATTGAAGTCGTTTTGGGTGAACGGGGATTTATTCGGACTCATCAGAGTTTTATGGTTCGTAAAGCGGATATATGTAGCATGACGCGTGAACGGGTAAATTGTGGAACATATGCTGTACCAATCAGTAGACGTTATTATCAGGAAATCAGAGACATTTTTGACAGAAGCAAAAAATAAGGAGAAAGAAAATGCCAAATTCAAGAATTACAGTGACGAGAAGCCTGGCGATGAATCAGGATGATGCCGGGGCGATTATCGGAATAAAAGGATATTTGATAGGCAAAATCATTCGGCTCAAGCCGGAACAACGTGTGCTGCTTGGAAGGGATGCATCGCAATGTGATGTTGTTCTAAGTGGCGATATGGTAAGTCGTGTACATTGTTCTATTTGTTATGATGGAAAAAAGAAAACGTATATTGTAAATGATCTGTCTACAAATGGTATTCTCGTTGATCGTAAATATATGCTGAAAAAACGCCAGAATACAGAGCTTCCGACAGGAAGCCAGCTGTTTATAGGAAGTGAAGACAATATAATTTGTCTTGGATAATACAAAAATTACAGCAAACCTGTCAAAACTTACCAGAAGGATCAAAAAATTACAATTCGCGGTATGATGATCTCAACACGAAACAAGAACCAATATGAGGGAGGTCATTCATATGAAGAAAAAAGGATTAAAAAGATTTATCAGCAAATGTCTGGCAGCGTGTCTGACAGTGACGATTATGGCAACTGGTGGTTTTGGAACAATGGTTTCAAAGGCTGGACAGAGAGAAGATGTAGTAGCACTTGCAAGATCGCAGGTTGGATATCATGAGAAGGCATCCAATGCGAATCTGGATGATTACACAGCGAACAGTGGTTCCGGTAATTTCACGAAGTATGCAAGAGACCTAGGAGTTGGAAATGGTCAGCCATGGTGTGCATATTTTGTATGGTGGGTACTTCAGAGCAGCGGTGTGGATTCGAATGCATATCCAAGAACCGGATGGGTTCCAACGATTGCACAGTGGTTTAAAAATGCAGGATTGTATTATCCATCTGGTGGTTCCTATGTACCAAACCCTGGTGATATCGTTATTTTCGGAAGTGGCAACAGCCATGTAGGAATGGTGGAATATGTAGATCGTGGATATGTACATTGCATAGAGGGAAACGCAGGCGATTGCGTAAAACAGACGTCTTACAATCTGTACACTTCCTCTTATATGAGAGGATTCGGAGCTGTTAATTACAGACCATCCGATACAACCAAACCGACAATCACAGATGTGAAGGTGACGGAGCAGACAGCAAATACTTATACAGTACAATGTACTGCTACAGATGATGTATCAGTTGCAAAGGTACAGTTCCCAACATGGACCGAAAAGAATGGACAGGATGATATTCGTTGGGATACTGTTACACAGTCTGACAATGGCGTATATACATACACAGTGAATATTGCAGATCATGGTAATGAAGAGGGTGTTTATAACACACATATCTACGCATATGATTCAAGTGGAAATATATCTGATTGCCATACCGTACAGGTTACGATGGATAAGACAGCCCCTTCAATCTCTGTAGTGGAGATTCGTGAGATCACAACAGAAGGGTTTAAGCTTCGGTTTGAGGCAAGTGATGCTCTGACAGGCGTTCAGCACGTCGGATGTCTTGCATATACAAATGGAAATGAATTATCCATTCCGGAAAAATGGTATGAGGATGGAAAGAATTTTGCAACTAATGTCGGTGGCGACAAATGGGAATATGAAGTTAAAATCGCAGATCACGACAACACACGGGGTAGTTACGATGTAAAGCTTTTAGCATATGATAAATGTAACAATGTGTGTGAATATATTATCAAAGATATTGTAGTACCAGAGCCTGAAAATGTTGTGAGTGGATCTGTAGCAGGAGATATCGCAAATAATCCGACAATCTCAGAGGCGCCGGATTATAACACTGGTAATGAATGGGATCCGGAGGATGCAACATCCACAGATGGACAGCCAGAGGATACAACGACAGAAGTGCAGGAACCGGCACAGAATGATACAACTCCAGACGACACAACAGGAGATACCAATATTGTGATCGATACAAACATTAATGTAGAAAACAATTACACAACGATTACGAATAACTATATTTCCAATAACACATACATTCAAAATGGAGTTACTTATACAGCATCAGATATTCCGGTATTAGACAGTGTTTCGGTCGCAGATACTTATGTTGCTCCAACATCTACACAGGTTGGAACAAATCCATCGCAGACAGTGGAGCAGCTCATGGATACCAATCCAGCACAGGCAGTTTCAGGAGTTTTGACACAATATGCAGGAAACTGTGCACAGTCTGCACAGGAGAATCCGGCAAACACCACAGCTGAGTCTGAAGAGATTGAAGGAGGACAGGAACCAACGGAACTTGTAAATACATTGTCACAGTTGCAGGCAGAAGCCGGTGAGAAGACAAGTGTATCATATACAACAACGATTGATGGAAGAAAGGTGACATTTACAATTACCTTAAAATAAATTTCATATTACCACATGGGATTGTCTGGGTCAGGCAGTCCCATATGGTGGTTTTAGGGAAAGTGAGGAAATCCGGGGGTATGGGAATTATACGATGTGAGAAAGGGTTGCATTTTTACGATAATGTGAAATATGACAAATGCCCGTATTGCGAACAGCGGAAACAGCAGATACAGAAGAATACAAATATCATGCAGGAGCAGAAAACGGTTGCAGTACAGGCAGAAAAGCTTTCAGAATTGGAAGAATATATTTGCAGACAGGAAAAAGAAAAGATAGAAGCCAATGATTATGGAAGGACAATCGGGTATTACTCGCCGGTACGGGGAAACGATTATGTGACCGGGTGGCTGGTATGCGTGAAAGGTCCGGAAAAAGGACGAGATTATCGACTACACCACGGATTCAACAGGCTTGGGCGAAGTATGGATATGGATGTTATTTTTTCGGAAGACAGAAGCATTTCACGGGATACGCATTGCTCGGTTGTATATGATGGGAAATCCAATCATTTTTATATAGTTCCGGGGAAGGGAACGCTTACATATGTGAATCAGGAATTATTAGAGAAACAACGGGTATTACGAAGCGGAGATCGATTATATATAGGAGACAGCATATTTGAATTTATAGCATATTGCAGGGAAGGACATACATGGGAGGAAGAAGAATGAAAAATATATGGAAAAAACTGGTTTTATTTGCATCACTACTGTGCCTGCTTATCACTTCGACGATGACGTATGGGAGTAGTCAGAGTGTAAAAGCGAAGACGAGTGGAGTGGAGGTAGCGACGCCTTCTTCGCCAGGGACAACTACCGAAAAGACTACGACAGAAAAAAGCACAGAACAGACGACAGAGAAGAAAACAGAAACGACGACACAGGCAGTGCAGCAGGGGACAGGTAGCACGCAGGAAGTAACCAGTGAGCAGGAAACAACGGAAGCAGATCCATATAAAGACTATACACAGATCCATATGGAAGCGGATTCAGAAAACCGGGTAGAGCAGGTACAGGGAAATCTTCCTACGATTTGGATGATATTTTATTATAACGGAAAAAACGGAGCACTTCAGGCAACCGATCCACATAACGTCAGCATGCAGTTCAATGGAAACGAATGGACGGCATCCGAACTGTCTCAGTGGAAAAAGACTGGATATGGAATCCATTATTATGTGTTATTGGATACATCAGGATCTGTGAAGGGATATTTTGCAGAACTGATTGATGCAATCAATGGACTGGCTCTGAAGATGGAAGAAGCAGATACACTCACTCTTTATACGGTTGGAAATGCGTCCGATACATTAACACCTGTAATTGTAGATGCAACAGCAGATCAGACAGCGGAAATAAAAGAAAAACTGGATGCATTGTCTGCAAATGATGAAAGAACCTATTTGAATGATGGTATTGTGAATCTGGTAAAACAGATTCAGACCAAAAATCAGAGTATAGAAGAAGACAGTTTTACCGGCAGAGATATTATTTTTGTGCTGTCGGATGGTGAGAATGATTCGAACACCGGAAAGACAAGTGAAGAAGTGAAAAGTGCATTGAAGGATGCGAATATCCCGGTTTATGCGTTTATGAACAAAAATGCGCAGGCAACGAATGGGAATGCCTTGGAAGGAATTGCAGCATCAAGCAGTGGCGAAGGTATTTACGTTGAGGACAATGATTTTTCAAACAGCGTGGAAACGAAAATCAATGAGTTACAGGATGCATGGATTGCAACCTTTACCAATACGGATGCACAGGAGGGCATAGGTTATACGATCGGTCTGAAACTTATTCTGGAGGATAGTCAGGAAATCTGGAATTATGCAGAAAAGTCGGTTGTATTTAATAAGGCACAGCCGGATTTGGAGCCACCACAGGTCGTTTCCGTTGTCCGTTCTGGAGATAATAGCATTGATATCAAATTCAGCGAGTTTGTCCTTAGGGCAGATTCTGTGGAGGCGTACAGAATCGTGGAAGACGGCGTGGCAACTGACAGTTCGTCAAGTGGGAGACAGGCAACAAGGCTGCAGTGTGTCAGCGTGTCGGAGACGGGAGCTCATACAGATTGTACATATCGACTTACCATGAATGACACGATTTATAAGGGGGATTATTGTATTTATTTTTCCGGTATAACGGATTTGCAGGGAAATGCACTTGCAGGTGATTACCATGTGAGCCTTACAGATGCACCGGAAAAACAGGTGGAAAAGGAAAGCTTTTTCAAGCAATTCTGGTGGATTTTTCTGGTAATATTTTTAATTATACTGGTTGTAATATTGCTGGTTGTTTTCCATGTGATTAAGAAAAATAAGGGAATTGTAGTTGTAGATGATAAGGCTGTTTTTGCAGAAAATACAGATGTGAAGCAGCATATCATTCTGGAACAGCAAAAAAGTGGACAGCCAATTAGTTTGTATTTGTATTCGAATGGGAAAATGATAAAGAAAGTAGATGCTGGTGTGCAGGGAAGCATTATCATTGGACGTTCGGATCTGTGTGACATTTTTATTGATGATGTTATGATGTCCAGACAGCATTTTGCAATCGAATATGATGGAGAGAGTTTTTATATTCAGGATTTGGATACAACCAATGGAACTATGTTGAATGGTGTGAAGATGACACATAAACGAAGATTGGAGAAAAACGATCGTATCACGGCAGGATCGTTGGATATCGTTGTAAGGTGGTAGGAGATATGACAGATTCAACAGTCGAATTAAAAAGTCAGCTGTGTCTGAATGGAAAATACATAATCCAGCATACACTTGGCGTCGGAGGATTTGGAATTACATATGTGGCGTATGATATGGAAGCAAAACGAAATTGCGCTGTGAAGGAACTGTTTCCACAGGGAATCGTAACGAGAACGATGGATGGAATGAACGTAGCGGTTGTTTCAACCGATAAGCAGGAAACGTTTGAGCACAGTAAGGAACGCTTTTTAGAAGAAGCGGAGATCCTTCAAAGTCTGAATCCAGTCAAGGAAGTAGTTTCGGTATATGACTTTTTCATGGAAAACGGAACGTGCTACTTTGTTATGGAATATCTGGAAGGGGTGACCTTGCGTAAGCTTGTGAAGATGTCCGGAAATGGTCTTCCATATGATGTTGTGATGGACACAGTGAGGAAGCTGGGACATGCATTGGTTATCGTGCATCAGCACAATTTTTTTCACAGAGATATAAGCCCGGACAACATTATTGTGACAGGAAATGGAGAGGTAAAGCTGATTGATTTTGGAAATGCCAAGACGCTTTCACAGGACGCTAATCAGAAATTGTCTGTAGTTTTAAAACCAGGGTTTGCACCGCTGGAACAATACTCATTGCATGGAAAGCAGGGCACATATACCGATGTATATTCTCTGGCGTGTACAATTTATTATATGATGACAGCCAAGAAGATACCGGATGCACTGGATCGTACAAAGGGAAAGGCCTATCAGAAATTAAAGGAATTCGGATATCCGGCATTTGTCTCCGATACGATAGATAAAGCACTTATGATTAAGTACACAGAACGTATACAGACGGTAAGTACATTTTTGAAATGCCTGGGGTTGGCAGATGATCAAAATATTCCAAAGGATCAGAAGGCATGGCTGACAAAGTATGTGCATAAAGTCCCGGAACCTCAGCCATCCGCTACGAAAAGATATATACAGATTCTTCAGGTAGGAAAAGCAGAAGTAAAGTACGATCTTCCGGACAACAAGGGAATCACAATAGGGAGAGTTGCACAGTTTTGCGATATTGTGGTTGAGGGCGATCCACATATAAGCAAAAAGCATTGTGAAGTGATATATGATGCAAAGGGAAGAAGATTTTTAGTGTTAGATCAGTCATCAAATGGATTATATATCAATGGACAAAAACTTCCACATGGTCAGCCGGTAATGATAAAACCAGGGCAACTGATTATGCTTGGCAGTAATAGCAGTGGATTTAAGGTAGGTGAAAAGGTATGACAGAAGAGGCTAGAAAGCAGAGAGATGTGACAACCGTTCGTTTTGAGAGAGATGTAGATATTGACAGCTTATTGGAGGCTTCGAATGCGTTGCATATAAATATGGGGATATCCAGTATTTTAGGAACGAGGAAAAATCAACAGGATACCGTGTTTGGAGCGGTAGATGGAAATCGTGCGATTGCAGTTGTCTGTGATGGTATGGGAGGTATGAATGGTGGTGAACTCGCAAGTCAGACAGCGGCAACTATTCTGATTCATGATTATTACAACACGACGATCACAGATATGCGCGAGTTCTTTCAAAAAGAAGCGAAGAAGATGGATCAGGCAGTCAATAATCTGAAAAATGAAGATGGAAGACCGCTGAATGGAGGAACGACTGTCGTTGCGGTTGTGATTGAAAATAATAAAATGTATTTTCTGTCGGTAGGTGACAGCAAAATATACATACTGCGTGACAATGAGATCCTTGCAGTAAACCGGGAACATAATTACCGGTTGAGTCTGGATGAGAAACTGAAAAAAGGGCAGATCACAAAGGAGCAATATATCGCAGAAGAAGATCAGGCAGAGGCGTTGATCAGTTATCTGGGTATGGGAAATGTATCTCTGATGGATATTAACAACGAACCATTTATACTGCAGGAAAATGATATTGTTTTGCTTTGCAGTGATGGATTATATAAGCGATTGCCAGATAAGGATATCATGCAGATTATTCAGCTTGAGGAACCGGATATGAATCGTGCAGCACGCAGATTGACAGATGTAGTTATGATGCGCACACGAAAAAATCAGGATAATACATCGCTGGTGCTGCTGCAATATAGCAGACACTAGGATGATATCATAAATTATTAGGAGGATAAAAGGATGAATTTAAAGAGATGTAGCAATGGACATTTTTATGATGTGGATAAGTACGCAACCTGTCCACATTGTGCAGGTGCAAGCGGGGTTGATGACAGTATGGCAAGTACAGTTGCATATGGAGCGTCAGATGCAACGGTTGGGTATACGGTTCCTGATAATCAGGGAGCAACGCTTGGCAGTACAGTCGCTTATGATGGAAATGTAGGAAATATGGGAATCTCATTGATGAGTGAGCAGAGCATTCCGACAACACCAAACAATGGCGCAACAAAAGCAGGAAGTCTGGAGGACTGGCTGAAGGATCATTCACAGGATACAACTTCCGGCTGGAATGACCCGGATGAGGATGATCAAAAGACACAGAGACATTCTTCTCTGGACAGCAATGTAGAACCGGTTGTTGGCTGGCTGGTTTGTTTGAATGGTGAAGATGCAGGTAAGAGCTTTACGTTGAAGTCTGGAAGAAACTTTATTGGTCGAGGCGCAGATATGGATGTTGTTTTGTCTGGCGACATGAGCGTATCCAGAGAAAAGCATGCAATCATTTTGTATGAGCCAAAGAAACGTGTATTCCTGGCACAGCCGGGAGAGTCCAAGGAATTGTTTTATGTGAATGATGAAGTTGTATTAAATGTTACAAGTCTGAATGCATATGACAAGATTGCAATTGGAAATACCGAATTATATTTTGTTCCGTTCTGCGGAGAGGTATTTGCCTGGGAGGACTTGGGTAAGGTAAATGAGTAGTGGATTTTATCAGAACCTATGTGTAACTGTATTTGATGGAGAAAGGCCCAGCTATGAGGTGCAGCTTGCAAGCGTAGGGAAGGATGTAATCAGTTTTGGAAGGCAGTCAGATTGTGATATTGTGCTGACTTCGGAGTATGCATCACGTATCCATGGATGTATTTATATGCAGGATGGAAAATGCTATATCGAAGATATGAACAGTACAAACGGGCTGTTATATCATGGAAAACGTGCAAAGCGCGTGCATGTGACAGACGGGGATTACATCCGGATTATTGCGCAGAAAAAGGACGCAGCAAAAGGGGTATTGTTTGTCTTTTCGGTTCAAAAACAGGAACAAAAATGGGTAAAATATGATCTTTCACAACTTGCATCGAAAGAACGTATTACTTTGGGACGAGATGAAACGAATGATATCTGTCTGAAACATGTGAGTATTTCGCATAAACATGCGGAAGTGATGAGATACGGATCAGACTTTATTCTTCGAGATTTAAACAGCACAAATGGTGTGTATGTTAATGGGAAGAAAATACATGATAAGGTAAAGCTTCGGGATAAAGACTTTATTTTGATATCTCATACGAGAATCATTTATGCAAATGGGACACTTTCTTATGTCTGTGCAAGAAATGGAATTTCTGTACAGGTTAAGAACGTGCAGAAACGTGTTGGAAAACATAAGGATATTACTATTTGTGATCATGTGAACCTGAGGATTGCACCGGGAGAACTTGTTGCGATTATCGGTGGTTCTGGTGCCGGAAAATCAACATTGATGAACTGTATCAGTGGCTATAGTAAACCGACAGCAGGTGAGGTACTTGTAAATGAAGTTGGGTTGTATCAGAATTTTGATATGCTGAAGCATATTATTGGCTATGTTCCGCAGCAGGATATTGTGTACGATAATCTGACTGTGGAGTCCATGCTATATTATTCTGCAAAACTTCGATTGCCAAAGGATGTAAAGGAAGAGGAACTGCATGCAATCGTGGATAAAGTGATTGATACAGTGGAACTGACAGAACGCAAGGACACGTTTGTACGAAATCTTTCTGGTGGACAACGTAAGCGGGCAAGTATCGCTGTGGAGTTACTGACCGATCCAAAGCTGTTCTTCCTGGATGAACCAGCTTCAGGGCTGGATCCTGGAACGGAGCGGAGTCTGATTCGTACATTGAAGGGAATGACGGTTTCTGGTAAGACAGTTATTCTGGTTACACACAGTACTCTGAATCTGGATATGTATGATAAAATTGTGTTTATGGGAACTGGCGGAAAGCTGTGTTTTAGCGGAACCTATCAGGAGGCATTGGCGTTTTTCCAGACAGAAGATATTGTAGATGTATATGAAATGATTAGTAAGCATGCTGGTTTCTGGCAAAGTCGGTATGCTGAAAAGGTGAATGTGCAGAATACATCAGGGGGTAGTTCTGATAGTGAGAAAATCAAAAAAACGTCGAAAAAGGGATTTGTCAGACAATTTGGTGTTTTGAGTGCACGATATATAAAACTGATGCTAAACGACAGGCAACGTATGTTATTGCTATTGTTACAGGCCCCGTTACTGGCGTATCTGATCACACTTGTCGCAAATGGAAAGGAATTTGAACAGTATGAGGTTACAAAGAGTCTGCTGTTTGCGCTTTCGTGTTGTGGTTTCTGGATTGGAATCTTAAGTTCCATTCAGGAGATTTGTAAGGAACGCAATATATTGAAGCGGGAATATATGACAGGATTAAATCTGTGCAGTTATATTCTTAGTAAAGTGGTAGTGTTGGGACTTTTATGTCTGATTCAGACATTATTGATTGTGACAACATTTACTGTTTTGTTGAAATATCCCGGGGAGGGAATCTGCATGCCTGCATATCTGGAATATTGTATGACGACGTGGGGAACGGCTATGGCAGCGGCGGCTATGGGACTGTTTGTGTCGTCGCTGTTCTCAAATGCGGATCGGGCGATGACAGTGGCTCCAATTCTGCTTATGCCGCAGATTCTGTTTTCGGGCGTCATCTTTAATCTGGAGGATGCTACGGAAGTTGTATCGTATTTGACAGTGTGCCGATGGTCGATGGAAGGATATGGTTCAACTGCAAATCTGAATGATCTGAAGTTGAAGATGCAGGATCAGGGATTTGAAATTGTACATAAGGCAGAGGACTTTTTTACACATAATCTGCAGCATATACTGACAGTGTGGGGAATCCTGCTATTGTTTATCGTAGGATTTTCTGTTGCGTCTGGTCTTGTATTGCGAAGACTGAGAAAAGTTTAGGCAGGAGACACGGAGAGGAGACGAATATGGATATTATAGTAGTTGATCCAAATGGAAATCAGAGGAAATATAATATTGAAGCTTTTCAAAAAGAAGTGGTAAGCTTTGGACGGCAGCCGGATAATGATATTGTCTTTAATTATGATTTTGTGTCGCGTGTGCATGGTGTGATATATCGTGAGGGAATGCAGTATTATATAGAAGACATGAACAGTACAAATGGAATCTATGTAAATGGAAGCAGGACGAAGCGGGCAAAATTGAACATGGGAGACAGCATAGTACTGGCACGATCTTTCCAGGACGGAAGTCGGATTGAGATATCGGTAGGTGACAAGGTAGTCGCACAACAGCCATATGTACAACCATATCAGCAACCGGTTTATGCAGATGCAAATGCGAATGCTGTGTATGGAAATTATATGCCGCAACAGCCGATGGCATGGTATAAGTTCGTCATTTATTTTCAGCTGTTTTTTTCTGCATTTATATGTGGAATGCTTGCATTTATGGCATTTTCTACTGTTTCAGATATGCAGGATTCAAAACCGAATATGCAATATTGGGAATGGACAGATGGTTTGTTTGACAGCTATTCGGATAGCATTGATTCTATTATAATACAGTATGTAATTTTGGGAATTTTGGCAATAACTACAGCAGTTATCTGTATAGTAGTGCGAAATGAGTTGGCAGAGTTTAAAACTAGCGGTCCAAGAAACTATTATCTGGTCAATTTTATGATTGCAGCATGTTTATGTCTGTATAATGCAATTATGATGCAGCTTGTATTTATTGAAGAAAATACATATGCGTGGATCGAGAATGGCGGAAATGCGATGAGTGATGATGTAATAGGTGCGATTTTGATTAGCTGTGGTATAATTGTGGCAGTAACAGCATTTTATGTAGTGCTGAACAAATCATATTTTGACAAGAGAAAACATCTGTTTACAAGGTAGATAAAAAGAGGAATGCATAGACATGAATATCAAAAAGTGTGAGCGAGGACATTTTTACAATGGGGACAAATATCAAACATGTCCCCATTGCAAGGAGGCGGAGCCGGCAAAAAATATTCCTCAAGATGAGGAGGCAAAACCGGTACAGGGTTATCAGATTGATGAAAATATGCCGGAAACAATTGCATATGGAAGAAATGCAACAGCGGGTGATACGGTTGCATATATCCCAACCGATGCAGGTATGATCGGTGAACTTTTATATCAGAACGAGGATATGGTTCCTCAAAAACAGCAGCCGGTTGTGCAGCAACCAGTTGTACAGCAGTCGCATGTACAGAATTTACTTCCGGTAGGATGGCTGGTGGCAGTATCCGGATTGGAATACGGGAAGCAATATCCGATATTTACCTGTGACAATTTTATTGGAAGTAGTGCAGAAAATACGATTTGCATACAGGGAGACGCATATGTTTTGCCAGAGCATCATTGCACACTGTCGTTTGATATAATGCAGCAGAAAATCGTTTTGAACTTGGAAAGCTCAACTGGAGAAATTAGTGTAAACGATGTGCGTGCAACGGAAAGCTGTTATTTGAATCATAAGGATAAAATCCAAATAGGTGGTTCTGTATACATGTTGATTGAGTTGTGCAGAGATGGGTTTTCCTGGTGGAACACTTTGCCTGTACAGGAGCAAAAAAAGACGGATCAGATTAATGATATCGATCTTGCTTTTTCGGAAGAACAGCGCACAGGTACGAATTTAAATATGGAGGATATTCGGGCTAAGATGCGGGCACGACATTCTGTGGCATTTGCTCCACAGAAGATGCCAATATTAGCAGAGAGCAATATGCAGGATGTCGCTTCAATGAAAGCTGGTGAGACAAGCGTTCTTATGGGAGATGGCATGATGGATATGTCAGATCTTCAGGAGACAAACGTTCTGGCAGCGTCTACATGGAGATGCGCGATGTGTAATGGATTAAATTCGGAATTCGCAAAAGTCTGTATGATATGTGGAGCAAAGAGGGTTTAGATGAAATATCCATCTAGTTATTTTCCTGCACTTACGTTATAATAAAGATAATTTTCAAATGAAAAAATATAACCGAGGTTAAAATTATGAATATCAGAAAATGTGAAAATGATCATTTTTATAACGGAGACAGATACAAAGTTTGCCCATACTGTGAAGAAGCAAATCTCCTGCAGAATCCAGATACTGCGAAGCAGGATGATATAAAGAAAGAAAAGGCAGCCAGGAAGAAAGAGCCAAAAGCGCGTCCGGTTAAGAAAAAATATGTGGAGAAGGATATCCGTCAAGATTATCGGAAATTGACAGAACTTCTGATTGAATGGGACATGTCGATCACGACGATGGAGAGTGCGACTGCCGGACAGATTGCGTCTTTGATCACGGATACAGAAGGGGCATCTGCCATCTTCAAAGGTGCGAGCATCACCTATAGCAATGAGACGAAGATCATGCAGGGTGTGTCCGCAGAGGTGATTCATAAGTATACGGTGTATTCGAAGGAGACAGCGGAAGCCATGGCGACCGCCTGCGCGAATATGTATGGTGCGGACATCGGAATCGGAGTCACCGGAACAATGGGAAATACAGATCCAGACAATGCAGATGCATCGGTACCGGGACAGGTTTATTTCGCGATAAGTCTGAAAGGTAGTGTCCGGTCGTATGTTGTTGAGATTCCACAGCAGCCAAGCCGATTAATGTACAAACTGGCGGTGGCGAAGGAAGTCTATGATGTATTGATGAGATTGTTTGAGTAAAAAGAAAGACATGATATACACATCAAAATGTATGTCATGTCTTTTTGGTTGCGCAAAACACAAACAATTCACAAAGCAACGCTTGAAAAATATGGATATCCATTATAACATATTATTAGAAGTCTGCGTTGCGAGGAGACTTCGGAATAAGACAGATGATTGGAGACAGAATATGAAATATTATATACCAACAAAAGTATATCAGGAGATAGATGCAGTAAAAACACATGCGGAGGAGCTGGCAGATTACGGAAGCTGTGCGCTCATTGTGACAGGAAAGTATTCTGCGCGTGCGAATGGGGCACTCGCAGATGTGGAAGCAGCACTCGATGCATATGGGAAGAAGCATGTGCAGTATGATGAGATCGAGGAAAATCCATCTGTGGAAACGGTCATGAAAGCGACCGAGTTTGGAAAAAGAAATGGCGTGGACTTCGTGATTGCGATTGGCGGCGGTTCGCCAATGGATGCGGCAAAGGCGATTGCGATTATGCTTGCCAACTCAGAGAAGGATGCGGATTATCTGTATGAGAATGTCGCGCATACAAAGGCGCTCCCAGTTGTAACGATTCCGACGACCTGTGGAACCGGCTCAGAGGTGACTGGTGTCGCAGTGCTTACCGTCCATGCAAAGCGGACAAAGGCGTCGTTGCCACACCGTGTATTTCCGGTGCTTGCATTGGCGGATCCGAAATATCTGAAGACTGCATCGAAGAAGGTCATCGGACAGACCGCGATTGATGCGCTTGGACATATGATCGAGAGTTATCTGAATACGACCGCAACGGATTACAGCCGGATGTTTGTTGATCAGGGTCTAAAGGTATGGGCGAGAAGCAAGGATGCCCTGCTTGGCATGCGGGAGATGACAGAGGAAGATTACAGCAATTTCCTGTTGGCATCGACACTTGCAGGCATGGCGATCGCACAGACGGGAACGACGATTCCGCACAGTTTAAGTTATGCGATCACGTATGAACTTGGCGTGCCGCATGGCATTGCAATTGGCTATTTCCTGCCGGGTTATATCCGTGAAGCAGATGTGGCAGATCAGGAATATCTGTTATCGACCATTGGATTTGCTTCCGTGGACGAATTCGCTGATTTCTTCCAGGTTGTGAGCGACTGTGGTATCCTGCCGGAAGAAAACATCCGTCAGGTTGTTGATATTGTAGCAGAAAATAAAGCAAAGCTTGCGCTTTGTCCATATCCACTTGACAAGGAAGTGCTGCTCCGAATCGCAAGCTGGGGAGAGTAATATTGGTTAAAGATAATTGCAAAATATAATTGGATATAAGTGAGATATAACAAGACTATTCACCTTCGATATATAATTTCATGAAGCATATGATATGTTTGCAACTTAGAAATACTTGATGTTCCATAAATAAAACAGCAGTGTTTGAACACGATGTTCAAACAAGCTGCCACTGAGCCAGGGATGGCGAATTGGCAGCGGCTGCGGAAGCATGAGAGATTGTAGATTGGAACATTTAGTATTTCTTGGTTGCAATACATTATATGCTTCGTGAAATTGATATATCGCAGGGAAACAGTATGTTATACTCAGGTATATCGAATTATTTTGCAATTATCACAGATAAATTAGAAAGGAACACGCAAATGAGTTATGTAGAGTTTAAGAACGTAAGCAAAACCTATAAGACCGGTGATGTCAGTGTTGAAGCCTTAAAGGATGCATCCTTTGAGATCGGGAAGGGTGAGATCTGTGTCATCGTAGGACAGTCGGGGGCAGGTAAGACCACCCTGCTCAATATCCTTGGCGGTATGGATCGCCTGACTGAAGGAGAGGTGTATCTGGATGGCACAGCGGTTTCGGATTACAACAAGAAACAGCTCGCGACGTACAGACGCCGGGATATCGGATTCGTATTTCAGTTTTATAATCTGATCCCGAACCTGACTGCACTGGAGAATGTCGAGATCGCGTCTCAGTTGTCCAAGGATCCGATGAATCCATCGGAGGTGCTTGCCCATGTCGGACTGGAAGAACGTATGAATAACTTCCCGGCACAGCTATCCGGTGGAGAACAGCAGCGTGTGGCAATCGCGCGTGCGCTCGCAAAGAATCCGAAGCTTTTGCTCTGTGATGAGCCGACCGGTGCCCTTGATTATGAGACCGGTAAGGCAATTTTAAAGCTGTTACAGGATTGCAGCCGGAAGCGTGGCATGACCGTTGTGATCATCACCCACAATCAGGCACTTACAGCGATGGCAGACCGGATCATTAAGGTGAAGAGTGGCAAGATTGCTTCGGTGAAGATGAATGAACAGATTGTACCGGTAGAAGAAATTGAGTGGTGATAGAAGATGCGGGCATATAGAAAAAATATACGTAGAACAATTGGACAGAGTATGGGACGGTACCTGGCAATTCTTGCAATCATTGCGCTGGGCGTTGGATTTTTCTCCGGACTGAAGGTGACAAAGCCGGGCATGGTGGAAACCGGAAATAAGTATTTGCGAGAGCATAACTTCTATGATTTCCGGCTGCTTTCTTCGATTGGATTTGATGCAGATGCGGTAGAGGAAATGCGGAAGCAGGAGCATGTGCTGGCGGCAGATGGCTCTTACTACGAGGATATGATCTATGAAGATGCGGATGGTAAGGAGAAGGTGTTGCGCGCACAGTCCATTACGGAGCATGTGAATACACTGGAACTGCGGGATGGTCGTATGCCGGAAGCGGACGATGAATGTGTGGTGGATGCATATCAGTTCAAGGGACAGGATATCATCGGACAGGAAATTGAGATTGCGGACAGCAATACGCAGGATACAAAAGATGCATTTGCACACAAGAAATACAAAGTTGTCGGTACGGTGAATTCACCGATGTATATCAATATTGAGCGTGGAACGACAACGCTTGGAAATGGACGGGTCAGTGCGTTTATCTTCATTCCGGAGGATGGATTTTCCTTTGATGCATATAAGGAAATCTATGTGAAAAGTCAGGATTCCTATGATATTTACACGGATGCTTATGATGATTTTATCGACGACGTCACCCCGGATATGGAAACAGCGTTGAAGACGGTTACGGATAACCGGTATGACCGGCTTGTGACAGAGCTGGGCAGGACACTTGTGGAGGACGCGGTTGAAAAGCAACAGCAAGAATTACAGGCGATGATGCAGGATGCGCAGAGCGGAACGCTCACACAGGAGCAGATAGCCCAGATGGAACAGTTACAGCCTCTTACGCAGGAACAACAGGATGCACTCGTACAGGAATATGGAGAACAGGCGGCGAAGAAAGCATTTGGAGATGTAAAGACGTATGTGCTGGATCGTTCGACGAATGTCGGTTATATGTGCTATGACAATGATACGAACATCGTCGATGGCGTAGCAAAGGTATTCCCGATTTTCTTCTTCCTGATTGCGGCACTTGTCTGTTCGACGACGATGACACGTATGGTGGATGATGAGCGTGGACAGATCGGAACATACCGGGCACTTGGTTATACGAATGGACGCATTATGGCGAAGTATCTGATTTATTCCGGAAGCTCAGCATTTCTTGGATGCGTGATCGGATTTTTCGGAGGAAGCTATCTGTTCCCATATGTAATATCTGAGGCGTATAGGATGTTGTACGATTTTGGAACAGGCATTGAATTTTATTTTTCACCGGGACTTTTTGTAATCTGTCTGTGTGTGTCGTTGATTTGTTCGATGGGAACAGCGTTCCTTGCCTGCATCAATGAGCTTCGGTGTATGCCGGCAGAGCTGATCCGGCCGAAGGCTCCGGCAGCAGGGAAACGTATCTTACTCGAGCGGATTCCATTTATCTGGAAGCCGATGAAATTCTTACATAAGGTAACAGCACGTAATGTATTCCGATTCAAGAAGCGTATGTTCATGATGCTGCTTGGTATTGCCGGATGCACGGCGCTTGTCCTGACGGGGCTTGGGGTGAAGGATTCGGTATCAAATCTGGCGGAATTCCAGTATGGAGATATCGATACTTACGATATGGAAGTAACCCTGAATGGCACATATAATGAGGATATACAGCAGGAGGTGGAAGATGCTGTTGGTGATGGCTTTGAGGATTCCACAGCAATCCTCAAAAGCACGGTAGAATATCATGCAGCTTCTGCAATTAAAACAGTGTATCTGATTGCTGCAGAGCCGGAAGATTTAGAAAGCTTTGTGAAGTTTGACATGACAACCAGCAATGGCACTTATCCGGGAAACGGTGAGGTGATGTTGTCAAAGAAGATTGCGGAGATTGCGGATGTGACGGTTGGCGATCCGATTACCTTGCATGATACGGATGCGGGAGATGTGACGCTGACCGTATCGGGAATCTTCGAAAACTATGTATGGCACTACGCATATATCACACCGGAATGCTACGAGCAGTATTTTGACAAAGCATGCGAGGCAAATACAATGTATTTGCATGTCGATACAGACAGTACCGCTTATGAGGCAGGCGGAAAATTATCTGCACTCTCCAATGTGATGAGCGTCTCAGTTGTTGCAGACATCAAAGACCGTGTGGAGAATATGATGAAGATGATGGATGCGGTTGTCGGACTTGTAATCGGCAGTGCGGGTGCACTTGCATTTATCGTGTTATTCAACTTAAGCAATATCAATATTACGGAGCGTGTGCGGGAGATTGCGACAATCAAGGTACTTGGTTTTTATCCGGGCGAGACAGGATCGTATGTTTTCCGGGAGAATTTCGTACTGACACTGATGGGAATTGTGGTCGGACTACCACTCGGATGCCTGCTGCATCGGTTTGTTATGTCCCAGATTCAGGTCGATATGGTGGCGTTTGCAACGAGAATCATGAATATCAGTTATCTGTACAGTGTTCTGATTGTACTGGCATTTCTGATTATTGTGGATCTGGTGATGCGCCGGAAAATTGATAAAATAGATATGGCGGAATCATTGAAGTCTATCGAGTAGGTATGTTATAATATAAATTGTGTCTGTATGTGCAAGTCAGGCTGTGTATTCAAAAAACAGCTTAGATATGTATTTGCGAATATTGACAAAGACACGTAAGTAATATTTGGAGGAAAAAGAAATGGGTTTACATATGGTAAAGGCGGTTCCAACGCCGGAAGAGATTCGCGCAGCGCATCCAATGGACAAAGAGTTACAGGAGATCAAGGCAAAAAGAGATGCTGAAATCAAGAAGATATTTACCGGAGAGTCTGATAAGTTTATCGCAATCATTGGTCCTTGTTCAGCAGATTATGAGAATTCGGTGCTCGATTATCTGTGCAGACTGGCAGCCGTAGCAGAGAAAATCAAGGATAAGGTTTTTGTAATTCCTAGAATCTACACTAACAAACCACGTACAAATGGTTCCGGATATAAGGGCATGCTGCATCAGCCAAATCCGGAGGATAAGCCGGATTTCATCGAGGGTGTGAAGGCAATCCGAAAGATGCACATCAAAGCAATCCGTGAGACAGGACTGACTGCAGCCGATGAGATGCTGTATACGGATAACTGGCCATATCTCGAGGATATTTTATCTTATGTGGCAATCGGTGCAAGAAGTGTGGAGAATCAGGCACATCGTCTGACATCGAGCGGTATTGACGTTCCGGTTGGAATGAAGAATCCGACAAGTGGAGATTTTGCTGTCATGCTCAATTCCTGTGTCGCTGCACAGGCAAAGCATACATTCCTGTTCTCCGGTTATGAGGCAAAGACAGATGGGAATCCATTGGCGCATTGTATCCTGCGAGGATCTTTGAGCAAGAGCGGACGTTCGATTCCAAATTATCATTACGAGGATCTGAAGTACCTGGCAGAAGCTTATGGCAAGTACAAGCTTGTAAATCCTGCATGTATCGTAGATGCAAACCACAATAATTCTGGTAAGAAGTGGGATGAGCAGCCTCGTATCGTAAATGAGATCCTGCACAGCAGAAGACACAGTGATGAGGTAAAGCATCTGGTCAAGGGTGTTATGGTAGAGAGCTACATTGAGGATGGAAATCAGCCAATCGGTGGAGGATGCTATGGTAAGTCAATCACAGATCCTTGCCTTGGATGGAAGAAGACAGAGAGACTGCTTCTGGAGATGGCAGAGCAGCTGTAAGCAAAATGAGACTTATGGATAAGCTGCTGGTTCGAATCAATCAGCAGCTTATTTAGAGCCAGGAGGTTACATATGAATATTTTTAGTATTTTGATTCCGAAGCATACGTTGACATATTTGAATGCAAATGATCCGTTGGATCAGGCAGTTGCATTTTTGCTTGGAACGACTTATACGGCGATTCCAGTTGTAGATGATCAGGGACGGTATGTCGGGATTGCGAGCGAGGGCGATTTCCTGCGTGCAGTCATGGAGCATGGTCGCGAGAACCTTGCGAAGTACAAGGTGGCAGATATCGTCAACAAAGACGAAGGCGCGAAAGTATTAAATACTGTAGAAAAAGATGAGATTATGGAAAGGATTCTGGATCGGAATTTCCTCTGCGTGGTAGATGACCGGGATTGCTTTATCGGCATTATCACACGAAAGAGTATCATTCTGTACCTGAAGAACTGATATGTATAAGTATGTATTTTTGGATCTTGATGGGACGATTACGGAACCGGAAGAGGGCATCATCAATGGTGTGTTGTATGCGCTTTCGAAGTTTGGAATTACAGTAGAAGATCGGACGACGTTGTATCCTTACATTGGACCCCCACTTCGGGATTCGTTCCGGGAATTTCATGGACTCTCGGAAGAAGAGGCAGAACAGGCGGTGTTGTATTACCGGGAATATTACAGCACGAAGGGTATCTACCAAAATGGTATTATGCCGGGGATGGAGGCAGCATTTCAGACACTTCAGGAACATGGCTGTCATCTGTATGTGGCGACATCCAAGCCAGAGCTTTATGCAAAACAGATTCTGGAGCATCTGCAGTTAGATGGATATTTTGATATCATTGCAGGCAGCACCTTTGATAAATCGAGGGATACGAAAGCGGCGGTGATTGGGTATCTGCTTGCCGGGATTGCTGCAGATCAGGGAAAGCTTTCGATGGATGATATCATTATGGTTGGTGACCGGAAGTTTGATGTGATCGGTGCCAGAGCATTTGGAATCGAGACGATCGGTGTACTGTTTGGATATGGCAGTAAAGAAGAGTTTGAAGCCTGTGATTGCAGATATCTTGCAGAGAATGCGGAAGAGATGGTGCAGATCATCCTGCGATAATGCACGGGAATACGGGCGGTTATGTTTCTGTATAGTGTTAATACTGTTGGGGATGATCGATGTAACATAGGAAAGAGGTTATAATAAATGGATTTTCAGATTGGACAGATCATTCGAATGAAGAAGCCGCATCCGTGTGGTGGAAATACATGGGAGATCCAGCGTGTTGGCATGGATTTCCGGTTGAAGTGCCAGACTTGTGGACATATGGTGATGATTCCAAGACGTGTTGTGGAAAAAGGCTTCCGTGGATTTGTAGAGGAATAAAGAAAAAGTAGAGCGGTTGGCTCTACTTTTTTTGCTTTTCTTTCTTCGCTTTCTTTTCGATGTACAGTTTTTTATCTGCTTGTTCCAACACCTCTTCGATATCCAGATCTTTTGTACAGGCAACTTCACAGATACCGATACTCATCTCAATCCGGTATGGTTTTTGAACCATCTGATTATGGCGTTCTGTGATCTCTGCGATACGATGCTTCATGATCTTTTCGTAGTTTGGAATACCAAGCAGTGCGAAAGCTACAAACTCGTCTCCGCCGAAGCGGGAGATAACATCGGTATTTCGGAATGCTTCTTTTAAGATCATACCGATTTCCCGGAGGGCAAAATCACCTTCGTCGTGCCCGTATTTATCGTTGATCATCTTCAGGTTGTCCATGTCTGCATAGAGAACAAGTACCTCTCGGTTCTGGTTCATCGGATTCTCAATGATCGTCTTGACGTAGTCTAAGAATCCCCAGCGGTTGTATAAGCCGGTCAGCTGATCGGTCTTGGAGATCTCCTTTAAGATCAGATTATGCTTGGACATCTGCTCTAAGTTTTGCTGCAGATGTTCACTGATTTCTTTCTGCTGTTCTAACAAAAGCATCGTCTTTAACGCGGCAGAAATATGGATGCCAAGGGATGGAACCATATTGAAATAATCAAGCTCCGTATCACAGACAATCAGACCAAGCAACTGTTCCTGTGAGAACAGCGGTGCAAGGATGTAAGTTCTCCGTTTATCCTGCTGCATCTTTGTGTTGTTGAAAATGCTGTTAATTGTTACAAGCTGTTCGTTCTTCGGTACACCGAAGGACTGGTTTTCAATCGTATAGGCACGTAACAACAGCGAATCCGGTTTGCGGAATACTGTGTCGTGTGGATGATTGATCGGCTGTTTGAACGTATATAAGAACGAAGAGTGGATACCAATCGCACTCATATTTTTCAGGATGGATTCAAATGGAAGATCCATCAGTCTGGATTGTGACAGGTTTGCGCTGATTTCATCCACCAGATGTGTGATCTGTGCCATACTGCCGTACTGTTTCTGGTAGGTACGGAAGTTGGAGATGGAAAGCTGCTGATACATCGATGAAAAGACATCGACGAACGTAATCCGCTTCTCTGGATCTTCAATCTGACGCTCCAATACAAATTGTAAGGAGAACAGCAGATTCACAAAAAGCTCTACCGAAGTATAGGAGAAAATCGGCTGTTCGATAATCTGTGTGAACAATGTCTGGACATCCATTCGATCTGCTGCAATATCGTTTGATGTTGTCAGATCGCAGATCAGACGGAAAAATACGGACAGGTCATCCTTTAACTGGAGGATGATGTTTGTGTCAGCGTAAGTGCTGAACAGATAGTTCATAATATGTTTCAGAATCTCTGGACGTTTCTTCTCGTCGAGAAGTCCAACCAATTGCAGTTTTGCTGCCAGAGAATCATAATCGTAGTTCGCACAGCCGCAGGAGCAGCGGTGAATATAATGGGTTGCAACACGCTGTGCGACAGGTGCTGTATTCTCATCTAAGAAATCCGCCATATGGAGGATTGCCTTGTATGCAAGCTCAGCTGCGTTTGCCTCGACGGTTGTGAGAGGTGGATTTAATGTGGACGCGTAAGGCGCATTATCAAAGCCGATTGCTAAGATGTCCTTGCCGACCTTCAGTCCAAGCTTGGCAAATACACGATATCCGCCTTTTGCCATTTCATCATTTGCAAATACGATGGCATCTAATTCCGGATGGGTTGAGACGAAAGCTCCGATCAGCTTTTCACTACTATCCTCGAAATTGCCATAGACAACATAGTTTTCGTTATATGGAATATTCTGTTCTTCCAGAACCTTGCGATAGGCATTCAGACGTTCCATTGCGTCAATATTGGTCTTTGGACCGCTGACGTAACCGATGTTCTTCGCACCGTGATCGACGATCAGATGCCGGATGCCCTGCATGAAGGCGCCCTGATTATCAAAAATCATAGATGGATACCCTGGCATATCGGTGTAGAGGATGACAACCGGAATTCCAAGAAATTGTGCAAGGAATCTGCGGCGGGCGTCAAGATCAATACGACAACCGATCAGTCCCATCATAATATATAAAATATCCAGGTGATTATCATTTGCAAACTGGAACAGGGTATTATACTGATATTCGAACTGTAAATGGTCATCAGAAATAAGGGTATTATCAAGATACATACCCGGAAAGATATACATATTTGCATCGATGGCACGTGCGCCAAGCTCGGCACCTTTGACTGCCTCTGATGTAAATGGAGTATTCAAATCATTGATTAGCAATCCTATATTTTTTCGCAAAGAAAATTCCCCCTTGTTCCATAAAACAAACCACGAACCTTATAATTTCATTATCGACATTTTAACTGAAAATTCAACATAATTTTCAAAAATTGTAAAATTTGTAGCATACTATTGTGAAAAAACACAAAAAAATAGGAAACTATCTTTGCAAAAGTGCTGAAAATCTGGAGATTCAGAAAAACCGACTTACGATTTGCCTGCAAAAGTGATATTATAAATAGGTAGAATATAAGAGGGTTTAATAGAAAGATGGAGGCGAGAGAGTGTTTCATGTAGGCGATTATATCGTATATGGAAGCAATGGTATATGCCGGGTGGAGGAGATCACACATCCGGATATAGCGGGAATTGATGAAGACAAATTGTATTATGTGTTAGTGCCGGAAAAGACAAGGGACAGTCGGTTGTTTTGCCCGACAGACAATAGCCGGGTTGTGCTTCGGAGTGTGATCACAGCCGATGAGGCGGCAGCTTTGATGGAAGAGGTCAAGGAAATCGAACCATTGCAGGTAGAGAGTGAGCGGATGCGGGATGACAGTTACAAAAAGGCAATGAAAAGCTGTGATCTGCGCCAGTGTGTCAAGGTAATCAAGGCACTTCTGATCCGGAAAGAAGAGCGTGAGTCACATGGAAAGAAAGTGACGGTAACGGATGAACGGTATATGAAGCTCGCCGAGGAGGGCTTATACAGTGAGCTTTCTCTGGTTATGGGAAAAGACCGGGAAGAAATCAAAGAGAAATTTTTAGATTATTGTAAGCAATAGTCTTTTATTTTTTCGGATAGTATAGTATAATATGCTTATCTAGGATAAAATTAAAGAAAAATGGAGGAATTACAAATGTTAGTTTCAGCTACAGAAATGTTGAAAAAGGCTAAAGCTGGTCATTATGCAGTTGGTCAGTTCAACATCAATAACCTTGAGTGGACAAAGTCAATTCTTTTAACAGCACAGGAGCTCAACTCCCCAGTTATCCTTGGTGTATCTGAGGGTGCCGGAAAGTATATGACAGGATTCAAGACAGTTGCAGCTATGGTTAAGGCTATGGACGAGGAACTTGGAATCACAGTTCCAGTAGCACTTCATTTGGATCATGGAACATACGAAGGATGTTATAAGTGTATCAAGGCTGGTTTCACATCTATCATGTTTGATGGTTCTCACTATCCATTCGAAGAGAACCTTGCTAAGTCTACAGAGCTCGTAAACGTAGCTCATCAGCTTGGTCTTTCTATCGAGTGTGAAGTTGGTTCTATCGGTGGAGAAGAAGACGGCGTTGTAGGTATGGGTGAGTGTGCAGATCCTGAAGAATGTAAGACAATCGCTGATCTTGGCGTAGACATGCTTGCTGCAGGTATCGGTAATATCCATGGTAAGTATCCGGCAAACTGGAAGGGACTTTCTTTCGAGACATTGGATGCTATCCAGCAGAAGACAGGCATTATGCCTCTCGTACTTCACGGTGGTACAGGTATTCCTGCTGATATGATCAAGAAGGCAATTACACTTGGTGTATCTAAGATCAACGTAAATACAGAGTGTCAGCTTTCATTCCAGGAAGCTACAAGAAAGTACATTGAGGCTGGTAAGGATCTCGAGGGTAAGGGATTTGATCCACGTAAGCTCCTTGCACCTGGTGCAGAAGCTATCAAGGCAACAGTAAAAGAGAAGATGGAACTTTTCGGATCTGTTGGTAAGGCTTAATAAGTAACTTCTTTAAAAAAGACTAGATGCGAGTCGCTCTACATCATGTAGGGCGACTTTTTTCAACGTTTTTCTTCTGTATTTCTCTTGTTTCCTGTGTCTGCATGTATTATAATTATTATAATTATGCGGCAGTATGCCCATTTATGTAAACTACTGCCGAACCGGGAGAAAACGCATGGCTTTAAAACACGTAATGATCAACGATATAATTGCAGAACATAGTGCGCGGATGCAGAATCTGAAAAAGTACTATCCGTTTTTCGTGTTGAATGAGACGACTTTTACACAGTACAAGGAAGGTAAGTATGCGTTTTTAGATATGGGATATATCACGATGGCGTCCTTGCGGTTTTTCATCAATGAAAACAATTTCCATGAGAAGGACGTCACGTATGAAGAATATGAGGATTTCCTGCGGGAACTTCTGACGCGGGATTTCAAGCTGGAAGAGGAACTGGTAGAGCTGCGCGAACTGATCTCCTATATTTTTGATAAGATTAAAAATGACGGGCGGGCGTTTGAGTTTCATTTCTATGATCCGGAAGTGCGGGAAAACAAGGTCGCACGCGTGAAGCTGATTGACAGTCATATCGCGCAGGGGACGGTTTATTATACGATTACGCCAGAGGGCATTGAGTTCTATCTGGATACGAAGGAAATCAAAGACGAGAGCAAGATCAATGTATCCCAGTTGTTGCTTGAGAAGATGATCAATGCGAACAACTTCAAGGGCGGTATCGATGTGGTTCGTCGGATCAACAGTCAGGTGATCTCGCTGATTGAGCAGAAGGAGCAGGTCGTAAAGCTGCTTGGAGTGGATGTGTTCGAGGGTGCCAAAGCATACGAGCATTTCATGGACACGACGGCAAAGTGGTTTACCGAAGAGCAGAAATTATTTGTGAAGAACAAGGCGCTGGTCGATAAGGCGATTGAAAAGGCAGAGTTTGAACGCGATACCGATGGAGGTTCACCGACCCTGCATTCGAAGGCACTCGCGGAGATCAGCCAGTTGGAGACAGAGTTAAAGAAAACAATCTACAATCATAGCCGCCTGATCGGTGAGACAACCGAGCTGTCACAGTTATCCGATCAGATCATCAACCGGGCGAAATTACGGAAATTAAGACCAGTCTTTGATTTTAAGCAGGCGTTAAATACGATCATGAAGCTGGATCAGCCGGATCTGCTGGCACATGTGCTGGAACCGCTGTTTGCGCCGCGGATGGATAAGTATTTCACGATGCGGAACATCGACAATATCCTGACGCTTCGAAGTGATGAGAAGCAGGAGACAGAGAAGATTGAAAAGCGGGAACTGACACCAGATTTCAAGTATGAGGACGAGATTCTGGAGGAGAAGATCGGACGAAACTTCGCCCACCTGTTCTACGAGCTCTGCGATCAGTTGAAGAAGTGGAATCGTGTTACCTTGAAGGAATACAATGGAATCCTTGAAATAAAATTTGGCGAGGAAATCTATACAAACCGCGATTACTATGCGTTCCTGGTACATTTATCCGGGAAGCGGTCGTATCGGGTTGATGAAATGCTGGAGAAGCAGGAAACGATGTTAGAAGAGATGGTCGTCGAACATCTGACAGAGGAAGAAAAGGAACGCATTCGAGATATTCGATTCACAATCACATTTGGAACGGATGAGGTAGAGATCAAACCACAGATGCAGGATATAGAAGCCGTCGAGTCGTTTGTGGTAACGGATATGAATTTTGAAAGGGAGGCAGCCGAGTAATGGAACAGCGAAATCTGGAAAAAGCATTGGATGTATATGCCGCGTTGATTACCGGGCAGGAAATCTCCAGAAGCAATCCGGACACACGGGATCTGTATGAAGAATTTTATGCAAATGCTGCTGTGTACGACATTGTAGCCAAGATGATGAAAAAACTGAATTTGAATTTATATGAATATCAGGATGCGGTCTATCTGACTGCCGGTGAGGGAAACCGCGTGTTTGGATATACAAACGATGATATGAAGCGTCTGCTTGGGCTACGGTTAAACCGGGAGCTGTATATGGTATATTTTATCATGTACAATTTCCTGTTACTGTTCTATCAGGATTCCGCATCGTATCAGGTGAAGGAATATGTGCGGCTCGAAGATATTTTAGAGCAGGTAACAACGTATCTTGCGTCAATTACAAAGGATCTGTCTGTGTATTCCATGAGTGATGTGGAAGCGGACAGTTTCAAGTCACTGGCGCTTTTATGGGATGAGCTTCCACTTGTGACTTCAGATGAGAAGGACAAGAACCGTGCCAGCCGTGCGTCCCGTACCGGATATGTGAAACTGACGTTTAATTTCTTACAGGAACAGAAATTATTTATCGCGGTGGAAGACCGCTATTATCCAACTGACCGTTTCCATGCGATCGTGGAGAACTATTTCGAGGAGTACAAAGGAAAAATCTACAAAGTACTGGGAGGAGAGACAAATGCCTAGTATCAACCGTATTCGTGTCAACAATGTAAAATATAATTTTGGAACGCAGTACTACGATGATTTTACCATGCGGATGTATGGAAAGAACACTTTGTACGATCTGGCAAATGGTGGTGGAAAGAGTGTGCTGATGCTGCTTTTGATGCAGAACATGATTCCAAACTGTACACTCGATGAGAAACAGCCGATTGAAAAGCTGTTTCGTACCGGAAATGGAAATACAACCATCCATTCTCTCGTCGAATGGAAGTTGGATGAGCAGGATCGCAAGGAAGGCTATCGCTATATGACGACGGGATTCTGCGCGCGCAAAGCGAAGGATGTCGAGGGCGAGACGGCGAAGAAGGATGTGGCAGCGATTGAGTATTTCAATTACTGTATTTTCTACCGGGAGTACAACAAAAATGATATTATCAATCTGCCGTTGTCGAAGGACAAAGAGCGCATCACGTTTCAGGGATTGCGGAATTATCTGAAAGAGTTAGAACATCGTGATATGTCACTGAAGGTCTGCATCTTTGACCGGAAGGGTGAATACCAGCGGTTTATCAGCGGATATGGTCTGCATGAGAGCCAGTGGGAGATCATCCGAGGAATCAATAAGACCGAGGGGCATGTGCGTACCTACTTCGAGACGAATTATAAGACGACGCGAAAGGTCGTGGAGGATCTGCTGATCGAGGGCATCATCGAGAAAGCGTATGCAGTAAAGACGATGCGTGACGGCGAGGATTCTGACACAATGGCGAAGATGCTCATGGATATCAAGGAGCAACTTACGATCCTTGCTAAGAAGAAAAAGGATATTACAAGCTATGACCATCAGGCGGAGCTGATCGAGGTGCTGCGGGATAAAGTCGCGTCATTTATGAGTCTGTATCAGGAGCAGACGAATATGGAGAAGCTTCTGGCGGATATCTGCGTGACTGGAGAAGAGTTTGTAAAAAATGATGCCGAGACGCTGGAAAAGCTGGAGCAGACGCGCAATGAGAAGCGTGCGGCAAAGGACGACCAGAGAAAACGGATGGAATGCCTGAAGGTTGCACGGGATAAACGACATCTCGAACAGCTTTACGGACAGATTAAACAGGCGGAAAAACAGCTTGAAATGGAACAGAGCCGTCTGGAGACTGAGCAGGCGGAGTTCGCAAAAAAAGAGAGTATTAACGAGTATCTCGAATATGTGGATGACCGCAGGAAAAAGGATGAACTGGAGGCGTGGGTAAAGGCGCAGATGAATGCGTCAGCCTTTGATGAGACACAGTTATATACCTATGCCTATAATATAAAGATGCGCATGGATGTGCAGATGACGAACCTGCGCAACCAGATTGCAGCCGATACGGAAGAATTAAAGCGTGAGGTCGCAAAGCAGAAATATAATGAGAAGATGCTTGCTGAGATGCAGGTGCAGCAGGCAGTGTATGAGCATAGCAAGCAGGAGGCTGAGACGCAGATCCGGCAGTTATCCGAACAGCTTTCCGCAATCCGTATGGAGATGAATGAGATCCGGTTTACGAAAGTGGATGAGCAGCTTGCAGAGTCCAAAGAGTTACTGGCATCTTTGCAGGAACAGCAGACACAGGAGGAAGCGCTTGTCGCAGATTGCAGGAAACAGGAAGAAGCGCAGAAGGAACGGCTGATGCAGCTTCGTCTGCAACAGGCAGAAAATGAGAAGCAGCTTGCGGAGCTTCTGACGAAGGAACAGGCATTTGAGGAAGCGGCAGAAAAACTGCATAAGATACAGACAATTTACGGGGCATCCGAGATGGAAGCACTGTCGGATGTGCTGGCAGATCGTATCCGTGATGCGGTGCTCAAGATAGAGGCACTGAAAAAGCAGGGAGTGGAATGCGCCAAGAATGCGGAGCGACTGGCGGAGGGCAGATTGATCGGAGTATCCGAGGCTGCCAAGAAGGTATTGGATTATATTGAGACACGGCATGGAAGTGCAGCTATGTACGGAATGGATTATGTATCGGCTCTGCCGGCGGACAAGCAGGCGGCGGTACTTTCAGCAAATCCACAGCTTGTTTATGGGATTGTGGCAGAGGACTACGATACCCTGGCAGAAGATCCGAATATCCGCACGATTGATACAGGAGAAGTTCCAGTCTATATTTACGACCGTGACCGGATGGAAGACATGGCGATGCATCTCGGAGACAATGTGTTTGCGGTGTCGGCAACACCGGAGTATCTGCTGGATGCCGAGACGATCAGCACACTGGTCGCAAAGGAGCGGCAGCGGGAAACAGAGATTGGCGATCAGCTTGCCATGCAGGAGGAGATGCTTTCTGCATACCGGGAGGATCAGGCATTTTTGATCCGTCTGTCTGACCGGGATCTGTTGGAGGCAGGAAAACGTTTGGCGGATGCGAGAAAAACGGCGACGGAATTAGAGACGCAGCTTACCGTATGCATGGATGAGCTCGAAATGATCCGCAAGAAGATTGCGGCATCGAAAGAAAAACAGGAAAATTGTAAGCAGGAATACGAAGCATGTTTACAGGATGTGAACCGGTTATATACGGTGGAGCAGTTAACCTCGGTGATTGCCACGCAGGAACAGCGGCAGGCAGAGGCAGAGAAGGCGCTGGAGCGTCTGGAAGAACAGAAAACATCGTTCGCGGCACAGGGCGGAGACAGTCGTCTGGATACAGAACAGACAGAAGCGAAAATACGTTTCATGCAGGAACAGCTGGATACGCTTGTACGTGAATGGAAAGATAATTATGAGTCTTATTATAATGTCGATCAGGAATACGAAGTATTAACGATTTCGGATGAGGATTTACGGGCGAGATTTCGGACAATGGTTGATGAGAACCGCGGCGATATGCGTGCGATGGAAGATAAGCAGCTCGTGATCGCCACATTGCTTGCTTCGATGGAAAAATCCAGAAAATCAATCGAGCGCAGAGGTGTTGATTTTAAAGAACTGGCAGATCTGGAAAGCCGGAACCTGCTGTATTTCTCGGATGATGCGGTGCTTACTGTATGCCGGGAGAATATTGCACAGACGAAAGAACAGTTAAAGAAAGAGGAACGGCAGATTTCCGAGATTCGTTCCAAAGCAGATAAGTTAGATGGAAGCATTCAATATGCAATCGAGAATATCCAGAATGGATATGGTTCTTACGAGGAAGTGGATGCAAGTGAGTCAGAGATCATTGCCAGTCTCGAAAGCGGGCAGACATTGCTGGCACGGCTGGAGGCGGAAGCGAAGGCGTGCGACGAAGAGTATCGTACCTATGAGAAACGGCAGCGGTATATGACAGATCTGTATAAGGATGTCAAGCGGATTGTAACGACACATGAGATCAGTCTGGAAGATGCGACACCGATGTTAGAGGATAAAGAGACATTACGGGAGATGTTTGAATCCCAGCTTATGAATTTCGACCGGACATGCAAACAGCTTGACCGTGCGAAAAATGAGCTGCTCAAATTCAAGGGTAATACGGCACAGACGTTTGATGAGATGCATGCTTATGAGCTTGCAGGAACGATCCGGGACGATGTGCGGATTCCAGAGAATTATGCAGAGGCAAAGACATTGGTGGACAATCTGGAGTCTATGGTTGGATATGTGCGTCTGGAACGTGACCGTGTGGAGAAGAGTCTGACCGATATGGAGGGGCTTAAAGCAAACTTCGAGGAGCAGTGCCTGCAGCGGTGTCTGGATGTACGGACGGAGCTGGATAAATTACCGAAGCTTTCCCGGATTATCATGGAGGATGAAGTGATCCAGATGGTAGGCTTACAGGTGCCATATGTGAAGGATGAGTTTTTGAAACAGAGGATGTCGGATTATGTAGACCGCATCGTGGCACAGGCAGATGATTATGAGCAGGATCGTGACCGGATGAAATTTATTCGGAACAGTTTGACTTTAAAGAAATTGTTCAGTGTGATTGTAACCGATATGAATGCGATCAAGCTGAGTCTGTATAAGCGGGAAAGAATCAAAGAACAGAGCCGTTATCTGAAATACGAGGAGGCGGTTGGAAGTACCGGACAGTCGCAGGGTATTTATATCCAATTCCTGATTTCCATCATCAATTACATTTCCGGGATGTACCGGATTGGAAATGAGGATACAGGAACAAAGACGATCTTTATTGATAACCCGTTTGGTGCGGCGAAGGATGTGTATATCTGGGAGCCGATCTTCGCATTGCTTGCGGCAAATCATGTACAGCTGATCGTGCCGGCACGTGGGGCAACACCAGCAATCACCGGACGATTCGATGTTAATTATATTTTAGGACAACAGATGGCAGGCGGAAAGCAGCTGACCGTAGTTGTCGATTATACAAGCAAAGTCGAGCAGGAGGAACTTGTTTATCAGGATCTTGAATATGAACAGGTGAGCTTCGACTTTATATAGTAGGGAAAGACAGAGGATAAGTTATGCATTACAAGGAAGTAAAAGCAATTTTATCTCCGCAGAATGGTCTGAATATCTATCGGGGATGCAGTTATTCGTGTGTGTTCTGCGATGCACGCAGTACCTGCCACCGGATGGATCACGAATTTGAAGATATCGAGGTAAAAGCCCATGCTGTGGATATGCTGGAGTATGCATTGAAGAAAAAGCGGACAAGGAGCATGATACAGATCGGTTCTTCGTCGGAGCCGTATATTCCGCTCGAAGAGGAATTGCAACTGGTGCGGCGGTGTCTGAACCAGATCGAGCGGTTTGATTTTGGATTGGTATTACATACACATTCAATGCTTGCACTGCGGGATATTGATATCTTAGATAAGATCAACCGTAAGACCAAATGCATCGTGATCGTGCGGCTGAGTACCTATGATGATGCGCTCGCGAAAAAGTTAGAGCCTGGAACGTCGCTTCCATCAGAGCGGTTTTCGCTGATGCAGCAGCTCACGGAGCGGGGCATCACAGTGATCGTCAACCTGGCACCAATCCTGCCGTTTATCAATGATGACATGGAGAACATACAGGGGTTGTTGTCGTACTGTGTGAAAGCGGGCGTATATGGAATCCTGACGGACAAAATGTGTCCGGTTTTAAGAGAGGGAAACCGGGAGCGTTTTTATCAGCAGCTCTATAAGAATTTCCCGGATATCTATGATCAGTATGAGGCTGTTTACGCAGACGAGAAGACATTGAAGACAAAAAATTATACCGAGATTATGGCGTGCATCCGTGAGACCTGCGAGGCGCATGGAATCCAGTATGATAAGGAAGAACTGCTTCGGTTCACGCGGGAGTATAAGAATAAGACGATTGGAACACAGCTCAGTTTGTTTGACATGATGTAAAAATGGTAGATATATGAGGAGATGGAGAAGATGAGTAAGAGCAAAAAAGAAAGACAACAGGAAAAAAAGGAGCTGAGACAGGCACAGGAGAAGGCGCAGCCAAAACAGCCGCAGGCAGAGAAAAAGCCAGAACCGAAACCAGTAGAAGCAAAGAACGCGCAGCCGGAGACAGCCGCAGATGTGAAGATGAATTTCTATTCCGGCATGTCTATGATCATGACGATTATGGCAGCTGCTTCCGCAGTGGTTGCGATGATTGTAGCAGCAAGAGGATTTTATTATATTCTGCAGACTCTGTATGATGAGACGCAGACCGATATCGTGCTTTTGAGCGATAATCTGGTTGCGGCGGATTTCAGTCCATCGATCCGCATCTTTCTGTATGTGATGGGACTGCTGATGGCGGTACAAGTGGTGTTATCTCTGGTAGGTACGGTAACAGCAATCAATCCAAAGAAGAAACCACTCTTCCCAATCTCCGTTGCGATGACGATACTGGCGGTAGCAACACTGGTGCTTTATTTGATTGGACATTCGAAGACCGGAGATATCGCCAATATGTTCTCCAGAGTGGAGATGCATAAGCAGATCGGACTTTATACGATTTACCTGTATGTGCTGATTGCAAATCTGGTTTGTGCAGTGGTAAATCTGTTTGGACAGATGTATGGTTTGAAGTTGTATAAAAAGACAGGCAGTACCTGTTAGTAAAATAGAAAAAGTGTAGGAGGGTATGAAAATGGCATTTAAGGATTTTGTAAAGACAGTGAAGAGTGAAGCTGGTGACGCAGTGGAGGTTACAAAGCTGAAAGCAAAGATCAGCAAGGAAAAGGCAAATATCAAGGAGACATATGAGGCAATCGGTGAGATCTTCTACAATAAGGTAAAAGAGGGTGCGCAGATGGATCCGGAATTTTCGCCGTTGGTAGAGAAGATTGACGCTGCAAAAGAGTCAATCAAAAACTGCAATGACGAAATTGATCATGTAAAGATGAACTAAAATAAATGAAATAAGAAAGCCGAGGGAAACAAAGATGGACTATAATCAGATGAGCTTGAAGATGCATGAAGAAAATCACGGAAAGCTGGAGGTTGTCTCCAAGGTCGCAATCAATGACCGCGATGACTTAAGCACCGCTTATACACCAGGTGTTGCAGAGCCATGCCGTAAGATTCATGCGAATCCGGCTGACGTATACAAATATACCTGCAAGGCAAATACCGTTGCTGTTGTATCCGATGGTACGGCTGTACTTGGACTTGGCGACATCGGACCGGAGGCTGCGATTCCAGTTATGGAAGGAAAGTCTGTGCTGTTCAAACGGTTTGCAGGCGTGGATGCATTTCCAATCTGTCTGGATACAAAAGATGTCGATGAGATCGTGGAAACAGTAAAGCGGATCGCACCGGTATTCGGTGGTATCAATCTGGAGGATATTTCTGCTCCACGTTGTTTTGAGATTGAGAGCCGTCTGAAGGAAGAGCTGGATATTCCGGTATTCCATGATGATCAGCATGGTACAGCGATTGTTGTATCGGCAGGATTGATCAATGCATTGAAGCTGGTTGGAAAGCCATTTGATAAGGCAAATGTTGTGATCAATGGAGCTGGTTCCGCAGGTATTTCTATCTGCAAGCTGTTGCTCGCACTCGGTATCGGGAATGTTGTACTGGTCGATAAAAACGGAGCACTTTGTCCGGGTGAGGACTGGATGAATCCGGCACAAGCAGCGATGGCAGAGGAGACAAATAAAGATAAGCAGACTGGGGCACTTGCTGAGATCATGAAGGGCAAGGATGTCTTTATCGGTGTGTCTGCACCGAATATTGTAACTGCAGAGATGGTCGCATCGATGGCAAACGATCCAATCGTATTCGCAATGGCAAATCCAACACCGGAGATCATGCCAGAGGAAGCAAAGAAGGGCGGCGTGCGCGTGATGGCAACCGGTCGTTCTGATTATCCAAATCAGATCAACAACGTGCTTGTATTCCCTGGTATTTTCCGTGGTGCGCTGGATGCGAAGGCAAAGGCAATCACAGAGGAGATGAAGATTGCGGCAGCCAAGGCAATTGCTTCGATCGTAACAGATGAGGAATTAAATGAGGAGTATATCATTCCGGGTGCTTTTGATGAGAGAGTGGCAAAGGTCGTTGCCAAGGCAGTATCGGATGAGGCAAAGAAGCTCGGAATCGTAAAGGAATAAGATAGTTGTAAAGATGCGGGAGGTGTGCAGATGGACGGAATGAGTCAGAAGCTCGAACAGGTGCAGGCGGAAGTAAATAAAGTGATCAAGGGCAAGGAGGACGTTGTAAAGAAGGTTCTTGCTGCCGTGATTGCAGGGGGACATATTCTGATGGAGGATATTCCGGGTGTAGGTAAGACGACGCTTGCAACAACCTTTGCAAAGAGTATGTCAATGCACTATAAGCGTGTGCAGTTTACGCCGGATGTACTGCCGAGTGATATCCTGGGATTTTCCATGTATAACTCTGCCACCAAGGAGTTTGAATACCGGGAAGGTGCGGTATTTACGAATCTGTTCTTAGCGGATGAGATTAACCGAACCTCGCCGAAGACACAGTCCGCATTGCTTGAAGTTATGGAAGAAAAAACGGCGACGGTTGACGGTGTGACCCGGCCGTTGCCAGATCCATTTGTTGTAATCGCAACAGAGAATCCATATGGTTCTTCTGGTACGCAGATGCTGCCGGAATCCCAACTTGACCGTTTTATGGTGTGTTTGTCCATGGGGTATCCAAGTCATGCAGATGCAGTGGCAATTCTGAAAGGAAATGCAGGGAAACCACTTTCGAAGGTGCAGGAAGTCATCTCGATGGAAGAGGTGCTTGCGTTGCGTGCGATGACAAATGATCTCTATGTGAAAGATGAAATCTATGAGTATATTGTAAATCTGGTGGAGGCAACCCGGACGATGGAGATCTTTTCGATGGGAGCCAGCCCGCGAGGTACGATCGCACTTTTGCGTATGGCAAAGGCAATGGCAGTGATCGACGGCAGAGATTATGTCTGTGCCAAGGATGTGCAGGATGTAGCGCGTGATGTATTAGGACATCGAGTGAAGCTGTCAGCACGTGGAAAGGCACAGGGTATCACAATGCAGCAGGCGATCGGAATGGTGATCGCAAATGTTACAGCACCGAGGGTATAAGGATTGGCAGAATATATTGTTCGGATAATTGGATATGGGTTATTGCTCTTTGTAAATGGGATGATCTACTATTTTCTGCATAGCCAGTTTTATTTTCTGGTGCTTGTGCTGATGGTGGCTGGACCAATCCTTTCCGCAATGTCGGTGTGGGTATTGCGGCATTATTTGCAGGTAGAGATTCATCATGCGCAGGATTCCTATGGGGTACAGGGGGAGACTGCGTATTTTACGATACAGATCAAAAATCCAACGTGGTTTGTCTCGCTGGATACGAAGCTGATCGTAAATGTGGAGAACACTCTGATGGAGACGATCGGGCAACAGGTATTTTCCGTGCCGGTACATGCGGGAAAAGGATATACCCTTACGCTTCCGGTTGTGGCGACGTATCCGGGACTGTTAAAGATCAGTGTGTCACGTGTGTATATCAAAGATCTGATGGGATTTTTTCGATTGAAGAAAAACGTGGAGCAGACGGCGGAGCTTAGTATCCTGCCGCGGGCTGTGACGGATATCGCATATGAAAAGACGGCACTTGAACAGGGCATGTTGGAGAGCGAGGAAAGCTCAAAACGGGGCAATGATTTCTCTGACGTGCAGGAAGTCCGGGAGTATATTCCGGGCGATAAGCTGATGAGTATCCATTGGAAGCTGTCGGCAAAGCGGGATATCCTGATGGTGAAGGATCGCGTGAGTATGTCGGATCACCAGCTTGTGATCGTGCCGGAGCTTTTTATCGATCAACCGGTGAATCTGGCGGCGATTCTGACGATGACGTATTCCGTGATTCTGGAACTGATACAGGAGCAGACGACCGTGCGGCTTTTGTATTGGAGTACAAACCGCTATGAATATGAAGATGTGAGGATTGATTATAAGGAAGAACTAGATGCGGCGTTTGCCCGTTTGTATTATGAGAAGGCATATAAGAATCCGAGTGAAGCGGCAGATCATATGGCACTGGTGTACCCGGAAATGCATGCATATCTGCATGTATTTAGTGATGGACAGGGTGCGCAGATGCAGGTGCGGGAAAATGAGTAGGTTATAATATGGCAAAAAAGAAACATGCAGATACAATTGAATCGATGGAACTGTGCGAGGGTGTGTACCTGCAGGAGGAATTCTTCGAGAAGAAGGAAAACCGGGTGCTTACTCTGTTGTTGAAGGGCTTCATTGTCTATCTTCTTTCGATGGGAAGTATCGGTTTTTATCTGACGGCATTTGACATTTCGTTTCATGTCGGGCTTTGCCATGCTTTGATTTTACTGACATCGCTTGGCTGTGCAATGTTGTATTACCGATTGATGGTGGAAAACCTCGGTTATCTGTTTTTGTTTGTCACCTTTGCATTTCTGGTATTTACATTCCGCGATTACATCAACAGTGGATTTTATGCGATCGTGAACATCACGGTCGATAATGCAGCCCAGTATTTCGATGTGGATATTCAGAGGTTATATGAGGAGAAAATTGGCAACCGGTATGTGACAGTCACGTTTGTGGCACTCTTTATCGGTATTGTGCTTGACATCTTATTAAATGTCTATATTTCCCGACGGATGCAGTATGTGACGGCAATCGTGATTATCATGTGTCTGAATCTGATTCCGCTTTATCTGACGATGGAGCCGGATCTGTTGTATGTGCTTATGATGCTTGCCGGTGTGGCTATGGCGATTATATTTAAGGCGGGAAAGCATTACAGTCCGCAGGTATCAGTCAAGCGGAGCAATGCACAGTTTCAGGTGCAGGGAAAAAAGAAAAAAGAGGTTGCCTATGTCTATGACGTGAAAGCAATGGTGCAGGCAGGGGTACTGGCGGTAGTTACTGCAATACTGGTCGTGACGGCGGCAAGCAGCTTTCGCCCGAAGGAGTCATTTAATGTCGGATACACCGGAAACAAATATAAAGATCTGACAATGGCGGCGATGTCGACGTTACTGGTCGACGGTTTTGAGGGCTTGTATCACAGAACTGGTACCAACGGCGGTGTTGGAGGTGGAAAGCTGGGAGAGGTTTCTACGGTTTATCTGGATAACCAGACCGATCTGGTTGTGAAGATGGCACCATATACATCAAACCGGATCTACCTGAAATCTTTTACTGGCGTCCGATATAACCCATATGCGAACGAGTGGACACCGATGAGTGAAATCCGGAATTATGATGGCATGGACACGAGTGCGGAGGTAAGATCGCTGAAAGAACAATACGAGGAGAACCGTGAGGGCAGTGCCAAAGCAACGATGGAGATTCAGTGTGTGGGTGTGTATCCTCAGTTGTATCAGCCGTATTATACTGCGGACGCAGAAGCGATACGGAACGGTTATACGATCACCTATTATCCGCGTGTGGCAGGAAACCGTGCATCCGTGACGTCAGAGTCTGTGGCGTATAATGATATGGATCTGTATGTGCCGGAGGAGAATTTAGAGGCGGTGTCACAGGTTGCATCGGAGCTTGGAACAATCGGAACGACAGATCATGTGATCGAGGAACTGAAAAATTATTATCAGGAGAATTATCCGTATACCGTCCGTCCGGGAAAGACACCAAAGAAAAAGGATTTTGTCAACTATTTCCTGTTGGAAAATAAGAAAGGCTATTGTTCTTATTTTGCAAGTGCGGCGGTGCTGATCTTCCGATACATGGGAATTCCGGCACGGTATGTGGAAGGTTATGCGATTGATTACGATCAGATATTAAGTGGCGAGCTGGTCGATGGCGCGGATTATGCAGATTATTATGATGGCTATTCTGAGATTGGTGAGACTGCATATGTAAAAGTGGATGTGACTGATGCCGATGCACATGCATGGGTGGAGGTGTACGATCCGGTAATCGGCTGGTATCCGGTGGATGTGACACCGTCGTCAAGCGACGATGAGGATATCACGAATTTCTGGGATGAGTTTGCAGATTTCATGGGCGGCGACGAAAGTGGTTCCGATACGGTTACAGAGAATGGAAATGCACTGACGATTCCGGACAATCTGATGCGGAATATCGTGTATGGACTGGCTGTGATCGCTGCTGGATTTGTTGTATTTCTGCTTGGAAAACAGTTTGTACTATGGATGTTATTCTATATCCGATTTGCCAAAGCTTCCTATAATGATAAGCTGATCTTATATTACAGCCGGATGGTGAAACGTTACGAGAAACGGCATACGGAGTTTGCAACATGTAAAAACTATGAGAATCAAATCCAATATATGCTTACCCATATGGCACAGGGAGAGGCGAGAACAGAGTTGGAACCGCAAGCCGGAACAGTAATTGAAATCTTGAATATCGCGGGCTTCTCGAATCAGTCCGTGGAAGAAGCAACCTATAAAAAGACGCAGGAATATCTGAAGAAACTGCGGCGGGCAGTGGGGAAGTAGACGTACAATAAAAATGTGCGTCTTTTTTTCTAAATTTTTCTAATTTTCCTTTGAAAACCTATTGACTTTGTAGGAATTGAGTAGTAATATCGTTTTCAACGAATACATACTATTCCTACTAAAGAGGTATGAAATGTAGGAAATGGCAAAAATAGAAACGAAAAAGAAAAGGAGAAAACAAAGATGAAGATTGCAAAACAGTTAACCGAATTGATTGGAAATACTCCGCTTCTGGAGCTTACAAATTACGAGAAGGAGCAGGACTTGAAGGCAAAGATCGTAGTCAAGCTTGAGTACTTCAACCCACTTGGAAGTGTGAAGGACCGTGTTGCAAATGCGATGATCGAGCAGGGAATCAAGGATGGCAAGATCAATCAGGATACGATCATCATTGAGCCGACAAGCGGTAACACTGGAATCGGTCTTGCATTTGTATGTGCGGCAAAGGGACTGCATCTGATTCTGACGATGCCGGATACGATGAGTGTGGAGCGTCGGAAGATCGTAGGTGCACTTGGAGCAGAAATCGTCCTGACACCTGGACGCGATGGCATGAAGGGCGCAATCGCCAAGGCAGAGAGTCTGAAGGAGGAATATGGAAATGCATTTATTCCACAGCAGTTTGAGAATGCTGCAAATCCAGCCATCCATAAGGCAACGACAGCACAGGAGATCTGGAATGATACAGACGGACAGGTTGACATTTTCGTATCAGCCGTAGGTACAGGCGGAACCGTAACAGGAACCGGACTTGGGCTGAAAGAGAAAAATCCGGATGTGAAGGTGGTTGCAGTAGAGCCTGCAAGCTCCCCGGTTCTTTCCGGAGGAAAGCCGGGCCCACATAAGATTCAGGGTATCGGTGCCGGATTCGTACCAGATGTGCTTCGCATGGATATCTTAGATGAGATCATCCAGGTAGAAAACGATGCAGCATTTGAGACATCCAGAGATGTAGCAAGAACCGATGGCGTACTCGTTGGTATCTCTTCCGGAGCTGCACTGTTCGCTGCAACCGAGCTTGCAAAGCGTCCGGAGAATGAAGGAAAGACAATCGTTGTATTGCTTCCGGATACCGGGGAGAGATATTTATCAACTTCACTCTTTGTATAAAAAAGGAACATTATGAAGAAAAAACTGATGCTCGGACTCCTTGCATTTGCGCTCCTTCTGACCGGATGCGGAAAGCAGGAGGACGGGACACTCCGAATTACAAATGTGTCATATGATCCGACGCGGGAATTCTATGAAGCATATAATCAGATGTTCGAGGAACATTATCAGGATACATATGGCGAGACTGTGGAGGTTATCCAGTCGCATGGTGGTTCCGGTGCACAGGCGCGATCCGTCGTGGAGGGCTGTAATGCGGATGTTGTAACACTCGCACTCGAACATGATATTACACTGATCCAGAATACCGGATTGATCGATGCGGGATGGAAAGAGGAATTCAGCGATGATTCCTCTCCATATACATCGACCATCGTATTCCTTGTAAGAAAGGGTAACCCGAAGCAGATTCAGGATTGGAATGATCTGATCCGTGAGGATGTGGAGGTTATTACGCCCGACCCGAAGAGCAGCGGTGGCGCGTGCTGGAATTTCTTGGCTGCTTTAAGCTATGCGAAGACGGTATATAAGGAAGAATCTGGGCAGCAGGATTTCATGCGGAAGTTATACAGCCGGGTTTCTGTGATGGATTCCGGTGCCAGAGGCGCTACAACGACCTTCGTAGAGAACAAAAAGGGCGATGTGCTTGTGGCATGGGAGAATGAGGCAATCACAATCCAGAATTCTTATGCCGGTGAATATGAGATCATCAATCCTTCCGTCAGTATACTGGCACAGCCGAGTGTGGCAATCGTCGATGACAATGCAGATGCCAACGGCACGCAGGAAGTAAGCAGGCAGTATCTTGAATATCTGTACAGTGATGAGGCACAACGGTTGATCGGAACCTATGGATATCGTCCGGCCGATGCAGAAATCCTGAAGGAATATGCAGATAAATTTGATCTGACTATCGATCTGTGGAGTATCGATGACTTTGGCGGATGGGACAACGCCTATGAAACGTATTTCGATGATGGTGCATTGTTCGATCAGATCTATAACCATTCGTAGAGGAAAGAGTACAAAAGCGATGAAGAAAGCAAAAAAGACGCGTGTGATTCCGGGATATCATCTGACATTTGGAATCGTAATTACATTATTATCCCTGATCGTACTGATCCCGCTTGCATCGGTGCTTGTCTATGCACTGAAGCTTTCGCCGGGGGAGTGGTTCCGGCTTATCATGAAGGAAAATGTGAGAAATGCATTTCTGACAAGTGTTGGATGTTCCTTCCTGGCAGCTGTGATCAATACCGTGTTTGGATTGATCCTTGCATGGACACTTGTCAAATATGAGTTTCCGGGGAAGAAGCTGTTAGATGGATTCATCGAGCTGCCGTTTGCGCTTCCGACTGCGGTTGCAGGTATCACGCTTTCAAAGCTTTTTACGGACAGTGGATTTTACGGGAAGATATTCGCAAAGCTTGGAATCCGGATCGCTTACACGAAGACCGGACTTGTGATCGCACTGATCTTTGTCGGAATCCCGTTTGTTGTGCGGGCGGTGCAGCCGGTATTAGAGAAGATGGACGGACAGTATGAGGAAGCAGCATTCATGCTTGGCGCAAGCCGCAGGAAAACATTTCTTGCTGTGATCCTTCCGGAGTTACGACCGGCACTGCTGACCGGATTCGGGCTGGCATTCGCCAGAGGCATCGGAGAGTACGGAAGTGTCATCTACATATCGGGAAACAGCGCGAAGGACAAGACGCAGGTCATCTCGTATGTGATCATGCAGAAGCTTGGAATGATCGATTATGAGAGCGCCACAGCGATTGCACTGCTGATGTTAATTATATCGTTTGTATTGCTGTTATTTATCAATATCGTTCAGGCGAGACAATCCGCCAGAACGAATCTGCTTTAATTAGTGTCCATGGGACGAAGTCCCATATTAGGATGACGCTGACAATCTGCCGCCGAACGGATGTGAGGGGCGATACATTAGGAAGGAGGAATCAGCATGAGTGAAAATGAGAAATTAGAGCGAAGCAGACGCCGGACAAAAATCATACTGATCACGATTACGGTACTGTTTATCGTGTTGATGCTGGTTGTGCCATTACTTTCTGTAATCGTCAATTCCCTGCGGGAGGGATTCACATTTTACATTGAGTCAATCTCGACAGAATATGTGCGTTACTCGCTACTTGTGACGCTGCTTGCAACCGGCATTGCGGTTGTAGTGAATACGATATTCGGAATCTGCGCCGCATGGCTGCTCACGAAGTTTTCCTTCCGGGGCAAACAGATTCTTGCAACTTTGATTGATATCCCATTTTCGATATCGCCGGTCATCGTAGGACTTGCCTACCTGATGACCTTCGGCAGACTTGGATGGTTCTACCCGGTGCTCCGGGCGTTTAATCAGCATTTTGGAACGGATGTGAGAATCGCATTTGCAATTCCGGGCGTAGTGCTCGCCACAGTATTTGTCACATTTCCGTTTGTCTCAAGAGAAATCATCCCGGTATTAAATGTACAGGGAAAGGATGAGGAAGAAGCCGCAGCACTGATGGGCGCAAAGGGATTCACGATATTTCGAAAGATCACATTCCCACATATGAAATGGGGACTGATCTACGGCATCATCCTCTGTACGGCGCGGGCACTGGGAGAGTTCGGTGCGGTGAATGCGCTCTCGAAGACGAGAGGCGAGACATTCACCCTGCCGCTTGAGATCGATGCCCTGTATATGTCAGGCACGAAGACCTCGATCACCGCGGCATTTGCAGTATCTTCGATTCTTGTGATCTTAGCGATCATCTTACTGATCGCAAGAAATATTATCGAGCATAGAGGAAAAGAGAAGGAGCCGAAAGGAACAAGGTAGAGACTATGTATGTGGAAATGAAAAATATCTATAAAAAATATGGTGATTTCCTTGCATCGGACAATGTGAGCTTCGGCGTCGAGAAAGGAAAGCTGGTCGCTCTGCTTGGACCATCCGGAAGCGGAAAGACAACACTTCTTCGGATGATCGCAGGACTGGAGAATCCAAATGAAGGTGATATATTTATTGACGGCAAACGCGTCAATGATATCCCGGCGTCAAAACGTGGAATCGGATTCGTATTTCAAAGCTATGCGCTGTTTCGTTATATGACGGTATATGAAAATGTAGCATTTGGATTGGAGCTTCAGAAGATGCCGAAGAAACAGATTAAGGAACGTGTGACCGAGCTGTTATCGCTGACCGGACTTGCCGGCATGGAGAAGCGGTATCCGAATCAGCTATCCGGTGGACAGCGGCAGCGAGTGGCATTCGCCAGAGCATTAGCTCCGAATCCACAGGTACTGTTGTTGGACGAACCATTTGCAGCGATTGACGCGAAGGTGCGGACCGAGCTTCGGACATGGTTAAAAGAGATGGTTACAAAGCTTGGTATCACAAGTATCTTCGTCACACATGATCAGGATGAGGCGGTCGAGGTTGCGGATGAGATTATTATCACGAACCACGGCGTGGTCGAGCAGATGGGAACACCGCTGGAGATCTACAAATCCCCGGATACCCCATTTGTGGCACAGTTTATCGGACGGTCATCTGTAGTGGAAGATTATGACCGGCTGAAAGGATTTGAACGAATCCCACATGCAGACAAGGCGGTGATCCGGCCGGAGTTCGTGAAGATCTCGAAGAGTGGAAAGCTCGATCAGTATATCAGTGCTGCGGAGCTTGGGACGGTCAAGGAAGTGATCTTCAAGGGAAACCGCATGGATGTGGTTGTGGATATCAACGGAATTGAGTTAACCGGTGAGCGGTCGCTCGAAAAAGATCTCGTATCCGTCGGGGAGACGGTACATGTGCTGATCTACCGGTTATATGTATTTGATGAAGAAAAGACATATTTGTTAGAAAATAAAGAGATGCAGGAGCAGGATGTATTCTACATCTAGTGCAAAGGAAAACTGGAAGGGAGTCGCTTATGAATATCGAGAACACAGAGCTTCTTCATACGGACGTGCTGATCATCGGAGGCGGAACCGCCGGATGCTATGCGGCACTTACCGTGCGGGAGAATTCCGATTACAAGATCATCATAGCGGAAAAGGCGAACATCAAGCGGAGCGGATGCTTAGCTGCCGGTGTCAATGCAATCAATGCCTATATCGTGAAGGGCAGAAAGCCGGAAGATTATGTGGACTACGCGAAGAAGGACGCGGACAACATCGTACGGGAGGATCTGCTGCTCACGATGTCCGAGGGGTTGAACCGTGTGACGGCGAAGATGGAACAGCTTGGACTGGTCATCTTAAAAGATGAAGATGGAGAGTACGTTGCCAGAGGCAACCGGAACATCAAGATTAACGGTGAGAACATGAAACCGCTTCTCGCATCGGCAGTGGAAGCGCTTCCGGATGTCACGATCTTAAACCGGGTGAATATCACTGATTACTTAATCGAAGATAATGAGATCAAAGGTGCGATTGGATTTTCCATCGAAGAGCACAAAGCCTATGTGATCCGGGCGAAGAAAGTGCTTTGTGCAACCGGTGGTGCGGCTGGCCTGTACCGACCGAACAATCCGGGATTTTCGAGACATAAGATGTGGTACCCGCCATTTAATACCGGAGCGGGATTCGCGATGGGGATCCTCGGTGGTGCCGAGATGACAACGTTCGAGATGCGGTTTATTGCCCTTCGTTGTAAGGACACGATCGCACCGACCGGAACGATCGCACAGGGCGTTGGCGCGAAACAGGTAAATTCCCTTGGCGAGGTCTATGAGACAAAATACGGACTGACGACTTCCGAGCGTGTGTATGGCACGGTGATGGAGAATTTGCAGGGCAGAGGTCCTTGTTATCTTCGTACCGAAGGTATTTCAGAGGAACAGAACGAATCGCTGAAAAAGGCGTATCTGAACATGGCACCGAGTCAGACGCTGAAATGGCTAGAATCCGGCAGGAAGCCGAGTGAGCAGAATGTTGAGATCGAAGGAACCGAGCCGTATATCGTAGGCGGACATACCGCGAGTGGCTACTGGGTTGACACGAACCGCCAGACGACAATCAACGGATTATATGCAGCCGGGGATGTGGCAGGTGGCTGCCCGCAGAAATATGTGACAGGCGCGATGGTCGAGGGCGAGATCGCGGCGAAGCATATCGTGCAGATGCTAGACGAGCAGGAAAGTGCTTCGGATGAGAGATCTGAAGTTGAGACACTTGATGCAAAGCTTCAGACGGTTGTGGATGATAAGATCACCGAATACAGCCATTACTTGAACAATCCATCCGGGATGTTTACAACAGAGGCACTTGAGGAAGCGATGCAGAAGGTCATGGATAATTACGCAGGCGGAATCTCCACCCATTATCAGTTCAACGCGAAGCAGTTAGAACTGGCAAAACAGAAGATCAGGCAGCTACAGGAACTTCTGTCAGATGTGAAAGCGGACGATATGCATGAGCTGATGTTTGTCTATGAGCTACGGGAGCGATTGGTTGTATGCTTATCCGTGATCGCACATCTCGAAGCGAGAAAAGAGACACGCTGGCACAGCTTCGCAGAGAATCTGGATTATCCGGAAAAGAGCGATGCGTGGTTAAAATATGTAAACTCCAGATACGAGGACGGCGAGATTAAAATCATCTTCCGTGACTTAGTAGGAAGGGAGGAAGCTTATGAGCATCTTTATTGATAAAGAAAAATGTAAGAAATGTGGTAAATGTGCAGCCGTCTGTCCGGGCAGCCTGATCGGCAAAAATCCGGATGGAACCGCATGCATGCGCTACCCGAAAGACTGCTGGGGCTGTTCTTCGTGCATCAAGGAATGTAAATTCGGGGCGATCGCCTTATACCTTGGCGCAGACATTGGCGGCATGGGAAGTAAGATGACCGTGAATGCAGAGGACGGCAAGCTTTATTGGAACATCGAGAAACGGGACGGCACGACCGAACAGGTTGTGATCAACCAGAAAGAATCGAACAAGTATTAGATCGAAAGGAAGGTACAAGAGGATGGGACAGTTATCACATCTGGATGAATTGGAAGCAGAAGCGATTTACATTATCAGAGAAGTGGCAGCCGAGTGTGAGAAGCCGGTTATGCTTTATTCCATCGGAAAGGACAGCTCTGTCATGCTGCATCTGGCGATGAAAGCATTTTACCCGGAGAAACCGCCATTTCCGTTCCTGCATGTCAACACGACATGGAAGTTCAAGGAGATGATTGAGTTCCGCGATTACATGGCGAAGAAGCTTGGCATTGAGATGATCGAGTATATCAATGAGGAAGGCGTAAAGCAGGGCATCAATCCATTTGACCATGGCAGTGCTTACACAGACATCATGAAGACACAGGCATTGAAGCAGGCACTCGACAAATACGGATTTACCGCAGCCTTTGGCGGTGGCAGAAGAGACGAGGAGAAATCAAGAGCGAAAGAGCGTATCTTCTCTTTTAGAAATGAGCATCACGCATGGGATCCGAAGAACCAGAGACCGGAGATGTGGAAGCTTTACAATTCCAAGATCAAAAAGAAAGAGGAAGTCCGGGTATTCCCGCTTTCGAACTGGACAGAGAAGGATATCTGGCAGTATATCAAGCGTGAGAACATCGAGATTCCATCGTTGTATTTTGCAAAGGTAAGACCGGTCGTATACCGGGATGGAAATATCATCATGGTAGATGATGACCGTATGAAGCTTCTGCCGGGCGAGAAGATCGAGTACAAGAGCGTGCGTTTCCGTACCCTTGGATGTTACCCGCTGACCGGTGGCTGCGAGTCAACCGCAGATACATTAGATGCAATTATAGAGGAAACACTTTCAGCAGTTTCTTCCGAGCGTACAACGCGTGTTATCGACAACGAGGCAGCCGGAAGCATGGAACGAAGAAAACGGGAGGGATATTTCTAAGATGAGCGGATTATTAAAATTTATCACTTGCGGTAGTGTGGACGATGGAAAATCCACATTGATCGGACATATCTTATATGATTCCAAGCTGCTTTACGCAGATCAGGAAAAGGCACTTGAATTAGACAGTAAGGTTGGAAGCCGCGGCGGTGCAATCGATTACTCCCTTCTGTTAGATGGACTGATGGCAGAGCGTGAGCAGGGTATCACGATCGATGTTGCCTACCGGTATTTCACAACAGACAAGAGAAGCTTTATCGTGGCAGATACACCGGGACATGAAGAGTACACAAGAAACATGGCAGTCGGAGCATCCTTTGCAGACCTTGCCGTAATCTTGGTGGATGCCAAGCAGGGCGTGCTTGTACAGACAAGACGGCATGCAAGAATCTGTGCATTGATGGGTATCCGGTACTTCGTATTTGCTGTCAATAAGATGGATCTTGTCGGTTACGATGAGACACGTTTCCGTGAGATCGAGAAGCAGATTGCGGAGCTTACAAAAGAGCTGTCACTTCCAAATGTAACGATCATTCCGGTTTCCGCAACCGAGGGCGATAATGTTACAACAAAGTCAGAAAATATTCCTTGGTACACAGGCAAGGCATTGCTTCCGTACCTTGAGGATATTGATATTGCAGAGGACGACAGCGAGCAGGGATTCTACATGCCGGTACAGCGTGTGTGCCGTCCGGACCATACATTCCGTGGATTCCAGGGACAAATCGAGCATGGAAGCATACATGTGGGTGACGAGATCACAACACTTCCAAGCAACGAGACAGCGAAGGTAAAGAGTATTTACATCGGTGACAAGGACAGCGAATCCGCAGCGAAGGGACAGCCGGTTACCATCCAGCTTGATCGAGAGGTAGACGTATCAAGAGGATGTGTTCTGACCGTTGCATCCGGCGTGAAGGTTGCTTCTTCGATCACAGCAACACTGCTGTGGATGGATGATGAGGAGCTGCAAAACGGCAAGAACTTCTTCTTCAAGCTTGGCACGAAGATGATCCTTGGAGCCGTGACCGATATCGAATATGCAATCGATGTCAACACCGGTGAGAAAAAGAAGGTTAACGGCTTAAGCAAAAATGAGATTGCGGTCTGCAAGATCTCTCTGGCAGATAAGATCGTGGTCGATGAATTTAAGAATCATAAGACACTGGGTGAGTTCATCCTGATCGACCGTGTTACAAATATGACTTCTGCCTGCGGTGTCGTAGAGCAGGTACACACCGAAGAAACCGGACTGTACGAGGGCAGAGTTGACAGAAATACAAGAGCCGCATTAAAGAGCCAGAAGGCAATTACAGTGAAGTTCGTCGAAGGAAAGACGATTAACCGTGCGTATGTCGAGGAAGTGGAGAAGGCACTGAGCATCGAAGGACGTCATACATACCTGTACGCACCGGCCGATGGCGAGGCGATTGAGACCGTTGTGAAGCATCTGCACCGTGCCGGACTTGTCGTATTACTGCTTGTCAATGAGAAGCAGGACAAGACACTTACCGGAACCTATGATCTCGTATTTGCAGGTGATACAAATGAGGAAGAGGTCAGCAGGCAGATAAGAACCGCATCCGCATATGCGGGTACGATCGTCGCAGGAAGAGATTATATTTAGGAGGCGCCTATGAGGTTTAATACAAAACTTTTACATGGAAATAAAATGGGCGATGCCAATACCGGCGCGACACTCACACCTGTGTATCAGTCAAGTGCCTTTTACCAGCCATCTGCGGAACAGCACGAGAAGCTGTTTCACAATAAGGCAACCGGATTTTCGTATACGCGAATCAACAACCCGACGATCTTTGCCTTTGAGGAACGCATGACGACACTGGAAGGCGGACTTGCATCGGTTGCCTGCGCATCCGGTATGGCAGCCATCACGAACGCTCTTTTGAACATCGTGACATGCGGACAGGAGATCGTCGCATCGACGAGTCTGTATGGCGGTTCGATTGATGTGTTCCATGATTTCGAAGCATTTGGAATCAAGACGGTGTTCGTGGATATCAGCGATGTGAATGCGGTCGAGGCAGCTATCAATGAGAATACGCGTGTGATATTCGCAGAGACGATCGGCAATCCGAAGCTCGATGTCGTGGATATCGAGGCACTTGCCGAACTGGCACATCAGCACAATCTGCCGCTTGTGATGGATAACACCGTGGCAACGGCATATCTGGTAAAGCCGATTGAGAAGGGCGCAGACATCGTTGTCAATTCCACATCGAAGTACATCAATGGTAACAGCAACGCAATCAGCGGAGTGATCACAGAAAGTGGACGGTTCAAATGGAACAAAGAGAAATATCCGGGAGTTGCAGAATACGCTAGATTTGGTAAAATGGCTTATACAGCAAAGCTTCGGAATGGGTTGTTCCGCAATACGGGAGCCTGTATGGCACCGCAGACGGCATTTTACAACCTGATTGGAATGGAGACACTGGGACTTAGGATGGAGCGTGCCTGCAGTAATGCAAAGGCGCTTGCAGAGTTTTTGAATACATACCCGGATATCACGGTGAACTATCCGGGGTTAGCCTGTAGTCCTTGGCATGATGTGGCAGATAAGGTGCTTGCAAATGGATATGGTGCAATCTTAACGATCCGTGTAGGATCAAAGGAACGTGCATTTTCCATTATCAATAACCTGAGTATTCCAAAGATCGTATCGAATATCGGAGATACGAAGACGTTGATCATTCATCCGGAGTCAACGCTGAATGCACATAGTACAGAGAAAGAAAAAGAAGATGCAGGCGTCTTCGACGATCTGATCCGAATCAGTGTGGGCATAGAGGATATCGAGGATCTGATCGAAGATTTCAAAGCGGCACTCGCTTAGACGTTAGGGCATGCATTACCAACAGGAGGATGAAAAGAGATGGCAGTTGATTATGCAGCATTAAAAAAAGGTGGATTTATGAGACAGAAGCAGAAGAACAACTTCTCGCTTCGTTTACAGGTAGTCGGAGGAAATCTGACGGCGGAAAATCTGAAGAAGATCGCCGAGGTAGCAGAAAAATATGGAGATGGACATGTCCATCTGACATCGAGACAGAGTGTGGAGATTCCATTTGTCAAGCTCGATGATGTCGAGGAAGTAAAGGCAGAGCTTGCCAAGGGCGGCTGTAAGCCGGGCGTGTGTGGACCGCGTGTGCGTACCGTAACTGCATGTCAGGGAAATCAGATTTGTCCGAGCGGAAATATCGACAGCTACGACATTGCGAAGAAATTAGACGCACGGTATTATGCGAGAGAATTGCCGCACAAGTTTAAGTTTGGTGTGACCGGATGTCAGAACAACTGCTTAAAGGCAGAGGAAAATGATGTCGGAATCAAGGGCGCATGTGTTGTTTCTTACGATGAGCCAAGCTGTATCATGTGTGGTGTCTGTGTGAAGGCGTGCCGCGAGAATGCGATCACGATCGAGGATGGCAAGCTGACACTCGATACAAGCAAATGTAATTACTGTGGCAGATGTGCCAAGGCGTGTCCGACAGATGCATGGAAGGGTGAGAGCGGATATCTCGTATCCTTCGGTGGATTGTTTGGAAATCAGATCTGTAAGGGAGAATCTTTCCTTCCGGTTATCACATCGGAAGAACAGTTATTCCGTGTGACAGATGCAGCCATTCAGTTTTTTGATGATTACGCAAATCCAAGTGAGCGTTTCCGTTTTACACTGGAGCGTGTTGGAATCGATAAATTTAAAGAAGTTATAAAGGAGGCTTATAATGGGTGATTTTGAGATTGATGAGAGAGTTGATATCACAGATGTTGTCTGCCCGATGACATTTGTAAAGGCAAAGGTAGCGATGGAAGAACTGGAGATTGGTCAGGTGCTTGCAGTTACCATGAACGATGGTGAGCCGGTGCAGAATGTACCACGAAGCTTCAAGGAAGAAGGACAGCAGATTTTAAAGCTGATCGACAACGAGAACGGCACATACGATCTGATCGTGAAGAAGGTCGAAGAGTAGGAGGTAGCGATGGCAAAACGAGTAGGAACCGCAGAATTTGAAGCGGAAGTACTGAAAGAGAAGCTTCCGGTGATCGTAGAGTTTTATTCTGACAGCTGCATCCCATGTAAGCAGTTATCGCCGATCCTTGGCGGGATCGAGGATGATTACGAGGATCAGGTCAAGGTTGTCAAGGTCAATGTAAATTTCGACGCAGACCTTGCCGGGAAATATCAGATAATGGCATCCCCAACGATACTCTTCTTCAAGGATGGCAGGGAAGTTGACCGTATCCGCGGACTGGTAAAGCGTCCGGAGCTGGAAGATAAAGTGAAAACGATATTGGAGTAAGACACACAAAGTTAATTACAAACAATAATAAAGTTTAATTCGGTAAATAGAGTTGTATATAATTACTAATTCTAAAGCAGACCATTGGAACACGCTGGTACTTAATGAATGGCAAACTCGTTTGTCATGAATTTAGTACCACTGCGTGTGGAAGTGAGCGAGAGCGGGTCTGCGTAGAATAGTAATTATATACAACTCATAGATAGGCTAAAAACTTCATAATTGTTTGGAACAAAGGAGGATAAATAAATGACAGTTGTAGTGGCAGGCGTTAAGAAGGAAGTAGAAGCAGGAACAACCATCGCAAAGCTCATCGTAGATGAGAAGGTGGAGAATCCGGATTATGTAACAGTTACCGTCAACGATGACTTCGTTGACAGCGACGCATTTGACAAGACAGAACTGAAGGACGGAGATGCAGTAGAGTTCCTGTACTTCATGGGAGGAGGCGCATTTTAATGGCATTTACGAATGAACAGATGGAACGTTACAGCCGTCATATCATTCTGCAGGAAGTCGGTGTAAAAGGACAGAAGAAGCTGATGAACGGCAAGGTTTTAATCATCGGTGCCGGAGGTCTCGGCGCACCTGCAGCAATGTATCTGGCAGCAGCCGGCGTTGGTACGATCGGTATTGTCGATGCCGATGAGGTTGACCTTTCAAATCTGCAGAGACAGATCATTCATGGAACTGCAGATGTAGGCAAAGCGAAGGTAAAATCCGCAAAAGAGACAATGAATGCGATGAACCCGGACGTCACAGTCAATACATACCGTGAATTTGTAACCTCAGAAAATATCATGGATCTGATCAAGGATTACGATTTCATCATTGATGGAACCGATAACTTCCCGGCGAAGTTCCTGATCAATGATGCCTGTGTTATGGCGAAGAAGCCATTTTCCCATGCAGGTATCATCCGTTTCAAGGGCCAGCTTATGACGTATGTGCCGGGAGAAGGCCCTTGCTATCGTTGTGTATTCAAGAATCCACCACCAAAGGATGCAGTTCCAACCTGTAAGCAGGCTGGCGTCATCGGTGCGATGGGAGGTGTCATCGGAAGCTTACAGGCGATGGAAGCAATCAAGTACCTAATCGGCGTCGGCGATCTGCTCACAGGCAAGCTTCTGACTTTTGATGCATTGAAGATGGAATTCCATACGATCAAGCTTCCGGATAACCATAAGACATGTGCAATCTGTGGCGACCATCCGACGATTCACAAGCTGATTGATTATGAACAGGTCGAGTGCGACGGAAAGTAGGTAGAGCCATGTTAGTGATGACAAAAGCAGATTATGAGAAGATTCTGGAGCATTGCAAGAAGGGGCTGCCGAATGAATCCTGTGGATTGATCGGCGGTGTCGTTGAAGATGGAAAGAGATATATCAAGAAGGTGTATCTGCTCACGAATATCGATGCGAGCAACGAGCATTTCTCGATGGATCCGAAGGAGCAGCTTGCCGCAGTCAAGGATATGCGTGCAAATGGATACCAGCTGCTTGGCAACTTCCATTCTCATCCGGAATCCCTATCACGCCCGTCCGAGGAGGACAAGCGTCTGGCATATGATTCCAAGGTGAATTATCTGATCCTTTCTTTGATGGATTTAGAGAACCCGGTATTGAACGCATTCAATATTGACGAGGAAAAAAATGTGACCAAGGAAGAACTTGTAATCGAATAAGATTATTTGAGCGGCAGGAAGGGGATTCCTGCCGTTTCTGCGTGGTGAGCTGACAGGATGTGGGCGTAGCGAGCGGGAAACGGGCTGAAAAACCCACGAGTTGGGTTCGGGAGACAGAAAAGCCGGCAGAAAACCCAGAACCGGAAACTAAATCGTAGAAGTGGAGCAGGATGTGGGCGTAGCGAGCGGGAAACGGGCTGAAAAACCCACGACGTGGGTTTCGGAGATAGAAAACCAAGCAGAAGACCCAGAACCGGAAGCAAGAGCAATTTCTAAGGTTGATTGAAAGAAGAATGTCAATTATAATATGTAGTATGTATATGAATAAAAACAGTTAACAGGAAGAAGCACCTATGATATGCATCAGTATCACACATAAGAATTTAACAGCGGCGAAGCGGGAGTGCTTTGCCTGCAATGATGAGGAACAGATAAGACTGGCAGACACCGTGGCGAAGGCATATCCGGAAGCCGGGTTGGTTTTACTTATGACATGTAATCGAAGCGAGATCTATATGAGTGGCACGGACACGGATTTCGTATGGCTGGAACAGCAGTTTGCGGATACAAAGAAATTCCCGGTCGAGGCGTTGAAGGGTGCGGCTATGCGGTATGAAGGAAAAAGCTGCCTGACACATCTGTGCCGCGTAGTCTGTGGACTGGATTCTGCTGTGCTTGGAGAGGTTGAAATTATAAGACAGGTCAAGCAGGCGTATCTTGCGGCGAAAGAGCGCGGGCAGACTGATGCGGAAATGAATATGGTATTTCAAGGGGCATTGCGGCTTGCCAAGGAGGTTGTAGAAACCTCGCAGATGACGCACCTTCCGGTATCTGTCGGAACACTTGCATGTACAGCGGCGTTGGAATTTGGTGAAGGAAAAAATGTCCTCATCATCGGAGCTGCCGGGCAGATGGGAAGCATTGTGATGCGGGATCTGCTCGATGCAGATGCAAAGGTGCAGATCGTCGGAACGAGCCGGAAGCATAAGCAGGCATTGCAGAAAATCCTCTCACATGAGCGGGTGCAATGGGTGCATTACGACCAACGGTATGAATATCTAAACTGGGCGGATGTGATTATTAGTGTGACGGACAGTCCGCATTATACATTTCTTGCAGATAAGGTAGCGGAAGTACGGAAGGAAACGAAACCACAGTTGTTCTTAGACCTTGCGATTCCACGGGATATTGATGCAGAGATCGGAAGACTTTCCAGCTGCGTCGTGAAAGATCTCGACTATATTAAGTCGCTTGCGACGGAAAATAACCGAAAGAAACTTTCCGAGGCAAAGAAGATTGAATTACTGATTGAAGAACATGTGGACGAGATGCAGAAGCTGCTTGCATTTCGTGCATTTGTCGGGACGAGGAAGGACATCACGGAGAAGCTTGGCGAGAAATCCGCGATGTGGCTTTTGTACCAGTTGAAAGACGTTCTGGATGCACAGGACTTAAATCACGTATTAAAGGGGATAGAAGATGGCGTATTTTCCATTCATGATACAACTCGATGATAAACAATGTCTGATCGTAGGCGGCGGTGCAGTTGCAGCGCGGAAGGCGGCACAGATGTGTGAGTTTGGCGCATGTGTAACGGTGGTAGCACCGGAGATCTGCGCGGAACTGCTGGCTATCGCAGATACGGAACGAATAGATGAAACAGCAGGCATAGTAGAAAATATTGATGGTAATTGCCAGAAAAAGCCGGAACGAATCCGGGTGTGGAAGCGGGAAGCCACAGAGTCTGACATTTCCGGCATGGATGTTGTGATCATGGCAACCGATGATGCGGAGCTTAATTCGCGGTATGCCATGCTTTGCAGAAACAATCATATACTGGTCAATGTCGTGGATGTGAAGAAAGACTGTGATTTTTATTTTCCGGCGATCATCAAGCAGGGCGAGGTCGTTGTTTCGGTGTCGACCGGTGGCAGCAGTCCGATGCTTGCTTCGAAGATCAAAAAGGAGATCCGGCAGAATTTACGGACAGATTATGGTCAGATTGCGGATGAGCTTGGAGCTATCCGGGAGAAAATTCTGGCAGAGGAGCCGGATGAACGGGCAAGAAAACGAAGATTTGCAGCAATTGTGGAGGCAAAAATGCAGGAACAGAGAATCCGGATCGGGACGCGGGGAAGCAGACTTGCGCAGATTCAGACAGATATGGTGATCGAACAATTAAAGAAGCATTACCCGGATGTGCGGTTTGAGAAAGTGATCGTGACGACAAAGGGTGACAAGCAGAAAGAGGCGGCAATCAGTTCCTTTGGAGGCAAGGCAGTGTTTGTAGAAGAAATCGAGGAAGCTTTGCTGGATGGTACGATCGATTTGGCGGTACACAGCGCGAAGGATATGCCGAATCCATGTAAGAAGGGGCTTGGCATTGCGGGCGTTCTGCCGCGTGCCTGCGTGCAGGATGTGCTGATCTATCGTGCGGATACGGATATCCGGTCGAAGAATACATTTACCGTGGGAACCGGAAGCTTGCGCAGACGCAGCCAGATTAAGGAGATATACCCACAGGCAGAGTGCATGGAACTTCGGGGAAATGTCACGACGCGCATACAGAAATTGTGGGATGGCTTATATGATGCGATCATCCTTGCGGCGGCGGGAATCGAACGGTTAGGTATCGAGAAGGAACCGGATCTTGTCTATGAATACCTCGATGTGGATGCGATGCTTCCGGCAGCCGGACAGGGTATTATTGCGATGGAAGCGTGTGAGGGGACTCTTCCGTATCATATGGCAGAGACAATCAGTGATGCGGAGACAGAGGGCTGTCTGCGTGCCGAGCGTGCGGTTGTCCGTGAGATGGAAGCGGGCTGCCATGAGCCAATCGGTGTATATGCGACATGGAAGGATGACAAGACTATGCAGGTGCGCGTAATGAATGCCCGGAGTGGAAAGGTCAAGCGGGAGGTGTGGGAACGAGAAAAGGAAGACGCAAATGATCTTGAATAATGGGGAGAAAGCATATAATCGTGTCAAGGAAGAGAGGTGCGGATCTATGAAAATAAAATTCGACAACATAACTGCAAAAACTGCGAAATACTGTGCACTTATATTTACGGTGCTGTTGCTTATCGGTCTGGTTTTTTCATTTCTCGAAATCCCCGGTACAGAGGTGTTCTATATCATGGCTGTTTATACAGGTGTGCTTGTAGGACTTCCGTGTTATGTTGTGCTTTTCGCTGCAAAGCTGTATTTTGCCCGTTTGCGGGCCTACGGCTACGAAATCCCGGATAATAAAAAAATATATGGGAATAATCTGAACAATCTTCCGAAGACGCGTGAGGCAGGAAGATCGCTTTTTGCAAAGCACAGCCGGATTGGGATGTGGATGTATTTCGCATGCTTTGTCTTGTTTCTGGTGGTGGATGTGATGTATCTGATCAAATGGCATTTTATGAAGGGGCATTTTATGAAGGATATCTGTACATTTCTGTTCACCGTGTGTCTGGTTCTGGACAGCGTCTGGCTTATTCTTGCGGTAATTATGTGGCGGCAGAGAAATACAGAGAAGTACCGGGATGATGTGGAATGTGACAAAACGCGCAAAGAGCGCCTGAATCTTGAGAATATTATTGTATTTGCAATCTTCTGGGCGATCGTCTGTGCAGTTGCATGTATTCAGGCGGTGACGACAACAAAATATATGGATAAGGTGCAGAGGGAGAATGCACAAGTGGCTGCGTTTGAATTAAAAATGGCGGATAATATGGTGGAATTAGGAAATTATGAATCATAAAGAAAAACTATATCGAGAAATTAAAAAGTTCACAAAATGGGCGGATCCATGCATTGCTGTTTGTAATAGCCAGAGATAATGAGTGTGAGGAGCTTGTAGAAGAGAAACTGGTGTTGCGCAGGGACTGGTTTGAATTGCTTGCAAAAAAGAGCATTGGATCAAAATATGTGAATGCAGAGTGGCAGTTTGCGAAGCATCTTGGAGATTGCGAGGGTTGTGATCCGGAACTTATATTTTCATTTATTAAATCGGAGTATGAATATACTTCCAGAATGGCACTTCAGACGATAGCAGAATTAAAGCCGGAATGTGCGGAACGCTATGCGTTTGAATTTTGGGATCGTGGGAAATATCCGGCAGGTTCTTCGGAAGATGAATATCAAAAAATCATGGCGTTGCATGTATTGGCGAAGCTCAACTCACCGAGATTAGAAGCGTATCTGGAGCGGGCGAAGCAATCGGATTATAAGTGGTTGCGGAAAAATGCAGAGGAACTATCGGCAAAATAAAGGGATTTGCGACGTATAAAAGAACGGATCTGGATGAGGAAGGAAATCCGTACCCGCTTTTATATATGAGATCGGAAGAGAGGGAGCGTGGAGAATGAAGAAATTAACGAAGGAAGAGAAACATAAGCAGTGTGTAAAAGAGATCAGAGCCACACTGATCGTTGTCGGAATCTGCTTTTTGTGGCATGTGCTGACGGCGTTCTTGTTGAACTCGGTGGATTGGACGTTGTTCCATATGCCGGCATGGTTTGTGGTTTCTGTGTTAGGGACAGTTGTGATTGCAATCATAGGGGTATTCTGGTTGCTCAGATTCGTGTTTGTAGATTTTTCGTATGAGGAGGATGCAGAGGATGAGCAGTAATCAGATTATCATTTTATCCGTGTTTCTCGGATATCTTTTATTCAATATTGTAGTGAGCTTTGCGTACAGCAAAAAAGCAGAGAAAAGTTTGCATACATCTGCGGAAAACAAATATTTTATCGGCGGCAGAAATATGAACGGTATCGTGCTGGCAATGACGATTATGGCGACATATACATCTGCCAGTTCCTTTATTTCTGGTCCGGGAGCGGCTGGACTTACCTATGGATATGCACAGGCGTGGATCGCCGCAATTCAGGTGCCGGTTACATTTCTGGTGCTTGGTGTGCTTGGAAATAAACTGGCGCTCGTATCACGTAGAGCTGGTGCAGTTACAGTTGTCGGCTATTTCAAGGCGCGATACAAAAGCGATGTGCTTGTGATATTTACAAGCCTTGGACTGATCGCATTTTTCATCGCACAGATGATCAGTCAGTTCACAGGTGGCGCGACGCTGATCGCATCCATAACAGGACTCGATCATGTGACATCGTTGTTGATCTTTGGAACGGTCGTGATTCTGTATACGGCGATCGGCGGATTCAGTGCGGTTGTGATTACGGATACGATACAGGGAATCGTTATGTGTATTGGAACATTCCTGTTTATATTTTTCGTCTTAAAAGAGGGCGGCGGGCTTGCATCAATCGATGCGGGACTGGCTGCAAATCTGCCGGATGTGTACGACGATATCTTCTCGAAATATACGCCGGGAGGTTTGCTTAGTTATTGGATTCTGGTTGGATTCGGAACATTGGGACTTCCGCAGACAGCCGTGCGTGCGATGGGATTTAAGGATACCAAGAGTATGCACAAAGCGATGTGGATCGGTGTGCTGACATGCAGCTTTGTAATCATTGGCATGCATCTGGCTGGAACATGGGCAGGCGCGCTGGTCGATACAGACAACCTTCCGACGTCCGATTATTTTATCCCATATATCGTGCAGAAGATCATGCCGCCGGGAGTTGCAGCAATCTTCCTTGCTGCACCGATGGCAGCTGTTATGTCGACCGCAGATTCCCTTCTGATTCTTGCGACCGCGGCAATCGTCAAGGATTTATGGAAGAACTATGTGGTGAAGGATGATCCGGTGAAAAATGAATCTTATCAGAAGCATGTAAAGCTTGTGAGCACTATTCTTACGATGGTGCTTGGCGCAGTTGTGATGGTTCTGACAATCGATCCGCCGGATATCATCTTCTTGTTAAATATGTTTGCGTTTGGTGGTTTGGAATGTACCTTCTTCTGGCCGCTTGTCGGTGGTTTGTTCTGGAAAAAGGGAACAAAACAGGCGGCAGTATGCAGCAGTATCGGCGCGGTTGCGACTTACATTTTCGCCACATACAACATCCATGTCGGAGGAATCAACGCCGTTGTATGGGGACTTCTTGTCGGTGCAGTCCTGTATTTTGTGATTGGGGCGATTACCGGGCGAAAAGGACTGGATGCGGATATTCTGGATAAGTGTTTTTAGGAAGTTATGATTTTGGGAAAAGGAGAAGTATTGTATGGAACAGGATCCATTCAAGGAATATATAAAGGAAACAGAGCCTGAAAAAAGAGACAAGGGATATGCGTGGCATACCGCAATAGGACTGCAAGCTGTAGATGGGCTTCGACCATCCAAATACCTGATTGACACAGCAATCAAGAATATTGAAGGTGATATCTCGATTGATGAAGCAGGGGAATTATTAAATAGCTATTATAAGGAAAATCCGAAGTCGGATGAGACAGACAGGACAGAGGAAGCAGATAAGGTATCATTGCGAATAGCCAAAATTCTATCTGAAAAGGCATTCATCATTTGGCAGTATTTGTATCCAGACTGTGGCAGATTCATATATTTGCAGAAGGAAATACAAGGACAACCGCCGTGTTTTTTATTAAGTATTTAAGAACACTTGGGTTTGATGCTGCGAATGATATTTTCGCAGAACATGCATGGTATTTTAGAAATGCACTGGTGCGGGCAAATTATACAGATTTGAAAAATGGGGTGCATGAAACAACAGAATATTTGGAATTGTTCCTTAAAAATTTGTTGTTGAACGAAGAAAATGAGCTGCATAACAGAACGATGCACGTAAGTGGTAAATTTAATAATTTGCAAAAAGCGAACATTGGAGAAGGAAAAGCGGACATTGGGGAGGAAAAAGCGGACATTGGGGAAGAAAAAGCGGACATTGCAATAAAGATAGCGAATATTGATGAAGCGATAAATAGCAAAACGCGCAGTAATATTTTAGCATTATATCAGCATTGTGGTAAAGAAACATTTTTTGGACGTACAGTTGTAGAATCGGTTACAGGATTAAAGTCAACACGGGCTTCAGAAGTGCTACAACTCCTGCTAAGAAATAATATAATAGAGAAAGTTCAAGGGCATGGAAAAGGAAAATATCGTTTCCTGTAATGTATGAGAAGCAAATGCTATGTTGTATGAAGGAGGATACAAAGTGATAAAAGTACCAGAAAACAATAGTTACAAAAAGAAAATTGAAGAAATTGTAAAGCTATGTGAGAAAGCGAAACCTGAATATGGTAAAAGAAATAATCCGAATGCTTAAAGAAGAAAGCAAAATTTCAAAGGCAGCGGAGGACTTGTTTATGAAATTTATGAAAAATGCTGAGGAAAGAGAAAAGCATTCGGAGGAATGACAATGACATTTGAAAAAGCAACTGCTCAAGATACAGGTATGTTGACAGAACTTAGAATCGCATATTTGCAAGAGGATTTAGGAGAAATTGAGGCTGCGGATTTAAAATTGATAGAGTCATTATTGCCAGGTTATTATGAAAAACACCTTAATAAGGATCTAATGGTCTATGTTGCACGTAATGACAGGAATATCGTTTCCTGTGCATTCTTGCTGATCGTGGAAAAACCTATGAGTCCATCATTTATTACCGGGAAGACGGGGACTGTTTTGAATGTTTATACGAAGCCAGAGTATAGGAAAAAAGGATATGCTAAGAAATTAATGAACATGATGTTGGAGGACGCAAAAGCAGAAAACGTGAGCATTATTGAATTAAAGGCAACAGAGGATGGATATTCCTTATACCAATCTGTTGGGTTTGAAGATGTTGTAGCCAAGTATCATAATATGAGAATTTCGTTGTAGGATTTGGCAAGAATCTGGTAAGGACGTAGAGTTGGCCCACGTAAGGAGGAAGCAATATCCGGATATGAACAAAAAGTCTCTGGTGAAATTGAAGGCATTGATTGATAATACCCAACACATTCAACTGGAATATGTCTGCACAGGGCATAGTGGTATCAGAAAATATTCTTCTGTTATATTTGCACACATTGATGAATCAGCGCAATTTAGTAAAAGAAAGCCATTTGATGATAAAGCACCTTATGATGCTTTCGACCGGTAATCATGAAAAGATTGGAGACCATTATGAAAAACAATGCTGGCTGGGATGGGGCATTTCCCTGGGACTGTTGTTCTCCGTAATGTTTGCATCCCTGCAAAAGGGCATGCTGTCAGATATTGCTGGAGTTTTGCTTTTTTGAAAGAAAAGTGCGGAATGTAAAGGAAACTTACGGGGTGATCTTTACCTTTTTATTCTGATGCCGACTAAAATCTTTACTTTTCGGGTAAAATAATGATATAATAAGTAAAGATATAAAAGGAGGTTACGGAAGTGATTTCATATGCCGGACTTGAAAAAATTCTAAAAGAAAAAGGAATTGGAAAAACAAAACTCAGTACGGAAGCGGGTTTATCCACGCGTACCGTTGCCAAAATTGCAAAAGGTGAGAAATTATCCACGCGCAGCCTAAACAGAATTGCCGGGTATTTAAATGTTGCGCCCGAGCTTCTTTGCCGCCAGGAATCCGACAACAAAATTCTTCAGTTATTAAGGGACGAAAAAAAAATACAGCTTTCCGGAGGTCTGTATCATGAACTTCAAGTTAGAATGACCTACAATTCCAATCATATGGAAGGCAGTAAACTTTCGGAGGATCAGACCAGACTTATTTTTGAAACGAACACGATTAACATGGGAGACGGTATCCTCGTGGATGATATTCTGGAAACGGTTCATCATTTCAGAGCGATTGATTATTGCATTGATATTGCAGAGAAGAAACTGACAGAAGAAATCATAAAAAAACTGCATTTCATGCTTAAGCATGATACAAAGGACGCAGCACTTCCCTGGTTTGCAGTAGGAGATTATAAAAAACGTGCGAATGTAGTTGGGGGAAGAGAAACCTCAAAACCTTCAGAAGTTGCCAGAGATATGCGGGCACTTCTGGAAAGATATAATGCCAAGGATAATGTTACGATAGACGATATTATTGAATTTCACGCAGAATTTGAATACATTCATCCTTTTCAAGATGGGAATGGAAGAGTCGGGAGGCTGATAGCCCTAAAGGAATGCCTCAAAAATAACGTCATTCCTTTTATTATTGAGGATAGCAAAAAAAGTTTTTATTACAGAGGACTTTCCGAGTGGAGAAGGGAAAATGGCTGGCTTGTGGATACGTGTCTGGATGGGCAGGACACTTTTGTGAAATTACTTGATATGCTGGAAATTCCGCATGAATGAAATGGGTGCGGGACAAATCGGGATTTCATGAAATGTTAAGAGGAAGCTAATGAGAATGATGGTAGAAAAAAAGAAATCAATAGCATTAATTATTATTT